>ERZ827471.320-NODE-320-length-46524-cov-22.578644_pt1 | contig 46524 bp, 72 predicted proteins | sample MGYA00519772_ERZ827471 | MGnify/ENA primary metagenome ERZ827471 (study PRJEB31778, sample SAMEA3449315) | human gut metagenome | biome: human gut; feature: human-associated habitat; material: faeces | place: United Kingdom | collected 2010/2012 ...
TAGAAAAGGAAAGCGGGTTACTTCACATTCATAAATTCGATTCCTGTGGGTTAAAATTCGCCGAGGTTGACTGTCTTTTATTACAAGAAGTTGAAGTAGGCGAGGACGGCGATATTATAGACTGCGAATATCTTGATATGCGTTACCCGAAAATTGAAGAAGCAGACGAGGACGAAGAATAAAAATGAAAAGTGTTTGTGTTACAAAAGCAAAAGCATACTACATCATAGCAGACGGATACACAGAATGCTATACATTTAACAGCCGCTGCTATTCGTGAAATATACCGAATAACTACAGATATCATTATAAGAGAGGTTTACCAGAATGTGGATTAAAGATAAAGTAAATGACTGTTATAAAATGTCACATAGCCATTTAATCACGATAGAAAAAGCGAACCGACACTACATATTATATTTTCGAGATATAATGATAAAATCTTTTCCGACCTTGACGGCGGCAAAGCAGTACGGGGATTTTTTTCAACTAGATTCACATACCCGGTACGCGATTTATTTAATTCATAATTTCGGAAATTGCACAGGTAACAATTTAGGCTACTACACTGGAACAATAGGACTTCAAGGCGATATATATGTACCGGGACACGTTCCAACAATCAACGAAGAAGTCAAGCTTTATAAAACGTTTGCAAGGGCGAAACAAGGCGCACAGGCGATATATAACAAGTGCGGCTGTGTGCAAAAATTTGAAATTCATACAGTAGAAATTCGAGGGAAGGGCAAAAAGGGAATAGTAGCAGTAAGGGGACTGCCATAAAGGAGTGAATAAACTTATGCGATTAATAGACGCTGATAAGGCGAAAGCTGAATTATTAAGAATAGCCGGAGATATACAAGGTTGGGGTGAGTTTTTCGACGGAATTAGAAGCGGTTATCAAAGTGCTGCTGATAGGCTTGATACAATTCCTACAGTAGAAGAACGTGATAAAGGATACTGGATAGACATTAATTTAGATACGAGCATATGCAGCGTTTGCAGAAATCCACAAGAAGATGAAACAAAATACTGCCCGGAGTGCGGGGCTAAAATGGACGGTTTAACTGGCTTTTATGGCATAAAAAATAAATCGTGGCAGCCCGAAATAGGCGACGTATATTTTTACGTCGCGGTTGACGAAGGAAAGAATAAAGGTGTTATCCATAGCGAAACATTGTTTAATAAAAATGACATAAAGTTTTTACTTTTAAAAAAAGCGGGAAAATATTATAAATCGTATTTTGAAGCAGAAAAACATTTAAAACAGGACTATGAGTATTTAACAGGAGAATAAACATGAAAAAATATGAAGTTAAGCTGATTGAAACATATGCTTTTTGCTTTGAAGTCGAAGCAAACAACAGAGTGGAAGCGGAAGAAAAAGCCAAAGAATATGTCGACAAGCATCAAGCTGATAAATTCTTTGAGTGTTCTACCAATAGGGTATTTAAAATTATTCCTAAAGTAGAAGGTGATGAAAAATGAACATAAAAGCTTATGTGTGGGACGACGAATATCATGGGGAAAGTCATGTAGTTTGGGCGGCGACCCCGGGAAAAGCTAAAGCGTTGCTTGCTGCCGAACACGATAGAGAATTTACAGAAATGCGGGTTTCTCGCGTTCCATGGGCTGATAAATATGGAGATAGTAAAAGAATACCAGCAAAAGAACTTTTAAGTCATGGCTGGTGGCTGTATTGTTCAAACTGTGGGACACAGGTTTATGATGATGAAGCAACAGTTTTAACCGAAGAAACAGTGCTTTGCGCCGAGTGTGCGAAAGATTGGAGCGAGGAAAAATGAAGATAGAAGATTAAAAAGCAGGCAGAGTATATAGAGCTAAACGCCCTAGAGTTGTACACACATTGGGCGGCAGCTATATCAATGATAGGCAGATACTCTCTATATCGCCATTTGAGGACACTATTCAGTACGATAGCCCTAAAGTCGGTTTTGGGTCAAAATATCCAGTGATATCTGTTGAAAAATTTCTAAAATGGGCAGCTAAAGATATCATGGATGACTTACCGCCTGACGAATGGGAAGAATACAAGAGGTGTAAAAGTGGAAAGTAAATATATGACTTTAGAAGAATATGCAGCGACATTGAAAGTCGGTGATGAAGTTACTATAGAATATTATTCAATTAGTGGCGATAGACAGACAAAACGCGGAATATTAACCGCATATGAAATTGCTGTTAAAAATGGATTAAGTGAAGCTGGGAAGGTAGATTGTATAAAAGTTTGCGAAAGCTTTATGCTGCCGCCTATAACCTACGGTGTAACTAATCCGGAAGAGCATTATATTACTTGTGAAAAAAAGAACTACAGGGGCGACGTTATAAAGACCTTTAAGGCTATTGACTTACCTACTGAATTAATAACTATATGCTTCGAGATAAAAAGCACTGTAAGCGATTTCAAAAGTCCGAACGGGCATAACTTAGTGGGTGATGTTAATTACTACGTCATGCCGTCAGACACGTTCAAGCAGCTTGAAAAGCTGGGGCTACTCGACGAAGTGCCGCCACATATCGGCTTTATCACCGCACACGAAGGACGCTACAGTAAATTAAGGCTGATTACGAAAAAGGCAGCAACGAAGGTTACACCTGCTGTTGATAAATATATGCTGGCGTGGTCAGCAGTGAAAGGGCGGTATATTAATAGCAGTGTTAGCAACAAGAAGGTAAATTCAGCGGCGATAGTAGAGTGTAAGGGGTTTAAAGTTAGAGAACGTCAAATTTGAGTTATAAGCCGTTTAATTTATTAACACAAGCAAACATAAGCAACGCAATATAAAAAGCCCCTAGCGTCGATTGTACGACGTGCTAGGGGCTTTTTCTTAACCATTATTTACACAATCGGGACACTTGCACACACAACGCCATTCAGTGCCTACCTGCTTTTGCTTAGATATAGTCCAGCCTAAGGACCGGGCTTTGATTTTTGTCTGACCTTTTGTTGAAAAAGGAAACAGCTTCACTGCCCCGCATTTTTCGCACACTACACCTGAAACGATACCTTTTAAATTCACTTTTTATACCTGCCTTTCAATATTTTTTCTCGACATTGCAGACAAACTGTCTGCTGTACTTTACGATTGGATATAGCTGCTACAGCTTTGCTTATTCCGACACCGCACATGATACACATGTTACGTGTATCATCGTCTTTAGGTGGCGGCGTATTTGGGGGCTTAATAATTGGCGGTGCTTCTTCTGCCCGTTCCCGCTTAACTGGGATGATTTCGGAAAATGGCTTATCTTTGCCTTTTTCGACGCTGGCGGCAACTAATGCGCCGACCTGCTGCGCTGCTTCAATTCGTTTCTGTATCTCGTTGCGCTTGCCGTCCGGGTAGGCGAAACGATAGTTACCGTTCCCGTCTTTAATCACAAGAGCTTTAATGATACGCTTTTTTTCGTCGTATTCAATTTCTGAAACGAAAAAAGAAACATCATTGCTTAAGGCTACATTTTTCGTTCGATTGTTGATATACGTTTCATATTTTTTTAGTATGAGCTGAATTTTGGGGGAACTGTATAATTCCCGCCCTATACCCCAATTAGTAGCAGCACGTTTAAAGGCGTCGGAAGCGCGCCCCTTATTCGCCGAAACGTTGGATAATTCGCCTACATCTTCTTTAGTTATCCATTCTCCAGCTTCATTCTTCAAAGATATTCCGCAGATGAAGTCGTTTCCTTCTGCCCTGTGCGTTCTTTGCCAGCTATCCGCCCCGACGTATCTATCTAAATAATACATATCAACACGAGCGTCTTTATAAAGCAGTAAATCTGCCTTGTAGTATTCAACACGTTCGCCTTGTGCATTCTCGGCATAGCACTTAATGATACGGTTAACGCGTATCTCTATATCTTCTGCGTTCAGTAATGGGAATTTAATCTGCATAGCTTTGCCCTTCTTTCTCATTAGTAATCCTTTAAGTTTGATTAAGCACATATTTAGTTATATTATTTATGTGTAGTGGCTTACTCCTTTTTTACGTCTGTGCGTCTTGTGCAGGCGTTTTTTTATTAGTCAAAATCCACTGTTAAAGCTAGATGTTTTTCAAAAAATAAGTCTTTCAAAATCTCGACTAATGTTTTAACATCCGCCTTTTTTTCTGAATAGCCAACTATGTTGCACAAATCAACATATTCAGTATTGAGCGAGCCGAATTTAACAACTTGCGTAACAAATTGATTTATGTTATCGCAATGATAGACTTGTGACGGCTTTACAGGCGTCAAGTAACCGTCTTTATTCGGCATTAAAGGATTTAATATGACCCTCATTTCAAAATCACCAGCAGCGCAAGAAATGCGCTTATAAAGTAAAGTAAATTCAGTAAGCAATGTCGCTGATTGCTGACCATGATAAAAAGTAAATTTAATATCTGACTAAATGTGTCGAATACCGCTATTGCGGCAATAACACTAGTCCCTAATGCCATTAACATAAATTTCATTCGTAGCCCCCCTTTATTCTCATTATAAAACGAATACAAGAAGGTGTCAAGTGAATTTTGAAAAAATAAAAAGAAAAAATCCCTAGAATGTATAGCTGCATTCTAGGGATAACCTACTAAGATTTTTTTTTACAAATCATACAGAAAGAATACTTTTGAAGAAAAATAGGTTCTTGTGATGTCCTTGTTACTTAATCGACGTTAGAAACTACCGGGGAGCGGCTTTTGATTCGTTTGAGAACAGGCATTGCCCCCCCTAACGCATTTTGTGATTACATTTAAAGTATAAGCTCCATTGCTAAAAAAATCAAGCTAAAAATTTTTACAACTTTTATTTTTACTATATCTTGTGATTTTATAGGCTAATATTCCTGTTTAAATACTATATATAGTTTATACACAGAGTTATCCACATTATCCACAACTAGACAAATTTATCAAATGCGATTAAAATAAAAAAGCAGCAACTCTTTACAGAGCTGCTGCCTCATACGCAAACGTAAGAAATTTCGCAATGTCAATAAAAATGTATGCCGACACTAATTATCAACTTATAACCTTATAACCTTATAACCTAAAGCAGGGTAACCGCCTAAACTTATAGCCTATAGAGGTTATGGATACTTTTTCTTACGCCTATATAGAAATTATATCTAAATTTCAAAGTAATGTCAATACAAAAAAGTAAATGCTGACACTAGATTTTAACTAAATATAGAAAAAATTCCTTACCTCTATAGGAATGACACAGAATAACCCCACCTGTGTATAAAAAATGGTTGGTGCTGCAACGAGCCAAGTTTATAAAGTCGTTGCCCCTACTGATTTTCTAATTGCAAAAATCAGTAGCCGCTTTAGCTGTAGTGGGCTTTATGCGGGGAGGAAGTTGGCAGAGGTCAACCTACTCTGGTATGGTGTATATACCTTTAGACAGGCATAGTCTATAAAATATACGGCTGGCGGCAACGGGCGCAGAGTGCGCGGGGGTAAGTCATGGAGCGTGGGACGTTGGGGACGCTATGAAATGGCTAGCAATTCAACTATACAGCGACGGCGGGGACGCAATCGCAAAAACCTCTTTTCAGTAGACAGTAGTAATACTGTGTGCTGTTAGGGGTTTTTCTGCCTACCAGCTTCTAACAGGGACTATATTTTTTATTACCTATTGACAAACAGAATAGAGGGGGGCTATAATATAAATAAAGATAGGAGTTGATAATTTGTTTGATTTGTTTGAGTGGAAAACAATAATTAAAGTTGCTGCCGCCGCTGGATTAGTGAATTTTGCGGTTAAATTAAGTGCCGGACTTGCCGAAGTGTTGATAGAATATCCTATATGGCGCGGCTGGTTAGGTGGACTGTAGAATGGCTAACATGATAAAGCAGTATGAAAAAGTTAGGGCTTTCAAGTGTTCTAGCAAAGAGTTTCCCGAGCTGGGAATAGTTATAGCCTTTGCCTACAACTACAGTGAGGCTAGGAATCTAGCTAAAGGAGTATTCCAAGAGGTTAACCCGGCAGTAAGGTATTTAGGCATTAGGGCAAGTATCGTATTAAAAGACGTACCCAAAGAATTGAATAATAAGGTATGCTTTAACGAGAATCACGAAGGGTATGAATTAGTTTCAGAATTTTTGTAAAAAGAAAGGGGTAAAACACTATGCTACAACCTATGGATTATTCAACGAAAGAGGAATTTATTAACGACCAATACGAAAAGTTATCAGAAACAGGGAAAACAAAATTCAGGATGAAAGTTGCAAAAAAAAGCATTGATTTAGATAGAGCTTTATATCTATGGTCATTTTTCGGCTGGTTTGGTTTTCATCAACTTTATTTAAAAAATTATGGCGCGTTTTTCGTTCGCCTTTTTACAATGAGTTGCTTTTTAACTTTATGGTTTAAAGACCGCTTTACCATTAAAGATGACGTTAAAAAATATAATACAGAAGTCGAATTACAAGCGATTCTAGAATTGATTTAGGGGGATAATATGAACGCTCAAGAAGCAGCTAGGATATTAGCTAAAGAAAACGACAGTGTTGTCGTTGTGGGAATAAGAAGGGAAGCAACAGGCGATTTGATCAGCGACGAATGTTTTTTAAATTTAGACGAATTTCATGCAGCCGTAGTGTGCGCGAATTTAGTAGGATACATTTTAAAAATTCAAAAGAGGAAAAACTCTATAGACCACATATTGAAAGGCGTCAAGCAGTTAGTTGATGTGGGTATTCCGTTAGATGAAAAAACAGAAAGGGGCTTATAGCTATGGCAAATAGAAAATGGAACGAAGCCCAACGCGAGGACAAAAATGTTTGAAAACCAAACCTTGAATAAAAATCGTGTGCTACCGTCTGCTATGATATTAGACAGATTGAGCATAGAATGTATTGCTAAAGCTGCAACGAAAGAAAAAATCATAGAAAGCTGCTGCATTTCTAGCACTAAATTAGCTGAACAGTTAGTAAAAAGCGAGCCGCAATACAGTAAGATTGTAGAAAAAATGGCAGATGTATATATATCATTATCGCAGCTATTGATAGCTTTACCGATACGGGACGACGATTTAAACGCTGCCATAAAACGTAAAGTTTCGAGAAAGCTCAAACATAATCCGACATTAATTAAATTTTGAAAAAGCAGGGCAAAAGCCCTGCTTTTTTATTTTGCGATTTTTCAAAAAAAGACTTGACAACAGAATGAAGGGGGGCTATAATATAAGCAAGAGGTAAGGAATAATAAAAATAAAGGAGTGAATACATTGAAAATAGCAAAGATTTTTGCAACTGGCATTAGTGGAGATATAAGGAGTGAATTTACTGTATATAACGTGAAAGACGTAAAAACCATTAAACTAACAGACCAATGTAAATGTTATCAGTTTCTAGGGTGCGAAAAAGGCAAAGCACAAGCCATATATTTACACAAAACATCTGATGTATTCTTTCGATTAATTCCTGATATAGAAGATATAATCACAATCATAGAACAAGAATATTCTAAATTAAGTAAAGCCTATCAAGAAAAAGAAAAAATATATAGTTCTAATCCAAGCATTGAAAATAAATTTGAAGTAGAAAAAGCAGAATCAGCTTATATCACTATTGCATATTTGAAAGACAAATTAATGTTTTAAAAGGGGAAACTAGATGAAAGTACACTAATTAAAAGAAATATTAAATAACTACGACGATACAGCAGACGTATTCTTTTTCACTGGGTACAGCACTATTCCATACTATGAATTACTCGACCGCAAAGAAAGCTTTAATCTAGCCCTAAACACGCAGGGTATTGCTATGGAGATTGAAGCAGCAGAAAGACTGGACACGATAAATACCTTAATATTAACACCAACAGGTGAAGAATTTAAAGAGGGGAAAATGGATTTAAATTATTGGAAAAACTATGATAATTTATCCCGAGCAGAGTATTTTAATCAAAGTAAGATAAAAGCGTTGGTAGCCCCGGTAAAGAAGGTGAAAAAATGGTAGTAAAAAAACAATCCGCAAAGACAGCACAGCTATACGCCTATTCTTTTGACAGGAAAACATGGCAGGGTGATTTTAACAGCCGTGAGGAAGCTATACAGGCGGGTATGATAGACAAACACAATAAAGAATGCCTAGTAGTATATACAGGGATTGCAAAGCTGTATATGCCAGTTTTAAAATCTCAAACAGTATTGGATATTTTAAAAGTAGAAGCTGACGAGATAGCAGGCGTAGCTGCTGCGAATTGGCTAAATTTAGAAGATATACAAGAAGAACTCTGTAACGAACTTGAAAAATCATTAACAGCAGCCGTTATGAAGTGGCTTGAAAAACATAGCTTAAAGCCCGATTTTTATGAAAGCATAAGCAGCGTACAGGCGCATGGCATAGACGATTACTTTAAAAAGAAATAAGGAAACGCCCTTTGTTTATACTGTGATATAATATAGTAAAAAACAAGGGGGTGTATTTCATGTGGACTAATTTATATGAAAATCTAAAATATATAATTAATAGGTTTGCGAATATTGATGTATGGGCATATGCTATTGCTATATGGACTTTTGGATATAAGACGTTCGGTGAAGGGTTTTGGGGAGTAGTTATCCTCTCATTTGGATTAGTCCTTTACGATACTTTTCTTAAAGTCATTTGTGTTAGCAAAAAATACATCCATGAAAATTTAACGCCTGATATGCCGATAGAATATATCCCGCTGCGTAAAGCCCTATATTACTGTTTTAAAGCGAAAACATGGAATAAGACTTATTTAAATAGTGCCGCACTTTCAAGGGTTATAGAAAAGCTGTTGGTTTACAACGCAAGTTTAGTTATTGCGTTTTATGCAGGGCAAGTAGTGCCGAATATTAAATTATTTTCAACAAACTTAATTTTGAATGACTTTTTGCCCGGAGTGATAACCGTCTGCATTTTAGTCGTTGAACTATCAAGTATAAATGAGAATCTGATAGAGTTAGGATATAGCAGTATTGCTAATGCAGTTAAAAAGGTTATTAACTATGTTGTTAATAAATTTTTGCCTACCACGAAATAACGTGCTAAAATGGTAAAAAGGAGTGATAAACATGGTGAAAGAAATCCAATTTCAACGCAGCAAACAACGTATTTTTGCTATGGACGAAAATTATAACGTCATTGGTGATTGGGAATGTCGTGACAATTTCGTTCCGGGCTACAACGAAGCAGGCGACCCTCGTGGAAGCTTACCGGACGGCGTTTATACAAACGTAAGCGCAGAAGTTACTAACGGCGCATATGGCGCAGCTTATGGCACATTCTATATCACTACCCACGACCCACGAGCAAGAGATATTCACGGCGGCGGCAGCGGATTGCCTAATCCGTTCGCAGGGCGTCAAGGCTGGGTACCGACTTACGGCTGTCTGCGTATGCAGAATATCGACGGCGAAAAATTAAGCAGAATGATTATCGCAGCAGGAAACAACGTTGTTTTAACCGTAGTACCATAAAAAACAATACTTAACATTTACGTCAAAAAGCAGGGCAAATACCCTGCTTTTTTATTTTGCGATTTTTCAAAAAAATACTTGACAACAGGACAAAGGGGGGCTATAATATAGACAAGAGGTAAGGAAAAAATAAAGGGGTTATGAAAAATGCAAAGAATGGTAGAATGCAAGTATTATTTATCAATCAATAACGTAATAGACAGAAGTACCTGTTACGAAACGACAACAGAAGCATGCAGAGCAGCTAAAAGCGTAAAAGACGGAAAAGTTATGATAGTTGTCGAGAAATTCACTCGTGATTTTTTTGAAGCATAAAAACAAATTGAAAAAACAAAAATAAAATCAGAGAGGATAGGCTGCTTATGATTTTCATGGTAGATGATAAAAGAATTGAAATTTATATCCACGAAATTGGGGAAAAAACTAAATTCCCTGTGTTCGTGACATTACCGCCAAGTATCATCAGAAAAGTAACATTCTTAAATAATGAAGAATGCACGACATCAGAATCAAATTTAAAAACAATTCTTATTGTAGCTCAAAAAACATTGAATTTATGGAACGAAAAAGCTGAACAAGAAAGCGAATATCCGAGGTATTTCAAAATTTGCAAAGTGGAGTTATAAAAATGTTTTTAGAAAATGGATTAAAAGGGCTGGTAATAAGTCTTGTTACTGGTATAATTGGAATAGTAATCACGTATTTATTTTGGTGGATTTACCAAAAAATAAAAGGGGGGTAAATATGTGGAACTTAATAAAAGCAGTATTACTAGCCTTATTATTGCTGCCTGTGCCGGGCTTGTGCTGGGCGCAGGAGCAACCTATTACTATTACGCCCGGGCAGGCGGCGAAATGGACAAGCGACTTGCAGCAGCTACAGCAGGAATTAACGCAGCTAGAGAGCAGCAGCAACGAGAAATCGAAGGGTTACAGGGACTTGTTATCGCGTTACAATCAAATGTCGGAGATAGTAAGCAAGTTACAGAAAAAATTAGAGATAGCCGAACAGAACTCGAAGAACTTAACAGAATCCTTGACAGGGAAAACGCAGCAGTTAACGAGCTTGATATCCGAGAAACAGCAGACAGAGAAGCTATTAGACGAAGCAAACAAATTGTTGACAGCCTACTCCGAGAGCTGCAAGAAAAAACTGGCAATCATTAAAAGGCAGCGAAATGCTGCATATGTAGTGGCGGCAGCCGCTTTAACATATAGCATTATAAAAAAATAAAAAAAGGAAGTGCCGAAATGTCAGACAAAATTAAACCGTTAAAAGAAAAAAATTCAACAGTTTCAGAAGAATCACTAAATTTAAAGCCCGAAAAAGAATTTAAGCCGTATTATGTAAAAATCACCGTTGAGCAGCAAAAGCAGTTTGAAACAACAAAAAACGCTATAGCTGAACATAAGCGATACACAGAAGCGACGGTAGACGCCGCCTATGGTTTTGTATTAAAGAATGGGTCAGAAAAATTAACAGCCAGCCCGGAAGCTGCAAAACAAGCGGCTAATTTATTCAAAGACGCTTCACTTTTAATCAGTGAAAGCAATGTATTAGAGTGCCTTAACCAGCATATTATAGGCTTGCTTGAAAATAACAAATTGGATTTAGTTAAATTGGTTGAAAGCCTAGATGATAAAGAATTAAAAATTCTTGCAGGGCTGATTAGTGCGCGCCTGCCTCAAGACACAGCAACATTAAAAGACGGAGAATAAAATGAGGGGGTTACTGGGCAGAGATAATCCTTTAGGCAGTGCGTTCGAGCTAATCAACAAGCGTATAGAAGAAGAAGCGAAAGCGGAAAAAGCAAAGCAAGCTTTGACTTACTGGAATGTAACGAAGAATTGCTTAAATTGCACTAAAAATTTAAAGTGCAATCTACCACGTTCCGCAAGAAATGCGCGTTGTAGGTACTTCGAGCCGTCAGAGTATCACTTGAAAGAAATCCGTAAACACAACTATGAAGTAAGTTTGCGACGACGCCAAAAATTAAATTCATAATACTAAAAAGCAGGGCAAATACCCTGCTTTTTTATTTCGCAATTTTCAAAAAAAACACTTGACAACAGAACGAGGGGGGGCTATAATATAGACAAGAGGTAAAGAAAAATCAAATATGGAAGAAAAGAGGAAATAACATGAATAAAAAATTAACGAACATTAAAACCGAGTATTTTTTAATTGTGAATGGCGTCAAGCAGCCTTTTTGTTTTGAAACTAAAAAAGAAGCGATAAACTACGCACGCCCACATTTGAATAATGAAACAAAAATCGAAGTTTTAACTGTGGAAACAAAAATCAGAGTTGAAAAAACGCAGGAAACCATAAAATAACGACGAGGAATATAATGATAACTGCATTTTTAATAGGCGCATTATTATTTTTGGCAGCCTTTATGATAAATATTTATATTATTCGCAGATTTTAAGGGAGTGATAAAGTGATTAAATTTAAAAAAGAAAAGAAAAAAGATTTTGTTTGCGACGGGTGTGGAAAAGGTTATATTGGGGCGAGCAGGAACAGTTTTGTTATACGTGTAGCAGGATACGAAACCTATAACATCACGCTTTGCAACGCTTGTTTATTATCGTTAAAGAAAAAAATCAATAAAGAGGAGAATGAATAATGCAGAATATCAGCATTGAAGCAGCAAAGGCAAAAGGATTTATAAGCGGCTACCGTGTTGGACGAATTATTTTAGCCTGTTCGATTGAACGCTGGAAATATGGAAAGTTGCTAAAAGAGCTGCGGGAAGATTGCACAAATATATTTAAATTTCATACAGGGCGACGCACAAGGTATTACTATGACCCCTTTGAGGTGCTGGAAAAAATCAAGGGCTATAAGCAGTATGGCAACAGGCATTTAAGCAAAGAAAAAATAGATGAATACTGCAATCAAGTAAAAGAAGCTAAAGAAAAGAGTTTAGAAAAATGATTGATTGCCTAAAATGTTACCGCCTGCGCCGCCATAATGATACTGTTTACTGCCCGTTTTTAGACCTAAAAGAATGCGTTAGAGGTGAACATTATATAAACATTGCAAGTCTGCCGTTTAAACCCAAACAGGAAGAAATTCCCCCCCTGCCGCCGAAAATGGTGAAAGAAATTCCACCGTTTAAACCACACCCAAACAGCCCGCACGATTGGGAAAAGTTTCATAATCAAATTTTTGAAATGAAAAATAACGGTGTCAGCTCATATAAGATTGCTGCCGCATTGGGACTTTCACAAACGTCAGTATTTAACTATATGAAACGATACGAGCAGCCTTGAACGATTTTAAACAACAAGCGCAACACATTACACCTAAAACAAATAAAAAACGCCCATATGGAGATTATGGCGCGGAAAGAGGTAGAAAATGGACAACAAACTAGATATAAACGTAACGGAAAAGAAAGTAAGTGATGAAAACTTGCTAAAAAAAGTAGAAGAAGCGTTAATGCAAAATGAACTCTGCTTATTTATGAGTGAAACGGGTACTTTTATGACTACAGGAATAACGGACGACGACGCAGGAGAAATCTTTTGGAAATTGCAAAGTGTTTTGCTTTCAGGCTTTTTTAGCATGGAAAAAGCAACAGATTATGATATTGAAGAAATTTTATTACTACAACTAAAAGCAGTGAAAGAAATTAAAAAAGGGCTTTCAGGAGTTACCCCCCCGAAAGGAAGTATACTGCTTAAAGGGGAGAATGTTTTAAATTGAAATTATTAAAGGATGTAAAGCCCGGCGATAAAATATTTGTTTTAAATTCAAACCTTGGATACTTGAAAGAGCCGCAGATAGAAATATTAACCGCTAATAAAGTTGGAATACTTTATATTTATACTGAATTACTTATTCACAAATGAAAGCTATTTTTGATATTTTAGGAATCGACAAGGAAGAAGTGATAAAATGATTGAATACGGGCGATTTTTCACTAAACTTTACCGCATTCGACGGGGATATTATCGGCGCAATATCACAATTCGCTTGTCGGTAGGCTATGAATACCGACTAAAGAACAAAGAAATATTTAAAGATGTTTTTGTATCATTGCGTGGGCGTAATATCGCCACTTTTAAATTTAAGGATGTGATAAAATGAATGCTAGAGATATCATTAAGTTAGCTGCACAGCTTTATGTTTCCGAAGAATTCAAGAAAAACATAACAGTATTAACGAACATCCAAAAAGGTAAAGATATCAACATAGATGTTTTCGTACCAAAACTTAGGCAGTTAACCGTAAGTGATTTTGCAAAATATCTGCAAAAAGCTATAGAAATGCAACCGGAAGAAGAAAGAGCCAAACACAGAAAATTTTTTGGAGAGCCTATAAGTTTTTGCAGGTGCGTAGCTAGAGGGCATAAAATGGCAAGTGTAATAGTTGAAGAATTTAATTCAGAGGTTAAAAAAATAAAAGAAAATTACGAGGTATAAAATGTTTGTATCAGAAGTAGAGTTATGCTACACAAAAAGCAACTAAACCGAATCCTAGAAATAGACAGGCTTAAACTAAAGATACTAGAGAAAGAACTAGAAATACATAGAATAGACGCAAGAATACAACTTACTGCCATAGCAGCAATATTAAAACCTTCCGAAATGAGTGATACTGATTTCGCTTTAAAAATAAATGAAAAAATGAATGAGCTGTGGAGCGAGGAAGCTTTAATAAGGCAAGGCGCAAAAATAAAACAAGAGCTTTTAGAAATCCAAAAAACATTAGGTGAACTCGAAAAACAGAGAGGTGTAAAAAATGGCAGGAATAGAAAAATATTATGAGATAACAGAGGTTTACGGTTGGCAATGGGACGGAAACACGAATATAAAAATAGAGGATATTCCTGAAGAAATAAGAAACGAAGTCACTATGCTAAAGATTGAATGTAGTATAAAAACATCTTTTACAGAGGAAACGAAGCAACTGTTTTTCAATTACAAAGGCTATCAATACAATTTATTCCCCGGTGACTTCTTAATTTTTGAATATAACGAATTTATAGACGGCTTTCAGTTTATATGTGTTGAAAGGGAAAAAGATAGCTTAAAAAAATACAGAAAATGTAACAGTATTCTGTCTCTGCCTACATCAAAAGATTTAGATAGTTTAAACCCCAAAACCGCTATAGAAGCTAGCGCAATAAATTTTTTCAATAAATCTTGTCAGGCTTTAGGAATTTTAGTAGATTTAAATAAAAAGCGTTTAGCGAGCTGCAAAAAATGCGGAAAAACGAATAAAGAATGTTTTCCGACAACAATAGAAGAATGTGATATGTACATAGAAATGCTTTGCGAAGATTGCCTGACAGAAATATTAGACGAGAAAATAACTGCCATTAAACCTAAAAAAATAGAATAACAGAAAGGAAACATAATGAATCCTATACCCAAAAGTAAAATTATACGACTTAAAGGGCAGAAGTTAGCAAAGCTAAATGAAACGATACACCAGCGTGACCAGCATAAATGTATTTACTGCGGTAATCGGGTAGACCCCGGCGAAAAGTTTCATCACGAACATAACGGTATAAAAAGCGACCAAATAGAATACGGTGTACTGCTGTGCATGGACTGCCACACAGAACGACACCATGGCAAAAAGTGCAATGATGTAAAAGAATACTGCCGGAAGTATTTAATAAATCTATATGGCGAATCAATTTACATTAAATAAAAAAGCAGAGGTTTTAACCCCTGCTTTTTTTGCTTTCTCTATGCAATTTGATAAAAGCTGGTAGAACGGTTATTTCTTCGTCGATTTCTGTAAGCCGCAGCATAGCAAACGGTGCGGCGTTGGTATAACGCTTATGGATGTTTACAGAAACAATGCGGCTATCTGTATCGAATGCCAAGCCCTCGGCTGCGTCTGTGATATTTTTAAAGAGGTTATCGCAGTCCGGCTTGACTTTTGGAAATTCTGCGCCGATATCAACAGCGGCTTTAAACTTCTTACTTTTCGACGCAGGGACAGGTAAAAAAATATACACTTCACAAAACAAGGCGACATCTTTGAAAAAGATACCTGACTTTTGAACAGCTTGTTTAATACAGTATTCGCATTGCTGGCGATAGTTAACGGAAGCGTCTTTATAGTAGGCGATAGCATGGGGCAACGGAACGCCATTTTTGCCACGTGTGGCGATTTTGGGGCGGCTTTGAGGAATTGCTTCACCGTCGATAAAAACGGTTAACTGCCGGGCGTCAGGCGCGATATTCAGGGTATATAATGCGTTATCAATATTCATTGTTTAAACCTCTTTACTTTCCAAAAAAGCCTTACTGGTAGGGTTTATTTCGCATTCTGTTTGCAAAATCTGTTCCATGCTTACACCGAATAACTGCGCCAGTTTGTAGACATTAAGAGCATTGGTTTTCAAGATAGTGCGGTCAGGTGATGAATTAAAAGCATTAAGCGTTTTAAGCGGTATGCCCGTTATTTCTGCAACGAAGCGACGGGACATTTTAAAAATATTACGATAATATTCGACTGCGCTTTTTGCGTTTCTTATCAAATCATTTTCGATAAGCAGCGTTTTTTGAGTTATTAAAACTCTATCCATAAAGTTATCGTCAGTCAGCTCAATCCTGCGCCCTTCAACTACAAGAATAATATTATATTCGTTATCGTCAAGAATATTTACTGTAGTCTTATAAGACCAAAAGCCTATTTTTTGAGTTATGAAATTCAAGATACAATCAATAGGCACAAACAACGTATATTCGACTTCATCTACAAAAGTAATAGCCTGCCGCCTATCAGGAAAGTTATAGACTTGATATCTTGGCGAGCCTGTTTCGTAGCTGCTTATGATTACAGTTTTTCCGACGCCATAATCAATTAAATGCGCGATATCGGGCAGATATTCAGGATTGTTATATCCGTAAATAACGTGAGATATAGAAGGATACCCAATAACGACACGCTTACACTCGTATTTGTCGAAAAAGTCAAGAATATTATTACTACAGGGAAGATTAAAAACCTCAATCAATTCGGCTTCTGTATAGGATTTTTTTGACATACTAGCCCCCCTAATCGTTTTATACCATTGTACCACGTAAGCAGGATAAATTATAGTTTTTTAAAGATTGTGCTATAATGAAAACAAAAAAGGGGGGCGTAACATGGCTAGTCCAAAACGCAAACGGTCTGCCGTTGTTCGCATAGCTGGCGAAAAACGGGTAGCGAACGACCGCGAAAAAAAGTTTGCAAGAGAATATTTAAAATGCTTTAATTTTTATAAAGCCGCGAAAGCCGCAGGCTTTGCAGAAACAACAGCCCGGCGCACTGCATACATGATTTTTTCTCGTCCATGGGTACAGGAGTATGTAGAAGAATTGCGGGCAAAATACGAATTAGACGATATCGCAGAGGTTAAAGAAGTAATCCGCAGCTATACAGACCAAATGCGGGGCAAGGTCAAAGAAACAATAGAATATAAAAAGTACGTTCTTAAAAAGAATCAGGAAACGGGGCAAATGGAAAAGATATATACCGACGGTTACATCATGGAAAACACGCTTATAAAAGCGGGTAGCGAAAATATGGGTAAATACCATAAGTTATTTGGAGAAAACTCTCTAGCTATAGCTTTAGCCCCGACAATCGTCGCTGATGTACCAGCCGAGCAGCCAGCAGAAGAAAGTGAATTGCCGACCTACGACGACGCGCTAAAAGCAGCGCAGAACTTTGAAGATTTAGCGAAAAAGATAAATGACCCCGCCAAAGATTAATTTAACTGACTGTATCGGCAAGGCTTTCTATAAAGTTTATCATCAGGTAATGAATCACGAATTTACGCATTATTGGTTTAGCGGTGGGCGTGGTTCGTTGAAGTCGTCGGCTATAAGTATATTTATAATCATGCTTATGCTGCTAGACCCAACTATAAACGTTATTGTTTTCCGCAAAGTTGGAGTAACAATAAAAACAACAGTTTATGAACAGATAGCATGGGCTATAGAAAAGCTGGGGCTAAATGATTTTTTCATAGCTAGAGTGTCGCCGCCGTCGTTTATATATAAAAAAACCGGGCAGAAAATATTGTTTTGGGGACTGGACGACCCGACGAAACGCAAGTCCGTAAAAGTAAAAAAAGGTTACTATGCTATAACATGGTTTGAAGAATTAGAAGAATTTTCGGGAATCGAAGAAATAGAAAAGGTATTGCAATCAGTGCTGCGTGGTGGCGAGCGTTTTTGGTGCTTTTATTCATATAACCCGCCTGCGTCTATGCAAAGCTGGGTGAACAACGAAGCCTTGAAATCTCGTCCCGATAAGCTGTTACACAAAAGCAACTATCTGCAAGCCCCGCCCGAATGGGTAGGGAAACAATTCCTCTATGAAGCGTCAGTTATGGCAGTATATCAGCCCCGCAGGTTTAGACATGAGTATTTAGGTGAAGTCACAGGAACAGGCGGAGAGATATTCACTAACTTAAAACTGCGACCAATCACGAACGAAGAAATATCGCATTTCGATAATATTAAGCGTGGGCTTGATTTAGGTGTATCAATAGACCCTATGGCGTACATGACTATGCACCTAGATACGGCAGCACGCAAGCTATATATTTTCAATGAATACTATGCACGTGGCTGCCCTAGCTGGACGTTAGCAGAACACATCAAAAAAGAAAATCCACGCAACAGGCTTATAGTAAGCGACATCCAGCATGAAACATTAATGAGCCTAAAAAGCTATGGGATTAATGTTATTCCGGCTAAAAAGGGGCAAGGCTCGAGAGAATGGGGCTATAAATACTTAACAGATGATTTATTAGAAATCGTTATAGACCCTATGCGCTGCCCGAATGCAGCACGAGAATTCGCCCAATACGAGCTAAAAAAGGATAGAAACGGTAACTATATCGCTAACTACCCTGACGGCAACGACCATACTATAGACGCCGTTAGATACGCATTAGAAAACAGTCACCCGCCAATGAAAGTAAAACGCAGATAAATAGGGGGAAAAGAAATGAACAACAGCAAAAACGCGCAGAAACGTATCCGACAGAAAGCACTGAACACCGCCCGAAAAAATAGCGGCAACGAAAATCAGGCTTTCAACAACAAAGAACGAATCAGAAAAGACCCAAGATTGAAAGCATTAAACCTTATTAATCCGGTAGAAGGTATGCCAAGAGTACCGACCCTTGCCGACATTAAAACAATGTACGGTGCGCCAGCTACGCTATCAGAGGTAGACGAAAATACCAAAAAAGCAAATGACGCTGCTATAGGTCAATGTCATTCATTGCTACATCATGCTATCTCTATAATGGGCATGAGTGCATACCCGCAATTTTTAGGCTACGGTTATTTAACAGGGCTTGCGCAAAACGGGCTTATTCGGGCAGGCTGTGAGATGATTGCTGATGAAATGTTAGAAAAGGGTATAACGCTAACAACAAAGGGCAACAATGACCCTGATACCGATAAACAGGCAAAGCTGGACAGACTTAACGAATTAATAACCAAGATAAACCTGCTGCCGACACTACGCAAAGCGGTAAGTATCAGTAAATACTACGGCGGCAGTTTAGTATACATGGACTTTGACGGAATCGACACCGCCAGTGAAAACCTGCTAAATCCATTAATTTTAACGAATAACGAATTACGAGGTAAAAAACTGCGGCGTTTGAAAGTTATAGAGCCGTATAACCTTTCCCCCGGTCAATACAACGCAGCAGACCCGCTGCAAGAATATTACTTCAAGCCACGATATTGGTTTGTTATGGGCAAAGCGGTAGACGCAAGCCGCTTCCTGCCTCCAGTGCAAGAAAACGAACTGCCGACGATTTTACGCCCGGCATATAACTTTTTCGGTATCCCGCTTGCACAGATTGTATTAGACGCAGTAGCGCACTTCACAGAATGCAGAGAAGCAGAAGTAAGGTTATTGACCAAATTCAGCTTAACAGTATTCAAAACGAATCTTAACGAGCAGATTTTTTCGGGCGGTGACTGGGCGCAGATTGATAACCGTGTAAATAACTTCGTACAGTATCGCAGTAATGATGGCGTCATGCTGATAGATAAAGAATCAGAAGATATTGATATTAAATCAACGTCGTTAGCTGGCGTAAAGGATATAGTAAGTCAGGCAATGGAGATTGTAGCGGCTTACTTCAATGAGCCTGTAACAAAAATGTGGGGCTTAACGCCGTCAGGATTTAATACAGGTGAAAGTGATTTAAATAACCACTACGACCACATAGCCAGCCAGCAAGAAAAGCAACTGCGTGAACAAATAGAATACGTCTTAAAGGTACTACAAGTGCAGGAATGGGGAGAGATAGACAACGAAATAACTTTTACCTTCAATCCATTATCAGAGGAAAAAGAAGAAAGCATAGCTACGGTAAACAAAATCAAAGCTGAAACGCAGCAGATTTATATATCTAATGGTGTCATCAGTCCTGACGAGGGCAGAGAGTGCCTGAAAGCTGACCCGAAAAGCGGTTTTAACAACCTCAATGAAGAAAGCGTACCCGAGGAAGAATTAAGCGAGGAAGAACGCGAACTGTTAGGATTAACTGAAAAGCGGGAAGTTTTGAGCCAAGATGAAAAGCCGCCAAAAGAAGTTGAATAAAAAAACGAAATAATTGATTAAAAATAAGTAAAATGGGAAAAAATGCGGGGTTATATCAAATAATCCCGCATAAACCTTACAAAAGGGGGCTAATGTATGGCGTCGAAAATCAGACGACGGCGGCGACAGGTAACTATACCGGGAATACCTGCCAGCGTCGGAATACAGAACGAATACGCCCGTTCGATACGCCGCTTAATAAAACAAATGGAAAAGGCAGCGTTAAAGTTTGTGCTTGAAAAATACAAGCTGTTTAGAGCGTCGGAAATGGTAACGAATGACGCGCCCGTTGATTTCGACAATAGACGCTTACAGCAGCTTATTGACGCTATAAAAGCGCGTTTCGGCAGATATATAAGCGAATGGGAAGCCGAGGAACTGGACGCTATAGCCAGCAAGTTTATCGGTAAGATAGATAAACAGACTAAAGCGGGGCTTATGGCTAATCTAAAAAAAGCGGGCATTGTGATAGATTTTCACATTAGTGCCTTACATCAACCGCTACTTGAAGAAATGGTAGCGAGTAACGTAAATTTGATAAAGAGTATTGCCCCTAAATACTTTGATAAATTAACCAATGTTGTAATTGACAGCGCACTTAAAGGGCGGGATATGGCAAGCATATTTCAGCACATAAAAGACCTTAACAAGGTTACAGAACGGCGGGCAGAACTGATAGCCATAGACCAAACCAACAAGGCAACGCAGGCGTTAAACGTTATGCAGACGAAGGATATCGGTATAAAAAAAGGCATATGGATACATATACCCGGCGAGAAAAGCAGCCGTAAAACACACATTGCAATGAATGGAAAGACATTTGATTTAGACGAGGGGCTTTATGACGAAGATGTAGGCAGAAATGTTTTACCGGGAGAACTGCCATATTGCAGGTGTGATTTTCGACCCGATATCACCGAATTACTCGCTAACGAGCAATAATTAAGTTAACCTGTGATATAATCAAAATAACAAATAAAGACACTTGTATAAAAATAGTTAAAACGAAAGGGCTGACCATATGGAACGGGAAAACAATATTTTAGCGTTTGACGCCGCCATAACAGCGCGCAGAATAGACGAAAACGGATTTATGCACGTTGACGCCTGCCCAATCAGTAAGGCGACTGTAAACCCGTATTTAGGGCGTGAAATTCCGAACTGGCAGGATTTAGGCTTAAACCCCGAACGTGTCTACTATGGACTGCGTGACCCGGAAGAATTAGCGAAAGCTGCCCCAACATTTAACGGCTTGCCGCTAATGCAGGGACACCACGACTATACCGCCGACGCGCCGCCTAAAGAATATCAGGTAGGCAGCACAGGAACAGAGGCACGCTTTGAAGAACCGTATTTATTAAATGCGTTATCTATCACCGATAAAAAGGCGATTAAATCCGTCGAGGACGGAAGTTGTAAGCAGATATCTTGCAGCTACCGCTATACACCCGATATGACCGCAGGGGAATATCAGGGCGCAAAATATGATTTTGTAATGAGAGATATTCGAGGTAATCACGTTGCCCTTGTACCGCAAGGCAGGGCTGGCAGTGATGTAGTTGTATCCGACAGTTTACCTGTTGAGATAGAAAAAACAACGAAGGGAGAAAAAAAGCAAATGAAAAATCTTTCAAAAGATATTTTAAGTTTCAAACGCCGCAAAGCTGACTTACAGCGCGTTATCTTTGCAAAAGACGCTGATTTAGGTATCGAAGCAGCAGAAGTTGTATTGGCTAATTTGCAAAAGGCTGTAAATGTGGTTGAAGCGCAGGTAGAAGGTTACGACCCCCGAGAAATCGGCTTGGATGTAGACGCAGATATCTCAATCGACGACCTTGTAGACAAATTCTTTACAGGGCTGGAAGCTGCACAAAAAGATACCATTAAGGCGAAACTGTTAGAATTAAAAGGCGGTGAAGGTATGGACGCAAAAATGACTTACGCCGAGGGCGTAGCTAAAGGCGAAGAATTAGAAAAGAATCCAGCCGAACGCGAAAAACTCGATAGAGAACATGAGCGTAAAGGCATGGAAGAATATTTAGCCAAAAAAGCTAAAGACGAGGACAAGGAAGAAAAAGCCGAAGATGATGAACTCGAAGAACGCATGAAAGACCCTGCTTTTAAAGCGGGTTTTGAAATGGGTATCAAAGCAGGCGAGCGTTACGAAAAAGACAATCCGAAACGGATTGACCGCGACCACGAGCGCGAAGGTGAGGAAAAATACCTTGCTAAAGACGCACTTCCCGCATTGCTGGCTAATGCTAAAGCAGAAGCGGAAAAAAATGTTATGGAACGCGTGAAAAAACTTAACGCTGCCGCTAACGATTGCGCTTTCGTACTCGGTAACGTCGACGCTATGGCGTATGACAGTGCAGAAGATATCTACGCAAGAGCCTTGCAAGCTAAAGGCATTGATACCTCTAAATATCCCAAAGAATCTTACAAAGCTATGGTTGACGTGTTGCAAAAACAACGTTTCGACGTAACGCACGCTAACGACGAAGCAATCAAAAAATTCAATGTATCCAGCGAGAAAACTCCTGAATACATGAAAAATCTGAAAAACATCACCATTCGATAAGAAGGGAGCAAAGAAAAATGGCTAACAAATTTCAAGGACAAGTAAATATCCTGCCTGCTATTGGTGTACCCGGTCAACATATGAGTACCAATCCTTTAGTAAGCACTCAAAAAGGCTATTGCGCAGCCGACACCGTAACTATTGGCGGTTTCGTTTGGGCAGCAACCGTAAAAGAAAACGACGCTTTTGTAAAATCCACAGGCACAGGTGCGCCGCTGGGCTTTGCAGTGCGTGAAATCACTAACCCGCTGGGTTATAACGAATCAGCTTCTAACACTGTTCCTACAGGCTTTCCCGTATCCGTAGCAGTCAAAGGGGACTTTGCTGTTATTACTGGAACAGAAGCGACCGTAGGGCAAAGCGTTTTCGCAGTACTTGCAGACGGCAGTATTAAAACTGGCGAAAAAGGCGTCACTGTAAAGAATGCAGTAGAAACTGATTATAAAGTAGTAAATATTAACGGCGGCGGTGCTGTAGGCGATATTATCGTCATCAGTAACTGGGCTTAATGAAAGGGGAAAACACAAATGTTTGAAAATCAATTAGGCTTGCAGGAACAGCTTGACGTGATGAAACAATACGGTATTATTTTTGATACTGGGTCGCCTATACGTGGCATTTTGGCAAACGATAGCATTGACCAGTTAGCGAATGACGCTGCAATGGTTACAGCAGCCAACAGCGGCGTTCCTGTTGAATTTACATCTTATATTGACCCTATGGTAATCCCTATCCTGACCGCTACACGTGGCGCAAGGGAGATTTTCGGAGAAGCGAAAAAAGGTGATTGGACAACCTCTTACGCACGCTTCCAAACTTCCGAAATCACAGGCGAGGTTGAAGCTTATACAGATTATGGTCAAGGCGGTGCTTCTGATGTAAACCCGACTTTTCCGGTAAGAACTCAATATATCTATCAAACTAATATCCGTTATGGCGATAGAGAAGTCGACGTTGCAAGCCGCGCACGTTTGCAACTGGCAGCCGATAAACAACGTGCTGCTGCTACTGTAATCGACATTGCAAGCAATAAATTCGCATTGTATGGCGTGGCAGGCTTGGAGATTTACGGCTTGCTGAACGACCCGAATTTACCTGCTGAGGTTACCCCGCTGCCAAATGCAGATATCAAAACCTTGTGGGCTGATAAATCTACTAAAGAAATTTACGAAGATGTACTGTATCTGTTCGGCAAAATGGCTGACCGCGGCGCAGGACACATTGACGCTAACACCGAACTTGTGCTTGCTACCTCTCCCGCTACACAGGTACAACTGGGCAAAGCAACTGACTTCAATATTTCTGCACGTCAAATGTTGGAAACCTACTTCCCGAAAATCCGTTTCGTTGCATTTCCTGAACTGGCTACCGCAACTAGCGGCACTTCCATTCTGCTTGTCGCTCCGACAATCGAAGGACTGCCGACCGCTCAAATCGGATTTAGCGAAAAGTTTCGTGCTATGCGCTTAATTCCGGAAAGCTCCAGTTTCCATCAAAAATTTGTCGGTTCTTCTTACGGCACTATCATTTATAGACCGTTTGCAATCGGCAAAATGACAGGCGTTTAATTTACACTAAATAATAAAAAAGGAGTGCTGCTACATGGCTAGACCCAAAAAAGTAAAAGAAGATGAAGTTGTAACAATCGTTGATGATAAGAATACAGAAGCCTTACTGCCGCAGGAAGTCGAGCCGACAGGGGTAGAAGTGATTGAGGAAGAAAAGCCCGTTACTTATGACCCCAACGAAAGCGACGAAGTCAGCGAGGTAGAGGAAAAGGAAGTTGAAAAAGTTAACGCCAAACAACCTGTTCAAGCTTCCCCGACCAAACAAGCTGACACTGTTACGGTATGCTGCAATTCTTATCAAGACGTGATTTTTGCTGTAAGACTGCCAAACGGTAGTCTTGCCGAGGTTAAATTTAACGGCAACAACAAACATCTTGCGGGGCTTGAAATGGGTAAAAACCCAATCGGCGGCGCGTTTGGTATGACTTTCGGCGTTCCCTCTGACATGTGGGAATTGATTAAAAAACAGCATAAATCAGACCCTAGAATTATTAACGGTTTAATTTTTGCATCAACCGGAGATACCCGCTTTACAAAAAGCGCAATCCACGAACGAAAAGAACTGCGTAACGGGAACGAGCCACTTGACCCGAAAAAGGTTATTGCTTCAACGACCCCTTTTAAGTAAGGGGGCTTAAAAATGGCTGATAATAACAATATCGTTATATTCGACCCGGAAGAATTTAAAAAGCTGTATCCGCAGTTAGCGGGTGTAGATGATGTTGTACTTGAAAATAATTTCAAAATAGCAACACTGGCTTTAAATAATTCTGTGAATTCAGCCGTAAAAGACCTTGACGAACGTAAAACGCTGCTTTACCTGCTCACTTGCCATATAAGCGAGCTACAGCAGCGCGGAGCGTTTGTTGTAGGCGTTTTGAGCGGCGCGACACAGGGAAAGGTATCAACAAGCTATACCCTACCAATGTCGCTTAACTGGTATAACCAGACACAATGCGGTATGCTTTTTTGGACACTCACGTCAAAGTACAGAGCAGGCGGGCGTTATTATGCGTTTCAAAGTCAAGCTTGTTACAGGTAACGGAACAGGGACATCCGGCAACTGGAAAAAGAAGTTGCGAAACCTAGTAAGGCAAACGCCGGAAGCACAGGCGGGCTTTACAGCGGACGCAACTTATCCAAGCGGGATAAATGTTGCTTATGTTGCCTATATCCAAAACAAGGGCATTGGTGGCGTTCCTGAACGCCCCTTTATGCAAAGGACTGTAGATGAACAACAAAACAAATGGAGCAAGCAACTTACTGCCCTGTTAAAAGGTAAGTCGGCGCAGAATGGCGCGCTATTAAATGCTTACACTGCTGTATCAAAAGAAATGAAAGCGGATATACAGGATACTATAAAAAAATGGGAGTGGAACGACCCGCGCCCGAATAGCCCTGCCACTATCCGCATGAAACAGCGCAAAGCACAAAGCGGCAAAAACGCCGTAGCAACTGACCCTTACCGAGCTTTGATTGATACGTCTACCATGATAAATGCAGTCACAAATAACGTAAAAGTTAAATAAAGAGGGTGTAACAGATGAACGGAATTAATTTGCACATGGTGGTTAGAAGTACTATAACTGCCATAAATCCTGACGAACAAGTTATCTTGTATCAGTCAGCCGGGCAAAAAAATATCAGCGGCATTGTTACACCGCTTTTTTTTAGCCCTGCAACTGTAAACGTGCAGTTTCAACCAAACGAAGCTAATCGTTTGCAACATCTCGAAAACATCAACAGCACCGCGCATACAGAACAGATATTTCTTGCCAGCGATAACAATAGACCTATTGAAGGTATTGCACGCGTTCCAATCTTACGCACAGGCGATTATATCGAGCGCAAGCCCGGTGAATTTTGGAAAATCACAGCAATGTTTGAGGACTGGTCTAATGTTGGCTGGGCTAACTGTGAAGTAACATTGCAAGTGCCGCCATACCCTGACTTTACCAATCAGCCTGACGAAGGAAATAACCTTGTAAGCGTCGGAAGAAAGGCGGTGAAGTAGTTGGAACATGGCGAAATTAACGTAGCCGTAGAAGCCTATTTACGGGCTTATATGCAACCGCCGTTAACTGCTGAACAAATTTACCTCGGGCAGCAGAACAACTCGGCACTGCCAAAGACACGTGAACACGTAGTATTTTTTCTTGCCAGTACCCGCCGAATAGGTACGAATGTCGGGGAGCAGATTGTTACAGAAGCAGGAACGACGGAAACACGTTCTTACCGTGAATATGTCGTTAACGTCGATTTTTGTGACGCCGATTATCAACGAGCATTGCAGCGTGCCGAATACTTTGAAACGCTGGGGCGTTCTGATGTTGCGGTTGACTTTTTCAAAAAGAACTACAATATTGCTTTATTGTACTGCGAAAATATGCAGTTTTTACCATATACTGATGAAACAAATCAATACATCAACAGATACCGCTTACCGCTTCATTTAGCGTTTTGGACAGTATACGAATACCAGACAGAATACTTTGATAAAATCGCGATAACGCGGCTAGAAAATGTTGACGTACATCATAAACCAGAAAAAGGGGGTCTATAAAAAATGGCAATACCTATTTCAAAAATCGTTGAAATTAATCCGCGCGTAATTAAAGCGGGTAGCCAAGAGCTTGAAATCGCTGGCTTGTATTTAAGCGAAAACGAATTAACACCATTCCCAACGCTTAAAGCATATGCAAGCAAAGACGCTGTAGGCGAATACTACGGGCTTGATAGTATTGAATATCTTGCGGCTAGTCATTACTTCCAGTCTTATGATAACAGTGTTAAAAAGCCTAATATTCTTTATTTTGCAAAAAGGGTATCCACGACAATCGCAGGAAAGCTGTTCGGCGCAGAAGCGTTATCACTGACCGACCTAAAGAAAATCACTGCGGGCGGCTTTACTATCTCCGTAGACGGCAGCCCTATCACTGTTACCGGATTGGATTTTAGCGCAGCTACAACGCCAAGCGACGTATCCGCAGCAATCGCTGCTAAAGTCACTGGAACAACCGTTGTTTATAACAGCAACAGTGAAAGCTTTACTATTACCAGCGAAACCACAGGCGCAGATAGCGCAGTATCGGTAGCGACAGACGGCTTGACTATTGAAGCCCTCGGCACCGATACCGCAACAGCGTTAGGCTTGACCGCCGCAAGCGGCGCGCTAGTATCCGACGGCAGCGACGCCTTGACGCCTGCGGCTAATATGCAATCTGTTATAAATCAATCAACTAACTGGGTAAGCTTTACCACGTTGAAAGAAGCTACAGACGTAGAAATCCAGCAATTCGCTGAATGGAACAATAATACTCCGATTGAATTCCTGTACGTTCCTTGGCAATCTTCTAACGCCCTGAAAACCAGCGGCGAGGGAACTCTTGTAACCACGCTGAAAAATGCGAACTACGAAGGATTTTGCATGAACTATGCGCCTGACGTATACACTGCTACGCTTGTCATGGCTACAGCAGCTTCCATTGACTGGAACAGGGCGAACAGTGTTGTAAGTTATGCGTTCCGTAAGCAAACAGGACTTGCGGCGTCTGTAACTGACGACGACAGCGCAACAGCGTTGCTGGCTAACAACGTTAACTTCTATGGACGTTACGCCGCCCGCAGCACTGATTTTTCGTTCTATTATGACGCCAAAATGTTCAGCGGCAACTATGGATTCGTTGATACGTATATCAACATGATATGGCTTAAAAATGTTATGCAAATCTCACTTGCAAACGGCTTGACGTCAATCGGTAGGACCCCTTATAACGAGATTGGGTACACGCAAATTCGTGCATGGCTGAATGACCCAATTACTAGGGCGTTGAATAACGGCGTTATTGATACGGGTATCGAATTAAGTGAAAGCCAAAAAGCGCAGCTTTATGCGGAAGCAGGGGAAGATATCTCTACAGAGCTTTACACTAATGGCTATTATATGCAGGTATTAGACCCGGGCGCAGCCGCAAGGGTCAACCGTGATAGCCCGATTATAAATGTTTGGTACACGTATGGCGGCAGCGTTAACAGATTAGTCGTTCCGCTGACCGTAGTGTTATAAAAAAAGGGGGTGTGTTATAAATGGATATTACATCAGCGAACGCAAAATGTTTCTTAACGATTGAAGAACTGTTCCCGGCAGGTGTGCTGTTGCAAAACTACGCTACCGACCAAGCTGTAGACCAAGACGAGCGACAAATCAGTATCGTTCGTATGGGCGTTGACGGACATATGGCGGCAGGCTGGACACCGCAACCGCATATTATACACTTTACTTTTGAAGCAAATAGCCCGTCTTTAACTTATATCAGGGCGTTAGCAAAATACATGGAAACACAGAAAAAAATCGTTCGGCTAGGTTTAGCAATAAACATTCCGAGCATTTCAACTTCGTTCATGTTCTCGAATGGCGTATTAACTAACGCTAAAGACTTCCCAGCACTTAAACAGGTGCTTGACCCCGTTACAGCAGCGTTTGCTTTTGAAACGAGAAGCTAATATAATATAGTTAATTAATAGGCGATATTCACAGTATCGCCTATTTTTATAAAAGGAGTGAGCAAAAAATGGCTAGAAAAGAAATCATATTTACGCTACAAGACGCAGAAAGAACGCTGAAATTTAAGGCGCGACAAATGCCCGCGACAAAACTCGAAATGTTTATTATTAAACTTGCAGCCGTGGCACTTCATGGCGGTATTGCAAATTCATTCAACGGACTGCCGGAAGGGAAAGGCATTTCCGAAATTAACTGGCGTGATGTTAACATTGATGAAGTTTTTAAATCTTTAGGAAATGTTAACGTGGAAGAAGTCGCCGAGCTAGGCAACGAGCTGCTTAAATGCTGTTCGCTAATCACTTCCGACGGTGTAGAGCAAGAATTAATGCCGGAAACAATAGACGCAGTTATTGAGGAAGTAGGTAGCCTATGGACGTTGAAAAAGAAAGCCTTTGAGGTGAATTTTTCTAGTTTTCTAAAAGGCGGCAAGTCAAACGAAACGCCCGACTTGTCGCCGAGCAGCAGCGGTATTCATTTCTCGAAAAAACAGTAAATGTCACGCCCTCTGTTGCTAACGTAGTCGCCGCAAGACTTGCCACACTGCATGAACTTCAAACAATTTACAGCTATGATGATTTATTAGATATGTGCGAGATTTTGGCTAACAAAAATACTAATGACTTTTTGTTGGCTGAATATATGCGAAAAAACACGAAAGGGGGTTAAAAAATGGCTACAGTTATTGATAGTTTTATGATAACTCTAGGGCTAGACCCCACAGACTTTAACAAAGGAATAGACGAAGCCGACAAAAAAACAGAAAGCTTTGCTTCAAAGCTAACGAAAAAAGGAACAGCCGCCGCCGCCGCTTTCCTTTCGTTTGGTGCAATTATATCGCAAGTGAAAAGTTTAGCCGCAGGAGCTGACGCCGTCGGTAAAGTTGCAGACCGTATAGGCGCAAGTGCGCCGGATTTATACGCATGGGGCAACGCGGCAGAACTATCAGGCGGCAGCGTCAGGGGATTGTTTAACAGCGTCGAAGGACTAAATAAACAGTTAGCCCGTATCGCTGTTACAGGTAAAAGCCGTATACTGCCATTCTTCGAGCAACTGGGCGTTGCAGTAGTAGACGACAGCGGAAAAGTCCGCAATGTATTTGACGTTTTGCGAGATTTAGCCGGAGCTGTTGAAGGTATGAGCAAGCTGGAAAGTCAAGGTATATTATCTTCATTACAACTCGACGAAGGTACGATAGGACTTTTGCAAGGTGGTAGGCAAGCTTTAGACGACCTTATAAAACGTCAAAAGGATTTAGGATATTTCACGAAAGAGGATACGGTTATCGCTGCAAAATTTAACGACAGCATTACAGAATTAAGCCGTTCTTTCACATTCGTTTTTCTGCCGATTCTGCGTTTTGCTGCTCCCGCGTTAACTCAATTTGCCCTAGCGTTAACGGATGTATTCGCATATATGCAGAAACATGGCGATATACTAACAATGGCGTTATACGCTATTGTAGCCGTTGTTACGGGCTTATTACTGCCTGCCCTATGGAGTTTATTCACCGCCATACTAGCTAATCCTATAACGTGGGTTATAATGCTTATAGCAGCGTTTCTATTAGTCCTAGAAGATTTATGGGTATACGCCAACGGCGGCAAGAGTGCCTTTGAGGATTTATGGAAAATGTTAGGGACAGGTGATGAAGTCCTTGCGGCACTACAAACGGCGTGGGATTACTTGAAACAGGCAGCCCAAGTAGCATGGGAGATATTGAAACAAATCCTATTATTCTGCCTAATGGGCTTTTATAAAATCGTAACAGCAATGGCGTTACTTGTTACAGCAGGCGGCGCAGCGTTCAAAGCCATTGCAGGGTTTATTAACGACTACCTGATATCCCCGCTTGAATCAGCGTGGGAATGGATAGGGAAGATTTTAGACAAAATTCCTTCATTGAGCAGCATAAAAGCTACCATTTCTGAACGGTGGGAACAAGCTAATACTCCGGTACCGTCGTTGCAGGCTATTGCAGCAGGCGGCGGGGGTAGCAATACCAATCAAGAAATCAATGTAGGCAAAATTGATATCCATACCGCAGCAACGGACGCAAGCGGCATAGCTGCCGACATGGGTGGAGCAATCAGCGAGAAATCCGGGCTATTCTTTACAAATGCAAGCGGCATTAAATAAGGGGGCGTAAACATGGCTAAATTATGGAATTGGAGCGGTAAAGAATGGCAGAATTGGTTACTTGCCAACAGCGCAGGTACAGCACTAGCCACATTTACGACCTATCTAGGCAGCACTGTAAAAGCGGAAGCTAATATTACATACGATTACCTAGAACAAGGTAGCTTTGCTGCCTACAATAAAACTACTGCCCCTATGGATATCACAGTAACGCTTGCTAAAGACGGAACGCCGGGAGAAATTCAACAGGCTGTTGCGGTGCTGGAACGTCTGCGGACAACAACGGAATTAATATCATTTGTAACCCCGCTTAAAGAACACCAAAACATGACGCTAGACAAATATGACTACGCATTCAACGAGGGGCAGGCATTAACGACCCTTGTAGTAAACATTCATCTTGTCGAGATTCGGCAGCAGAAAAGCCAGTATACAAATGTTGATGTGCAGCCAATAACATCAGACGACGCCGCCAGCGCGTCAGACGCTTCAACCGTAGACAGGGGCAACACTAATCCTAGCGACGGGGACGATTCCGAAAACAGTAGTGTAGCATACGATATAAAAAAGGTTTTGGGATTGTAGGGGGACATTATGACTTATAAAACGATACCATTAAACGCTATACCTAATCAGCAATTCACGGTAACGCTTGACGGTCAAATCTGCCAAATTCGCTTATGCTGGCGTTATGACAACCTATATTGTGATTTAAGCGTACAGGATGAAGTGATATGTACAGGCGCGCTGTGTGTAACTAATGAGTTGATCTTACAGCAGCCTAAATTGAATTTCAGCGGAAATCTGCTATTTGTGGACAAAGAAGGACATGGAGCGCAGCCGGACTATAAAGAGCTAGGAACACGTTTTGTCTTGTGCTTCGTGCCGGAAAGCGAGATGTAGCATGAGTTTTTCAATAAAAGCCCTTAGAGCGATTATAACGCTTCGTAGCGGGACTTTTCCGAATACGAATAGCAATACTATCATTATCGAAAATCACCGCATTAAAGCGACGATAGCGAAGCCAGGCGGCGAGGACAAGAACACTTTAACCGCCAGTATATACGGTTTACCTTTAAGTGTAATGGAAACAGCAAGCACGTTAGCATTTTATCCACAGCAGTCAGAAAAGAACTTTATTCGTCTTGAAGCTGGCGACGATACGGGTATAGTCGGGACAGTCTTTGAAGGTGAGTTTACACTGGCAGCCGCTAACTTTAGCGGTGCGCCGGAGATATCTTTTGATATCAAAGCAGCGGCGGGTATTTATCCTGCACTACTGGCAACGCCGCCAATCGCTGTACAAGGCACTACCGACGCCGCGAAACTGTTCGAGCAATTCGCGACAGAAGCGGGATACACCTTTATCAACGATGGCGTTTCGGCGAGTGTCAGAAACACAACCTTTACAGGCAGCCCAATAGAAAAAATGCACAAGCTAGCAAAGCAACTAGGCATTGACTTGTATATTGACGATAGTAAAGTAGTGATAACTCCGAAAAACGGAGCGCGCAGCGGTAATGCTGTGTTGATAAAGGTAGGAACTGGTTTAATTGGCTACCCGTCTTTCACGCAGGACGGCATAGAGTTTAAATGCGAATTTGACCCTACTATCACACTAGGCGGGTTAGTAAAGCTGGAAAGCGTTGTTCCGCGAGCTACAGGCGTATGGAAAGTTACAAGCTTGACGCATAACCTAGAATGTTTTAATTCGCAAGCTGCGGGAGCGTGGGACAGCGTAGTCAAAGCCGTTTACGCACAGGAGAACTGATATGGATACTTTGAAAAAATCTCAAATAGTTTCGCCAACGGTTGAAAGCACTCGTTCACCTTTTACGGGAAATAGTCAGGGTAACGAAATGGCGTATTTTATCGAAAACTTTTTGAATGGCAGGGTAAATACGGCGTTGCCTTGCAAAGTCCAAGCTGTTTACAGCGACGGAATAAGCCCCACAGGGCGAGTTGATGTACTGCCCTTAATAGTTGCCCTAGACGCCAAAAACAACGCCATAAATCCAGCCCCGCTTTATAATTTACCCTATTGCAGAATACAGGGCGGCGCAGCGGCATTAGTTTGCGACCCTGTACCGGGTGATATTGGACTTGCGGTATTCTGTCAGCGGGACGTATCCAACGTTGTTAACGGGACGGCTGAACCAGTCCAGCCCGGAAGCTTCCGAAACTTTGATATTTCAGACGGCTTTTTTATTGGTGGATTTTTAAACCAGCAGCCGACCTGCTACATTCAGATTCTACCTGACGGCAATGTTATCGTCACAGCCCCGCAGCACGTCACAGTTAACACCAGTCAGACGACCATTAACAGTAACACTACCATAAATGGCAATCTGACCGTTACAGGTAACACAACCGTGCAGCAGCGGCTTGATGTTATCGACAATGCGACAATCAAAGGTATTAGCTTTGCCGACCACGTTCATGGAAATGTTGAAAGCGGCAATAGTAATACTGGCACACCAAAATAAAGCAAAACATCAAAAATGGGTAAATTTGATATCTCCAAAAAAGAGATAGCAAAAAACGCTGTTTTTGACATTTAAACTACATAAATAATTTAGCGATAAAATACCGTATTTTACCGCATTTATACCAGCAAATTTAGCATACAAACTAAGGAGGTTTTGAAATGGAAAACGGGAAAATTAAGTGCAATCTATGCAATGAAGAATATTCAGCGGACGCCTGCAAAAGCTTTACCTACGGGCGGCTTGACGTAAATATTTGCCCAACCTGTCTAGTTTGGTCAAGTCACGAATGGGCAGTTATGGCGAGAAAAACGCTGCGACAAAAGAAAAGTAGGCGTTGATATGGAAGCGATATTTATGGGTGCGATAACGTGGGCTATCATTGGTATTTGCTATATGATTTATCCTGAATTTTAAGGAAGTGGTAAAATGTTTAATAGAAGATTACTTCAAGCCACATCAGGGGGGGATATTCCTATTCCCGTTGATGTTCCTACCGCTTGTTTTGTTCCGTCACGAAATCAATATAACGCTCAAAATCAATTGGAATATATGCCGACATTTACCATTCCCAAAAATGTGACGCGATTAGGGTTATACTGGTATCCGCGTAGTACAATGAATGTCACATATAGCCGACTATTTCGGCAAGTTGTTGCTGTGGCAGCAGGACAGCAATATAGAGTTGATTACTTTAATTGGGCTGACCTTTCTAGTAACGCACGCGGGACATTACGGCTAACCAATGTAAATAACGGAAAGTATTTAGATACAGCGAACGGATTAGTTTATTTTAATAATGATATTCTTCAAGCTGCCGTTAGTTCTGGTTTATTTATGTTTCCCTACAACGTATTGTATTGCGGATATAATAGAGAGATTGAAAAGTTGCCTATAACAGCAAGTATAGCGTGATAGGAGAATAACTATGTTCAACAGGCGTTTATTAATAGATTCGGGAGGGGGGAGCAGCAAACTTATTCTGTGCTTGAAATCCATGTAGACACGCCCGACGGCGATCACGTTCGGTCAGCAAGAGTGGAGCTGACTTACAACGGTGAAAGCAATTTAGCTAATACTGATAATAAAGGAATAGCCGTTTTCTATGGAGTGCCGACAGGAACAGAAATATCTTATACGATAACGGCGGCAGGATATAATGCGGCTACAGGGAAATGGATTATTCCCACAGACGTCGAATATGAAACAGAGTATGTTGTTTTAACGAAACCACTACCAGCGGAAGATACTAACTTATGGAGTACAACAGCAGCTGACGATGGCGGATTTTATGGTACGTTTGATATAACTATTCCGGCTGGCGTAAATGTAATTTATGTGGGGGGCGGAATAAATAGTAGTATAATCGGCGAGTATTGCTATTGCTGCATGTATTCAAGCACTAAAACATGGTTTAGTGCTTCGGGAGCAGACAGCGCAGGTGCTACGAAGTATATTGGCGTTACACCTCGAAAAAAGTATCGTATTACTGTTGATTATAGAAGTGAAGTCACAGGAACAGGCGGCAGTGCGTTTATAAGATATTCGCAGCGTATAAACGGCGTAACTCCAAGAGTTTTAGATTATTAATATAAAAACAAAGTAAAGTGAATTGATATGGATAAATCAGAAAAGGCAAAAGCCTACCGTGAAGAATTGAAAGCAGAAGGATACTGCCCGAGATGTTATAAGCGCAAGGCGGTAGCAGGCAAGCTGCATTGCAAAGAGTGCGAAAAGTATTACTACGCATACTATCACGCACACAAGGCGCAGCGGCTAGAATATGCAAAGATTCGGCGGGAAAAACTCAAAGCTGCCGGGCTATGCACTCAATGCGGGAAAAGGCAGCAGGAAAAAGGGCTTCTGTGCATAGAATGTTATAAAAAACTACCCCATTAATACCAGTAAGCAGGGCGTTTGCCCTGCTTTTTTTATTTTGCGATTTTTCAAAAAAATACTTGACAACAGGATAAAGGGGGGCTATAATATAAGCAAGAGGTAAGGAAAAACAAAAATAAAGGGAGCGATACCATGACTAAACCATAAATGAAGTATTTATCCCAAAAATATTACAGCAGCATTCGAGATTTTTATAAAGATAGTGAAGGTTACTGGTTATGTCTGAAAGCTGACGGCGATTATATTTTTGAAAACTATTTTAGTGAACATACAATTAACGAAGTAATGACGGCGTTCAGAAAAAGTATCGTAAGGAAGTGCAGAAGATGAAAACATTAAAAAACATAAAAGTTGGCGATAAAATATTTGTACTTTTTGATAATACTATTCTAGCTGAACCGTCAGAAATTAAAATATTGACCGTCGAGAAAAAGGGGAGAAAGTTTATTTATTCAGGGCATTATAAATTTAATATAGAATATGGCAATAATGTTAGTAATATTACCGTTAGAAATTTAACCGCATTCGCAACGTTTGAAGAAGCAGAAGAAAAGTCGAAAACAAATAGATACGGAATCAAAAAGGAGTGATAAAGTGAAGTTTGAAAAACCAACACTGAAAGAATGGAACGCTGCCGAGAAATTAGCTGACCCGGTAGCGTTTAAAACATGGGTCAGAAGGCTGGTACGCAGGGACAAGAGATATTTAAAAGAAGTTGCAGCAGAAATGAATATCAATGAAACAGGATTGCACGACCGTTTTAAAAGAGGTTTTGTCAACATTAACGATTTAATAAAGCTGCTGGATAGCCTAGATATGGATTTAATCATCAGAGATAGAAGGTATAACAGATGAAAAACTTGAAAGCGTACAAAGTTATGTGACATATCAAAGGAGTTGAAGTTGTGAGTTTTTATTATATTGAAATCGAAACCAAAGGGTATTACATGGGCGAAATAGTTAAACAAAACAGCAAGCTTAACCCGCGGTGTTGCTTATTGAGAGGAAAATGTTGTAAATATAGCAGTGATATAGAAGCTGCAAAAGCAGCCGAGGAAATAATCACGAAATGCCGAATACCAAAAGACTATATATCGATCAGAAAAGTTATTGACCAAACATCTAGCGGCAATAATTTTAAATCTTTTTTTGATAACAAATTTAAACAATCCTACCGAGAGCAGATAAAAGCAGAGAACAAAGCTTTAAAAATAATTCAAAACATTAATCAAATAAGAAGCATAACTAACGTTACCGAAACGCGAAACTTGAAAAATAACGTGATAAAAGTTATTATTAGATTAACGAATGGTGAAAAAATCATCGTAGATAATCCGAGCAAACTTTTGCAAAACAAAATAAATGAAATATTTAAAGGTGATAACATGGAAAATTCTAATCAGATTGAAGCCCCGGTAAAATTCGAAATTTTAGAAGAAGAAAAAGTTTTCCGCAAATTTTACCCCGTAAAAAATGCCCCTGCCGATACAGTGCTGCCGAAAAGGAAAACAGCAAAAAGCGCAGGTTATGACTTCGTGCTACCCTGTAATGTGCGCTTAAATCCCCGCAGCGTATCGGCTATTATTCCAACAAACGTTAAAGCGTCTATGCCTGATGATGAAGTGTTAATGCTATATATTCGCAGCTCAATAGGCATTAAACATCATGTAACACTAGCGAATGGGACAGGAATTATTGACGCCGATTATTTTTCCAATCCCGACAACGACGGCAATATAGGCATTTGCCTACAAAATAACAGTGATGAAATCGTGAGCTTTAAAAAAGGTGAACGAATTATGCAAGGTATTTTTGTTAAATATGCTGTATGCGACGGCGACGATACAAACGAAGTCCGCAAGGGCGGTTTTGGGTCAACGGGAAAAGAATGACGCCCATATTCGCCCTGTAATCGCCTCAAAATACTTTTAGGACAAATTACATATACAAGCAAAAATAAAACGCTGTAACCTAAACAGCGTTCAAGAGAGGGGGTATATCATGGATAAGTTTTTTACTGTTCTAAAAGAAAACGGCTTAATTATGAATTTCGTCTTTTTCTGCGTTTGCTTTTTAATTTTCGGCGCAGGATTAGCACAAGTGACGAAGTAAAAAAAACACCCTGCTAAAAAGCAGGGTGTTTTTGGGTTTAAAAAGAATTGTGAGAAGGGGCAGCTTCTGCATATTTAATTATAGCAACAAGGCGTAAAAGAAGCAACCTTTTATGATTGCTTCTTTTATTTTAATTCAACCGGAGAGCTGACGTCACATAAATATTATAGCATAAAAACAGAAAAAGCAAAGCGTTAACTTTGCTTTTGTCTGCTGCTTTTTAACTTGTTTTGCATCACATAATAAAAAGGCGGTTTAATTTTGTACCATATTTATTATAGCGCATACATGGTATAATGTAAACAAAAATAAAAAAGCCCCGCAGGGCTTTTTTACTACCAGCTTTATCGTTGGGGAGATAAACCTGATATGTACCGGATTTATTGTATCATATAAAACAGAAAAACGCAAATGTGCGTTGCATTTGCGCTTCTGTGACCCTTTTAGTTACCAGCAATCACCGCTGACTGTGAATGTCTACATTATAGGAGCCGGACGCAAAAAAAGCAACCGTTGCCGATTGCTAATTTTGCAGAGGTTTTGTCGAACGAAAAAAATATAAGGGCTATGACTATGCTACACTAAAATTATAACATAGTTAAATAAAAAATAAAAGGGGGCTTACTCATGGCGCAATTAAGCATTTATAACGGCAGTGTTACATCCGGCGGAACAGACGGAACACTAATCACCACAGGCGATATTTTGAAGTACACAGGGGAAAAGGGCGAGCTTGGAACAATAGTTTCCTATGCGCTGCGTGCTGCTTTAACGACCAATGTTTATAACGTTTCGCTTTCTGTTATCGGCAGTAATCCTGAATGGTTACAGATATCTAAAGACGGTAACACGTGGGGTCAAAAGTTAGAGTTCGCGAATATCGGCGATACGAATACATTATTTTATGTGCGATCAAATATTCCGGAAGGTGCAGAATTCGGACAAACCGTATTAAATAGATTCGTACTGAAATATGTTGAAACAGTATTAACAGAGGGGTAGGTTTTTTATGGAGGGGGGACATACCCGCTGTAGTAACTATAAATTTTTATCTGAAATGCCCTGATTATCAGCCGGGTGTTATAGACCTGCCTGTAACCTTTAAGATATCAGATTTTAAAACAGAAGAACAAACTTACTATGCAAAAGTAAATTCTACCGTTGGCGTTCCTGTGAATTTGTATGCGGAAACGGTATATGAAATAACAGTGTACGATGATAGGTTTTTGCCAATATTAGAAAAATACTGTTTTTCATGCGAATGTAGATTACTTAATATTACTTGATTCAATTTAAATATCAAAAGTTAAGGTGTGATAAAATGGATATAGAAAGAATTTGCTGTCACTGCAATAAGCCGTTGCTTACTGGTTACTATTCTTTCGATAACAAAATCGGTATATGCGTAGATTGCATTACTAGCTTATCCGTTTTAGAAATCAAAAATGGAAACAAGCTACACATAAAAGAGGTTGAAGCTGCGCTAAAAAAGGGGAATTGCTAAAATGATACATCAATGTACTTCATGCGGTAAGATAAAGCCTATTGAGTGGGCTTTTGAAATGCCCGCATATCATAAGACTTATTATATATGCAAAGAATGCTTGCCTAAAATATACGAAAGAATGAATAAGAAGTCACCAAAAAACTCTAAAACACAAGAAACCAGTTATTTTAGAAAAAGTTAGGGGGTGTAAACATGGCAGAAGTTGTTGAATTAAAAGCGTTTGTTACAGCTCAATCCGATGAAAGCAGCTATATCAAAGGCGAAACAATGCGCGTTGAGGGAGTTAACTTACAATCTATAACGCAGATATACACGTTTGAACCACTTACAGGCTCAATAGACATTGATAATACGCATCAGATTGAAGTTAAAGCTAAAGATAAGCCTAAACCGCCAACGCCGCCCAATATCCAAGAACCTATTTACGTCACAGGTAAATACGGTATTGAAATGAACCCGTATTTCACCCCCGGAGATATAGGGCATACACTATACCTCAATGACAAGTGGGATATTTTTAGTGATGCAAGCGGACAAATAGCGTTGGTATCAGGAGCATACGCTATAGCACAGAATGCGGCGAACGCAGTCAGGTTATTCAAAAACGACGCTTATTTAGCCCAAACACGTGGGATTCCACATTTTGAAATCGAGCTGGGCAAAGCCCCGGCGATTGCCGCCCCTATCCTGCGAACTCGCATACGTGAAACCGTTCTGAACGTGAACGGAGTAACAGGAGCAGAAGTTGACTTAACATTTGATGAAAGCGGGCGTGTCATGGGCGGTGAAGTGCAAGCGACAGTATTGGAAAGCGAAAACGTTCAAATTGATTTTTAAGGAGCGAAACTATGACTTATATTTTTTATCTAATATTAGATATTATATTTACGCTGATATGCTATGTAACTAATCCGTTCGTAATATTATTCTCTAACGAATACGGAGAACTGCCCTATTCTCTGCGGTGGTGGCAGACTTATGATAACTGTATCGACATACCACATACGATTAACAGCGGCGTTCCAAAACTGTTTAGATATGATTTTGACAGACATTATAAATACACGCCCGAAGTCAAAAACAAATACACCATGAAGCCGGGATATGTAGAGATATTAGACCCGAATTTTACTATATGTGAAAAAATTCAGCGTTATTTTTGCCGTAACGTTTGGCTTTATAGAAACACTGCTTATGGCTTTTCTTATGAAGTTTGCGGACGTTACGTATTCGCCGATAAGGTGAAAACATACGTTAACTATAACTATGCTGAAAACGACAAATGCTATATCGCTGTCGTTAACGATAATCGAATATTTTTAAATAAAACATGGAGCATATTTTACACAAAAAAATATTGCAAATGGTTTTATCTGCGAATTTATTTAGGCTGGAAATTCAAGGGGACTGCGGGGCAATCTATGATCGCTTTTCATATCAATCCATTTAGATTAAACGATTAAGGGGGATTAACAATGATAACATTCAACCCGGATACGGGGCTTATATCAAGCGGAACGGCGGCGATACGGGCTAACCTTGTAACTCAATGGCAAAAAGCATTCGCGACAGACCCCGATAAGCCATTGCTTGACACAGCCCCCGAAACACCAGCGGGGCAGCTTATTGACGGACAGGCTGTATTGATTAACAGGAAAGATAGTGAGATTCTTTATCTTGCGAATATGTTCAATCCAAAAACCGCGCTTGGAATATGGCAGGACGCACTAGCAGGCATTTACTTCATTGAACGCCATATAGCCATAGCAACCCTTGTTACGGGCAACATCAAAGGCGCATACGGCACAGTTATACCCTATGGAGCTATAGTCGAGGACCAAAAGGGATACACATATACGAACGTCACAGTAACGACCATAGGAGAGGACGGAACAGCTACAGCTATTTTCCGCTGTAGCCAGCGTGGGGCGATTGAAATAGGCGTAGGGCAGCTTACGAAGATAGTTACCGTTGTTCCCGGCTGGGACAGCATAACAAATCTAGCCGCAGGCGTCACCGGACGAAACAGCGAAACGCAGGCAGAATTTGAACAGCGCAGACGTGCCAGCGTAGCACAGAACGCCCATGGCATAGCGTCGGCGGTTGATGGCGCACTAGCTAACCTTTCCGACGTAGTAGCCGTATCGGTTTTAGAAAACCGCGGTGACACGCACAAAGTGCTTTACGGCGTCACACTGCCCCCGCATAGTATTTATTGTAGCGTCTATGGTGGTAATATAGAGAGTATAGCAAAAACGATTCACGAAAAAATTGACGGCGGCTGTGGAATTTCGGGCAACACAAAAATCGCTTATGTAGATGAAAAAGGCAATGAATTCGTTTACTACATTGAGATACCGACAACAACAACATTCGCGCTGTCTGTAAAGATAAGGAAAACTTCGACGCTTCCGACCAATTACGAAGAAAAAATTAAAAAAGTTGTTCTTCAAAACTTCAACGGCGAATTAAATAAATACGGACGCGCGAAAATGGCACAGACGATTTACGCAAGCCGCTTCTACGCCGATATAGTTGACGTTGGAGTAGATAATCTCGAAAATATTGAGATATCATACCCTAGCGGGTCAGAATGGACTGATAGCGTTGATATTCCAGCTAATCAAATACCAGTAATGAGCGAAAGCAATATCACGATTACTGTACTAGAGTAAGGGGGCGTAAAAATGGACTTTAGAGGGCAAGAAGATGTGCGCGAGTGCGACAATATACGTGTTGAACTACAACCGTATATCCAAAGTCAATACGGTAGCAGCACAACTATTTATCAGATATTAGATGATTTTCGCTCAAACATTAATCCTAGCAAAGATATGCTGGTCTTTTATGACAACATATTTAACATAGCCACAGCTAACGGCGTAGGGCTGGACGTTTGGGGCGAAATCCTTGTTATAGGCAGGACTATAACAGACCCTATTAACGGGAAAAAATTCACGTTAATAGATGATGAATACCGCTCACTGCTTTACTATAAAGCTTTAGCTAATATCACCGACGCAAGCCTTGCGACGCTTAACTATATGTTAAACAAGCTTTTTCCGGAGCTGGGCGGCGTTGTATTCAACGTTATCGACGAAAAGCAAAGAGAGGACGGTACATTTTACAACAACTATCCCATGCACGTTCGCTTCGTATTCGCAATGTATTTAACAGATGTTCAGCTTGCTATATTTAGGATAGGCGCGAATTTAATCGTAGGCGCAGGCGTCGGCTGGTCGCTGGTTATGATTGATACCGATAATACGTTTGGTTTTAATGGGAGCTTGCTCCAACCATTCAATAATGGCGTCTTTGACCCGTACCCCCAATCTATAGAGTAAAGAAAAAAAGGAAGTGTTAACATGGCTATTCCAGTAGTGCAAGAACCATTGTATTTATTTGAAAGACCTTTTGCTGATGAAGGAACGAAGAACATAATTCCGGCAACGAATAATGAAGCAACGGGATTAGCGTCGCAGACGAACGGCTTTCCGGCTATAACGCAAGTCCCAATTAAGGCAGGCGGCATAGCCCCGACAAGGGCAGACTTTAACGGTATTCTATATATGTTGTCTGCTTTTGCCTACTGGCAGCAAAGCGGCGGGCTAATGACTTATAAGACGACTTTACAGTATTCTGAAAACTGCCTAGTAAATCACAACAACAAGCTTTATATGTGCATTCTTGCTAACGGCGTAGATACGGCAGCAGGGCTAAAAACTCCGGGCATTGATACAACATACTGGCAAGAGCTTTTGCCCTACATAGGCGGGATCACACCTGAACAAGTACAAGAAAAAATAGACGTATCCATTGGAGAGATACCCAAACCTGTGGCAACACATTTCGGCAGGTATTCAAGTGTTTCGTCAAGTGGCACTGTTGCAACAGACGGATTTATAACTGCTAAGAGCTACTCAAACACTACTATAAGCGGATACGTAAATGGTTTAACAGTAATGAGTACCGCAGGCAGAAGTAAATACGGACAGGGAAGCTGTTCAATATCGTTTCCAGTACCCAAAGGTGCTACCTATTCGGTGAGTGGGGCGGAGTGGGTGCGCTGGTTACCATTAATAAGCGATTAACAAAGGGGTAAAAAAATGGATATTAACAATATAGTCAACTCGACCCGTATGAGAAATGCGAGATTACTTGACGACATAAATAATAAGATATTAAATAGAGAATACTATAAATTCAAATATCTGCCATTTGAGGGCGCACTGACCGGGTTATACTTCCAGCAACAAACAGAGGACGCTATTAATGATATAGGCAACGTGGCATATGCTACAGAAAAAGTTGCAGATGAAGCCCTGCAAGTTGCACAGCAAGCTTATAACATTGCACTAGCTGCAATGGAAATGGCGAACAATGCACTTGCCGCAGCTCAAACGGCGCAACAAACCGCTAATACTGCTTTGAATGTTGCGAACAATGCTTTTAGTGTTGGAACAGCAGCAGCTACAGCAGCAGCAGCAGCGCAAAACAGAGCAGATGAAGCATACGATTTAGCCGACGCTGCGCAAAAAGCCGCCGACGCTGCGCAAAATACTGCTGACGCTGCACAAGAAGCCGCTAACAATGCAGCTAATGATGCTACAAATGCGTTAATAATAGCAAAGGACGCATTGACAAAAATTGAGCAGTTAAGCGTATTGAATTATTATAATAACGTGACAGAAGCGACAGATGTAAACACATTAGTTGATGTTCGCCACTGGTATTTACAAGCTTCTAATAACCCTAACGCGCCCGAAACAAACTCGGGTTTTCTAAACGTTGATAACGACTATAATGACAGTGTATGTAAACAGTTATGGGTGAGCGAAACGACAGGAGCGATTTATAATCGTTTCGGGCAAATTGTAAAAAACAGTGACCCGGCTACTGTTAGTAGTTGGTCAGAGTGGTATAAGCTGGCTACAAAAGCAGATATTGACGGAACTACGACAGACTTAACCGAAAAAATAACTACTGTGGCGAATAACCTTGCTACACATGAAGCTGACTTCAGTAATCCGCATAAAGTAACCGCCGAACAACTCGGATTAACAACGGTATATCAATATAAAGGCAGCGTTGCTACCTACGCCGATTTACCGACTACAGGGCAGAAAGTAGGCGACGTGTGGAACGTTGAAACGGCAGACCCCGACCATGGTATTAAAGCAGGGGACAATGTAGCATGGGACGGCGCACAATGGGATATTCTAGGCGGTAACCATGATTTAAGTGGATACGCTCAATTAAATTTAGCTAATACCTTTACCGCTTTAAATACTTTTAGCGCAAACATTGCTGTATCAAATGGCACAACAGCAGGCAGTCAAGGACAAATTATTTTAGGCAACAAACCCCAATCAGCAACAGTACAAGCGAATATTATATCTAGCACAACAGGGGCGTTAAACTATATTGCGACAGAAAACGCTGGACACTACTTCAAAATTGGCAATACTACTGCGTCTACATCAATAACTACTGACAAAAGTGAAACAGCAATCCTTTCGCATAATACCTTTGAATTTGCGCGAATAACAAATGTCGGCGTTGCGAAATGGCTGGGCAATGCAAATACCGCTACGAAACTAGAAACCGCCCGCACAATAAACGGCGTAGCATTTGACGGTACGACAGATATTACCATTGAAGTAGGCGGTGATGTTACCGCCGCAGAAGATAACAACTTTACAGGAACGAACACATTTAATAAACCTATAACAGTGAGGGACGGCGCACTTGCGGGCATTGGTGGAACTATCACACTAGGCATGAAGCCTAATAGCGCAACAACGCAAGCAAAGATAAATTCTGCTGCCACCGGAGCAATGTATTATACAGCTACAGAAGGACTGGCACACTTTTTCAATGTTGGCACAGCAGACGTTGCCACAATAGGCGGCACTGCAACGACGGCTACACTTGAGTTTTTAGCTAATAGTATTCTAAAGTATAGCACTTCAAGTGGTTTAAGAGTAGGTGGCGGCGGTACAAGCAAAATCATAGGTTTTTACCCCGAGGCAGCCGATAACACGGCAGGTATGCGGCTTTCAAATCAAGCAGAAGCCATTAGCACTGACTACAGTATATTTTCTTTACAAAATAATTCTGCTATCAGCTATACGAAAAATGCAGCCTTGCAAGTTGGAAACATTAAGATATTAGAAGTTGACAGAAATAACAATAATGTAACTATAAAGGCAGACAGTAATGGGCAGATACTATTCACGCCGAACAACCTAGCCAGCAACACAAGCAGCATTGATAGCAATGGTAACTTTTATATATCACAGGGCTTAACGGTTGGCTCAACGTTAAATACTGGCACGTCTAACGGCGTTATTCGAGCTGGGAACAATGAAAGCTGCCTTTACTTTACAGGTACTGCGGAAAATACTTACTTCGCAGCGCCGAACACAGGGAACACCATTAACTATCAATCAGCAGCAAATTGCTATCTGATTAACTGTTCGATCAATAACCCTTCGAGATTAAATATGAATTTTTCAAACATGAACTTCAAAGCGACCGTAGGAAGTTTGCCTTATATGTGGAAGACGTTAACCTTTTGGTTACCTTTGGGGGTTACTGTTCCGGCGGTAACTTGGACGTTCCCGACGGGTAGCGCAGTCTACTACCCGAAAGGTGTTGCGCCGACTTTAAAGGCAAATGCGAACAATATAATTAATGTTATAGCCGTAGTCGATGATACAGGCAACTTTTCAATTCAGGTATGCGACACAGTAGTCCTGCCGTATAGCGGTTAAGAAAGGGGTTTGAAAATGGACAAAAAAACAGTGTACAGATATCAAGGGACTGACTACACCAGCATTAACGCGTTGCGGCAAGCTATGCCGAATGTATCGCTTCCAAGCTCCTTAACGAACGAGCAATGCTACGCATTAGGCATTTTAAAGCTACAATTAAACTACAGCACAGACGAAGCCCGAGCTATACGCATTAGTCAGTTATATCAAGAATATCAGTCCGAATTAATAGCTCCCACAAAGTACGAAGTCAACGGTAAGACTTACTACATTGACAGGGACACAGACAACATTATTAAATTTAATTCGGCGCATGAAGTTGCAAAAATGAAAGGCGATAACCTTTTTAGGGCGAAAAATGAAGCGGGAGAATATGAGCTAGTAACGTTAACGGTAGGCGACTTTGAAAGTATCTTATTGAAATCAGCCTTGCTGCAACAAGCAGCATACAAACGCTTCAAGCAAGCGCGGGACGCCGTCAACAAATACAAACGTGCAGACAAGATTTTTTCAGTTGAGTTATTATATTAATTAAAAGAGTCAAAAACATCGTAACCGCATCAGTTTGACAGGCTGGCAGTTACACCCCCTCTACAAAAAGCAGGGCTTTTGCCCTGCTTTTTTATTTTGCAATTTTTCAAAAACACTTGACAACAGGACGAGGGGGGGCTATAATATAGACAAGAGGTAAGGAAAAAACAAAACAAAAATAAAAAAATAAAAGGGGTATGAAAAATGAAAAAATCTTATCAAGTGTTAAAATGGACTGCGGAAGTTAGAGAAAAAGAATTGCAATGTTTAGAAGAAGTAGAATTACTCGATAACCATGACCCCGCTGTGGAATT
>ERZ827471.333-NODE-333-length-45385-cov-4.208229_pt1 | contig 45385 bp, 79 predicted proteins | sample MGYA00519772_ERZ827471 | MGnify/ENA primary metagenome ERZ827471 (study PRJEB31778, sample SAMEA3449315) | human gut metagenome | biome: human gut; feature: human-associated habitat; material: faeces | place: United Kingdom | collected 2010/2012 ...
AGATGAAAATGAACGCCCCCAAACTGGATGGTGATAGTATGGCTGAAAGAGATTATAGTAAGGAATACGCAAGAGAAAAAGAGCAAAGAAAACTTATTGGAGCCAATCTTCCTATTTCAATAGCCAATGAATTTGATAAGTGCTGTAAAAAAAACGGTGTGAGTCGTTATTCAGTTTTAAAACAATTTATCATTGATTATATCGAGAAAAATAAATCGTAATTTGTTTTTTACACCACCTTGACCGCAAACTCTGTCTTGCGGTTTCTTTAATGATGTTGCAATAGTTCCTCTTTACGGCACAAAAGAAAGCATATAATAAAGATCCTTTGCGTTTTGAGGCTCCAGGCTTCCGCTATGCAAGCTATAAGCTATATGGCGATGTCAACAAAAGCTATAGCGACTATTTGGATGTAGCGCATGAAAAATATTTTGGATGATGCCTGGAAAACCCACAGTGCTTGTTGACATTTCGTAAGCGAGTGCATATAATATATGTACACGATAATGTACATGTTTTGTGACAAAGAGGTGTCTATAATGCTTAATACAAATATTACGCAATTCAGGAAAAATGTTTTTGCTATGCTTGAGAATACAATTAAATACAATGAGCCAATAAATATTTCTACAAAATCCGGCAATGCTATCTTGCTAAGTGAAGAAGAGTATAATGGTATTATGGCAACGCTTGAATTGTCGTCAAACGCAGAGTTGAAAAAAACGCTGATCGATGGAATGAACACGCCTCTGTCCGAGTGTATTCCTGAAGACGAGGTGGTTTGGTGAGTTATAAAATTGTATATTCCAAAGATGCAGTAAAGGATATTCAAAAGCTTCAAAGAGCGAATCTTGCAACCAAAGCAAAAGCTTTGATTGAGGTAATCAGAAATAATCCTTATCAGACCCCACCGTCATATGAAAAATTGGTTGGTGATTTGTTTGGAATGTACTCAAGACGAATTAACAGACAGCATAGGATAGTGTACCAAGTTTTTGAAGATGAAAAGATAGTAAAAATCATCAGAATGTGGACGCATTATGAAAAGTAGAGAGGTTTCTTAATGAGTACCGTTTTCGATAAAATTGCATTAGGTCTAGAAGAAGCTATTGCCTATGAAAAGGGCGAGTTGGAAGCAAAAAAACGAAGGTAACGGTTGAACCAGTTACAGAGTTTAGTGCCAGTGAAATTAATTGAATATAACGAAGAACGCTCTGCTTTGCAGGGCGTTTTTTTGCGCAGCGCATGAAAAATATTTTGGATGATGCTTGACTTGTAACGCTGTTTGCGTTACACTTGTGGCGAGAGGTGAATGATATGGAAAAGTCAGTTACAATGAATCTACGGGTAAATCCACAGGTCAAACAGCAGGCTGAAAATGTTTTAAAACAACTAGGTATTCCTATGGCAACTGCAGTAGACGCGTATCTGAGACAAATTTCTCTTACTGGCGGGATTCCGTTCCCAATTACACTTCCAAAGGCACCAGCAGAGATCAATGCAGATAATATGACAAATTCGGAACTTCGCGCGGCAATAACAGCAGGCTATGAAGAAATGGAGCAAGGAAAAGTGCAAAATGCTTCTGCGGCGTTTGCAGCTTTTCATAAAACCCACAAATGAAGCAGTATAATGTAGAAATCACCAGCCTCGCACTGGATGATATGAATTCAATCTATGATTATATAGCAAAAGCTTTCCAAGAACCGGAAACAGCAATGCTGCAATACGATCGGATTGCAGAGAAAATTCGATCCCTTGAGACCTTACCGGATCGTTGCAAACAAATTGTCTTAGCCCCACAATTACACGTTGTCAGGCAGCTGATAGTCGACAATTACTCTATAATATATACAATAGAAAACAGCTCTGTGATAGTGCTGCGTGTGCTATATAGTTCATCTGATATTGCATCACGCCTACAATTTGATTAACGCAATGAACGCTCTGCTTTGCGGGGCGTTTTTTATTTGACAAAGAGCATAAAAGCACATATGTTAAAGATGATTTCTCGATGAAAAACCTCAAAAAACGATAGACTAGGATAGATTTAGGTAGACTTTGATAGATTCAGGTAGGTTTGCACAGACTATTTTGGAAATGTAACAGGAGGATACCAATACTGGCCAATCCATCGTAGGCTTCAATTGTGGCTACTGAATGTAGCTCGGGAAACTTTGTGAGAATAACCAATTGTAACCCCTTTTATCATGGGGTATAATATCAAGCACAGGAGAGTGAAGCAAATGAAAAACGAAGAATTGATTTTGCAGATGTTGGGTGAATTAAAGGCCGGCCAGGAAAAGCTGGAGACAGAAGTTCGTCGCACTCGCATGCTTGTAGAACAGCAAGACCACAAAATCAGCCTTATTGCTGAGCAGTATACTGATATTGCGGAAAAACTGGACAAGGCGAATGACCGCGCCGCGCAGATCGACGACATGCGTGACAGGTTGCGCACGCTGGAAACTGTTGTGATGAATCACACCGCTGTACTCAAAGATCTTCGCAAGGCTGAATAAAAATAAGCGAGCAAAGGACATAAGGCTGAGGATGTGGCAATTACTCGCAGCGCAACGAATACGCTGTTAAAATGGACAGAACGAACTGATTCAATTGTAAATGTAGGTTTGTACGAATAGAGGCGGTTGTATGTCCAAAAATGATTTTGGGTTTTATGGCTCAGGTCTTGACGGTTATGTACACTATAAGCAGAGTGTTGATAGGATCAATCAATCTGCTCCGATGAGAAAACACGAAGTAAAGTCATCAAAAAAATACGAGGAAAGGCAATTGGGATCGCCTGTTGACTCATTATTCAGAGTGGTTTCCTCTATAATGATTGGTTTGGCTATAATTTTTGTGATTTTACTTTTGAAATGATAAACACTTGATACTTTGATTTCGCATAAAGCGCTCTATCTAACAAGATAGGGCGCTCTTTTTATACCCGAAATCTCAGAACAAAGGAGCATAAAAGAAAATGAAACGCAAGAGATTTATAAAGAACTGCGTTATTGTGGGAGCTGTTATGCTCCTGTATCTCTGTGTGCCGCAAATGCTTGCAGCTTTGCTGTAAGTATTAAAAATACATAATAAATACATATTTTAAAGGAGAATTACCATGAACAAGCAGAACAAAGCCCGAGTAGAAACCATCATGATGAACGCCCACACCGAAGGGAACGGTATCAAGACTGCATTGATCCCCGTTGACCTGTGTGAACTTAGTCCAATTTACCAGCGTGACCAAGGGCGTCATGTCGCTCACATTGCATCGAATTGGGATGATAATAAAGCTGGCCACTTGGAAGCGAGTGAGCGAGGAGATCATTTTAATATTTGGGACGGCGGCAACCGTTTGCGTGCTGCCGTTATGGTTGGTAAGACACATGTGCTTTGCAATATTCGCACAGGTCTTACAGACGAAGATGAAGCGCACCTGTTTGTAACACAGGAAGAAAATGTAACCAAACTAACGCAATACGACAAATTTATTGCGGCGTGTGCCAGCGGTGAAGAACATGGCAAGGTTGCGTTGCTTCTGCGTGATATCTGCGATGAATATGGTATCAAGATTAAAAAGGCATGTGGAAAGAACAGTGCCGGCGTGTTGACTGCGATAAGTGTTGCGCTTGCTATTACGAACAATGAGCCTGATGAACTTCGGTGGGTTTTTAGAATTATTCGGGAAGCAAACTGGCATATGGAGCCTGGAGCATATAGCAGATCGGTTATTATGGCATTGAATTATGTCTATACGGCTCGTTGTGACATTTCTCCGGATGAACTTAGAACAGAAATTGTAAAAATCATTTCGCAAAGTTCTCCGAAGCGGTTTGAATACATGGCAAGAGCATGCTATATCGATCGTAAACCCAGCAATGCAATGGCGAGTGTGATTGAGCATTACATCAACAAGCTGCCTCAATACGGGGAGCGGAAAGTACAGGAGCTGCCCACACGTGGTTTGATCTTTTGACATTATAATGGCAAAAGTATTGACAGGCAAATATCGCAATCTTATAATTAGTCAATACGAGGTGGGCTAAAGAAAAAACGCCCCAAAGGAGTTGATATATATGGTTTTAAATCTGGGAACACGTGTTTTTACAATCGTAGGCTGCAAAACGAATCGTGAGCATCTATTGTCGGAAGTAACGGTAACTTATCGAAAAAATGGCTTTTTACGTGGATTTTGGACAGTGCCTGTGAAGCGTGAAAGACACACCGGGAAGATATTCTTCAGGCTCGGAGACGACATTTTTTATCTATCTGAGTTTGTAAGAGTATAGAAAAAGCAGTTCTGAAGGGCATCTGCATAAAAGCCCTATCACAGATTTGAGTATCAACAAAATATTTAATGGAGGGTCAAATATGATCGTTTTAAAAGAAAATCAACGTCTTTATCTTCATTCTTGCAACTATAATATGGCGCGTATGATGTCAGCACTGGCAAATTTGGTGAAAGAGCACGGCGGCAGGGTAAAGCCTACAAGGCAAGCTCTTATCAGTGACCGGAATTGTAAGGACGCAGAACCGATCAAGGTCACACATACTTCGTACATTAGTTTTGTATTAAATGATGTGTACTACTACTACCAGGTAGATGATAACCCGTTCTTTCCTTTTTACTATATCAAGACACCAATTAAAAACGGGAAATACTCAATGGACGCAGCTTTGGAAGAGACCAAAAAAGGTTGGCTTATAGATAGCTTTTGGGGACAGCATTGTAGTGAATCCAACATCCATTGCGCTGCTGAGTTTGTGTTCAATGAATTGAGTAAAGCACGAATGAGTACAGTCATTCGAGACTTTAAACGGACAAAAGTACCTAATTTGTACGATGATGGTTGGCACTGGGAGAAGGTTTATAAACCAGAACGAATCGGAACGATTGATTTTTAAATGTGAATTTTAGGAGGAAACGACTGTGTGTATTCGAATCAATGGGGACATCAATGATGTCGCGGAGATGTATTTAGACAATGAATTGCGCTCTATTAAGAGCTTCCTTGAAGAAGTACTTGATCTTCCAGGGCGTCCGACCATTAATGAATTGCTCGGTGCAGTAAAACATGAGCTGCATGAGGATGAAGAAGTGGAGACAAAAGAAAAAAGCGTTTTCTTTGTCAGCCATCCGACTTATACAGTGGAGTTTTCTACTGAATTTGAAGCGAGAAAATTTATGGAAACAGTAGCTGCCCCGTTTGGTTTCTACAAATTGTTCCGGTTTGATGGCAGGCATATGCACTATATGGGAAAACACAGCAATGCGGCGTAGAGGAGGAGACCGACATGGATATGATTGAAAAAAGCTGTTGGCGCAAATGCAATTGTACCCTAACGCAGAAACAAGAATCTTTAGATTTTGTATTGAGGGAATTAGTAATCTTGCGTTTGCAATTGGATCTACATTCGAAGAAGTTACAAAGGCAATTGAAAAATTATTTGAGTTTGGAAAGCTAGAATTCGCATATAGCGAAGGCCCGTCTCATGAAAAATGTGGCTTTATGTTAGCAAATACAAAGGAACGCGAAAACGATTTAGTCGACAAAAAAGTGCTTGATAGAACAAGTATTCGAGTCTTGGAAAAATTAAATAACTTTGAGCACTCTTCAAGTAAGACATGGGTATTTGGAGACGATGCCTTGCTTCCAGTTATGGCGTCGATTGGAATCGATCGAGCTGAGTTTGATAAGTGTATACGTTTCCTTGAAGGAAAAGGCTACTTAAAATGTGACGATTGGAGTTATCCAGATAGATTTGAGCTGTCTTACAAGGGTATTCACTACGAAGAATTTATAAAGTTGGAGGCACTGAAAAATGAACCTTAGATACATAGATCTCGACGAGAACCTTTTGACGCGAGGTTCTGACGGTACATATTACAGGCTGCGAATAGGGCAGGACGATTGGATCGACTCGCCGCGCGATTGGAGTCATTTGGGTCATATGCTGTGTTGGAATAGAAGATATGATCTCGGAGACAAACACGATTACAGTGAACCTATTGATTTCTGGCATGATATGGTGCGTGAGCATATTGACAGAAATACGCTTTTCGCTTATGCGCTATCCGGAGATGGGAGCGTTAGGCTTCAGAAAGAGATTGATGAAGATGGCGAAGAAAGCTATGAGCTTTGTTATTGGGGATATATTTCTTTCCTAAGAGATAAGCAAAAAGCGTCATGGTGCATTGATAAGACATATGACACAGGTAACATTGAAGACCTTTGCTCAGGTGGTTGGTACGTTGAGGATGACATCATAGAAGATCTTGGTTTTGAAGATTGTAAGAGGCTTCTCAAGGACAAAGTTTTCTATCTGCCTTTGTATCTCTATGACCATTCGGGAATTACGATGAGCACTGGCAGTTTTTGCGATTCATGGGATTCTGGTCAAGTTGGTTTTATCTATGTTACCAAAGAGGATATTGAAAAAGAGTACGGAGCATTCAATGAAAAGAATCTCGAAACGGCTATGAGCGTGCTTCAGGGAGAAGTAGATATTTATGATCAATATATTCAGGGTGATGTGTATTGGTATCGCCTTGAAAAATTTCTGGGAGGCACAGTGGCCGGCGAAGAAGTTAGCCCACAAGAGGCCCTTTATGAAGATATTTTCTGGGAAGAAATCGATAGCTGCGGCGGATTCTATGGCGGTGATGTGACAGAAAACGGCATGACCGAGTGCTGGCCAGAAATGGAAGAGGTGGCATAAATGGAATACAAAATCAGAAATTATTCCTCGTACGACGATGATCCGCGATTTGCTGTGCGGTCAGATACTGGCAATATTTCGAATATTTCTGACCGTATGGTAAGGCTTGCAGCGAAAATTACAGAAATCTACGCAGGAGATATTTTCTACGACATTGATACATTAAATCGCGTCGTTGAGAGCGGAAAGAATCATGCATGGCTTCTCTGTCTGCGGGAAGATGGTACATGTCTGCATGATATATCGTTTCACAGAAACGAATTAGATGGAATCGAGTTTGATAATTTCGTTTATGACGGATGTGGAATCGAAGAGTATATCCAGTTTTGGCGGCTATCTTGTATCGATGGTGATGTTGAGCTGAAACGTGTATATTTGACAAAGCAATGGAGGACTCGTGTACAAAATGAACAAATGGATCAGTGTAAATGAAAGGCTTCCGGAAAGAGAGCTTTTAGAACGTATGCACCGATTTCCCAAGATATCGTTACTTATGTGAAAGAGAATGCGTAGGTACGAAAGCTTAAATCAACCAGGCTGTCCTACCGGCCGGACGGGGAGAAAGAGAGAAAAGAAAATGAACGAATGGTTTTGTACAGTATTCCCGAATGACCTTGATGAAATGCCGCAGGATTTTGAAAGCTATGTAGAAGCGAAAGAATACGGCGATGAAATGTTTGGAGAAGGCGATTATACCATTGAAAGCCCGTGTTAATAACACCCGCCCCGGAGGTTACGAGGGCACAAGGAGGAAACACCATGGATAAATTGAAAAAGCTAACAGAGGAATATTTGAAGCTTAGCGACAAATGCGACGGAACAAGCGAAACGTTCGCTGCTCTCCACCCTTTAGCAGAAGATTTAGCAGATAGGGTTAAAGACCTACAGCTTAGCGCAAGAAGTCGAGAAGTGCGCTATCTTGCATCTAAGTTATATCGGGATGTGTCAGATATGGAACTCCGCTTTTGGAAGCACACACTTCTATAATGAATACCCGCCCCGGAGGTCACGAGGGCAGAAAGGGTTTTACGATGGAAAATATCAAAATCCATATCAATTATTTGGACGTTTACGCCAAGCAACTGAGCCAACTCACAAATGAGCTGTTAGGTATGCAGGATAAGTACGATGTTACCGCAGACCTCGATCAGATAGAGCGGCTTAGTAGCCAGTTGGAACAGCTTAAAGCCGTTGTAGATACGCTTCCGCTTGCGTAACAAAATGCGCCTGGCCTATCGGGCATACGGGGAGAAAGAGAAAAGAAAATGAACGTGATTAGAAATCATCCGTATATGAGCAGACGCACGATTAAAGCATGGGAAACTAATGGCGGAGAATTTTTGCAAGTAATAGATGCTAGAGATATTTTTCATTGGAATTATTCAGTGGAATTTGAATTAGTTCCGGGCGGGCTGGATTCAATATATAGCAGCCCTAATTTGGAAAAGTGCTTTGAATTCGTAAGAAAATTTATGGAGCGCAACCCCACCCGCTAAATAACCAACAGCCCGCCCCAGAGGTCACGAGGGCAGAAAGGAAATACAGATGTTCGATATTCACAGTTTTGCTAATTGGTCCCGCATCGACTGCAAGGCGTGCAAGGAGCGCGCCGCTTGCGACCAAGTGCCGTATGACTGCCCACTGGATGAACCGCCGCTTAAATACCCGCGTATCATCAAGGAATCTGGTTATACAGCGTATTTTATGGAGATTCGTCCCTTGGGGATGGCCTCGAATTGCCTATGTACCGTTTCCCCGGCGGTTCGCGCTGCGTGGATTTTCCCAGCGCCTGCGAAGTCATAAAGTGGTAGAAAGGAAAGCAAAATGGCTTATTCGATTAAAAATGATTCCTATACTTGCGATTTTTGTAATTTTGAAATGGGTTGGGAACAGAAGGATGATGTCCACGGCGAAATGTGGGGGTGCGAGAAATGCGGAGACAATTTTTGTTCCAAATGCTTCATTGACCGCTACGGAAAAAACGAGTATATGAAGATGATGCAGAGTTTTAACCAAATTTATTGTCCCAAATGTTGGGAGAAACATAAGAATGAACCTTGCTGACCCACACGGAGCTCACGATGGGAGGAGACAACAATGAATAAAGAAGCATATGCATTAATCGAGGAAAACGCTGCTACGCTTAAAACCCGTTTTGATGCGGTCTCCTATCTCCTTGGATACTATGGGGAAATTGATGCGGAAATTTATGAAGCCATTCAAGCCGCATACATCAGCGATATTATAGGAGAATAAGCAAAGCCACGACTCGCCACGGAGCTCACGAGGGCAATGAAGGTAAATATGAAATACTTAGCATTCCGCATTGACACAACCGCAATAAAGTCTCACGAAGTAGTGCATGGCTATTTTGTAAGAGGCCAGAGAAACACGGACTACAATTGGTCGCTGCTGGCCGAGTTTGATAACATGGACTCCGCAAAGGAATATATCAAGTCCATCCGTACCGACCCCGTCCAGCAACTTGTTTATGGCCCTGACGGTTACGGAATCCGCATTTAATCATAAGCCCGCCCTGGGGTCACGAGGGTAGAAATGGCAGCAACTATCAGTTATCTAATACAAGGAGAAATTCAATATGAGTTTACAAATAAGATCTTCAAAATGGATTCTTACTGATGATGACTGTGCACAATATGTGCGTAATCTTGACGAATTCAAAGGAAATGTTTTTGAGCTGTGGCAGGTGTGTGGGGTTCTTGATATGTTTGCAGTTGCCCACGCATTCATCAACATTAACGATTACTCGGAAGATGAAATTGAAGATGTCCTTCATTATTATAGCTACGAAAATCTGGACGACTTTGTTCAGGAGATTTCACCGGCAACTATTGAGCGTAAAGCGGATGGCACGTTGGACAGAGAATCCCCAAACTATATCGTGGAGTGGCAGCTTATTGCTGAGATGTTGTTTGAAACAGAAGCTCTTTACAGACATCTCGTACCGGGAAAGATATGGAATGAGTACGAAATGGCTGCAGCATATATCCGCAAAACCATTGGACAGGAAGAAGAAAACGAGGAGGATTAAAGATACAATATGAAATTTGAAAAAGCATGCTATGGCAGAAAAGCATTATATGAGTGCGTTGACAAAGTTAAAGCATTGCCGATGGCCGCGCGTGTACGGGCAGACCATTCTGCGTTGTGCTATGGTGTGTTGGCACAAACATTTGATTTTTGTCTGGAGAAAACAAGTTGTTGTTTGTTTGAACGTGATTTTTCGCCATGGGAAGATTACGCAAAGGCGGTAAAGAATAAGTTCACAAAAAAGGAAATGGACAAGCTGTATGCAGGCTGCGTCCGTTTTTTGAAAAACCAATTAATTGAGATTCATAAAATGATGGAAACTGGAGAAGTCGATAGCATAGATTAACATTTGAAAATGAGGTGTTCGTATGCCGTATACGGTAAATGGTATTGAATACGATTTTGATTCCAGCGTAAATCACCGGATAAAACAAGATTTTGTAAACCGTGAAGTTATGTGTTGTATGACTTTGGAAGTCGAATACATATTGAGATTGGCGAATGAATTAAGCGGTTACGATGCTCCGTTCACCGAAGGAGATGTAAGTAACTATTTTGTGAAAGAATGTGATAAATGCGGTAGCCAGTATGGGTTTGATGAGTTTTATCCCGATGACAAAAAAATTGAAATAGAGAAAGATGAAGATGGAGCATATATGTGTCCTGTGTGCGGATTGGATTATGATACTGAGGCAGAAGCACGGGAATGTTGTTCTACTGAAAAATTGTATAAGTGCCAAAGCTGCGGTCACGTGTATACAGAAGAAGAGTACGAATATCTGGATGAAAAACCTCAAGAAGTATATGAATGGTGGGCGGTAACAAACTGGCTTGGCGATAAACTGAAAGAACGCGGCGAAGTAGTGATCGAAGGATGGGGCCATTGGTATTGGGGCAGAGGCAATACAGGACAGGGGATTGCACTGGATGGTGTGATTTCAAGAATCTGTTATGGAATGGAGATATTGGAGGGCCAGAAGTATAGTTGGGAGAATAGAACGTGAAAAGTGGAACACGCCAAAAAGAATTTGTAGATTTGTTCTAAAGTACAAAATATACAGTCTGTAAAAGTTTATACAAGATCAAGTTCATTACAAAAATTTATTAGACTGGATTCTCTATATAATGGTTCTTTTTGTATTCTTCCCTTTCTGGCTGCTTTTTTGTATCCATTTAAATATATAGAGAATAACTTCTTTATTTCTTCATAATGATTTGAAATGATTGCATATTGCGAGTGGGGGATTTTTTGTACAGTGTGTGATTCAATATACTTAACATCATTTATTACAATGGCATATCTAAAATCAAGACCTGCGTTAGGTCTTGACCTAGATGGCACAGAATATCCAATTCTTCCAAATTTACGAACTGCCACACCAAGATTATTTCGTAGTGGAATATAGAATGTATTTGTATCAATATCAACTTTGATGCAAATATGAATTCGTTTTGACTGTTTAGACACATTGTCTGGATCAAGCATTTTCTGGAAATTTGGATGTTCTAAAAAGAACTGTTCTCGTATAAAATAGCAATTTTGAATTGTCATAGGACTCACCATCACGAAAAAAACAAGGGAGAACATAAGTCCTCCCTTGTAAGATATTTCTTCGGTTTTTTATTAGCCGGGTGCTTCCGACAAACCCCCACACAATTTCTTCGGTTTTTTATTAGCCAGAGATATCCGACAAACCTCTCATCCGTATTATATGCTATCAGTTAATGTTTTGTCAAGCAAAACACGAAAACAAGAGGAAGGGAGACGATACGAATGACAATGCAGGAGTATAAGCGCGTACAATGTCCGTCAATTTTGGAGCCATTCTGGATCGGCTAGGAATATGGATACAAAAATATGAGTCCGCTGCTTCGCACAGGATCATGGAGCGGGGGACCGAATGACGAGATCATATATATCCCAGAATCAGCATATGACGATGGATTTTTAGATCCATACAAAGTTTACACAAAACGAGATTTTATCGAGCTGGCAGGCAACCGAGCCCGTGAGCCGTTTGATTATTGCGATTGGCAGTCGCCGGAAGCCGCATGGAACGAAATTGAGAGTGAAGGGTAGGGGTATTGTGAAGATTGAAAATATTGTTGATGACTGGAGGTCAAAAACTTAAATGGATTATTGTCTAATGATGGAGTTAAAAAGGAAGGCAACTGCGGCAAGGACACATAACGGTACTTATGGTAGAAATGCTGATGAACTTGAGGAAATATTTCAAGATGCCAGCAATGCGCTCAAGGCAGAATTTGAAGAAGGATACAGCGCCGGCTATGCAGATGCATGGCAGGAAATTAAAAAGATCGTAGCCAATGCGGCATTTGACGCTGAAATGGGCGCAGCCTATGGTGAAGTTGTATGATGGTGTGTCAGTTGTCAAGGGAACAGTTGAATGAGCTGAAAGAAGCATACATGTTTGAAACTGTATGCAGTGGTCCCAGTTATAGTGATCTGGCAGAAGCGTGTAACATTCCTGACGAATTGATTTTTGAGCATTATGACGGATGCGATTTTGTGAATGATGATTTTTTCTGCTCTGCTGAGATGTAACTTGGCGGTTGGCATGTGTCGGATCTGAATAAGCTTTTCCACAACCTAAAAAAGCAGGACATTTCTGCCCTGCTATATATTGATACTCGTTATGTTTATTCGTCGGATGATGATATCAGTAACGAATCGTCAATAACGATATCCACAGACGGTTTAAGCAGTTCAGTCAGATCATGCTGAAGGCCGACATTGGTAACATCGATTTTATTGACGCAGATGCCGATCCATGAGAGCTGTTGACTCAACTCATCCATCAAGTCGTAAATATCTGCGGTAGTCAATTTGTCGTCGGAAATATATCCGGAACCTTGTCTGTGTGAAAATCGGTGCTTTTGGAAAAATCGCCGTAAGTCATCATAGGCGTGCCGATAATTAGCTCCAGGATAATTCTTTTGAAGCTGGTGTGTATCTAAATCGAAATTCAAAGCTTTAAAGTACGTTCGTTCCACAATTTACATCCTCATGGATTGCTTTTTTCTATAGTGAGTCAGCAAATCTTCTTCGTTAAACTCATCGGGACTGTCTGAATCATCGCTGTCATACAGTCGCCAAGCCATCACATTGTCCATAAACCAGGTCTGCTTTTTTAGGGTGTTGACGACTTTGCCAAACAAACTGAAATCTGCTGGACGTCCGCAGTCTCGATACACCAGAGCACCAGAACTGTCGTCAATGCGGTGAAATCCCATGGAGCTGAATGTATTATTGATGGTGCTATATATACCATCTAAATGATATTTTTTTTCGGTCGTTATCTTGTCTTCGTCCATACGAATCAACATTTTTAACATAAGAAAGCAGCCCCTCTCTGTCTGTATTATATCATTAGAAGTGCATTTCTACAATTGAAATTTGAGATATGTTAGGTTGTACGCGACCAAGATAGAAACTGAATAAATAAAAAGAACTCTTTCCGGTCTTCAACCAGGCGCAGAACTGGTAACTCTGTGCCACAACTGTGTAGGCTTAAGACAGGGCCACATGGTAAACTCCTTGCCAGTCGTCCAAGCAAATAGGTTTGGGCGTCTGGTTGAGGACCGGAAAATGCAAGAGGTGATATGAGAAAAAATGGCGAATGCAGAGATGAGAAATTCATCTTTTCAGTGGAATATGGGGAGGAAATACAATGAGAACATATGCAGTTTTTGTAAGGCGTGAAGGCGTTGCGTATATTCAAGCAGAAAATGAGGATGAAGCTTATGCCGCAGCGGAGGATATGGAGTTCAAAGACATCTCGTGGGACGATTGTTATACACTTGAAAACGTGCAGGAGGAATGAAGATGACAGTTCGACAGTTATTCAATGAAGTAGATGAGATTCAGTGCGAAGCGATCATTCAGCAGTATGATTATGAGAAAAACGATTATGAGTTCAGAGTTTGTCTGTCTGAATTGTATTCAGGACTTGATGAATATGAAAGAGTCATGGACAGACGTGTAAAATACATATTTACAGATATGGAAGAAACCGATAGTGTTTTCAAAACAAAGCAACCGGTGCTTATTATCGAGGTGGAGGACGAAGAGTGACTGGTGATATTTTGGTCCGCAATATTGATTTCGAGCTGTTGTACGAACAGAGAAAGGCTGTTCTTTCCTGCTGTTTTAGTAATACATTAATTCCCATAGATGTAATTGAAGGGATCATAGGGTTGTTAGATTCAATGTTGGATGCAGCCGAAGAAGAAGGATGTTTTAAAATTCCGGAGGATGAAAAGTGATGTTGTATGATGTAGGCGTAACAAGAAATCTTTGTGGACATGTTTTGATCGAAGCTGATAGCGCTGATGAGGCGGAGAAAATTGCCTATGACCGATACATAAAATATGGGAGGGAGCTTCCTGACATGGACGAATGTGACGAGTTGTCATTTTGTGCAGAAGAGGCTGGCGTCAATGTCGCCAAGTTGTCCGTGTTGGAATTTGCAAATATGTTATCGCACGGGCGTGAGGGAGAGTGGGGGCCGCGCGGTCTGTTTTATGTTGAAGATGGAGACAAAATCGTGGCTGTAGACAATCGAGACGGGTATGCATTTACTGAGGAGTTCGATACATTTGAAGATGCAGTAAACTGGTTGTTAGAGTGATTTGCCCATTGCTTGCAAATTTCGCTTCGGTGGTAGCCAAGAAATAGGTGACTTTATTGGACATATAATGTGATAGCCTTTTAGATAGGAGGCGCTCAACATGCTGAAACGGTTAATGTATTGGCTGCGCGGTAATAAAAAGTGTAAAAGTTGCTGTTTGCTATGTAAATATTATGATCAGTGCCGGGAGGATATGGCTGGAATATAAAATATGAAGAGGTGTTGCGATGAATGTTGCGGAGTTTTTTGTGTTTATCCTAATGCTGCTGTATGTCCGCAATAAGGTCATACAGAATTCAAATTAAATTGGAGGAGTGCTATGGAGGTTAACTACGTGAAATTAGCTGCGGCAAATCAACAGCTTGAACTTTATGCCAATACCGGAAAGCCACTTAATAAGGCGGCAGCTTTATACATCGTATCATACATAAACTGCGTCCTTAAATCAACGGTCAGAACAGACCCGGAAAGTTTTTCGGTACAGGGGGGATCCACTTAGTGCCGTTTGGACCTTTAGGTATGCTGACGCTTTTAGGGCTTGGGGCATATACCGTCAGCGACAACATAAAGGCAAAAGCAGTACGTGACAAACGGGACGCAGAATACGCAGCTTTAACAAGAGGCTGTACACAGAGATCACGCCAGAAGCAATTTGAGCTTATGGCAAAATATGATGTATTTAATGAAGACGGTGTGCCCCACCGTCTTACCGCGCATGAAAATGGTACGAATGTATTTTTAGAAGCACGAAAGTGCATCCGCCGGTTGATGGCGAAAGAAGGCTTTCCAGTAGACGAATATGATTTGCGTATAAAATTTCCTGGTAAAGATTTTTAGTGGTTATGAAAACAGTATACATTGAAAGAGCAATGAATGGAGGCTCGAATATTGAATAAAGTAAGACGTACACAGATTCAGAGGGTGTCTGATTCGATTTCAAACATCATAGCAGAAATTGAAACGATTCGTGATGAGGAAGACGAAGCTCGTGAAAGTATGCCTGAAAATTTGGTTGGCAGTGAACGGTACGAGACAAGTGAAGTTGCTTCGGATACGCTGCAGGATACCATTGATTTGCTGGAAGAGTCTGTTGAAAGGTTGAGTGAAATATCATAAAGACTTGTTGTAAATTTCATGAAGGAGCTGTTCAGATGTTTTCCAGACATCAGACCGTCCGGTCAGCCAGTCGAGCGAAACCCCCATACAGTCGGCAACGGCGATCATGGCGTCATATGACGGCGGCGTACCGCCTGTCTCCCATCCACGAATCGCATTTTCAGAAAAATAAATCATTTCAGATAATTCTCGCCGCGTCAGTTCGTTTTCATCGCGCCATTTGCGTAGCTTGGCTCCGAATGTTGTCAATGCCATTTAGATGGCACCTCCATGTATTGCAAACTATTTGAAGAGGGAGTATCATTAAAACACCAAATAAACAACTAATAGTTGTTAAATGCTTAAATAACAACTTATGGTTGTAAAAGGAATTATACAATATAATATGTCCGATATCAAGGACAATTTGGAAGGGTGTGAAATTTGCTTGAGACATGTAGACGTGGATACGCTGGTATCAATGCTGGATAGAAAGAAGTTTAACATTGTAGCTGGAGGTATTGCGGATGGAGATTGCGGCTGGGAGGTCAAGTTGGAATGTAAATACGCGATGCTCACTCAAAAACCGGACAGGCTGCTGTTGCTGTCACCTAAGCGGCTTTACTATTGGGTGGACATGAGCAGCAAAAGCGCCGTGTCCATCCGTGAAAGTGAAATCAAATGCATCACCGTCGATGACCAGTGGATTCATGTAAAGACAACGACATTTGAGTTTCATATTTGTATGGTTTGTATGGGGGGATAGTCGATGAAAGAAACAGCTGTGTGCAGGCAGGAAAAGGCGAATTGTATCAGTTCAGATATTTTGGCTGATATGCTTGATGGTACGGATTTTTCTGTTTGGTCAGGCCGTGATCCGAAGAAGTATGTTTGGGAAGCGACACTGAAGTGCAAATATGCGCGGCTCACACAGAATCCGAATAGAACTCTGTTGTTATCGCCCGGCGGGAGTAAGAGAACGGCGAATCGAAGTACAGTTTCCATCAATGAGAGATCCATTGTGAGCATCGAAGAACTTGAGGACGACTGGATTCGAATTGTTACCACTTCGGAGGATATATATATCCACAAAGGAAAATAGCAAAAAACTCCCAAATAAGTATTGACAAAACAATAGATTGCGATTATACTATAGTCATAGGGGCGAGCGGCTACATACTAAAAAGAAAGAAGGCAATTGATGCAAAGCAAAAACGCCGCTCCTCGCTGGGGAGAGCTTTGGTATTGTGATCTTGGAAGTGAAGATGCCTGTACAGGGTCTACAATATATTGTGGAGTACGGCCGGTGCTTGTTACATCAAATAACAAATACTCAGCGTATTCATCGCAGTATCAGGTATATCCACTTACAACAAAGCGTACAAACAGGCGGTCCCCATCCCACGTAAATGTAGAACCGAATGATTTAAATGGTTTGTCACGGGAATCAACGATCATTGTGGAAAATCCGATGATCGTGGCAAAAGAGCAGATGTTATCCTATATCGGAGAGCTTGAACCGTGCTTGCTGCAGCAGGTTGCGATAGCAAAGGTAATGCAGGAACCATTACTTGCACTGGCCATAGGAACTGGTATTGAAGAGAGTAGTGAGTATCTCGCCGTAGCAAACTATTGAAAAGCCAATGCAAAAATCGTACAATGTACATATTGAGATGAGGAGGCCAGTATGGATATTTACGATGAGATCCTTGGCGAGTACGAAGGAGATACGACGAAATCGCCGATAGCGACGATATTAAATGACATCCGTGAGGCGGAGAAAAGAAACCAGGTGCCGCTTGAGCGGTTTACAAAAGAGCAGTATATCCAGTTGGTAAACGCTCGTATTTTCTCACGCTCCAGCATAGCGACGCGGTTGAGCAAGATCAAGCAAATTACGGAAAAGAAGTGTTCACGCTGCGGCATCTCGCAAACGGATGTTCTATTTGATTTCCCCACGCCGAAAGAGACGATCGAATATGCAATTGAGCAATATGTAAAAATCCTGTTTTCATCTTTTGGCGAATTCAACGAAGCACTAAAAAACAGGTTTGATTTGAATACGCATATAGGGCTGCGTTCCTATGTGTTCTGGGGATTGCTCTGGTGTGGGATACCGCATCAGAAAGTTGCCGGCATTCGAATGGAAGAAATTGATTTCCAGCACCAGAAGATTGGAGCTCACTATATACGGTATGAGATCATGAGTGCCGTAAAGAAATATTCAGAGATCAACAGCTTCGATGTGGGCAGAAATGAATTCCTTGAGATAGCAAACCGCGAGTATTTGTTTCCTGCGCTTAAGTATACTGGAGCGGAGCATCAAACGACCCTTTCGATACGCAATGCGTCTTATTTGCTTTTGGATAAGGCGGTCGGACACGATGGTTTGGAGATGAAGATACAAAATATGTCGTTTGACACTGTGCAGAAATCATCGCTGTTTGAACAGAAATTTGACATTGAGTCAAGTAAAGGCTCCGATAAGGAAGAACGCTTCCTTACGAATTTGTTCCCGCAGTATATGGTAAAAGCCAAAAGAACGCATGTCGCTCACGAATATCTTGTTTGGAAGAAAATGTACAGATGACAGGCAAGGGGAAAGGCACGAAAGTGCCTTTTCTACAACACAATCTAATTATCAGTTAATACTTACGCGTTCAAACTTTATGCTTGAACGCCTCATGTGCCCTTAGCTCAATTGGTTAGAGCGCTGGCCTCATAAGCCATGAGTGACGAGTTCGACTCTCGTAGGGCGCACCATCCCCTTGTGGCGGTGCACAAGGTTACATTTGCGGTGCGGTGGATTTGGAACATCTGCTGTACGGACACACCGATATTGTCCTAGAAGATGCGAACGTGGCATCTGAAATGGGTGAAGTACCCAAGAGGCATGTCCTCGGTCAAACTTGCAGCCTGGAAGTTCAAGCTTCTGGTGTTTACATCGGATGCCTATTTACACAGGGCACTTGAGCGAACCTTGCATAGTGAAATCACTGCGCTACTTGCAGAACGAAAGTATCTATGCAATTATATTTTGCCATATAGTGGCAGGTCGGCTTTGTATTTCGTCCTCTGCTGACCAATCATACATTTGAACCTGCTGGTCATGAACAGTAGGCTCATGCAAGCGTAGCTCAGTTGGTAGAGCACCGCACCAGGAGGTATGTAGTAGGTTCAAATCCTACCGCTTGCACAATTTTTATGCCGTAATTAAATCTACGGTAACATGCTCGGTTATCCACAGCGGCCTGTGGAGCTGATTTGAAAGCAGATTACATCTATTGATATGTGAGGATCAACACCTCATCTGAGTGGCAAAAATGTTTTGAGGAGAAGGAAGCATAATGGACGATTTGATAAGCCGAAAGGCGCTGCTGAAGCGATTGCATGATGTTGGAGGCTGCGGAGCGCCGCCCGAAAGCTGGGCCGATGGATATGACAAGGCAATCGATCTGGCCTATGGGATGGCAGAGAACGCACCCACCATCGACCCGGTGCACGCGGCTGGCGCGTGCTACTGTCGGGAGTGCACTTGCTGGAACAGGCACGATGATATACTTCCAGATGGTAGATTTCTAGATTGGGGTTATTGCTCAAAAATGCTTGATTCCGACAGTGAAATTGAAATCACAACCCTTGAGAACGATTTTTGCAGTTGGGGCCAGCGCCGGGAGGATACAAAGTGAAAATTTTAGTAGCCTGCGAAGAAAGCCAGGCAGTAACGATTGAACTGCGCAGATTGGGGCATGAGGCGTATAGTTGCGACATTATACCCTGTTCCGGAGGGCACCCGGAATGGCACATCATGCAGAACGTTCTGCCTTTGCTGAATGGAAATTGCAGTTTTAAGACTATGGACGGGACCGAGCACAGCATTGAAACAAGATGGGACATGATTATCGCATTCCCGCCGTGCACAAAAACAAGCAACGCAGGCGCTCGCCATCTTTGGAAAGGCGGAAAGCTGAATATCGAGCGTTATTATGACGGCCTGTGCGGCAAAGCATTGTTCATGGCAATATGGGCTGCTGATTGTGACCGTGTTGTGATTGAAAATCCTACGCCAAGTAGAATTTTTGATTATCCAGAGCCAACGCAGATTATACAGCCGTATGAATATGGAGATCCATTCACCAAAAAAACGCTCCTATGGGAGCGCGGTGTGCCGCTGTTGATGCCAACAAACATTGTAATGCCGGAAAGAACATGGTGCCCTTCTGGATCCTATTCAAACAAGCACGGGGAAAAGCACAGAGGAATGTTTACCACGGATAGAGCAAAGAACAGAGCAAAGACATTCCCGGGTGTGGCAAAAGCCATGGCAGAGCAATGGGCCGGAGACATACGGGAGGAATGAAATGAGATGGTCAACAAAAGCCCCTAAAAAGGCTGGCTGGTATTTAGTGACACTTAAAGACGGGATTGTAATGCCAGCATACAGAAGTGAATATCCGACGGGTAATTTTACATGGAAGGAATTGCCGCATGGCTCGGTTGTGATTGCGAGTATACGTTTCCCGAAAGCCTACAAGGAGGATTTACATGGAAAGATATACATACTTTGACGGTGGGAAATGGCGGCTTAAAATTGGCGATACAGAATACAGTGGAGACTGGGTTGACCGCCTCGCCGCCTATGAAGAAACCAGACTTGAGCCGGAGGATATGAAAAAGGCGTTTAACGAGGACGCCACACTAAAATTAGCTGGGCAGGCACTTGGCATGTCACCTGACCGCCTCCGCGAGCTGGCGCAGGCGGAGAAAGAGGGGCGGCTTGTGGTGCTTCCGTGCAGTATTGGGGACCCTGTTTTTATGGGAACTGGCCGGTATAAAATTACAGGATATGAGGAAGATGTTTGCGACGGTTTCTACATTGGCCGCGATGGCGTTTTGCAGGTGAAGGCTCAAAATTATAATGGGAACCACGGGACATATGGAGTTATTGGCCAAACGGCAGAACTGACCCGCGAAGCCGCCGAGGCCGCGCTGGAGGAAATGGAGGCAGAGCATGACGGATAAAGAGCTTGTAGAGCGGTTGCGCGAAAAGGCCGATTTGTGCCTTGCGTATGATTTGACAGCAGCGGCCGATGCAATCGAACGCTTGCAAAATGAAGCAGAAGGAATGCGTTCAAATTGGAGTAAAAGCGTTATAACAATCAAGCGTTTGAAATCTGAACTCACTCAAGAAAAAATCGACAACACGAATCTCATAGGCGAACTTGCCACGGTGGCCGCAGAGCGCGACCGATACAAGGCGGAGCACGAGAACCCGCAGCCTCTGACGCTAGAGGAAGTAAAGGAACATATAAAAAAAGGACATCCAAATGATATTAAACCATTGTATGTGGATTTTAAACCTACAATTCCAATTGATTACGCTTCACGATGGAGGGATGCATATAATTTGTATCGGTTAATTGCGGGTAGAGGCGATGAATACGGAAAGACATGGATTGCTTACCGCTCAAAGCCGAAGGAGGGAAACACGTGACACGGGAAGAACTACAATCGGCAATTCAAGACTTTTGGGATGAGACGTTTAACCATAGCGTACATCCAGAGATAAGCGCTGAATCAAAGATGATTGCATTCCAGTGCATGATAGATGCAGCGAAACAAGAGCTTCCTCTGACATTGGAGGATCTGAAACAGATGGAGGGAGAACCTGTTTGGGTAGAAGCGTCAGGCATCACAAAATACGGGAGATACGCCATAGTGGATTCTGTATATGTGGAGGACAAGATTTTATATCTGCGTAGGGATTATCCGTGTCTTGACTACGGAGAATTGTGGCGTGCCTACCGCTCAAAACCGAAAAGGAGTGAGTAATTATGAAGTGCGAAAACTGTACCAAGTACGATGACTGCCGGACAGGCTCTGGCTTGACATGGCCGTGCGGGGCGTATGTGCCGAAAACAATTACAAATGCAGACCGCATCCGGGCCATGAGTGACGATGAACTTGCAATAGAGATGGGAAACCACGCTATAGCAACCATTTGCGATATTGTATGTCAAGGAGAATGTAATGCTTTTGCTACATTAAATCGGACAAGCGGAGATGTGTGTAAAGGGATTATTATGGAATGGCTCCAGCAGCCAGCAGAGGAGGCAGACCATGAAAGCAATTCCGAACCATAGGGCGAACGGTATTTGCCGGTACTGCAAGCGGCGCGCATGCGGCCGCCTCAAACGCTGGTGGCATCGGTGGTTCGTTTGCGAGGAATGGACATATTTTAGAGACTATTATGAATTTAGGAGATAAAGAAATGACGAACGTTGTACTTGTACGGCATGAAGGTGACTTTAGTTGCAGTGGATATCTTTTTGAAACACCTGTGGATTTGAAAAAGGGGCAGCGCGTGCGTGTGAAAACGCGCCGGGGCGAAGTGGATGCTATTGTCATTCATGATAGCGCCGAAGTTGATGATAGTGTGCTTGCCATGATGGCGACTGTCTGTCATGCAAAGATTCCGCTTGCGCCTGTGGTTGGTGTGTATTCGCTCATTCTGGTAGGAAAGGCCGAAAATGTGTGTGTGGAGGAAAATCGGTGAAAGCATAGCTGTTTGACAAAAGAAAAAAACGGCCGGCAAAGCCGACCGTAAAATACTAGTTTTTAGCCTTTGAGGAATTCCAAGATTTCCTCTGTAGATTTTCCGCTTTCTTCGAGGGCTTTAATAAGGTTCTCTCTTTTTTCCTTTTCAGCTTCTTTGGCGGCGCGTTTTTCCTCCTTGAGCTGTTCTTTATAGGCTGCTTTTAACTCTTCTTTTGCTGCCTTTAAATCGGCTTCGAGCTTCAGGATTTTTTCATTGATCTTTGCAGCCTTTCCGGTATAAGTGACTTCTTTTTTGACTCCACGAGGCATAATTTACACTCCTTTTAAATCTGTGGTTGTTTTAAAAACAGTATACCACAGTTAATTATAAAAATAAACAAGAATTTACACGATCAGAGGGAAGAAGATGGCTATTAAAGTAATTTGTAATCGTTGTGGAAAGGAGATTGATGCAAACACATATAGTTTTTCTTATCACCAACAGTTGGGATATGGCAGTGTGCATGATGGCGATGAATTAAGTGTAGATCTTTGTCCGGAATGTACCGATGAGCTAATTACATATCTTACGGAAGAATGTACAATTCCTCCGCTTGCAGAAGGTGATGCCGTCTAGCAGTTTTATATGTCATAGAAGTAATATTAACAGTAAATCAAAATACATAACAGAGGAGAATCGTTTAATGAAATTTGAAATGAAGAAGCCGATTTTTGAGTGTCCGTATTGCCATGAGAAAATTGAGGGTGACTATGCAGCGTACCAAGAACATGTTCAGGTATGCTATGAGAAAGACATGGCACGACAGAAGTTGAAGAATGAAAAAGAGATTCGTTTGAAGAAACTTAATGAAGATGCAAAAAAGTTTGAAGAGGATTATCATTGTCAACTTGTATATTCCAGCGATGTCTATGATCCGTTTCGTGTGTTTCGACAGATTATGGCATAGTGTTTAAATGTGAGAAATGCGGATTCGAATTTGATGAACCAGCCGTATTTATAGACGGTCACGGCCTCGATTCACCGCCATATGAAGTCTGGAATCTGTGTCCTTCATGCAAAAGCGAATGGATTACTACGATTTGTTTGGAACAAGAGGAGGACGAAGAGTGACAAGGTGGTTTTGGATATTGCTACATATTTTCAATAATGTTTGCTGGAAGCACGCTAAGTGGAATGGAGACAATTTGATTTGCGAAAAATGTGGAAAGCTGATTGGGTTTAAAGTTCCTGTGAATCGAGGCGGAAAAACGTTTTACTTTTATCCGACGACACAAGAAGGTCTTATGCATCAAACTGAAATTTGTGATAGGTATAAGCTGTTGAACATGACCAGCATCAATTTCGATGCCGATTATGATTGACATAAAATAATTAATTTATTAAAGGAGATTCAACTTGGCAGAAAAGAAAAAAACTCGTTTGATTGATTTGGTACAGACTCGTGGTTCGTTTAGTGTTTCTGGTCTTGTGACTGGGACCGACAAGGATAGTTTCTATGAGGATAAGCTTACACAGAGCACCAAGAAACCATTCCGATCAGTTAATTTTGGAGTGAAAATCGACAAAGATGGCAGCTCTGTATATACATACCTTAATGGTATGGAACGTAAGTCCGTGTATTATTCTCGCCGGGAAGACAAGGCAAAAGGGATTACAAAGGACACACAGGAAGTGGCATGGAAAGATCGGTATACTTTCGATAAAGAAGGCTATCGAATGATTGGCGTAAACGTTGGTGTCAAGAAAATTGTTGATAAGAAGGGAAATGAAGTCAACGACAAAAAAGTTCTTACCGAATTCGATGCATGTGAAGAGATTGGCACGAACTTGAAAGATGACGCAAGCGTTTTTGTAAAGGGAAATCTTGAGTTTAGTACATACAATGATAAGCATAATGTTCGTTTGGTACCCACCCAGGTAAGTTTGTGCAGACCGATTGACATGGAGGCAGAAGACTACACTCCAAATGCACAGTTTACTCAGGTGATCGTTTTTACCGGGATCGAACCAAACGAAGATAAAACGAAATTTACGGTATCTGCAAAGATTGTCAATTATGAGTCGATTGAAGATGCAGAGTTTGTCATCTATGATTCGAAATTGGCTACTGCATTCCGCAAGAATATTAAGCCTTATTCGTCCATCAAAGTTTGGGGAGATATTATTGTAGAACGCGATATTGAAGAGGTTGAGGAAGCCAGTGTTTGGGGCACTGCAAACAAAATGGAACGCGTAAATTCGCCTACGCAACGCTTGTTTGTGATTACTGGTGCGGATCCTCAGACAATTGATACTGAAGAATATTCGGAAGATAAAATTGACAAGGCAATTGCTAAAATTGCAGCATCAAAAAAAGCTGAAGACGATTACGGTAGTTCTAATTCGAATGGTGGCAACTGGGGCAAGAGTCTTGAAAGCAACGATGAATTGGATGATGATGAGCCGTGGTGAGCCAATAAATGATAGATAAAGTAATCTAAAAAGGTAGGTGCAATATGAAGAAAAGTTCAAAAAAATGTGATTATTTGGACCGTGAGAGTTTGATTGAATTTCTAAACGAGGATATGAAAAGAGCTGATTTTTGGGCTATTGTTTCGTTAATTGCGGCAGGATGTTCAGTCTTTTTCGCTGTTGCTAATATTATGAGACTTATATTGTGGAGTTAACACATGTAAATCCGCTCCCACAAATTCCATTTTTGGAATATGGGATGCAAGTTTTGATGTTGCGCCAGCTGTAACTTTTTGCGCTTCGGTTATTGCGATTTCTTGTATTTTAGACTCGTCATTTGTGATGTAGTTATTTTGAATTTGGCCTTGTTGCAAATGTGCATTATCATGTAGACGTAAAGTTTCATTGTAAATTAGATTTTTGGCTATGCTTGCATACTTGTGCGCCCTAACGGCAGAAATGACTGCAACAATAGCGGAAACGACTGCGGCAATACTTTCCACGCCAGTGAGAATGGTATTAATGTTGTTTAAGTCCATAACAAAACGTCCTTCGCGGTTATTTCTTTTGCTTAGCGCTACTTATATCCCATATTATAACACAAAAATTTATTGGAGGAACTAATTTGGCAAGATTTAGAAGTGGAAATGCAATTCAGAGTAAGATTCAGATGATTCTATTTGGCAATCCGTTCACGGGAAAGTCAACAATGGCGCTGCAATCTGCATACCTAAAGAACCCGGACGGCTCTCCGTTCAAAGTGCTGTACCTTGACCCGGAGAGCGGTAGCGTAGATGATTATCTTCCTACACTTGCAGAGAACGGTGTTGATATGCGGAATATCCTTATTGCATATACGCAGTCAATTACAGAAGTTTTGGAGTTTATTGAACGGGCCAAGAATGGTGAGGATTTTTACATTCCAGACGATGATGGAAATGAAACAGACGAAGTATATCTCGACAGTGACGGGAAGCCCTTCCGACCGGATATGATTGTGGTTGACGGCGCAAGCGTTTTGAATCTTACCACAAAAACAAGTATTGTTGAGTTTTCAAAAAAGAGAGCAAAGGTAAAAGCTGCTGCTGCTGGCCTTACTGGAGACGAAAAATTCGTCAAAATTGAAGGCGCGGGCATGGAACTTAAGGATTACCAGACGGTCAATTTTAAAGGACAGGAATTGATTCTTGATTTGATGGGTTCCGGCAAACACTACATCGTTACTGCGCGAGAAACGGACGAAAAGATCACAAAGGAAATCAATGGTAAGGAAGTCACTGTTGCTACTGGACGTAAAATTCCTGATGGCTTTAAGAATATGGATTACAATGCGAAAACCTGTATTCGTATGTATCGTGACGAAGATGATTATACGACGGTTCGCGCTTTCGTTGTGAAAGATCGTACCGGCATTCATAAGGCTGGAGATGATATCGAAGATCCGTCTTTGCTCGATTATCAGGATTTGATTGATAAAACCTCTGGAAATAGAGAATTTGTCATTAAGAACACTATTCACGAGGCAATCAAAACAGAGGAGCGTAAATATGCAGAGGAAATTGGTGTAGAACAGAGCGAAAATGAAAATGAGCCTGAGGAAAACACCAATGAAGCAGAGGTGCTGAGAGACAAAATTACAGGTATGATCAATTCGTTGTCCCCGGTACTGAAGCAAAAAGCCAAAAAAGCCGTTGCTGACGCAGGTTTGCCCACGGCAATGCGTACGGTTTCTGATGTAAAGGTTCTTCATCAAATCCTTAAAGTCGTTCAGGATATTGGGTGATTGTCGTGAAGATTACGCGTAAATGCGGAATCTGCGGGGAAGAAATAAATCTTGTGTTAGACATTCTGGACCTCGTTTACGATGAGAAAACAAAACGATTTTTACATGCCAAATGTGAAAAAGAAAGACTTCTCAGACGAAAACGAGGCAGAATGCCTTCGGATGAGGTGGATTCGCTTGTTGAGAAGATGTCCGTTGATGCTCGTGAAGCAATCGCAAAGTGTGTAACGCAAAAACGAAGATCGACAGGAAGCAGAAATAGGGAGAAAAATACTTCAGATAACCCCAAAAGATTGCTTACAGACTATTTGTTGTATACGTATGATTTGTCATGTATGCCTAAATACATATATGTAAAATTGGCCAGTGTGTACAGCGGAAAATATGAGGGATTAAAAAAACCATGCCCTCCTGAAGATTTGCTCGATATGTGGCAGCGTAAGCAAGCTTACCTTAATCGCGTGTATGAATACAACAAGCAAAAAGGCAATTGTATGGATTCAATACAACGCATTAGTTATGATTTGGCGATACTATTGAGCAGATATGATGGTTACTTGGAATGGAAAGAAAAGCAATCCCTTCTGGGAGAACAACAGCAAGAGTCCGCGAATGTTATATACGAAAACATTATACCACGTGTAAACAAACCCAATCGCCACAAAGGCGACGTATCAATTGCTGATGTACTCGACGAAATTTGAATTTCGGGGGGGTGAGAAAATAGAAGAAACGGTATCGAATATTACCAATGAAATTATGGTTGTTGGTTCAATTTATCGTAACCCTGATCTTATCGTTGAATATAGTCAGTATATCAAAAGCAAATATGATTTTTTCGATGAAGCCACACGTTTCTTTTATGAGTGCGCAGTTACAATATTCGAGACACGCTCTCAGGCTTTGAATAAAACAGTTGTAGTAACATTCATGAGCGAAAATCAGGAGCGTCTTGCGCAGTATAAACTTTTGCGTGGTTGGAAAACAATCGCGGACTGGATGCAGCTTGCTGTTATAGATGATTTTAAAAATTATTTTGAAGTACTGAAAAAGTATTCCTTGCTTCGAGAATACCAGCGAAATGGTTTTAATATTGAGAAGATCATGTCGCACAAGTTGTTCGAAAAGTTTACTGCGTCCGATATTTACCGTATGATTCGCTCTAAAGCTGATCGGATTAATACTGTGATTTTGACGAATGACAGTGCGGAAATACTAAACAGCAATATAAAGGATACGCTGCATCATTGCATGGAAGCTCCCGATATGGGGTTGCCAATTCCGTTCCCAATTATGAATGATGTTTTTCGCGGCCTGAAAAAGAAGTCGGTTATGGCGGTTGGTATGCTCAGTAATGCGGGCAAAAGCAGATATATGGCAAAACTCATTGCATATATCACGCTTGTGCGTAAGGAAAAGGTTCTGGTTATGCTCAATGAGATGACTGTAGAAGAAATGCGATATGCACTTATCACAACAGTGATAAACAATCCCGAATTTCAGCAGTTGCATGGTATCAATCTGAATAAACAGGAAAGAGAAATCACTTTAGGTCTTTACAAGGACAAAAACGGAGAATTCATTTATCCTGAAAAAGATGATTGGGGTGATGTCACAGAGCCGATTGAGCATTACATCGAGCGTGTATCAAAGCTGTCATCTGAATATAACGATATCATGCATATCGCTGAATGGATTGAAGACCAAACACAGGGGCTGATTTTTACCAAGGATGTTTCAATGGCTTATGATGATAAAACTCTTGAATTTGAAATACGAAAAGCAAGTATGACGCAAGGCATTGAGTACGTTTTCTATGATACCATGAAAAACGATATCGCGACAGTTGGAGATTGGGCGGCAATGATGGTAAGCGTTACTAAGATCACGGAAATATGCAAACAACTGAATATGTTTGGCTATTTGTCCATTCAGCTTACTGACGATGCCAATTATATTGAACCGGATGAACTTGTCTCCAATCAAATCGCGAACTGCAAGGGATTGAAGCGTGTGCTGCATACATTGTTGTTATGTAAGGAGATACCGCCAAATAAGTTTTCGAAATATGGGTATGTTGCTTCTGAGACGGATTGGGGAGAACCGGCAAGACATGATTTAAATCCCAATAAAAGGTATTATGCCTTCAATGTTGATAAAAATAGGTTTGGCACAAAGCCACATCTTTTGTTTGAAGTCGATTTAAACTTGAACACATGGATCGAGGTCGGAGAGCTTGTAAGAAAGTGAAGGTGAGCTTTTATTGAAGTTCAAGACCTGAAGAATTATATTCTTGAGAACAATCAAATTGAAACAGTTTTAGAAGAGCTTGGGTGCCACCACATAACGCACAAAGGAGGATACTATTCCTGCGGGAATCCGGACGGAGATAATAAATCAGCAATTACGGTATATGAAAACGAATTTATCTCAGTCGTAGATTACACGAGGGATATACCAAAGGTGGGCAACGGCTCAGACTTGTTTTCTCTTGTGCAATTTTTTAAAGATGAATCCTTCTTTCAATCAATAAAAATGGTATGCGAGTGGATTGGAATCGATTATTACCATGATTTTGACGCCGATCTTCCTGCCAGTATACGAATTGCACAGGAGATTATTGAACTTAGTGGTGATATTGAAAAGGATTATGACAGTAAACCATTGCGTCCAATCAGTGAGAATGTTCTTTCGTATTACATGCCGTATGTAAATGATTTGTTTTTCAAGGACAATATTGATTATGGCACGCAGGCTAAATTTGAGGTTGGATATGATGAACAGACAAACCGGATAACAATCCCAATCCGGGATGAAATCGGTACACTGGTTGGCGTGAAAGGCCGGATGTTTGGGAAGGCTCAAAAGGATGGAGAACTGAAGTATTTATATATTGAGCCAACCAATCGATCAAAAGTGTTATATGGTCTCAATCATACATACGATGCAATTCAAAGGGCGCATAAAGTTTATGTAGGGGAAGCAGAAAAAAGCGTTATGCAGCTTTGGAGCATGGGCATGTGCAATGCAGTCGCTACTGGCGGAAAAAGGGTGTCTCGACAGCAAATTGATATGCTCACACGTTTGTGTGTAGATGTCGTGTTCCTTTTTGATAAAGATGTGTCGCGAGAAGAGCTTGATACATTGGCGGGGCGATTTATTGATGAGATACACGTGTATGCTGTTATTGACACCGTAGGTATCTTGGAAGAAAAAGAAAGTCCAACCGACGATCCGAAAAAATTTAAAAGGCTTATTTCAGAGTGCATAAAAAGAATAAAGTAGGTGACATGGAGCTGGATTACGAGCTTATTCCTGGAAGCAGAAATGATGTTACGAATATCGAATTTACAATATTAAAGAATAGAGGCATAGAAAACCCAAAAGAGTACCTTTCTTTGAAAAGTGACTGCCTGATTCCATACCAAGATCTTGAAAACATAGACGTGGCTGTTAGTTGTCTGCTTGGTTATTTGGACGATGAAATTCATGTTGTCGTAGATTGCGATGTTGATGGTTATACATCTGCTGCGATGCTGATTTCATATTTAAAAGATCAGAAGAAAGATATAAATATTACATATCACCTGCATAGCGGAAAACAACATGGCCTTCAAAGTGATATTGAAATACCAAAGTCTGCCCGATTGGTGATTGTCCCTGACGCTGGTACGAATGATATTGAACCATGTAAGGCATTAAATAAAGCAGGGATAGATGTAATAATTCTTGATCACCATATTGCTGAAACTGAAAATCCATATGCAATTGTTGTAAACAATCAGACATGCGGATACACCAATAAAGAATTTAGCGGCGCGGGAATTACATACAAATTTTTGCAGGCGATTGATGAAGAACTGTGGACGTCATTTGCAGATAAATATATTGACCTTGCGGCCATTGGGAATATCGCTGATGTGATGGATATGCGTTCCTATGAAACAAAGTATATCGCGGACAAAGGTATAGCATTGATTTCAAATCCTCTTATAAAGCAGTTGTGTGAGCAAAACAGTTTTAAAATCAAAGCGGATCCTACAATACATGACATTCAATTCTACATTGTGCCGGCCATTAACGCGGTGATCCGGGCAGGAAAATTGGCAGAAAAGGAACTTATGTTCAGAGCTTTGCTCGGAGAGTATGAAACCTTTAAATATAAGAAACGCGGTGAAAAAGAAGCAACGGAGGAAAGCATTTGTGAAAGAGTTGTTCGTCTTGCTACTAACATAAGAAACCGCCAAAGTAAGGCGTGTAAGCAAGGCCAAGATGCCATTCGCGATTTTATAGAGCGGTACAACCAGCGTGGAAATAAGATTCTTTTTGTTAACGTGACCGGGCTTCTTGACGAAGCGTACACTGGTCTGACGGCAACACGAATCGCTGAAGAGTATACACGGCCATGTCTGCTCCTTCGTAAGCGGAATGAAGATGAGACCTTGTATGGTGGCTCTGGGCGAAATATCAACAACGGTTCAATCGACAATTTGAAATCGTTTTTGGAATCAACAGGATGCTTTGAGAGCATTATGGGACATGAAAATGCCTTTGGGGTTGAAATCAAAAAAGAAAACATTCCCAAAGCAATTCAATTGTGTAATGAGAGATTGAAAGATAGCCCAATCTCGAAGTCGTATAAGTGCGACTTTATCATTGGCAATCAGGATCTTACTTTCCCACTTGTCAAGAAAATTGATGGAATGTCCAGATGTTGGGGACAAATGGTTGAGGAGCCGTACATTGCGGTTGAAGGTGTTCATCTTGACAAAAAACAGGTTTCACTTATAGGAAAGCAAAGCAATACTCTGAAGTGGAAAGACGAGGAAACCGGAGTTGAGTTTGTCAAATTCTCGTGCAATGAAACAGATCCAATCTATCAGGCACTCAACGAGCCATATGATTCAACGGCAAGCTTTGATATTAATATCGTTGGCCGCGCGTCGATCAACGTTTATAAGAGCATGGCGACTCCTCAGTTTATCATTATAGAATATGAGGTGTTGTGATGTACAGCTCTCTTCACAATCATTCTGAATTTTCTGTACTTGACGGATACGGACATCCGCAAGAGTATCTCGAACGAGCAAGGTCAGTAGGACTTAATGCATTTGCAATAACCGAACACGGCAATGCATATAGCTGGATTTATTTCGATGAACTAAAAAAAAATTATCCTGAAATCAAGATGATTTATGGTGTTGAGCTGTATGAATGTTTTGACATGTCAGTGAAAGACAGCAATAGTAAATACTTTCATCTTGTGGCTCTTGCTAAAAATGAGCGCGGTAGAGTGGCTCTCAATGAAATTGTTACACAAAGCAATTTTGAAGGCTTCTATTTTAAACCGCGAATCGATTTGGCGCATTTAAGACCGTATGCGGATGATCTTATTATTTTGTCTGCGTGTTTGGCATCAAAACTCGCCAGAGAATCAGACTATGGTCAGTGTGTTCAGTATATCGATGAGTACAAAAGTGCATTTCCTAATTTCTTTCTTGAAATGCAAAGCCATAATACAGATGAACAGTGCCGATACAATCAAAAAGTGTTAGAACTGGCTGAGGCAACAAACACTGAGTTTGTTATTACTACGGATAGTCATGCTGCGACGAAGGATGATTTGTACTATCAGGCGCGCCACGTTCAAATTGCCCACGACGATGAAACCCTGACAGAGCTGTACGATGGCTGTTACATTCAGTCAGAAGCTGAGATTTATGAGGTTATGTCTTCCCAAATTGGAGAGGAGAACGTAAAGCTTGGCCTTGCAAACACCAATAAGGTTGCTGATATGATAGAAAATGTGGATATGCCATTTCAGGCACCGCAACTTCCCACATATCCGTTGCCAGATGGATTTGAAGACAATCTTTCCTACCTCAAACATCTTACGGAGAAAGGATGGAAACAAAGAGGTTTCTATAAGCTCAACGGCGACGCACAAAGAATAAGGGAGAAACGGCTTGAATATGAACTTGGAATTATTCACCAAATGGGGTTTGACGGATACTTCCTTATCGTGTGGGACTTCATTAAACATGCGAAAGAAAATGGACAGGCGGTAGGAGATGGCCGTGGTTCTGGCGGCGGCTCTATTGTGAATTTTTTGCTTGGAATATCAGAGCTTGACCCTATTGAAAATGATTTGATTTTCGAACGCTTCCTGAATCCGGAGCGTGTAAGTATGCCTGATATCGATTGTGATTTCTCGAACCGTGAGTTCATCATAGATTATCTTACACAAAAATACGGTGAAGACCGCGTATGCCAAATCATTAATTATTCGTATATAACCCCTATCGTGGCAATCAAAGATGTAGGAAAAGTACTTGGCATTCCGTATAGCGTCTGCGATCGAATAAGTAAAAAATTCACGTACAAGACGTTTGAAGAGTGTATTGAAAATAATAAATCATTACTCGATGATTATAGTGAATACAATGAGCTTTTCCGAATAGCTTCTCATATTTCCGGCCGGTTGCGCAACGTAAGCATCCATGCCGGCGGAGTTGGCATTGTTGATACAAAAATTACAGATTATATGCCAATGAAACTTGGAAGTAAAGGCGAACATGTCATTCAAGTCGATAAGAAAAAGGTTGAGGAAATCGGAATCATTAAGTTCGACGTACTTGGCGTCGCAACTTTGGCGGCTGTTCAAGAAGCAATGGAAGATATTGGACTGTCAGAATGGGATCTTAGCATAAACAATCCTGAGTTCGCAAATGATACAGCAATGTATGAATTGCTTGCAAGCGCAAGGACGAATGGCGTGTTCCAGGTTGAAAGCAGCGGTATGCGAGATTTGCTTTTGAGGTTGAAACCGACAAATCTCGAAGATGTTTCGGCCGTGCTGGCGCTGTATCGTCCAGATAGTATGGGTGCCCTTGAAGACTATATTGAGCGTAAAAACGGCGGAAAAGCAATAACCTATATCCATCCCGACATGGAGCCGATTTTGCAAAAGACTTATGGCTGTCTGATTTATCAGGAACAACTTATGGACGTTGTCAGGAAATTTGGAGGCCGGAGTTACGGAGGAGCGGATAAGTTTAGAAAGGCTATCGGCAAAAAGAATATTGAACTTGTAAAAGAAGAGTCTGAGAAGTTGTATGGAGAAATTATTGCAAACGGATATCCTGAAGGGATTGCAAAACAAATCAGCGATGATCTCAAAGAAAAAGGCGGATATCTTTTCAATAAATCGCACTCCGCGCTTTACTCCATTCTAACGCTCAAGACTGCGCATTTGAAAGCGCACTACCCGGAATACTTTTTTAAGGCGTTACTCAACCAGAACCGCAATGATTATGGCGTAATTAATAAGTACATCATAGACACAAAGGCGTTTGGCGTTAGTGTATTGCCTCCCAATATCAATCGGTCAGAACGATATTTTACGGTGCATAACTCTAAGATACTGTTTGGCCTTGAGGCCATCCGAGGGGTTGGGGAAAAGGTTGTGACACAGATTCTGGAAGAACGTAAAGCAAATGGGTTATTCACAGGACTTAACGATTTTATCACGCGTGTTTCTCCGTCCACTGCGGTGGTGGTATCGCTCATAAAAGCCGGCGCGTTACCATGCAAAGACAAACGTGAGTTGTTGGAGCGTTATGCGCAATCACTTTTTGAGCAGAAAGAATACACACCGGTAAAAACCATTTACACGCATAAAGTCATGCTCAATAAATATGGAATTGATTGTTCGGTGATTAAAGGCAAGGAAGAACGCCTGGCTTTGCTTAACAGTAGAAAACGCATTGAATTTTATACCTATCAGGAACAAAGACGCATGAAAGAGATGCATGAGTTTGAAGAAAAGTATATGCAGAACGAAGCGTTTTGGGAATTTGAGGCGTTGTCCATTTTTCTTGGCGTCAATCCATTCGAATACGCATATCAGTACATCAATGTGGATTATGATGAAGCTGCCCCTGATACCAATGTAACAATCGTAGGTATCATTGCCAATGTTCAAAAGAAGAAGGACCGAACAGGAAAACAGTTCGCTTTTTTGAATATGTACTCTGTGTTTGGTTTAATGGAGGTTGTTTGCTGGCATACACAATTCAAACAGAATGAAGATATTATCAACAGAGGTGCTCAAGTGGCAATGCTGTGCAAAAAAGGAAGCGATGAAAAGCTTACGGCAGTAAAAGCAATTAAGCCATATACACAGTGGTTAAAAGATAGAAAAATATCAGACATTTAGTGTCGGAAAGGAGTAGCAAGTATTTCTGAAAGATTAAAATTTACAATTGTCCCTCAGATACAGCGATACTATGGCAATGACTTTGGAGTATATGTTTTTTCAACAACTGATGATATTCCAAAATTTGACGAGCGCGAGGTTTCGCCTTTTGACGATGAAGAAGCAACCCAAAAAACAAAATGGTCAATTCTAGTTGGCAATATGCAGCAGTTAACAGTCGGCCAGGAGTATGACGTTGAAGCGGAATTGGTATTCAATAAGAAATATAAATCTTATCAGTATAAACCGTACGTGGTGATTTCAAAGCGGCCATCTACGAGGGAAGAACAGGAAAAGTTTTTACATGCATTACTGACTAATAGTCAGGCAAATGCTCTTATCTCTGCTTATCCCAATATTGTAAATGAAATTATAGAGGGAACGGATAATGTGGATTTGCAGAACGTCAAGGGAATAGGATACGCAACATATGAGCGTATCAAGGATATGGTGCTCAGCAATTATGTGATTTCCGATATTCTTTCTCTTCTTCAGCCACTTGGGGTCAGTTATAAGATGATTCAAAAGCTATTGTCCGGAGAGCCTAATCCATCGCTTCTCAAAGCGCAATTGCTGGATAATCCGTATATCATGACACGCATCAGAGGGCTTGGCTTTAAGCGTGTCGATGGTCTTGCGCTCAAATTGAATCCACAAATCATTGATTCGCCTAAGCGTGCGATAGCGTTCGTTAAATGGTTCCTGAATGAATCAGCTGAAACAGATGGTAATACTTGGGTCACAGTTGATGTGCTCGAACAAGCTGCAAAAGATAATATCCCGGAATGCAAGGATGCATATTGCAGGTTAATATCTCAAGAACGGCAGAGTGAAATGCTCCTTCATTTTGATGGTGCCAAAGTTGGGTTGAAGCGGTATTTTGAGTTGGAGACAGGCATTTATGACATTTTGAAGGAAATCGATTCATACAGCGATGATTGGAATCTTGATGCAGAAGACGCTGTTGGCGAAGCAGAACATGACCTTGGCTTCACTTTTACTGAGGAACAACGTGCGGCGGTCAGGAGCGCCTTGAATCGTAACTTTTCGTGTATTTGCGGATTTGCAGGCACAGGTAAGTCCACATTGCTTAATGCGATTGTAAAAGCGTACAAATATAAAACAGTGTCGTGTTGTGCTTTATCGGCTAAAGCCGCGCAAAGAATCGTAGAAGCCACTGGGCATGAAGCGTCTACGATCCATCGGTTGCTTGGGTGGAACGGAAAGTCATTTATCCATGACAACAACAATCCGCTTGCGGCTGATGTTGTTATTCTCGATGAGGCGTCAATGGTAAATGTCGAGTTGTTCTATGATCTTATCAGAGCTGTGAAGACGGGCGGAAGGCTTATTGTGTGTGGAGACAATCGGCAGCTCCCTCCGATTGGTGCTGGCAATGTGTTCAGTGATGTGCTTGATAAAACGAATGTATTCAATATTCTTATGCTTACAAAGGTCATGCGCCAAGCGCTAGACTCTGGAATTTTGATGGATGCTAACAAAATTCGTATGGGGATAAATCCAATTAAAGAGCCGGAGCTGAAAATTGTAAGCGGCAAACGTGAGGATATGGTTTACATGTTTCGTGACAGCAATGAGGCCATTCAAAACATAGCAATCAAAACGTTTCTCTCTACGGCAGAAAGAGAAGGAGCGGATAATGTGGTGATCGTAGTGCCCAGAAAAAAAGATTGTCCGAACTCAACGACTGTGATGAACAAAATCATTCAGGACGAGTTGCTGCCGGCATCTGAGCACAAAGAGCATATCGATTATGGCACAAAAACATTTCGCATTGGTTCAAAGGTCATTCAGCGTGAAAACAACTATGATAAGAATGTTTTCAATGGTGAGACAGGATATGTCACGAGCATTTTTGAAGATGGTGAGGGTGATGAAAGAACTCAATGTTTTACGGTTGAGTATTCATCCGGTGGAGATAAGAAGCTTATTACATACAAAAGAAGCGAAATGGGCCAAGTGGAACTCGCATATGTTCTTACAGTTCATCTTGCTCAGGGCAGCGGATATAAAACTGTAATTGTGGCAATTGATACCACACATTACATTTTGTTGGATAGCTGCTTGTTGTATACCGCGCTTACGCGCTCAAAAGAACGCTGTTTATTGCTTGCGCAGCCGAAAGCGTTTCTAAGGTGCATTCATAATAATAATTCTATTTCGCGCCAGACATGGCTTAAATTGATGTAATTGGAGGACTAAAGATTTGCGTACACTGGCAAGTATTAAGGAAATTGCAGCACTGCATCCGATTGAAGGGAAAGACCGTATTGAGCTTGCGATCATTGATGGATGGAGTGTTATCGTAAAGAAAAACGAATTTCAGGTTGGCGACAAATGTGTTTATTGTGAAATTGATTCGGTACTACCTGAGAAGCCCGAGTTTGAATTTTTAAGAAATAAGAACTTCCGAATCAAGACGATGAAAATGGGCGGCGTTATCAGCCAGGGCATTTGTTTTCCGTTGAGTATTCTGCCGGAAAGCGAGTACAAAGTTGGTGACGATGTTACAGACATCATGGGTGTTAAACAATATGAACCTACCATGGACAGAGAGCCGAAGTCACTTGGTGAAACGCAGCTTGATTCAAAAAAGTATCCAAAATGGCTCATGAGGTTCAAATGGTTCAGGAAGCTCGTGCGTCGCTACGACAAGCGCGGATCGAAAGCTTTTCCGGCATTCGTACACAAAACAGACGAAACACGCATTCAGAACATTCCTTTTATTCTAAAAGAAAAGCAGCCATTTGTTGCTACGGAAAAAATTGATGGACAAAGCGGAACATTCTGCCTTGAACGGCACAAATCTAAGATACCACTCATTAAAGATAAGTTTGAGTATATGGTTTGCTCTCGGAATCTGCGTTTGTTTAACAAAGACAACTCTTCATACTGGTCCGTGTCAGACCGATACGACATTGAAAAAGTGCTTAGAAAGCTTATCGGGAATTTTGATTGGATTGCCATTCAGGGAGAATGCATTGCCCCCAATGTACAAGGCAACAAGTACAAAGTTAAGATTCCGGATTTATATGTGTTTAATATCATCACTCCAGAAGGGCGTATGAGTTCTTTGAATGCCAAAAATATTTGCGAAGCGAATGGTTTGAAGTTTGTTCCAATTATTGACACCAGCTACATTCTTCCGGATAAAGTAGACAAAGTGCTTGAATATGCGCATGGAAAGAGCGCGCTCGGCTCGACATTGCGCGAAGGGATTGTTTTTCGTTCGCAAGATGGAAAAGTAAGCTTCAAGGCTGTAGATCCGCTGTTTCTAATTAAATATGATGAATGAGGTTTGTTATGAAAACTCTTATTCTTCAGGAAGGCAATAAGTGATAAAAAGCATGTGTGAAAAAATATATAAAGACGAATCAGTGAAGGCTCGAACAGAACAGTTTTGTCCATGCCGGCACAACATCAAAGTCGTATATGAACGAGATTGGATAAATGATACTGAAGACAAAATTCCGGTATGTGTCGAAATTGATGGTGTGCATATTGAGACTGAAAACATTACAACAATGCTAGATAGAGTAAGGGACCAAGAAATGGGATTTGTTTATTGCGCGCTTATAGTATTTGGAGTTGCACTTATCGTCATTCTTATAGCGATAGTAATTTTCGCAGTGACTGTTTTACCTTTTGTTTAACGCTATTATCGAAAGTATGAGAGAAATCAGAGAGATAATAGAAGCTATAATATCTGTCCACTTGTCCGCGATGTATTTTAGTATGGATTTATAATAAGACTCTCTCCACTTTAATCCAGTATACGACAGATGTACCCCTATTGGGTTCGGTACGCCCATTTCATATGTGAGGTAGCCTTCTTTTACTAAGTAGCTCATTGCAGCACGCACATCGGCCGAGTTCATTTCGATGTCCTTCGCGAAATCCTCAATGAAAATATTACCAGATGAAGTTATAAAACTACACCAGTATTCAGTACCCTCTCCAGCTGAAATCATTTTGTTTAAAATTTTTTTGCATACCTTATCCATTGGATCACTGCCTTTTATACCTTTTTTAAAAGCATATCACATTTAAAGTTATATGAGAAGATACAAAATAAGATAGGAGTTAATTACAGTTTGAAAATTGATGTATTGATCTACAGCATAGACACAGATGAAGAGTGTATTCCAAGAGATATGCCGATGGAGCGCACTATCAAGATTAAGGAATTTCGTCCCTGTTGCCGGGAAGTTGTTAAAGCAAAAAATGTTGACATCAAATTTGCTGAGCCTGAAGATGAAACGCCCACTTTGGTGCTCATTAACAGGCATGTGGATTATTCGTGGGGCGATACGTTTGATTGGGAGGAATATCAAAAGATCAAATTCTGCCCGTTTTGTGGCAAACCAATTGAAATCAATGTGTTAAAAGAAATTCCGATTGCACAGGTGTATGACGCATTGAAAGAACGCCAAGATTTGATTCTTGCGCAAATTCGAAAGACAGACAGCAAAAGTGCGTGCAGTCAAATGGAAAATGAAATTAAGGAAATCAATCGAAAGATGGATTGGTATCTGGAGGATAGCAGTATCCACGATTTTGTAATATATGAACTATGATGGGAGGAATATATGAATATAAATTCGAATGATGATTTGACAGATGAAGAAATCGATCAATTGGTTAAAACGCGAAACGAACTTACGTTGAAGATCGATTCGTACTTCGAAAAAAAGAAAATCGCAAAAATAAACAACAATAGAAAATACATTGGAAAGTGCTATAAGGATACGAGAGCAATGGACCACATTACTTATATGAAGGTCATTGGAGTTGTGATGAATAATGAATATAGAGTAAATGTGATTGCTTTTGAAACACCGTTCAAATTTTTTGCTGATGCTCCAGATTCTACACTTTGCGGAGACGAACTGATTTGGACAGAGGACTTTGGATTGTTTTGTTTTGATGTTGCTCATGGTGAAGGCCGTGTGATTGACAATCTTGAAGAAATCAGCTCTGAAGAATGGTTTAAAGCGCTTGATGATTGTGTTATGAAAATCCGGTGTTACTGATGAATTTCAATAGTATGCTGGCAATACTATTAGCGCTTATTGCTGGTGTGATGGCATATCAGATTTTGGATTATGAGAAAGAGCGAATTTATACTACTACTGGTAAACATGTTGATTTCAAGGGCATTTTCAAATACATAGTTGATGATATTTTGCTCACACTTGGTTGTGATGGCTACTATGAATATGACTCCGAAGAGGAAGAATTGGGCGATGAGGACAATGAAAATTAAAACACCCAAAAATCAAGAGATTGTTCAAACCACTTATATGAATGGTTTTGACAATAATCCCACGCATGTTATTACCTACAATAAAATTACTGGGATGTATATTTTTTATCGTGTAAATAGTGATGCCTCGCTTGACAAGCTGGATTCCGGTAGAACACCAATTTTTGATTACAGATAATGGAGGAGGAGAAATAAGGTCGTTTGAATTTAAGTAGAGAACTGTATAGAAAAGAGCGAGCTAAAGCCGAAGTCAATCGGATGGTTCAAAGATATGATTCTGAATGTGGCAAAGTTCATACATACAAAGTAGATCCGGAAATTTTGAAAGACTATTATCCCGGAAGTGAACTGCCTGGAAGCAAAATTGAAGCTGGAAACGATACGTCTGAAAAAGAAAAACAGAAAAGGGGAAAATGGTAATTGGAAGTCGAGCTTGTTGCACACACACCAGACCCAGCATGGGTTATTGAACAGGCAGCTAGTGTTTGTTATGACAGTATACCTACTAGAGAATGTAAGCTTGTAATGCAGTGTTACCGCAGCGGGCATCACAGCGTGCTTGAACATGCGAGTTTTACTTTTAAAATTAGCGGTATATCGCGTGCGTGTAGCCACCAACTTGTGCGCCATCGTATGGCGAGCTATTCTCAGCGCAGCCAGCGGTATTGCGGCGAAGATGGATTTGGATATGTGACTCCTCCTTCGATCGAACTGTCATCGTATCATGACTCAATTGAAAATGCGCTGGATGAATATGTGCATTTAAAAAACAGCATGGGCAGGCCTGCGGAGGATGCACGTTATGTTTTACCCAATGCTTGTGTCACTGCGATCTATGTGACAATGAATCTGAGAAGCTTGATCAACTTCATGCGTGAACGCCTTTGCAATCGTGCGCAGTGGGAAATCAGAGAAGCAGCAAAAGAAATGCGCAAGCTTGTTGTTGATGTTATGCCGCAGGCGGATGAAATGCTTCGTCCAAAGTGCGAAGCGCATGTGGATTATCCGTTCTGTCCAGAACATAAGAGCTGCGGCAGACATCTTACACTGAAAGGAGTGTACAGGACTGAGTAATACAGTAGAACATCCGTCTCACTACAATATTGGGAAGTACGAAGTCATAGATGTAATAAATGATTGGAGGCTGAACTTTCAGCTCGGTAATGCGATAAAATACATAGCCCGCGCCGGCCGCAAAGATCCGTCTAAAACCGTAGAGGATCTTGAAAAGGCTAGGTTTTATATAGATTATGAGATCAATAGACTGAAAGGTGGTGGTGAAAAATGAAGATCGTGTTTTACTCAACGCGTTGTCCCCAATGTCGGATACTTGAAAATATGATGACTCGAGCGAAAATTGAATACGAAGAGTGTAATGACATAGATGTAATGAACAGCAAGGGGATTATGTCTGTACCGTGTCTTGAAGTTGATGGCAATATAATGGACTTTAAGAGTGCATTTCAATGGGTAAAGGGAATAGAGGCATGAACTACAAAAAGGAATTAAGACGATATCAACCATATCTTGACTATATCAAAGAATACAGTTGTTCTTTGAATGCTGCTTCAGGTAGTAAAGTGGATGCTAATGCAAATGTTGAAAATAAAAATGTTACGACACTTACTGGTGAGTTGTATAAAAAAGACGGTATTGGCATTAATCGATTGCGGATGTATCAGAAGCTGGCAGAAATGTTTGGTGAAGAATATGCGGAACGGTACATTGATCAACTGGAAAATCACGAGATTTATAAGCATGATGAAACAAATCCGTTACTTCCGTATTGCGTAAGCATTACAATGTATCCATTCCTGTTCGACGGGCTGCGTAATCTGGGAGGCGGAAGTGGCGCGCCGCACAATCTTGATTCATTTGCTGGATCATTCATCAATTTGTGTTTTGCGATTGCGTCGCAATTTGCAGGTGCGGTTTCTACGCCAGAGTTCTTGTCCTATATGGATTATTTTGTGCGCAAAGAATATGGCGACGATTATTATCTGCACGCAGACACGGTAGTGGATCTTTCTTCGCGCAGAAGGACAATTGACAAGGTGATTTGCGACAAGTTTGAACAGATCGTTTATTCGTTGAATCAGCCTGCGGCAGCGAGGAGTTTTCAGAGTATATTTTGGAATATTGCATATTTTGATAAGCCATATTTTAATGGCCTCTTTGAAAATTTTGTATTTCCGGATGGAAGTGCAATGAAGTGGGACTCCGTTTCATGGTTGCAAAAACGATTCATGAAATGGTTCAATAAAGAAAGGTGCAAACAGATACTCACATTCCCCGTTGAGACGCTAAATCTATTAGACGACGGAGAAAACTATGTCGACACAGAATGGGCTGACTTTGCAGCCGAGATGCTTTCGGAAGGCCACAGCTTCTTCAATTATCATAGCAGTAGCGTTGATTCGCTGGCATCATGCTGTCGGCTAAGAAATGAACTGCAGGACAATACATTTTCATTTACTCTTGGCGCTGGCGGTGTATCAACTGGCTCTAAATGTGTCATTACAATCAATATGAACCGTCTTATTCAAAATGCAGTAAGAAACGACAAGGATATCAAGGTTGCTCTTTCTGGACAGGTTGATGATGTCCACAAGTATTTGCTGGCATACGATGCGTTGTTGCAGGACTCGTTTAATGCGAAATTACTGCCGGTATATGACGCTGGCTATATATCTCTGGAAAAGCAGTTCTTGACAATCGGAATTAATGGACTTGTAGAGGGCGCTGAATACCTTGGTTACAGTATCAGCCCCGACGACAATGAGTACTGTAATTTTGTAAACGAATTGTTGTCGGTGATTTATCAGAAGAATAAAGCCGCGCGTACATCCGATGTTATGTTCAACACGGAATATGTGCCGGCTGAAAACCTTGGGGTGAAAAACTCTAAATGGGACAAAGAGGATGGGTATTTCTCTCCCAGAGAATGTTACAATAGTTATTTCTATTTAGTGGATGATGTTGACACAACTCCGATTGACAAGTTCATTCTGCATGGTAAAACGATGACAGGAAACTTGGATGGAGGCGCGGCGCTTCATCTTAATTTAGATGAACACCTTTCTAAGGAGCAGTACAAACACCTGATGAAGGTGGCAATTAAAACCGGTTGTTCTTATTGGACAGTAAACGTGCCAAATACAATTTGCAATGACTGTGGCCACATCAGCAAACATCATCTTGACCACTGTGAAAAATGTGGAAGCAAAAATATAGATTACGCGACGCGCGTAATTGGATATTTGAAACGTGTTTCAAATTTCTCTGAAGCGCGTCAGAAAGAAGCAAAAAAGCGATATTATGCAAAAGCTTAAATATGCTGGATACGACATTGTGTTTCAAGAGGTGCCAGGCGAAATTAGTTTGGCAATTAACATAACAAATTGTCCGTATCATTGCAGCGAATGCCATTCTTCATATCTTGCAAATGATTTTGGAGATTTTGTAGATGACGATATCGATAAACTCCTTGACAAACATAGCAGCCTCATCACCTGTGTATGCTTCATGGGAGGGGACCAGGCAATGGATGATTTGAAATTTCTTTTGGAAAAAGTCAAGGCACAGGGCCTGAAGACATGTGTCTATTCTGGTGCAGAAGATGTCAGCATCTTTAAAACGATCTTGCATTTGCTAGATTATCTTAAAATAGGGCCATACATAAAAACACTTGGTGGCCTTGATTCAAGTACGACGAACCAAAAATTTTTTAGAGTTGCAAATGGTGAGATATGTGACCTCATGAACGATAGGTTCGTGAAAAAAACTCACCCGAATTAATAACCTACTCCTTGAGAGGAATGTGTGAGTATTGTATTCTGCAGTCTCACTTTAGCAAAAAAATTCCGGCAGTAGAAAATAGACTGCCGTGCTGTCGATGACATCAACGCTTTGGCTTATGCCGCCTGGGTCTACCTTTGGCTGTAAAGGTGAACCCAAACAACTTATCTTCAAAACTGATTTCATCACGATCAGCTTTGAGTACCTGGCTAACCGCCAGATGTCGTGCCAAAAGTACGACAAACAAAACGATTAAACCCAATATTCCAAAGTTGCAGGTTGCGAATATGATATTCACACATTTCCTCCTTTGTTCTATTTCGCTGTTTCGTCGCAGACGCCGCTTCTGTTTTTTCAAAGCGGGTTTGTGAATGAAATCAATCACTGGCGATTAGGCACAAAGGCTCCTTGATAACAGAATGCCATCAATAAAGAAATAAAAACAACAAACGAAAAGAGGAACAAAATGAAATACGCATTTTACTGTAAGAAGTTGCGCCCGGATGCAAAAATCCCGACGAAGGGGTCAGACGGGGCAAATGCTTATGACCTTTATGCTGTTACAGACGCAATGATCAAACCCGGAGAGACGGTAAAAGTTGGAACCGGCATTGCGATCAAGCCGCCGCCTTACCATGCTGGTTTTATTTTCGCTCGAAGCGGCCTAGCTGCGAAGCAAGGGCTTCGTCCAGCTAACTGTGTGGGGATATGTGACAATGATTATACTGGTGAATATTTGGTGCCTGTATACAACGACAGTGGGGAAACACGCTACATTATAAAAGGTGATAGGATCGCACAGCTTGCCTTTATCAAAACACTTGATGGAGAATTTGTTGAAGTTGACGAATTGGAGAAAACAGAGCGTGGTACCGATGGGTTCGGAAGCACTGGAAAGTAGACGAACCCTCCTCGTTTGGATAAATAAAAAAGGCAGTCCGTTTTATGGACTGCCTTGCATTGTGGTTAACATTCGATTCAAATATTGCTTGGGCGTATCGTATTGTGATGATATGCACTTCTTTTTGTGGCTTTAGCACACGATAAATGATAACATGTTTTTTTACAAACAAGTGACGGTATTCGCTGTCGGCATAAGCTCCAATGCGTCGAATCGGCCCACGTTCGGGCAACTGCTCTAAACTAAAAATAGCGGTTTCGAGTTCGTCAATGAGTCTAACTGCAGTGCTTGGCTCCATCAAGCTTTTGGCTATATGAGTATAGATATCATCTAAATCACGATATGCACGAGCATAAAGCTTTACACTATAATCATCCAAAATGTTTCCTCCGCAAAGATGAAAGTGTCTCTCGTGCGTTTAGAAGAACTCCGTCGGCAGAAAATTCCTTTTCAGCCTCGCTGATTGCCATATCCGTACGTGCTGTTTCAATCATTTCTTCGTACATTTCAATACTCATAACTACTAAGTCACCATAACCGTTTTTGGTGATGAAAAGAGGCTCTCGGTTCGCATGGCAAAGTTCTGAAATTTCAGTTGTATTTCTAAGATCCGTAATGGGCCTAATTTGAGGCATAACAAAATTCCACCTTTCATGTACATTATTATAGCATAATTATGTGTAAAGTGCAACGTCATGTTTGATCTCAACTATTTGTTTAATCTGTGAACGGTTCTTGTTTGATTGGCTTGCGCGATGTTTAAATCTTCAAAAAAGGATACGTAGGTGATTGGTGCATCTACGTTGCTGGATTACTTCGGTTTGG
>ERZ827471.337-NODE-337-length-45057-cov-3.939825_pt1 | contig 45057 bp, 40 predicted proteins | sample MGYA00519772_ERZ827471 | MGnify/ENA primary metagenome ERZ827471 (study PRJEB31778, sample SAMEA3449315) | human gut metagenome | biome: human gut; feature: human-associated habitat; material: faeces | place: United Kingdom | collected 2010/2012 ...
AAGGCCATCGAGGATCTGAAGTGCGCGCTGAAGCCGGTGGAGCGCAAGGCCACCGTCGAAGACCAGCTTGCCTGGAAGGAAATGCAGGCAAAAGCCGAAGAGGCGCTTCCGGTGTTCAAGCAGATGGTTGCCGAGCAGAAGCTCGACATGCATCCGGTGACGGTCGAGTTCCTTTTCGACGGGGACAAGGCCGTCTTCTACTTCGAGGCGGAAGACCGCGTTGACTTCAGGGAACTCGTTCGCGTTCTGGCGGCGCGTTTTCACGTGCGCATCGATATGCGCCAGATCGGCGTGCGCGACGAGGCTCGCATCGTGGGCGGCCTTGGCCATTGCGGCCAGGAGCTGTGCTGCAAGCGTCTTGGCGGCGAATTCAACCCTGTTTCCATTCGCATGGCCAAAGACCAGGACCTGTCTTTGAATCCCCAAAAGATTTCCGGCGTCTGCGGACGCTTGATGTGCTGTTTACGCTACGAGGCCGACACGTATAAGGAATTCAAGACGCGTTGCCCGAAGATGAACTCCATGGTTTCCACTCCCGAAGGAGACGCCAAGGTCATCGAGGTCAACGTGCCGCGCGAGACGGTCACCATCATGGCGGGCGACAAGCGCGTGAAGATTCCCGTTTCCGAGATGGATGTGGACAAGAAGACGGGCAAGCCGGGCATCGTCCCCCGCGATGTGTACGAAGAGTGCGTCAACGGCGATCGGACGCCTTCGGCATCGGTCGAGACTTTGATAACGCCTATGTTCACCGGTACCGACAAGCTTGCCGAAAAGCCTTCCGCCCGCCGTTCTTCGTCGCGCAAGTCCGATGCGGATTCGGCGGAGAAGAAAAAGTCGTCCTCGTCCCGCCGTCGCCGCCGTTCAGGTCGCGGTCGTGGCGCGGAAGGGTCCTCCGCTCCCGTCGACCGCCCTCGCCAGCAGCGCTCCGGCTCCCAGAAGCGCGAAGGTGCGAAGAATTCTTCGCAGCAGCCGAAAAACCAGCAGCGCAGCGCCTCGAAGCCGCAGCGTTCGCAGGGGGCTCAGGACAAGCAGAAGGCCCGTTCTTCGGCGCGTCCTGGACAGCGTTCTTCGAGCCTGTCCGATACGCGGGACTCCCAGCAGCGTCGCAACGCCGCCGATCGCTTGTCTTCGTCGAATCGTTCCGCTTCGAACGAGCATCGCAAATCGCGCCGTCGCAGCCATAAGGCTCAAGGCGGAGAGGCTCGTCAGGATAATTAGCTCCCAGGGCCGCTGCATGGTTTCATGCGGCGGCCTTTTCGTCAGGATATGTCGCGCCTCTCCTATGGAGGCGAATCGCTTTCACCGCTTGCGGCGGGGCGATATGAAGGAAGGCTTGCATGATGCTTGAAGATGCCGTTTTGGGGATGCAGGATGCGCCGTCGGGCGAATCGCCCCGCCGAACGCTCGCGTACGCGCTTTTGACCGACCTTTATCAGCTCACGATGGCGCAGGGGTATTGGGCCAACGGAAAACTGGACGAAGAGGCGTGTTTTCACATGTTCTTCCGTGAAAACCCCTTCAAAGGAGGCTTTGCCATAGCGTGCGGAGCCGCTCAGCTTGCAGAGATGATAGACGGCTTCGCGTTTTCCGACGAAGACGTCGCTTATCTCGGGTCTTTGCAGGCTCCGGGCGGAGGTCCGCTGTTTGATGAGGGATTCCTCGCGTATCTGCGCACGATGCGGTTGACGCTCGATGTGGACGCGGTGCGCGAAGGCACGGTGGTTTTTCCCATGGAGCCAATCGTGCGCGTCACAGGCCCCATCCTGCAGTGCCAGCTGCTCGAGACGGCTCTTCTGTGCTGCATGAACTTCCAGACGCTCATCGCGACGAAGGCGGCGCGCGTCTGCCTGGCCGCCCAGGCCCCGGTAGCGGAGTTCGGCCTTCGTCGCGCCCAGGGAGCAGGCGGTGCGCTATGGGCGAGCCGCGCTGCAGTGGTGGGGGGCTGCGCTTCCACGTCGAACGTGCTCGCGGGCAAAATGTTCGATATCCCGGTCTCCGGCACGCATGCCCATTCGTGGGTCATGGCGTTCGATAGCGAGATAGAAGCGTTTCGCGCCTACGCGAAGACGTTTCCCAAGAACTGCATCCTGCTCGTGGACACCTATGACGTCAAGCGGGGCATCGAGCATGCAATCGAGGTCGGCCTCGAGATGCGCGCCCAGGGGGAGAAGCTTGCGGGCATACGCATCGATTCGGGAGACCTCGCCTGGCTTGCTCGCTACGCCCGCGAGCGCCTTGATGCCGCGGGTCTTGTCGATTGCGGCATCGTCCTTTCCAACGACCTGGACGAATACACCATCGAGTCCATTCGCGACCAAGGGGCCGACGTCATGTCGTGGGGCGTCGGCACGAAGCTTGCCTGCGCCTACGACCAGCCTTCCCTGGGCGGGGTTTATAAGCTCTCGGCAACGCGCGTTGCTGGTCACAAGGCGTGGTCCAACAGGTTGAAGGTGTCCGAACAGTCCTCCAAGCTCACGCTTCCCGGCGTGCTGGATGTGCGTCGCTATTCTTTCGAGGATGGCCGCATAGCGGGCGATATGGTCTTTGACGTGAACGAATCGGTGGATGAAGAGGGCACGATCATCGATCCGTCAGACATCCTTCGACAGAAAAAACTCGCGGGGTATTCTTTCGAGACGCTTTTGCGTCCGCTTGCGCGAGGCGGCGTCTCCGTTCTTTCGGGCGAAGACCGCTCGGCGCTCGCCGCTCGCGAAAGGACGGCGAGCGGCGTTTCACGTCTCGACGAATCGCAAAAACGCTTCCTCAACCCCCATTCCTATCCGGTGGGGCTTGAAGCGGGGCTGTGGCACCGTCGCGCCTCGATGGCGGCGGCGTTGCGCGAATCGAAGGCTTAAAGGCCGAGACGGCGGGCGACTTCCTCGTAGGCTTCTTTCACATTGCCCAGATTGCGGCGGAAGCGGTCTTTATCCAGCTTTTCGCCGCTTGTCGCGTCCCAGATGCGGCAAGTGTCGGGAGACACCTCGTCGGCAAGGATGACCGAGCCTTTGAAGCGTCCGAACTCGAGTTTGAAGTCGACAAGTGTAAGCCCGTGTTCCAGGAACAGGTCGCTGAGGGCCTTGTCGATTTCGAGGGCAAGCTCCACGATGCGGTCGAGCTCGGATTCGTCGACCAGTTCTAAGGCGAGCGCGTCGTAGCCCGAGACCATCGGGTCGTCGAGCTCGTCGTTTTTCAGATGGAACTCGATCGCCGGCCTGGAGAGGGGCTGCCCCTCCGCTATGCCCAGGCGCTTCGAGAAGCTTCCCGCCGCGATGTTGCGCACCACCACTTCGAGGGGAATCATGTGGGCGTGCTTCACCACGGTGTTTCGTTCGTCTGCCTCGTTCACGAAATGGGTCGGTATGCCCTGCTCATTCAAGAAGGCGAAGATGCGATTGGAGATGCGGTTGTTCAGAAGACCTTTGCCCTCGATGGTCTCCTTGCGCTTTCCATTTAACGCCGTGGCATCGTCTTTGTATTCAATGAGCAGCTCGTCGGGCGCGTCGGTCGTCCATACTTTTTTCGCCTTGCCCTCGTAGAGCATTTCGATTTTCGTCGGGGTTTTCGTCATCGGTTTTTCTCTCCTAGTTTGGTTTCGAAACGGTTCTTTCTCGTGTTGGCGGGGATAGAGGTGGGGTAGTTCCCGTCGAAGCATGCGCGGCAGCATCCCTTTCCGCCTGTGATTGCGTCAAGCGATTCTATGGGGAGGTAGCCGAGCGAATCGGCCCCTATGATCTGCGCGATTTCTTCCGCGGTGCGCCCGCGCGCGACCAGGTTCTCCTCGGAATCGACGTCGGTTCCGTAATAGCACGCGTGCAGGAAAGCCGGGGCCGAGATACGCAGATGCACTTCGGCGGCTCCCGCCTCCCGTAAGAGGGCGACGATGCGCGCGCTTGTGGTTCCGCGGACGATCGAGTCGTCGACGAGCACGACGCGCTTTGCGCGCACGGTCTCGGCGATGGCGCTCAGCTTGATGCGCACCTTGTCGAGGCGTTCGTCTTGCGACGGCGCGATGAAGGTGCGTCCGATGTATTTGTTCTTGATGAGCCCCATGCGGTAGGCGATGCCCGATTCCTCGCTGTATCCCAGCGCGGCGTCGAGCCCCGAGTCGGGGACGCCAACGACGACGTCGGCTTCGACCGGATGCGTCCTTGCCAGGATACGTCCCGACTCGACGCGGGCCGAATGCACGGAAACGCCGTCGATGACCGAATCGGGACGGGCGAAGTAGATGTGCTCGAACGAGCATATCGTCAGCGGTTTGGTCTGGCAGCGCCTGCGGTCGCTTTTCACACCGTTTGGCCCGAAGATGACGATTTCGCCCGGTTCGACATCGCGCACGAACGTCGCGCCGACGGCGCAAAGGGCGCAGCTTTCGGAGGCGACGATGTAGGTGCCGTCGGGCGTTTGGCCGATGCAGAGCGGATGGAATCCTCGCGGGTCTCGGGCACAGACGAGCTTCTGGGCCGACATGACGATGAGGGAGTACGCGCCTTCGAGGGAACCCATGGTGCGTGCGAGCGCTTCTTCGATGGAGGGCGCGCTCAGCCGTTCGCGCGTGACGAGGTAGGCGATCGTCTCCGTGTCGCTTGTTGTATGAAAGATTGCGCCGCTCAGCTCGAGTTCGTCGCGCAGCGCATCGGCGTTGCTGAGGTTGCCGTTGTGCGCTATGGCCATGCTGCCTTTCTGATGGTTCACCTCAAGCGGTTGGCAGTTACTTCGGTTGCCGGCCCCGGTGGTGGCGTAGCGGACGTGGCCGACGGCGATGCTGCACGGCGGGAATGCCTTGAGGACCTCGGCGGAAAAGACGTCCCCTACAAGCCCCAGGTCTTTATGCGAGACGAAGACCCCGTCGTCGTTGCAGACTATGCCGCAGCTTTCCTGGCCTCGGTGTTGCAGCGCGTGCAGTCCGTAGCAGACCGTGTTGGCGGCATCTATCGGCCGAGGCGAAAACAGGCCGAATACTCCGCATTCTTCATGGATGCTCATTCGTTTCCTCCTTGTGAGCGCTCGAGCGCTGCGCGGACGAGGTCCACGAACAGCGGATGCGGGCGATTGGGGCGACTCTTGAATTCGGGGTGGAATTGTACGCCGACGTAGAACGGATGGTCGGGTACTTCGACAGCTTCAACGAGATTTCCATCGGGGGAGGTGCCGCTTATGACAAGGCCTGCCTGCTGCAGATGCGCACGCCATTCGTTGGAGAACTCGTAGCGATGGCGGTGCCGCTCGCTGATTTCCTGCGCATCGTAACAGCGCCGCATCGCGGTGTCCGACTCGATGATGCAGGGATATGCGCCCAGGCGCAACGTGCCGCCCTTGTCGATTGCATCGCTTTGGCCCGACATGAAGTCGATGACCTTGAAAGGCGACGTGCCGTCGAATTCCGCCGAGTTCGCGTTGACGAGCCCCGCGACATTGCGTGCGAATTCGATAACGGCCACCTGCATGCCGAGGCAGATGCCAAGGAACGGGACGGCGTTTTTCCGAGCGAAGCAGGCGGCCGCAATCATGCCTTCCACGCCTCGTTCCCCGAAGCCGCCGGGGACGATCACCGCGTCGACGTCTGCCAAGGCCTCTTCGGCGCACGTTTCGAGCTGCTCGGAATCGAACCAGGAAAGCTCGACGTTCGTTCCGCATTCGACGCCGGCGTGCTTGACCGCCTCGACCACGGAAAGGTAGGCGTCATGCAGCTCGGTATATTTGCCGACGATGCCGATGCGGACCGAGCGCTTATTCGCTCTGCTCTTCCTGCTCTTGTCTATCATCGCCCCCCACTCGTCGAGGTCGGGCTTCGGCGCATCGATGCCGAGCTCGCGGCACACGACGTCGGAAAGCCCCTCGCGCTCGAGCATAAGGGGTGCCTCGTAGAGGTCGGGCAGCGTGAGGTTTTCGATCACACAGTCTCGCTTGACGTTGCAGAACAGGGATATCTTGCCGAATATCCCCTCGTCGAGGGGGCGGTCGCAGCGCAGGACGATGATGTCGGGGCTGACGCCTAAGCCGCGCAGCTCCTTGACCGAGTGCTGGGTCGGCTTCGATTTATGCTCGCCCGATCCGCTGAGGTACGGCACGAGCGTCACATGGATGAATAGGCTGTCCAGCGGGTCTTCCTCGAGGGATATCTGGCGAACGGCTTCGATGAAAGGCTGCGATTCGATGTCTCCTATCGTGCCTCCGATCTCGGTGATGACGACGTCAGCGCCGGTCTTGCGGGCCGCGTTGCGGACGAATTCCTTGATTTCGTTGGTGACATGGGGAATGACCTGTACCGTCGATCCGAGGTATTCGCCGCGCCGCTCCTTGTTCAAGACGTTCCAGTACACCTTGCCCGTCGTCAGGTTCGAGTACCTGTTCAAGTCCTCGTCTATGAAACGCTCGTAATGGCCGAGGTCAAGGTCTGCTTCGGAGCCGTCCTCGGTGACGAAGACCTCGCCGTGCTGATACGGGCTCATGGTTCCTGGGTCTACGTTGATGTAGGGATCGAGCTTTTGCGCCGTCACTTTGAGTCCTCGTGCTTTGAGCAGGCGCCCGAGGGCGGCGGCGGTAATCCCCTTGCCAAGGCCCGACACCACGCCGCCGGTAACGAAGATGTATTTCGTCATGTTCGCCTCCTACTGCACGCTGAAGAGCAGGTCGCCGTATACGGGGAAGGGCCAGGATTTCTTGGACACCACGGTTTCGGCTTCGTCGCAGGCGTTGCGCAGGTCGTTCATGGCCGGAATCACGTCGTCGCGAATCATGGCCGATTGGGCGATGACGCTCGAAGACCCGTCCAGGGCCGACACAGCCGCATCGAGGGCATCCGTGCGGCTCTCGATTTCGTCGAGCAGCTCGGAAAGGCGCATGACGACCTTCGTCTCGTAGGCGCAGGCGCTTGTCGGACAGGCGTCCTTTTTCGCAGAGCAGGTTTCGGCGAGCTCGCGGGAGTAGGAGGCGACGGCCGGCTCTATCTGGGTGCGGGCCATGAACGACATTGTGTCTGCCTCTATGCGGACGCTCTTGCAGTAGTTGTCGAGCATGATTTCGGTGCGGGATTCAAGCTCCGCCTCGGAGAAGACCCCGTGGGAGGTGAGCATCCGGACGTTTTTCTCATCGAGCAGATGCGGCATGGCGTCGGGGGTGGTGGGGTAGTTCGAGAGCCCCCGCTTTCGCGCCTCCTCGATCCATGCATCGTCGTAGCCGTTGCCGTTGAAGATGATGCGCTTGTGGTCTGTGATGGTCTTGCGAATCATCTCATGCAGGGCCGTCTCGAAGTCCTCGACCTGCTCGAGCCTGTCGGCGTATATGCGCAGGCTTTCCGCGACGGCGCTGTTCAGCATGATGTTCGCGCAGGCGATGCTGTCGGAGGAGCCGAGCATGCGGAATTCGAATTTGTTGCCGGTGAAGGCGAAGGGGCTGGTTCGGTTGCGATCGGTGGTGTCGCGGTTGAACTTCGGCAGCACGTCGACGCCGAGCTTCATGAGGGTGTCGCAAGATCCCTGGTAGGGCTTGTTCTTTTCGATGGCGTCGAGGATGCCGGAAAGCTCGTCGCCGACGAAGATGGACATGACGGCCGGAGGAGCCTCGTTCGCTCCGAGTCGGTGGTCGTTGCCTGCGGTGGCCACCGAGAGACGCAAGAGGTCCTGGTAGTCGTCGACCGCCTTGATCACGGCGCAGAGGAAGAGCAGGAACTGGGCGTTTTCGTACGGGGTCTTTCCGGGGGAGAGGAGGTTTATGCCCGTGTCGGTTCCGATGGACCAGTTGTTGTGCTTGCCGCTGCCGTTGACGCCGTCGAAGGGCTTTTCGTGCAGCAGGCAGACCATGCCGTGCTTTAGGGCGACCTTCTGCATGATCTCCATGGTCAGCTGGTTGTTGTCGGTCGCTACGTTCACGGTGGTGAAGATGGGCGCGAGCTCGTGCTGCGCCGGCGCCACCTCGTTATGCTCGGTCTTCGCCACAATTCCGAGCTTCCACAGCTCACGGTTCAAATCCTGCATGTACGCAGCCACGCGGGGCTTGATGACGCCGAAGTAGTGGTCTTCCATCTCCTGGCCTTTGGGGGAGCGGGCGCCGAAGAGGGTTCGGCCCGTGAAACGCAGATCGTATCGCTGGTCGAAGAGCTTCTTGTCTACCAGGAAGTACTCCTGCTCGGGTCCGACGTAGGCGCGCACGCATTTTGCCTCGGTGTTGCCGAACAGACGAAGGATGCGTAAGGCCTGGGTGTTCAGCGCGGCCGCAGAGCGCAGAAGCGGTGTCTTCTTGTCGAGGGCCTCTCCGCAGTATGAGCAAAACGCCGTGGGGATGCACAGCGTGTTTCCCTTGATGAACGCGGGCGACGTGGGGTCCCATGTCGTGTAGCCGCGCGCCTCGAAGGTGGCGCGCAGGCCGCCTGAGGGAAAAGACGACGCGTCGGGCTCGCCTTTCACGAGCTCTTTGCTGGAGAACTCCATGATGGCCCCTCCGTCAGGGGACGGGGCGATGAAGCCGTCGTGCTTCTCGGCGGTTATTCCGGTCAGAGGCTGAAACCAGTGGGTGTAGTGTGTCGCGCCTTTCGAGAGGGCCCAGTCTTTCATGGCTGCGGCCACGGCGTTGGCCACGCCTTCGTCGAGCTGCGCGCCTTCGTCGATCGTCTTTCGCAGGGATTTGTAGACATCGGCCGAAAGCGTCGCCTTCATGCATTTGTCGTCGAAGACCATGCTTCCGAAATACTCAGGCACCGACTTCATTGCTGCATCCTTTCCTTGTGGCCGAAGCGCTCGAGGCCTAGCGAGCGGGGCGGTAAGCCCGCGGGCCGAACGGGCGATGGTCGGCCGGCCGTATTCAACGGATGCACACTATAGGTTCGACAAGGGCTTTTTCGCCCGTGCGAGGCGGGCATTTTTCAAAGTCGAATCACGGTCGAAACATGTTCGAAAACTGCGGGGCCGCTCTGTGTCCTCCTCGTTACGAGCATGCTTCGACTGTGAAAACAACCGCGTTTTTCGTCGTGGGCTGATCTGTCGAATACGAAAATGCCGCCAGTGCACGCAAGCGGGGCGGCCGCGCTGCCATTCGGACCGCGCCGCTTGCGATCGCGCCTGCGTCGCACGTCAGCGGCACAGGCGCCCTTCGGCGAATCGGCCCGCGCCGAGCTCCCTGGCTGTCTTGGGGTGTGCGGCCGCGCGCTCGGTTCGTCCTGGCAGAGAGGAACGGCATGGAAAAAGAAGGAAGCATCCGCATCCCTTCCGGATGCGCTATAGCGGCGGCCATCTCCCGGGAGGGCCGCCGGTTTTCGGGGAGCAGGCTCATCGACGCCATGCGCCCCATGCATGACCGCTCAAACGGTCTCGGCGGCGGATTCGCGGGGTACGGCATCTATCCCGAATACCGCGATTTCTACGCTTTGCATATGTTCTTCGACGACCGAAGCGCCCGCAAATCGTTCGAGGCGTATCTGAAGGAGCGCTTCGAGGTCGTGGAGTCGCAGCGTATGCCCACGAGGACCATTCCGCAGATTTCCGACGAACCGGTCATCTGGCGCTATTTCGTCGACCCTTTGCGCTCCCTTCTTGCTTCGATGCAGCTTGACGAGCGCGAATTCGTGGCGCGCATGGTCATGGACGTGAACGCGAACATGCCGGGATGCTACGTGTTTTCGAGCGGCAAGAACATGGGCGTGTTCAAGGCGGTCGGCTATCCCGAAGACGTAGGCGAGTTCTATAGGCTCGACGAATACCGCGGCTATTCATGGACCGCCCACGGGCGCTATCCCACCAACACGCCGGGATGGTGGGGCGGCGCGCATCCGTTCTCGCTGCTCGACTTTTCCGTGGTGCACAACGGGGAGATATCGTCCTACGACGCCAACCGCCGTTTCATAGAGATGTTCGGATACCAGTGCACGTTGCAGACGGACACCGAGGTCATCGCCTATCTCTTCGACTATCTGATTCGAAAGAAGGGGCTTACCCTCGAGGAGTCGGCCGCCGTGATCGCCGCTCCGTTCTGGGAGGCCATCGATGCCGATTGCGATGTCGAGCGCGGGAAGCTCGCGGCGTATCTGCGCACCGTGTTTCCGAGCCTGCTGGTGACAGGGCCGTTTTCCATCGTGGTCGGATTCGACGGAGGCCTTATGGCCCTCAACGACCGATTGAAGCTTCGTTCGATGGCGGTGGGGGAGAAAGACGACATGGCCTACATCGCAAGCGAAGAGGCGGCCATCCGCGCGATGGAGCCTGCGGCCGAAAACATCTGGGCCCCCGCCGGCGGGCAGCCGGTGGTGTTCACGGTCCGAAAGGAGAGCTCCTATGGGAATTGATTACTCGTATCCCCTCTTCGAGGTGGTTCGCAACGAATCCCGCTGCACGAATTGCCGCGTATGCGAGAAGCAGTGCGCAAACGGGGTTCATCGTTTTTCCGAGCGGAGCGGGTCGATGGAATGCGACGAGCGGCTGTGCGTGAACTGCCAGCGATGCGCGGCCTTCTGCCCCGAGGACGCATTGAGGATCCACCGGGCTCCCGAAGGCCTTCGCGCGGGCGGCGCCAACTGGCCGTCTTCATTGATGGAGGAGACGTACAAGCAGGCGGCGACAGGCGGCGTGCTTCTTTCCTCCATGGGATCGCCCGCTACGCAGCCGGTGTATTGGGACAAGCTCCTGGTCAACGCCTCGCAGGTCACCAATCCCCCCATCGACCCTTTGCGCGAGCCCATGGAGACGCGCGTGTCGCTGGGGCGCACGCCGCGCTCCATAAAGCGCGACGAGCAGGGCAAGATCGTATGCGAAATGCCTCCCCACGTGACGCTCTCCATGCCGGTGATGTTTTCTGCCATGAGCTATGGCGCTATCAGCTACAACGCCCATGAAGCGCTGGCGCGGGCGGCCGAAGAGCTGGGGATCATCTATAACACCGGAGAGGGCGGGCTGCATCAGGACCTGTATCGCTACGGTTCGAGCACGATGGTGCAGGTCGCTTCCGGACGCTTCGGCGTGCACGAGGGGTATCTCAAGGCCGGCGTCGCCATTGAAATCAAGATGGGCCAGGGGGCCAAGCCGGGAATCGGAGGGCATTTGCCGGGCGCGAAGATCGTGGGCGACGTGTCGAGGACCAGGATGGTCCCCGAAGGCTCGGACGCCATATCCCCGGCGCCTCATCACGACATCTACTCCATCGAAGACCTCAGGCAGCTGGTGTATTCGCTCAAGGAGGCGACGGGCTACGAGAAGCCGGTCTTCGTCAAGGTCGCGGCGGTGCACAACATCGCAGCCATCGCAAGCGGCATCGCGCGCAGCGGCGCGGACGGTATCGTCATCGACGGCTTTCGCGGCGGGACCGGCGCGGCTCCCACGAGGATTCGCGACAACGTGGGCATTCCCATCGAGCTCGCGCTTGCCTCGGTCGACCAGCGCCTTCGCGACGAGGGCATCCGCAACGAAGTGTCCCTGATCGTGAGCGGAAGCATTCGCAGCTCCGCAGACGTCATCAAGGCCGTCGCCCTCGGAGCCGATGCGTGCGGGGTCGCCACGGCTCCGCTGCTCGCTTTGGGCTGCCACCTGTGCCGGGCTTGCAGGACAGGCGTGTGCAACTGGGGCATTGCCACGCAGGATCCCTCCTTGGAAAGGAGGTTGAATCCCGACCGGGGAGCGCAGCGACTGGTGAACCTTATGCGCGCCTGGCAGCGCGAGATCATGGAATTCATGGGGGCGATGGGCATCAACTCCATCGAGGCGCTGCGCGGCAACCGCCTCATGCTGCGCGGCGTGGGGCTCACCAACCGCGAGCTCGCCATACTCGGCGTGTCCCATGCGGGGGAATAGCGGGCTTTCGTCGCGCCCTGGCAAGAGCGCCTCGCGTGCGGCGGGGCGCTTCGTGTGCCGGGGCGTCGGAAGAAGGCGATACCATCGAGAAAGGGTCTGAACCATGAAGGTTATCGAGGCGAACGGCCTTGACGGCAGGGGTTTGAATGCTTTGCTGAGAGAGAACGAAGAAGGCTGCACGGTGAAAGGATGCCTTGGGCAGCGTTTTCTCGCGGCGGGTATGGAAAAGGGCGTGTTTGAGATGGAGGGCATTCCCGGCAATGCTCTGGGGTCGTATCTCAACGGCGCCACGGTGATCGTGCGGGGCAATGCCCAGGATGCGGTAGGCGACACCATGAACGACGGCGAGATCGTGGTTCACGGCAGCATCGGCGACGCGGTCGGCTATGCCATGCGCGGAGGCAGGATATTCGTCGAGGGCAACGCGGGCTATCGCGCCGGTATCCATATGAAAGAATTCGAGGAAAAGGTGCCGAGCCTGGTCATCGGCGGCGTCGCCGGCAGCTTTCTGGGAGAATACCAGGCGGGCGGCATCATCGTCGTGCTCGGCATCGGTGCGGACGGAAAGCGGATCGTGGGAGATTTTCCCTGCGCGGGCATGCACGGAGGCGAGATGTATCTGCGCGGGGCCTGCGAGGACGTGGCATTCCCCGATCAGGTGAGCGCGCGAACCGTCGGAAAAGACGAGCTCGATCGCATCGAAGGCATCGTGCGTGAGTTCTGCGACCGATTCGGCTATGACGAGGACTTCCTGCTCGAGGGTCCTTTTATCAAGGTGGTTCCGAACACGAATAACCCCTATCGGCAGATGTACGTGGGGAACTAGGACAGATGCGCACGGGAGATCGGCCCTACGCTTCGGCGGTATGTGGTGGTGCTGCAGTTTCTTCGGCAACGGCGTCGCGCTGCACTACAATATGCCGAAGGAATCAATGCGCGCCGTTCGTTTCGGCGCGGCGCAAGACGGGGGTACCATGATAAAGCTTCTTACCGATTCGGTCGCATCCATTCCCGCACAGGACGCCAAGGATGCAGGAATAGACGTCATATCCCTTTACGTCAACGACGGCGGCGTCGAATACGCCGACGCGACCATGGATTTGGATGCGTTCTACGCCGACCTCCCCTCCAAGGCCGACAACATCCCCACGTCTTCGCAGCCTTCGCAGCACGAATTCGAGGAGTACTTCGAACGCGCCGCCGTTGCGGGGGACGAGGTGCTCGGCGTGTTCATCTCTTCGAAGCTTTCCGGCACCTTCGACGGCGCATTGCGCGCGGCGCGCGCCGTTCACGCCCGCAACATCGGGTTCAGGGCGTCTTTCATCAATACCTATTCCACCGGGTGGGACCAGGCGTTTTGCGTGTGGGCTGCCCACGATGCCATCAAGGCTGGCAAAACGCTTGACGAATGCGCCAAGGCGGCGGCTGATGCGGTGCGGCGTACGCGCTTTCTGTTCTCGCCCACGAATCTGACGTTTCTCCAGAAAGGAGGCCGCATCGGCGCGGCGAAAGCCCTTCTGGGAAATATCATCCAGATCGTGCCCGTTCTCACGGTGCGCGATGGGCTTCCCGTGGATGTGTCGAAGGCTCGCACGCAGAAAAAAGCCGTTGCGGCGCTTTTCGAGACGTTCAAATCCGACGTCGAGAAACACGGGCTGAAAGACGCCGTCGTGCACTACATTGGATCTTCCGAGGATGCCGAGAAATGGGCGCGCGAGAAGGTCGAGCCGTATGTGGGCCGGCCGGTACGCGTGCTGCCTGTCAGTCCGGTCGTCGGCCTGCATGTCGGTCCCGCCATGGGCATCGCCTATGAATGCGAGCGCCCTCTCGAAGGCAAGCTCACCATGCGGGAAAACCTCATTGTATCCCTGTAGCCTCGTTTTCTGCGTCCCTTCGACGGAGCGATGCGCTATTGTTGTTGCCGCCTTGCTCGGCTTCGGCCGATTGGCATCGTGCGATTTTCTCCGGGTAAACGAAGGGCCCATGTCCAAGAAGGAGCCATATGACTGCCCAATGCAATCTGATTATCGACTCGTGCTGCGATCTTCCCTTTTCGGTCGTCGATAGGGAGGGGGTCTATCTCATCAAGTTCCCGTTTCTTTTCGGCGACCAAGAACACCTCGACGATCTTGGCCAGAGCATGCCGGCCCATGATTTCTACGAACGTATGCGCCATGGCGAGTGTCCGACCACCGCGCAGGTCTCCATTCCCGCGTTTACCGAGGCCTTCACGAAGGCGGCGCAAAGTGGTGTTCCCACCGTCTATCTGAGCTTTTCCTCCGGACTTTCCGGCAGCTACGATGTCTCCCATATTGTTGCTGAACAGGTGAAGGAGCAGTATCCCGGCATGGAGCTGCATATCGTCGATACCAAGCTCGCGTCGGTTGCCGAGGCGTTGCTGGTCTACGAGGCCATTCGCCAGCGCGAGAAGGGCCTGACGGCGCATGAGATGGTGGCATGGGCCGAAGAGGCGCGCTATTTCGTGAACGCCCTGTTCATGGTGGACGACCTTGAGAGCCTGCGTCGAGGCGGCCGCATTCCCGACTCCGTCGCCTATGCGGGGGCGAAACTCGATGTGAAGCCGCTTCTTACCATCGACTTGGAAGGGAAACTTTCCCTCAAAGGCGTTGCGCGCGGCCGAAAGAAAGGCGTCAAGCAGCTTGCGGAATACTATCTCGACCGTCGCGACCTGGAGAATCCGTCCCAGCGCGTGGTAACCGGCCACGCCGATTGCCCGAAAGACCTCGAGCGCCTGCACGACATCGTCTCCAAGCAGGACGAAGGCGTGCTGTTCATGGACGGCGAAATCGGCCCGGTTATCGGCAGCCATGTCGGTCCGGGCATGATCGCCATCGTTTTCTGGGGCAGGGACCGTCGAGACGACCTCTCCGTTGCCGACCGCATCGCGCGCAAGGTGAAGGGAATCTAGGGTTTGTTCCGAGGTCCGTCGGTCGGTGCGGTTTTCGTCCGGCCGGCGTTTCTCGTTCGGCCATAGGGGGGGGGATACGTGTTCGAGGATTTTTTGGCGCGCTGCGAGCTGTGCCCTCGTCGTTGCGGGGCCGATAGGTCTGCGGGAAGGCGTGGAGTGTGCGGCGCGGCGGATGAACTGCGCGTTGCGCGCGCGGCGCTTCATTTTTGGGAAGAACCTCCGATATCGGGCGAGGCGGGCAGCGGAACCGTGTTCTTTTCGAATTGCCCCCTGCATTGCGTCTATTGCCAAAATGCCCGCATCGCCAACGGCCGTGCAGGAGCGGACATCTCCGTCGCGCGTCTGGCGCGGATTTTTCTCGAGCTTCAGGAAAAAGGGGCTCTAAACATCAATCTTGTGACGGCGACGCATTACGTACCTCATGCCATCGAGGCGCTTCGACAAGCACGTAACCAGGGTCTTCGCCTGCCGGTCGTCTGGAACACTTCGGGATACGAAACCGTGGAGACCGTGAGTCTCGTCGCGCCGTATGTCCAGACGTTTCTGACCGATTTTCGTTATACGGACCCCGAAACCGCTCGGGCGTACTCCCATGCTCCCGACTATCCGCATGTCGCCCGTGCCGCACTCGAAGAAATGGTTCGGGGCGATGCGGACGTTATCGTGCGCATCCTCGCTCTGCCAGGGCATATCGATGAGGCGAAAGACGCTGTGCGCTATCTCTACGAGACCTACGGCGATCGGGTCGTGCTGAGCATGATGAGCCAGTACACGCCTGCGGGAAGTCATCCTGAGCACCCCGAACTCGACCGGCGTGTTTTTCCGGAAGAATTCGAAGAACTGCTCGATTTCGCCGATGCGATCGGATGCGACGAATACTTCTGGCAGGAGGGCGATGCGGCGCAGGAGAGCTTCATTCCCGATTTCTATAGCCTCGAAGGCGTCTTGGGCCCCGAATAGCCTCGAGCGAGCGCTCCAAGGCTCGAACGGTTCGAAAGCGCCTTTCAGGGGCATCTGTCGTTCGCTTCGGAGCCAAGGTCGTTCGGTGACGCGTTTGTTTCGTTGCACGTTTTCAGTCCGTTGTTGCGCCGATGACTGTGGTAGGGTGTGCTAAAGCGTTATGTCCGAAGCGCGGTGCCTGCAGGAGTCGCGAGGATGTCATGGCGCAATCGAAGATGTCGCCTTTCGAGGCGATGCTATATGGAAGGAGGCTTCGAAATGGGCCTTTTCTCGATGAGCGGAAAGAAAAAGAAGAACTACTACGGCGGTAGCGGTTCGTATGGAAAGCCGGGTCTTGGTGGCCTTGGCGGCATGATGGGGATGTTCGGGTCGTTTTCGAGCTCGGCGCGCAAGCGGCAGATGTATCAGCAGCAGATGGCCCAGCAGCAGGCTGGAGTCCATCGGAATCCCGTCGTGCAGCAGGTCCCTCAGGCCGCGCCGGCTGCCGCCGCTTCCGCCCAGGCCCCTTCTGGAAGCATCGCATGCCCTGCATGCGGCGCCTCTGTCCCTGCGGGCTCGAAATTCTGCCTCGCATGCGGCAATAAGATCGGCGGCGGTTTCTGCGCCGGATGCGGAGCGGCATTGCCTCCTGGCGCGAAATTCTGTCCCACATGCGGAACCCCGCGTGCATGACGGAGCGGCCGTCTCATGCCTTTTCGCTCGAAACGCGAAATCCCGATCGATGACGAATGCGAAAACGCCTTCCGCGAAAGCGGCGCGTTTTCAGGCGGAAGATCCGACGCGTATGCGCCGGATCTTTCTTTGTGCGCGGCAGATCTCCCTCGTCGGCGTTTTTCCTCGTCTCGTGCGGCGCGCTCTCTCACGGCGCTTTTCGACCGTTGCATTGTCGGCTGCGATGCGGGGGAGCATCGCCTCGAATCCGTACTCGGCCAGGGGCGATACGGCACGTCTTTCCTGGGCGTGTCTCGAGTCGACGGTACAGAGGTCGTCATCAAGAAAATCGATCGAGCGGAATCGGCGAGCGTTCGAGAGGCCGTATGGGCGGAGTGCGCCGCGCTTTCTCTGCTCGACCATCGGGGAATCGCACGCTGGCTTGGAATCGTGAATGGTCGGATTGCAACGTGCGGTTCTCACGTTCGTGCGTTTTTGCCGCGGCATGCGGCTTTTTACGGCATTGTCCAATCGAGATGCCCGGGAACATCCCTGCACCGCCTTCTTCGCGAGGGGCGCGTCTTTTCCATGGACGACATCGCGTCCATCGGAGCCTCGCTTATCGAGATGGCGTCTCATTGCGCTTCGCGCGGGGTTATCCACGGCGATATCCGGCCGGCGAACGTTCTTCTCGACGAGCGAGGGCGTGTTTCGCTCGTGGATTTCGGCCTCGCCCGTTTCTTCGACAGGTCCCTTGCCGAAAGCGCGGCCTTCGCCTATGCGGTCGACGACGTGGACGGCATCGTCGAAACGCTGCTGTTCCTGCTGTATTCCGATTGCGCTCGGGTTCGCGCCGGCGGGCGCGGCCGTCCTTGGTTCGAAGAGCTCGCCATAAACGAGCGCCAGAGGTCGTTTCTTCACGATGCGTTCTTTCGCAAGGAATCGTTTCGTTCGTTCGAGGAATTCGGCTCGCGTTTTGCTGCCGCTTTTCCTCCATGCTCCTGATTTCGCTGCATCGCCGAATGCGGGAAAGCCCGAAACGGCGGTGCGTTTCGGGCTTTCCCGGGCAGAGGATTCTACGTGATGCTCGTTTTCGTCTTGGATAAAGCGTTCCTTACGCGTCGTAGGAGATGCGCACGCCTTTCGTGTCGCATTCGAGCACGTGGACTTCGAATGCGGGGTAGAGCGATGCCAACCGGGCACGCAGGCTCTCGGCGACAAGCCCGTCGGCCGTGACCGCCATCATGGTCGATCCCGACCCCGAAATCCACATAGTGCATGCACCGCCGTCGAGGCAGATGCGGCGGACGTCCTCGTAATCGGGGATGAGCGTCTTGCGATACGGCTCCTGCAGCCTGTCTTCGCAAGCGGCCGCGATAAGTTCGACATCGCCGCTTTCGAGCCCGCGTGTGAGACCCGAGATGCGGCCCATCTGCCACACGGCGGTGGAGAGGGGAACTTCTTTCGGGACGATTTTTCGGGCGCTTTCGGTCTTGACCTCGTAAGGCGGGATGATGGTGATGAACTTCAGATGCGGGTTCACGTCGTAGCGGATGCAATGCGGCAGCGCGCCTTCGGGCGTGAAGGAACAGACGAGCGAGCCCATGATGGCGGGCGCCACGTTGTCGGGATGGCCTTCCATCTGGGTCGCTATGCTCACCGCCTCGGCTCGCCCGACGATGCGCCCCGTCAAAGCGGCGGCGCCCATGATGCCTGCGACGGTGCAGGTGGAAGAAGACCCCAGGCCGCGCGACACGGGGATGCTCGTGTCGATGTCGATGGCGATGGGGAAGGGCTTTTCTCCCCAGTGCTCGAGCGCGAGGACGAACGAGCGGTAGACGAGGTTGTCCTCGTTGCGGTACTTCTCGGGACAGCCCGTGATGGTCAGCTCGTCCGCGCGATCGAAGGTGAAGCGGGAATAGAGGCTTACGGCCATGCCGAGGCAATCGTATCCGATGCCGAGGTTTGCCGAGGTTGCCGGCACGGTAATGATCACGCTCACAGCAGCTCACCGCATTTCTTTTCGACGTAGGCGGACATATCGTCGGCGTTCATGACGTCCTCGAAGCGTACCGAGGCGTTTTCGAGCGCCGAAAGGGCCTCGGGTGCGCGCGTCTTGCTTGCGATTTCGAGTGCGCGCATGCAATCGAAATCCGAGCCTTCCGAGGCGATGCCGAGTGCGGCGCAGACGTCTCGGCAGAATTTATAGGGGCTTGCGGTGGACAAGACGATGCACGCAACGCCGTCTTTCTTGGGCGTGTTTCGGGACACATGCCACGCGACCGCCGTGTGCGGGTCGAGTACGTAGCCGTGCTCGTCGAAGCAGGACTTCATGGCCTCGCGCGCTTCGTCGTCGGTGGCGAATCCGCAGCCGAAGACCTCCTGGATGCGTTCGAGCATCTCGGCGGAGACTTCGTAGCGTCCCGTTTCGGCAAGGTCGTTCATGAGGTCTGCGACATAGGATGCGTCACCGTCGCTCATGTAGTAGAGAAGGCGCTCCAGGTTGGACGAAATCAGGATGTCCATGCTTGGGGAGATGGTTTTATGGAAGGGACGGTTGCGGTCGTAGACGCCGGTAGTCAAGAAATCCGTAAGGACGTTGTTCGCGTTGCTCGCGACGATGAGTTTGCGGACGGGAAGGCCCATGCGCCGTGCGAAATACCCTGCAAGCACATCGCCGAAATTGCCGGTGGGAACACAGAAATCAACGCAGTCGCCGCAGGCGATTGCACCCTGGCGAACCAGTTGGGCGTAGGCGTCGAAGTAGTAGACCACCTGCGGGGCGAGTCTGCCTATGTTGATGGAGTTGGCGCTGGAAAGCACGATGCCCTGCTCCGCCAGGCGGGCGCGCAGCGCCTCGTCTCCGAAAATGCGCTTGACGGCGCTTTGGGTGTCGTCGAAATTGCCGCGGACGGCTCCCACGGCTACGTTTTCGCCGGCCTGAGTGACCATCTGGAGACGCTGAATCTCGGAGGTGCCGCCGTGCGGGTAGAACACGGTGATGCCCAGATTGGGGGTGTCGGCGAAGCCGGCGAGCGCTGCCTTGCCGGTATCTCCGCTCGTGGCGGCGAGAATCATGATGCGTTCGCTCGTTTGGGACGCGGCGCGGCTCATGAGCTGGGGCAGCATCTGCAAAGCGACGTCTTTGAATGCGCTCGTGGGGCCCCAGAACAGCTCGAGGACGTAATCGTCTCCCACGGAGACGACCGGCGTAACCTCTTTCGTGGCGAAGGTCTTTTCGTAGGCCGCATCGACGCAGGCCTCGATTTCCTCGGCGGTGTAGTCGTCAAGCAGCGTGCCGAGGATGTCGGCGGCGTTTTCTCGATAGGTTCGGGCGACGACGCGTTCGAGGTCGATGGATGCGCGGCCGAGCTCGTCGGTCACATACAGGCCGCCGTCGGGCGCGAGGCCGTCGAGCACTGCCCGTTTAGCGGAGCACTCCATCGCATTAGAGCGTGTACTGTGATACATTGATGCCATTCGACTACTCCTTGGCGTTTTGCGGATGGGAAAGCCCTTGCAGGCTCTGCTTTCGGCTAATAGTAGCAAGAAAACGAATCTACGGGGCGAGCGGTCGGGGAAATGCACGTGTCGTTGACGGTGCGGCAATGGGGGCTTGTGCGCAGGCGCGCTTGCTCGTTTCGGACGTTGTTCGAACGGGCAATTCTGCGGCATTCGCCGCACGGCTGCGTTTCAACGTCGTCTCCTGCACGGTTTCGCACGGCCGCGGTCCTCATTTGCCAGGGCGGAAATGTATTTTGTATGCAAAGGTGGGCGTATGATAAAAATCACGAAGTTCGGCGGTTCGAGTGTAAGTTCCGCCGAACAGTTCAAGAAGGTGAAGAGCATCGTCGAGGCCGACGAGGCCCGTCGCTTCGTCGTCGTTTCTGCGGCAGGCAAGCGCGACAAGACCGATAGCAAGATTACCGATTTGCTGTATCTGGTCAACGCCCATCTTCAGTACCACGTATCGTGCGACGATCTACTGGGAACCATAGGGCAGCGTTTTTGCGAGATCGCGAAAGAGCTCGACCTCCAATACCCGATCGGTCACGAGTTCGGCGTGTTCCGCGAACGCGCCAAGCGCGGCGATTTCACGCCTGAGTACATCGTCAGCCGCGGCGAGTACTTCACCGCGCGCATGATGGCCGAATACCTTGGGTTTCCGTTCGTGGATGCTGCCGACGTGGTTGCATTCAACCAGGACGGAACGCTTGATATGGATCGTACGGGCGAGCAGCTGCGTGCCGCCATCGGCGAGGAGAAGCACTTCGTGCTCCCCGGATTCTACGGCGCCACCGCAGACGGCCAGATCCGCCTGCTCGACCGCGGCGGCGGAGACATCACGGGCGCCATTCTTGCCCAGTCGATCGGCGCCGACCTGTATGAGAACTGGACTGATGTATCGGGCTTTTTGACGGCTGACCCCCGTATTGTTGACAATCCGAAATCCATCTCACGCATTACCTACGCCGAGCTTCGAGAGCTTTCCTACATGGGGGCGAGCGTCTTGCACGAAGAGGCTATCTTCCCTGTGAAAGATGCCGGGATTCCGTTGGTTATCAAGAATACCAACCGTCCGGACGATCCGGGCACGGTTATCAGCGAGGAGACCGAGCCTGGCATGGCCGAGCCCATCATCACGGGCATTGCGGGCAAACGCGATTTCGTGGCGGTCCATATTCGCACCAACCATATGTCCAACCAGGTCGGATACCTGCGCAAGGCGCTTTCCATCTTCGAGCGTTACCGTGTGAGCATCGAGCATCTTCCCTCGGGCATCGATTCGTTCGCTGTCGTAGTGCAGGGCGCCGATGTGAAGGACTGCCTGTATTCCATCGTGGGCGATATCCAGCGCGAGCTCGAGCCCGACGAAATCAAGGTTGTCGAGCGTCTCGCGCTTATCTCCACCGTCGGTCGCAACATGTCGAGCCGTCCTGGTATTTCGGGGCGCCTGTTCGGCGAACTGGGCAGCGCCGGTGTCAACATTCGCATGATTGCCCAGGGTTCGGAGGAGTTCGACATCATCGTCGGCGTCAACGACGAGGATTTCGAGCATGCCATCCGCGTCATCTACAATGCATTCGTCGATTCGGACGAGAACGTGATCACCGTCGACGAGCTCGAAGAGAAAGGTTCCTTCAATGAAGTCGTATAACGTTGTCATTCTGGGCGCCACGGGCGCCGTGGGACAGCAGATGCTCCAGTGCCTCGCCGAGCAGGATTTCCCCGTGAACGACCTCAAGCTGCTCGCCTCCGCCCGAAGCGCCGGCAAGGTCGTGCAGTTCAAAGGCGAAGACGTGGTGATCGAAGAGGCCCGAGACGAAGCGTTCGACGGTATTGACATCGTGCTCGGTGCGGCGGAAAACGACATCGCCAAACGATTCGTTCCCGTCGCCCGCGAAAAGGGAGCCGTCACGGTGGACAACTCGAGCGCGTACCGCCTCGACCCCGATGTCCCTCTGGTCATCCCCGAAGTCAACCCCGAGGATGTGGCGAAGCATAACGGCATCATCGCCAATCCTAATTGCGCTACGATCATCGGTCTTGTCGCCGTCAATCCGCTGCATAAGCTCGGCGGCATCAAGCGCATGATCGTGTCCACGTACCAGGCCGCATCGGGAGCCGGCGTCGGCGGGCTTCGCGAGCTCGAGGCTCAGATGGCCCGCATTTCCGCGGGCGAGAAGGTCGAGGACCCCAAGGCTTTCGCCTATCAGCTCGCGTGCAATCTGATCCCTCAGATTGGCGGATTCGACGAGGTCGGTTACACTTCCGAAGAGATGAAGATGCAAAACGAAGGACGCAAGATCATGCATCTCCCCGACCTTCGCGTGAATTGCACCTGCGTGCGTGTTCCCGTGATGCGTTCCCACTCCGAGAGCATCACGCTCGAATTCGACCGCGCGGTGAGCGTCGAGGAAGCGCGCGAGGCTTTCGCTTCCGCACCCGGCGTGAAGCTCGTCGACGATACGGCTTCGCTGCGCTATCCCATGCCGCTTGACACGACCGACCAAGACCTCATCTATGTCGGTCGCATTCGCGACGACATCTCCGTCGGCGAGGGGCAGCACGGTCTTACGCTGTGGTGCTGCGGCGATCAGATTCGCAAAGGCGCCGCCACGAATGCCGTGCAGATTGCCAAGATGCTCGCCGAATAGGGCGGTTTTCTCTGGGGCGAGGCCGGCGAAGCGATTCTCGGGCTGGCGGTTGGCTTGCGGCCTTGGCGAAACGCCCGAAGCCGACATAAGCGTTTTCCTTGAAGTCGTTTTGTGGATGCGCTGTCGCTATGGTAGAATCACTCACGCACAATTCGCCAGTGTGGCGCAACGGTAGCGCAACTGATTTGTAATCAGTGGGTTGCGGGTTCGATTCCTGTCACTGGCTCCAGCAAATTCTCAGGCCGAAACGTTCGTTTCGGCCTGCTTGCTTTTCGGTTCGTTCTTTCAGGCGGGGCTTGTCATGCGGCGGGCACAATTTATTCTCATGGCTCGAAGGGGTCGGTCATCATGCGAAAGCGTTATTTCTTCTTCGATATAGACGGAACCTTAGCGGCGGGTCCTATCGCAGATCGCCGTGTTCCCGAAAGCGCTGCTTTTGCGTTGCAGCAACTGCGCGCGCAAGGCCATTTAACGGCTATTTGCACCGGCCGCGGCTACGCCATGGCTCTGCCGTATATGAAAGAGCACGGTTTTTCCGACATGGTATGCGATGGCGGCAACGGCATTGTGCTCGACGGGACATTGCGTGGCGTAGAGCCCCTCGATAGGGAAGCGTGCATTCGCGTGCTCGAAGAGTGCGATAGGCTAGGGCGGCCATGGGCTCTTTCTTGCGACCTCACTCGGCGCCGTTACTCGCGCATGCCTGAATTCGACGATCTGGTGCGCGACGCCTATATGAGCACCGTTGTCGATCCCGATCTTGACTATCACGCTATCGATTGTTTCTACAAGCTGTTTCTGCCGTGCTCCGAAAAGGAAGAGGCGCTGCTCTCCTCGCTTTCTTTCGTTCCGACGGCTCGTTTCAGCCCTTATGTGCTTTTCGTCGAGCCTGTGGATAAAGGCAACGGGGTGAAGCGCGTCATGGACGTATACGGTGCGGATTATGCGGATGCCGTTGTGTTCGGGGACGGGTCGAACGATGTCAGCATGTTTCTTCCCGAATGGACCTGCGTCGCCATGGGCAATGCCATCGACGAGCTGAAAGCGCGCGCCGACTTCGTGACGACCGATGCGGACAAGGACGGAATCCTGAACGCATGCAGATATTACGGATGGGTTTCCTGATGCGTTTCATCCAGCCCGCCAGGCTTTAGGCGGATACGTCTTCGCGCCGCGATCCGAGCACGAAACCAAAGGAAAAACGGTACGCGCCGCTATGGACGGCGGCTTTTCTTTTCCGCCTTTCCGGTGATGCGCCAGCGGTAGTTGGGATTGTTTTTCAGGAAACGGGACCTGCATACGAACGTGATGCCCAAAACGATAAGCGTGGTTGCCATGCAGGTGACGAAGAATTCTGCTACGAACAGGTTTCCTTCGAGCAGCGCATAAAGCGTAGCGAGCAGAAACAGCGCCGAAAGGCCGCCGTTGAGCACGATGAATATCTTGATGAGGACCTCTTTCGCTCGCGCAGGGGTCGATCTCCACGATACGACGAGGTAGATGGCAAGGGCGATGATCGCCAGAATTACCAAAAGGGGCACGATACGATAAAGACGTGCTGCTATGAAGGCCGGCATGATGACTCCTTTTTGCCGATATGGCGCGTTCGAACGTATGCTTCAATCATATCGCAACCATACGCGAAGACCTCGATGGAGGGTTGACGAATCGGCATCGAAACATATGCTTGAATCGAACATTTATTCGTATTATTATTATCGAATAAATGTTCGATTCAAGGAGGCGGCATGGACACGGAAAGCAAGCTTCGCATCCTCGCGGATGCTGCGAAATACGACGTGGCCTGCACTTCGAGCGGCCTTGACCGGCAAGCGCAGCCCGGAAAGCTCGGCAATGCGGTCTCGGCGGGAATTTGCCACAGTTTTTCGGCGGACGGGCGCTGTATCACGCTCCTGAAGGTTTTGTATACCAATGCGTGCGTATACGATTGCGCGTATTGCGTGAACAGGCGCAGCAACGATGTCCCTCGCGCCGTGTTCGATCCTCGGGAGCTTGCCGATTTGGTCATCGCGTTTTACAGGCGCAACTACATCGAGGGCCTTTTTCTGTCGAGCGGTGTTTTGGTCAATCCCGACTACACGTCGGAGCTTATCGTGGAGTCTCTTCGCATATTGCGCGAGGAGTACGGCTTTCGTGGGTACATCCACGCCAAAGCAATTCCGGGGTCTTCCCCCGATTTGGTTTTTCAGCTCGGGCTTTTTGCGGATAGGATCAGCGTCAACATGGAGCTTCCGTCCTGCGAGAGCCTGGCGCTCCTTTGTCCTGAGAAAACGAAGTCTTCCATCATTTCTCCCATGCGACAGATTAAGAGGCGAATAGAAGAAGATGAAGACGCTCGTTCCCTTGCCCGCAAAAGCGCATGCTATATGGCTGAACGCAGACCCGGAAGAACAAGTCGCGCATTTGCTCCTGCCGGGCAGAGTACCCAGATGATAGTCGGCGCAACGCCAGAATCCGACCGTCAGATTCTGACGCTTTCTTCGGCGCTCTATGCGTCCATGGCACTAAAACGCGTCTTCTTTTCCGCTTATCTTCCCGTGAACGATGACGCGCGCCTTCCGTCTTCTGGCGCGGTTCAGCTCGATAGGGAGCATAGGCTCTATCAGGCGGACTGGCTTATGCGGTTCTATCATTTCGATGCGGAAGAGATTCTGGGAGATGCTTCTTTTCTTGAGACGAATCTCGACCCGAAGGCGGCCTGGGCCTTGCGGCATCTCGAGCAATTTCCCATAGAGGTGAATACTGCGCATTACGAATCCCTCATCCGAGTTCCGGGAATAGGGATTCGCGGCGCGAAGTTGATCGTGAAGGCTCGAAGAACGTGCAGCTTGGGGGAGCGCGAGCTTCGCAAATTGGGAATTGCATTCAAGAGGGCACGTTATTTCATAACCTGTCGTGGCAAGTACTTTGGAGAGGGGACAGAACTCGTCCCTGAGGTGCTAAGGGCCAGGTTGTCCGCTCCTATACGTTCGGGCAATTCGGGCAGAGGAACTGACAGGGCTCTTGAGGGGCAGCTTTCGCTTTGGGGGTGAAGGTCCGTGGAAACGCTTGCATACATACACGAAGACTCTCTGGAAGGTGTGCTTTCGGCGGTTTTCGAGGCATACGAACGTCGGGAGTTTCCCGATGATATCGTGGTTCGGGGCTTGCTTCAGCAACGCCTGGGGGAGAGGGTCCACTACGTGCGGACCGATATCGGCCATGCGAGCCGCGTGAGGGCCGGGCTTATTCGAACATGCGGTTTCAGGGCGTATGCGGCCGTTCGGGCGGTGTATCTTTCGGATGATCGGAGCAAAGGGGCGGCAATTCATGCTTTCGTGCGCTACGCAATGAAACGCGGACCTCGTGCTCTAGACGATGCAGTCCATCCGGATGTCTCCGATTTCGTCGCTATCAATCGGTTCGTCTACAACGAGGTCCATCATTGGAAGGAGTTTCTTCGCTTTCGCCAGGTGGAAGGAGGGCTGTATTTTGCTCGATGCAATCCGAAGGCGAGCGTGGTCCCGCTGATTATGAGGTGGTTCTCGACTCGCCTCAATACGCAGGACTTCATAATTTACGACGAGGTTCACGCCGTTGCTGGAATTTCGCATAGAGGGTCTTGGGTTTTGGCGAAAACCGATGCTTTGGAGGTGCCTTCGGACACGGCCGAAGAATGCTCGTACGCGCGTGCTTGGGAAACGTTCTACGATACTATCGCCGTGAAGGAGCGCTGCAATCCCGATCTGCGCAGGCAGCTTATGCCCAAGCGTTTCTGGGGCGATATGACAGAGATGAAAGAAGAGGCGCTCCGGAAGAGCGCCTCGGTAGGGGATTCTTCCCTTCGGACCGGCAAGCTGCCGTAGCGGGGAGTTGTCGATATCGGACGAGGGAACAGGCTCTACGCTCCTTGCGTCGCTCAAGGCCTGCTACTTCTGAGAAGCTTTGCTCATCTCCTCAACATCCACCGAAATCGTATGGCTGATCGGCTTCCATTTGGCCTTTTTGAACAAGGCGACAAGCGCGATGGGGATGTACGTGAGCATGAAGAAGGGGAAGGTGAAAAGATACTTGATCTTTTTTCCTGTGGTCGAGTGGATGTTGTTCCACTCCGTGAAGGTGGTGAGCGCTCCAAGGATGAACATGAACAGGCAGTAGTTGAATAGGCAGAAGAACATGCTCGAAAGAGAGCTTACGATCATGCTGCCGGCAGACATATAGCCAAGGAGGGCGAGCACGGCAATGGTGCCGTTGAACCCGATGGTGATGATGGTGAGAAGCATTGCGGGAGCGATGGTCATGAGCATGTCGTAGCACGCGAACCGTGCGCCTTTTTTATTGGTGAATATGCCTTTAAGGAGTCTCCAGGAATAATGGGCGAACACCTGGTAGAAACCTTTTGCCCAGCGGAAGCGCTGGTTCCAGGAGTCTTTGAAGGTGATGGGTTGTTCGTCGTAGAGCATGGCGGTGGGGCAATAGCTGATGCGCTTGCCGTCGATGATGGTCTGCGCGGAGAACTCGATATCCTCGGTGAGCAGGTGCCATTTCCATCCGCCGTGTTTCTCGAGGACTTCGGCGGCAATGAAAAAGCCCGTTCCAGAGATGGCGCAGCTTGTGTTGAGGGTCAGGCGTGCTTGGCTGAGGTACTTCGCCTCGCGCAGGAACCAGACGGCATATCCGGCGGAGATCCAGTTGCTTCCGTAGTTTTTGGAGTTGCGGTAGCTGGTGGATGCGACGGCGCCGCCGTCGTAGACTTTGTTCATTTCGCGGAAGTAGTTCACGTCCAGTACGTTGTCTGCGTCGAATACGAAATAGGCTTCGTAGCCGCGGTCGGCGTAGCGCTGCTGGATTTGTTTGTATCCGAAGTCGAGGGCATACCCCTTCCCGATGTATTCTTTGTCGAATCGCTCGAAGACATCCGTGGCCCCTGCGCTGCGGGCGACAGACGCCGTATCGTCAGTGCAGTTGTCCGCGATGACGAAGATGTCGATGAGTTCCTGGGGGTAGTTCTGCATGCGGATGCTGTGGATGAGGTCCCCGATGACGGCGATTTCGTTTCGGGCGGAAATCATCACGGCGTAGCGATGATTCTTCTTCGCCTCCTGCTTCGGAGGCTTCCTCGTCAGAACGGTGAAAATGTAGAAAAATTGGTAGACATAGCAGATAGTGAATGCTAAAAAGACGCCGATGTTGAAGGCGTCCACGAATGTGACCTGTGAGAGAATCTGGTCAAGCACGAGGTCCTGCCTTTCAGCTCCATGTGTAAGACTAGAATGAAATGAACAAAACTTTCAAAAGTATAGTGGTATCCGATAAGACTACGCTAGCGTATGGGGTATATGGACACAAAATGCAGAATATTGCAGGGCGTTTCCATATCTTCGCACGGCGTGAACGCTTGCTCTTCCTGCTCGGTTGCGCCTCTGTGCCATTTTCAGGCACGGGCGATGGTGGCAATGCGCGTTGCGCAATGAGATCGTTCCAAGGCGCATTGCGCGCTTGAAAGTGTTGCTCCCGTGGTTATCACGTCGTCGAGGAGAAGGACCCTTTCGAGGCCTGGCGCCCCGATCGCCTGGAACCGTCCTTGCATGTTGGCGATTCTCTCCCGTCGGCTCAGGGTTCTCTGGTCGGCGGCTGTGCATTCTTCGAGCGTTTGCGCACACGGCAGACCCGTCATGAGCGAGAAGCCCTGCGCGACGAGCGCCATATGGTCGAACCCGCGCCTGCGTCGCGCCCTGGTCGTCGCGGGAATGTAGGAAACGGCCTGGGCCCAGTCCTTCCAGGCCGGGTCGACCACATCGGCGAGGAAGCGGGCCAGCACATCTGCCAGCCGCTGCTCGCCTTTGTCTTTATATGTCTTTATCAGAAGAGCGGCGCCTCCTTCGTAGCGGAAGCAGCTCACGCAGGGGAAGACGTCGGCGAGTTCGCGTTCGGTCACGGGATTGCAACGGTCGCACTGTAGGCTTCCCCAGGGAGAACCGCAGCGGGGGCATGCCCGGTAATAGTCTATGAATTCCAGGCTTCGTGCGCATCGGGGACATAAGAGCTTTCCAGGCGTGTCGCAAAGGGCGCATCGGGTCGGCCAGAGCGTTTCGCAGATTGATTGCGCGACAAAACCCACGGTGCTCCTTTCTTTTGCGTTTTCGTCCGACCCTCGGTGGGCCTTGGGAGGTTGGAGGGGGCGAAAAAGACGTTAATGGTTTGCTATGCGCCCGTTTCGTTTTCGTTCTTGCGGTTCTTTCGCCGCTTTCTTCTCGAGTTCGTTTCCAAAGTCGACGCGAGCGTTCTTCCTGTGTATGCGGTGTCGCGCATTTCTTAGATTTGACGCTTCTGGGGAACCGCCGTTGGTCTTGTTCAAATCTGCTAAACTTACCCAGAGCTTCTTTCGGGTCTGTAGTTGCGGGGGCTTGCGCTCCTTAGTCCATGGCAGATGCGGTCAAAAGGATCCACGTAAGTATCGGGCTCGTCCCGTGCGAGCATGGCGTATCCTAGGAGTAAGACGTACCCTTCGGAGATTGTCTTGCGGCGTGGTGTCGCACCGAAGGAGAGGGCGGAGCGGCCTGCCGCAAACCCCCAGTGCGCGAGTGTGGGGGCAAAGACTAGGTCAGCCGAAAGAAGACGGAATGCGAAAACGGAAAGAGGATCGAAACGATGAAGCATCGCGTGTCGCTTATAGGCGTGTTCGCCTGTGCGGTCTGCCTTGTAATGGCGCTCGCTGGCTGCAGCCAGAGCACTGCATACACTCCCGAAACGCTCAATCCTACAGTTTCGTCGCCCACGATCGGCAAGGACAACACACTGCGCGTCGGTATCGGCGGAGGTGCCCCGTTCTTTGTTTCGACGAATTCGAGCAGTGCAGCATCGGGCCTCGATGTTGATATGGCCGCCGCTTTGGCGGACCAGCTCGGTCTGAAGCTCGAGGTCGTCTCTCTCGGCACGAGCGAGGTCGACGTACAATCCGCTCTTGCAAAAGGCGACGTCGACATCGTTATGAGTGCGACCTCTTCCGACAAGAGCGACTCGGTATGGGTCTCCGACCCCTATACGCAGACGGGAATCGCGCTGTTCGCAAGCCCGGGTACCGCTGCTCCCTCAAAGACCGACGTTCCCAAAATCGCTGCTCAATCTTCGTCCACGAGTGCATGGGCGGTCACGAACGCCTTCGGGGAAGACGCCTTGGTTGCCAATAGCGACCTGCTTTCTGCGTTATCTTCCGTGGAGACGAAAAGCGCGACCTATGTCGCCGCCGATGCCGTTATCGGTTCGTATGCGGCTTTGGGCCAAAACGTCGACGTGGTGCCTGTTGCCGTGCTTGGAACGGTGGGGGGCTACGGCGTTGCCGTGTCCGCCAGCAACACCGATCTGCAAAAGGCTGTTTCCGACGCTTTGGCAACCATCAGCGGCAATGGCGTAGCGGGCATTGTGTGCTCGAAATGGCTCGGCTCCGCTATCGATCTTTCCGCCCTTCCCGTCATAGAGGTGTCCACGTCGAAAGCCTCCTCTGCGAAGACGGGCGATTCCGACGAGTCCTCTTCCGAGAAGACGAGCGATGAAACGTCGGTTTCAGAGGAATCGTCCGTTTCGGCAGATGACGGCGTAGAGCCGAAGACCGAAGCCGGAGCGAACGCGGTTCTTCCTCAGGGAACGTCCTCAGCGGCCTAATCGGCCTGTCTGAAGGGCGCCATGAACTTCTTTTTTCTGCACAATGCGGGGTTTCCTTGACACGAAGGAGGCTCCGCATTATTTATATGATATTGTTTTAGTAGCAATTAGCATACGAGATACGAAATAGAGGACGTAGTCATGCTTGAGTTAAAGAACCTGGTATTCGAGGTGCCTGTCGAAGGGGGAGTTTCCGAGACGAAGCGCATCATCGACGACCTTTCCCTTACGATCGAAGACGGTCGATTCACGGTCATAACCGGCCCGAACGGCGGCGGCAAATCCACGCTTGCGAAGCTCATCATGGGCATCGAGCAGCCGACGTCCGTCTCAATCGTCTTTAACGGCCAGGATATCACCCACGCGTCCATCACTGAGCGCGCCAAGCTCGGAATCGGGTACGGCTTCCAGCAGCCTGCCCGCTTCAAGGGCATGAAGGTTAAGAAGCTTCTCGAGCTTGCGGCAGGCAAGCGCCTTCCCGCTCTCGAGTGCAACGAGTATTTGGCGAAGGTCGGCCTGTGCTCTGCGGCATATCTCACGCGAGAGGTGGACAAAAGCCTTTCCGGCGGTGAGGTGAAGCGCATCGAAATTGCCACGATGCTCGCGCGAGATCCGAAGATGGCCATCTACGACGAGCCCGAGGCCGGAATCGACCTATGGAGCTTCGACCGCCTGACCGAGACGTTCCGCGATATCCACGAGACTCGCGACGACCGCAGCATCGTGATCATTTCCCACCAGGAACGTATCATCCAACTTGCCGACGACATTGTCTGCCTTCGCGACGGACGTATTCAGGATATGGGTCCGCGCGAGGAGATTCTTCCCAAGCTCGGCTTTACCGACCGCGGCTTCCACGGCTGTCAGCTCACTCAGCCGACCGAGCTGCATCTTACCGAGATTTCCACGAACTGCTAGCGATTCTATAAGGAGATACGTCATGGCAGATCTTTCCACTCTTGACGAGAAACTGCTCGAGCAGATTGCCGATCTGCACGGCATGCCGCGAGGCGCTTTCAATATTCGCAAGGACGGTCAGCTGGTCGAGCGCCATTCGAGCGCGAACATCACCATCGATTCGTTTACGGACAAACAGGGTATCGAAATCACTATCGCCCCCGGCACGAAGAACGAAACCGTCCATATTCCCGTCATCGTCACCAAAGCGGGACTGACCGACGTGGTCTATAACGACTTCCATATCGGCGACGACGCCGACGTCACCATCATCGCAGGATGCGGTATCCACAACACGAGCGACCAGAAGGCCGAGCACGACGGCATCCACAGTTTTTGGATCGGCAAAAACGCCCGCGTCCGCTATATGGAGAAACATTACGGCGAAGGGGAGGGAACGGGCGAGCGCGTCTTGAACCCCACGACCAACGTGTATATGGACGAAGGGTCCCATTGCGAGATGGAGATGACCCAGCTCGGAGGCGTCTCCTCCACGATTCGCGACACCAATGCAGAGCTCGCGGCGGGCGCCAAGCTGGTTTTGACCGAAAAGCTGCTCACTCATGGCGATCAGACGGCGACGTCCAACATGAATGTCTATCTGAAGGGCGACGATTCGAGCGTACAGGTCATTTCCCGAAGCGTCGCTCAGGACGATTCCGTCCAGATTTTCAATCCCTTGGTCGTCGGCGAGGCCGCATGTCGCGGCCATGTCCAGTGCGACGCCATCATCATGGGGTCCGCGAAAGTGAAAGCCATTCCCGGCATCGAGGCGGCAAGCGAAGACGCCCAGCTCATCCATGAGGCCGCCATCGGCAAAATCGCGGGAGACCAGATCGTGAAGCTTATGACGCTCGGCTTGACCGAAGAAGAGGCCGAAGCGGAGATTCTGGACGATTTCCTTTCGTAGCCTCGTTCGCTTCGTGCAAACAGAGCGCGCGAAGATGTCTAAAGCGCTTCGAGACGCTGTGAATCTTACAAGCAGGGCCCGCGGAATGCGGGCCCTGCCCGTATAATGCATGAAAACGATGCCGCGCCGATCGCGACGGATTGAGTGAAGGACGGTGTATGCCGCATGACGAAGCACGACGATTACCGTCGTCAGACGGAAGAAGACCTCGAAAGCGTTCCTCCGATGAGCACGACGCAAAAGGTCATTATTGCAATCGCTGCCATCGGGGTTGCCGTGGGCATCGCGTATGTTGTACTTTCGTAAGCCGCCTCGCGGGATGCCTGCGCACCTGGGCGACCCCTGGGCTTGCGAGGGCTTGCGCGCGATCGATGAAAGGAAGGCGATACATGGCTAAGCACGCTAAGCGCGAAAGCGATTTGAGCGAAGAAAAACTCGACGATTCGACGACCGATGCTGACGGGGGCGCTGCTTCCGAGGGCCAAGATCTCGATTTCGGGGAAAACGATGCTTGCGAAGAGATTCCGGCGCATCATGTGAAATCTCGAAGAATGCGCACGGCTTTGATTGTGGTGTCCGTAGCGCTTGTCGCCCTCATGGCGGCTCTCGGATATTTCGCATGGATGCTCGTCGGCGAAGCGCGCGATGTCGCTTACCAAAGCACGGTCCAGTCGAATCAAAACTCCAAGGATTCCGCTTCTACGCTCGATGCGGGAAGCGCTGCGGCAGACCGCAAGGAAACGCCCGAGCTTGTCGGGCTGATCGGGAAAACAGAAGATGAAGCTGTCGCTCTCATCGGTCGCGGTGCGACCGAAACGAGCTCTTCGGACATTACCGAGGAAACAGGCGAGGGCGACGAGAAGACCACGGAGGTCGTCGGTCGCAATGTGACGTTGGCTCTGACCGATGAGACGAGCGATTCCAAAGGCAATACGCCGTCGGTGTATCTGACGCTGGACAAAGACGGCGTGATTACCGAGGCCGGATACTCGGCATCAGTCGGATCTCTCGGGTACGGAGAAGTGAGCTTCGTCGATGCGGTCCAGGCCGAACATCTGGTCGAAAACCTGGTGACTATGGCCGGTGTGCCAATTGAGGAAGGCGCCGTCGAGATGCCTTCGCCTGACAGCTATCGCAGCTACGCCGACGACGGAAAGACAATCGCTCAGGAGGTGTATACGTTCGAAGGAGCCGGCGAAGCCGACGGGGCGTCGTATGCCTGGTCGTGCAAGCTCAGCTATGATTATTCGGCCGCGAATGTTTCGGGCAATCTTGCCGACACGATTCGTCAGGTGTATCTGTACGTCAAGGGCGCCTAGGCGTCTGCCGTCCGTGAACGAGGGCGAATACAATCGAAGAAACAGCCTGTGGCGCGCATGAAGCCGCTGTAGGAGAAACGCCAGGAAACGAGGGGCCTTCGAGCCTCTCGTTTGCGTCTGGCGGCGTCTTGTCATATTTGCGTAATAATACTTCGCTTTAGCACACTACTATGCTAAAGTGTCTTCAAGAAGGATTGCGCGGAGATCGCCTGCGCTTTCCGCCATTGGAGTCGATTTGTCAGGAGGTGCGGCCGAAGTGAAACCGGTTACCCCGCGGGGATTCAGGGATATCATGCCCGAGGAGGCGTTGAAACGCGAACGCATAACGCGCGCAGTGAGCGACGTGCTTGCCGTTCACGGGTATTTGCCCGTGGAAACGCCGCTTCTCGAAGACCGGCGTTCGCTTGAGCGCGCCTCCAGCGTTGACGATACCCCGTTTCAGCTTTTCGACGCGGACGGCAGGCTCCTTATGGTACGAAGCGACTTGACCATGCCGATTGCTCGTCTTGCCGCGACGCGCCTTGAGCATGCGGCGGCGCCGTTCAGGCTGCGCTACGCCGCTCCCATCGTGCGCGAACAGGCTCAGTTCATGGGTCGCTCCAGGCAGTTCACCCAGCTCGGCGCCGAGCTTATCGGCGACGCCGGAGCTTCCGCCGACATAGAGGTCGTATCCCTCGCGGCCGAGGCCCTCGATGCCGCTGGCGTGTCGAAATGGCGCATTGCTTGCGGCAGCGTTCGTCCCATGAAAGAGCTTCTCGATGCATGCGGCCTCGAAGAGGGCGACCGCGCGGCGGTGCTGGGTTGCATCCACGGATCCGATTTCGTGGACCTTGACGAGCTTGTGCAGACCCTCGAAGTGTCGGAGGACGCTCGCCGCGCCCTTTGCGGGCTTGCCCGCGTATGCGGAGGCGCGGAGGCAATCGATCGGGTTCGTGACCTGCTCGCTCCATGCGGGGTGGACACGTCGTGCGTCGATGAACTCGAGAAGCTCTTCGCGGCGGCTCGTGCGCTCCGATTCGGGGATCGGCTCGTAATTGACTTCTCGATCATGAATTCTTTCGATTACTACACAGGCCTGGTGTTCAGCATATACGCCGATGGCGTGTTCTCTCCTCTCGGGTCGGGCGGCCGATACGACGACGCCTTTTCTCGCTTGGGGGAGAAAGACATGCCCGCGGCGGGCTTTGCCTTGTCGCTCGAGCAGATTGAAGAGGCGCTTGCGCACGCTCCTCAGCAGCGTCCTTTGCGCATCGCGGTTCCCAAAGGCTCGCTTTTCGACGACACGGTCGACGTTTTGGAAAAGGCTGGCTTCGATGTGGAATCCTTGCGCAACCCGGGGCGCAAGCTGGTCGTTCATGCCGAAGGGGTCGATTACGTGATCGTTCGTCCCACCGATGCTCCCGCGTTCGTCGCTTCAGGCGGCGCCGATTGCGGCATATGCGGCCGCGATTCCTTGATCGAGGCGAACCTCGATCTCGTTCAGATGGCTGATCTGGGCTACGGCCGCTGCCGCTTCGTGGTGGCCGAGCCGCGTGAAGCGAAAGGCAAGGCCCAGGCTCGCTATGCCAGCCACGGGAGCATTCGCGTGACAACGAAGTATCCCCGCATCACCCAGGCGTATTACGACCGCATAGGGCAGCAGGTCGATATCGTCACCCTCCACGGCAATATCGAGCTCGGCCCCATGGTGGGCATGGCCGACCGCATCGTGGACATCACGGCCACGGGCACGACGCTCAAAGAAAACGACCTCGTCGTCGTCGACGACGTCATCGAATGCAGTGCAAGATTTTTCGCAAGCCCCGTCGGTTTGCGTTGCGACGAAAGGGTGCGCCAGCTCGCAGACGCGCTGGCCGCTTCGAGAAAGGTATGTTCATGAACACGATCGTATTGTCCGAAGGCCAGCGCCTTGCCTCCTCGCAGCTTCCGCGCCAAGGCGTGCTTCCTGCCTCCATCATGGAATCGGCGCAGGCCATCATCGCCGAGGTGCAGCAGCGCAAAGACGACGCGTTGCGCGATTTTTGCTTGAAATTCGACGGAGTCGTTCCGGAAAGCTTCTCCGTCGACTCCGGCGCCATGGACAAGGCCCTTGAATGTGTCGACCCCGCATTTCTGGCGGCGCTGGAAAAAGCCGCCGATCAGATTCGCGATTTCCACGAGCGGGAGCTTGCTCAGTCGTGGTTTACCGCCCGCGAAGACGGCACCATCCTCGGCGTGAAGGTGACCCCCGTCCCCTCGGCGGGCATCTACGTCCCTGGCGGGCGGGCGCAGTATCCGTCTACGGTTCTCATGAACGCCGTTCCCGCGAAGGTTGCCGGCGTGAAGCGCATCGTGATGGTCACGCCTCCGCAGAAAGACGGGGGAATCTCTCCCTACACGCTCGCTGCCGCGAAGGTCGCGGGCGTCGATGAGATATACGCGGTCGGAGGAGCTCAGGCCATCGCCGCCTTGGCGTACGGGACGCAGTCCATCCCCCGCGTCGCCAAAATAACCGGCCCGGGCAATGCTTACGTTGCGGCGGCAAAGCGCCTTGTCTCCGGGGATGCCGGCATCGATATGGTCGCGGGCCCGAGCGAGGTGTGCGTGCTCGTGGATTCCTCGGCTGATGCAACCGTTGTGGCGGCCGACCTGATGGCCCAGGCGGAGCACGACCCCTTGGCCGCATGCTACCTGGTGACGTGCGACCCCGATTTTGCGAAGAAAGTGCAGGAGCACATCGAGGTGCTTGTCGCGGCGAGCCCGCGCGCTGCCATCACCAAAGAGTCGCTCGATACCCAGGGCGTGGTGGTCGTCGCTTCCGATATGGATACCGCGATCGATGCGGTCAATGTCATTGCCCCCGAGCACTTGGAGCTGCACTGCGAAAACGCCATGGGTCTTCTGGGGAAGGTCGAAAATGCGGGCGCCATCTTCGTCGGCCCGTGGAGCTCGGAGCCGCTCGGGGATTACGTGGCGGGTCCGAATCATACGCTTCCCACGGGCGGTACGGCGCTTTTTTCCAACCCCTTGTCGGTGGAGGATTTCGTCAAGCGCTCGTCGGTCGTGTGCTATACGCCCGAAGGCCTCTCCTCGGACGGTCCGGCGGCTCAGACGCTTGCGCAGGCGGAGGGACTGTGGGCTCATGCCCTTTCGGTGGGCTTGCGCCGCAAACTTATCGAAGAGGGGCTTGACGGCTACGACGGGGCGGACCTTGGCGACATCGGCTCTATAGCCTGGCCCGAGAAGCTTGTTGCCCCTCGTTTTTTGGAGATGTAGGAACTATGCCAGCACAGAATGCAACGCGCATGCGTGACGACCTCGTCGACCTCGAACCCTATGATCCCGGCGCCTGCGTCCAGGAAGTCGTCCTGTCTGCGAACGAAAACCCCTTCGGCGTCCCCCGCGCATTGCGCGAAGCCATGAACGAAGCGGTGGCGCAATCGGCGTTCAACCGCTATCCGGATCCTTTGGCGGATGCCTTGCGCGGGGATATCGCCTCTTGGCACGGGGTTTCGCGCGATTGCGTGATCGTGGGCAACGGCGGAGACGAAATCATCTTCGATCTGCTGCTCGCCTTCGGCGGTTCGCAACGCGTCCTAATCGACTGCCCCCCTACGTTTAGCATCTACGCGCTGTATGCGAAGCTCACGGGGACGAACGTCGTGACCATCATGCGCGATGAGGCGGATTTCTCCATCGATTGCGAAGCGGTCGAGAAGGCGGCTGAGCAAGCCGACTTGGTCATGCTCACGTCGCCCAACAATCCCACGGGCAATCTCGTCGACCCGGCGTGGGTCCAGAAGCTGGCCGCTTCCACGGATGCCCTCATCGTCGTCGACGAGGCGTATGTCGAATTCGCGAAAGATGGGTCGACGTGTTTGCCCCTGGTTTCGCCCCGCGGCAACGTCGCCGTGCTGCGCACGTTTTCCAAGGCGTTCGCTTTGGCGGGAGCGCGCTGCGGGTACCTGATAGGGCCGGCCGACGTCGTCCGGGGGATTGCCGCCGTGCGCCAGCCCTATTCGGTCAACGTGCTAAGCCAGGCCCTCGCGCGCGTTGCGGTGCAGGGTCGGGCCGCCTACCAGCTCGATATCGAGGAGATTCGCCGCGAGCGCGCGCGTCTTATCGACCGGCTCTCCGAGATAGACGGCATCGAGGTGTGGCCGAGCGAGGGCAACTTCGTTCTCGTCCGCATGCCGAATGCTTCCGAGGTCTACGAAAGGTTGCGCGACAGGTTCTCTATCCTAGTGAGAAACTTCTCGCGTTCAGCGGGATTGAAGGATTGCCTGCGCATCACGGTGGGAACTCCTGGCGAGAACCAGCGTGTCGTATCGGCGCTTGAGCTGCTTCGAAAGGAAACGAAATGAGGGAGTCGACAATCGCGCGCCGCACTCTTGAGACGGACATTGAAGTGACGTTGCGTCTCGATGGGGCGGGAGCGGCTGATATATCGACCGGTGTCGGGTTTTTCGACCATATGCTTACTGCGTTCGCCCGCCATGGATGCTTCGATCTTTCCGCGCGCGTGAAGGGCGATTACGAGGTCGACGACCATCATACGGTCGAAGATACGGGCATCGTGCTCGGGGCGGCGTTTCGCGAGGCGCTTGCCGACAAGAAGAGAATCCGCCGTTTCGGGGATGCATTTGTTCCCATGGATGAGACGCTCGTCATGGCTGCCGTCGATATTTCAGGCAGAGGTCAGGCGTTTTACGAGGTGGACCCGAAGGTGGAGCGAATCGGGTCTTTCGACGCCCAGCTCGCAAAGGAGTTCTTCCTCGCCTTCGCGCGCGAGGCGGGAATTACGCTACACGTACGGCTGGTGTGCGGAGAGAACGGCCATCATATCGTTGAGGCGGCGTTTAAAGCGTGCGCTCGCGCCTTAAGAGAGGCAGTCGAGCCCGATTCGCGTGTGAGTGGCGTTCCGTCCACGAAAGGGTCGTTGTAGGGGGGTGTCCATGGCGAGAATCGTCGTAGTCGATTATCACAAGGGCAATTTGATGTCGGTCGAGCGTGGCTTGAGCGCAGCGGGGGCGGACGTATTCGTCTCGGACGACCCTGCCGCCATCCGTGCAGCCGATGCCGTTGTGCTGCCGGGTGTCGGCAGCTTCGCCGATGCCATGGCGTATATGCGCGAAAGCGGCCAGGCCGACGCCGTTGTCGAATCGGTGCGTGCCGGGCGCCCCTTTCTGGGCATCTGCCTCGGCATGCAGCTGCTGTTCGACCGCGGGGAAGAGGGCGCTTCGTGCGGCGAGTGGATTGAAGGGCTCGGCCTTTTGCACGGGTCGTGTGTGCGTTTTCCCACATGCGGCCTTAAGGTTCCGCATGTAGGTTGGGATGATGTTTCCATTACGGCGCAGGGGGAAAGGCTCCTCAGCGACGTTTCGAGCGGTTCTCATTTTTACTTCACCCATTCCTACATCGTCGAGCCCGACAGCGACGACGTGGTGGCATGCTGGACCGATTACGGCGTGCGGTTTGCGGCGGCGGTTGCAAGCGGCATGGTCTTCGGCTGCCAGTTCCATCCCGAAAAATCCTCGGGGAAAGGCCGAGAGGTCTTGCGCAATTTCGTGCGTATCGTGCAGGAATGCGAACAAGCAAGCCATTCCGAAGATCGTAAAGGAGAAGGTCTGTCGTGATCGTTTTTCCCGCAATTGACCTTATCGCAGGCAAAGTCGTTCGGCTCGAAAAGGGCGATCGCAGGCATGCGAAGGTGTATTCCGATGACCCCGCTGCCGTGGCCCGCTCGTTTCTCGACCAGGGTGCGCGTTGGGTGCACGTTGTCGATCTTTCCGCCGCTTTCGAAGAAGGGGCCGGAGAGCTCGAGGCGAACAGGAAGGCCGTCGAAGAACTCTGTTCCATCGAAGGGATTTCGGTCGACGTAGGCGGGGGCGTGCGCTCTCTCGAGCGTATCGACGAATTGGCCGAGGCGGGGGCTTCTCGCATCGCGTTAGGCACGGCGGTCGTGCGCGACCCGCTGTTCGCCGAAGCGGCGGCGGCTCGCTATGGCGAGCTGCTCGTCGCAGACGTTGCGGCGAAAGATGGCATGGTGAAGGTGAACGGGTGGCGCGAAGGGGCGGGCGTTTCGGCTGACGACCTCGTTGCCCGTTTGGCAGATTTTGGTTTTCGGCATCTGGTGTTCACCGACATCGCTCGCGATGGCATGCAGACGGGCATCGACGAGCAGGCGTATCGGCATATCGCGAGCGTCGCGGGCTTTCCCGTTGTCGCATCGGGCGGTATAGCCTCCCTTCGCGATGTCGAGAAGCTTGCCCGTCTAGAAGACGGGGTCGTGGAAGGATGCATTACGGGGCGCGCCCTTTACGAGGGCAGCTTTACGCTTTCGCAGGCCCTTGCGGCCGCTCGCGGTTAGGAGGAATGCTCTCATGCTGACAAAGCGTGTCATACCGTGCCTCGATGTGAAGGATGGGCGCGTCGTCAAGGGCGTGAACTTCGTCGGCTTGCGCGATGCAGGCGATCCTGTCGAATTGGCCCGTTTCTACGACGCCGAGGGCGCAGACGAGGTGATTTTTCTCGATATAACCGCCACGAGCGATAAAAGGACGACCACGATCGAGATGGCGTCGGAAGCCGCTCGGCAGCTTTCTATTCCCTATGCGGTTGGCGGCGGTTTTCGCGACGTGGCGGGCATGCGCACCATGGTGGCTGCAGGGGCCGACAAGGTTTCGCTCAACTCTGCCGCAGTAGCGGACCCTTCTTTGATCGGGGCTGCTGCGGCGGCGTTTGGCAGCCAGGCGGTCGTGTGCGCGATCGATGCGAAGCGCGTGGGCGTTCCGGGCGCTCCAGGGGCCGACCGCTGGGAAGTGTTCGTCGCCGGAGGAAGAAAGGCCACGGGCATCGATGCCGTGTGGTGGGCGAAGGAATGCGCACGGCGGGGTGCAGGCGAGATTCTTCTCACGTCTATGGACAGAGACGGCACGAAAGACGGGTTCGATATCGCGCTGACGCGCGCCGTGTCCCGTGCGGTCCCTATCCCGGTCATTGCGTCGGGGGGCGTAGGGTCTTTGGAACATTTCGCCGAAGGCGTCATCGACGGGGAGGCCGATGCCGTGCTCGCTGCAAGCGTGTTTCATTTCGGAACGTATACGGTCAGGCAGGTGAAGGAGTACATGGCGTCGCAGGGGATTCCCGTTCGCCTCGACTTCTGATGCGTACGCATTCGCCTTGGCGGCTTGAGTGAAAGGCAGGGCCATATGAAGTTTGAAGAGGCTGCATTGAAATACAACGAGCAAGGACTGATTTCCGCCATCGTCCAACAGCACGACACCAAAGAGGTGCTCATGATGGCCTGGATGAACGAGGAGTCTCTTCGTCTGACGCTTCAGACGTCCACGACCTGGTTTTGGTCGCGGTCGCGCCAGGAGCTCTGGAACAAGGGGGCCACGAGCGGAAACATCCAGCATGTGGTTGCCCTCTACGCCGATTGCGATTCCGACACGCTTCTGGTCGAAGTGGATGCTGAGGGGCCCGCATGCCATACGGGTAGCAAGACGTGCTTTTTCAAGAAGATAGAGAGGTAATCATGGGCGAGCGCACAGCGAACGTGCAACCTGGGAATATCGGAGAGACCATATGCGGCCTCGCCGAGGTCATCGGCTCTCGCCGCGACGCCGATCCCGAGAAAAGCTATACGGCGCTTCTTCTGCAGAGCGGAGAAGACAAGGTTTTGAAAAAGGTGGTCGAGGAGGCCGTGGAAGTTGCGCTTGCATGCAAGGACCGCGATCACGACCACATTCGCTACGAGGCCGCCGATTTGATATACCACCTGCTGGTGGCTCTTGAGTATCACGGCGTTGGAATTGACGAGCTTGCGGGGGAGCTCGACGCCCGGCGCAAGTAGGCGAAGGCCTGCGGAGCGGCTTGGCGCATAGAGGCGTCCGTAGGTACCATTCGCCTGACAGGGTCAACGCGACGTTACATGCGCCCGGCAATTCCGGCGTTGCGTGCGCCGCGCCTTCGGGGGCTGGCGTCGCGCGACGCTATGTCTCCCGGCTTTCTACAAGGCCACGCGGCGCCATTCCCCCGAAGAGGTGGGGACGTCGATGCTCGTGTATCCTGCTCGCCGTGCGCACGCGTAGGCGTCCTCGATTTTGTAGCCGATGTCTTTGCTGGAATGCGCGTCGGATCCGACGGTCAGGGGAACCCCTGCGGCGCGGAATCGTTCAAGGAGCCCGAAGGCGGGGTAGAAGTCTCGGACGCTTTTGCGCAGCCCCGCCGTGGAGAGCTCGACGCGGACATGCGACTCACGGGCTGCTTCGGCCATATCGTCCCAAAGCGGAGCCAGGTCCAAAGAAGGGGCGTATCCTTCGTTTTCGAAAAGGCGAGGCAGGTCGGGATGCGCCATGCTGTCGAAGCCTGCGGGGCAAAAGCACGCCCGACACCAGGCCTGGGCGTATCGGCGCCATACTTCGTCGGCTCCCTCGGCATCCCAGATGCGCATATCCTCAGACCAGTCTATGGCGAATTCTTCTAGATAATGCACCGACCCCAGGAGAAACGTGGCTCCTGCTTTGAACAGGGGGATGTCTCGTTCGCACCCTTCGTACCAATCCGCTTCCCATCCGAACACGATTTCGATGTTCGGATGGGAAAGGCGTGCTTGTTCGATACAGCTGCCAAGTTCTGCGATGCGCGCTTCGTCGACGGCGCAATCCATGAAGGCGGGATGGGCGAAATGGTCCGTGCAGGCGATGGTCGTCAGGCCTCGCGCAACGGCTGCAGCAATGTTTTCATCTAGCGTGCTTCCCCCGTCCGAATAGACGGTATGGGTGTGGCAATCCACGAGCTCCATGATTCCTCCTGCTTTATGGCAATGGCGTGCGGTGCTGCTGTCAGGATACGCGTTTCGGCATTCCTCGGTTACGTTTTTCGCTCTTCGTTCGTCATTGCGGCGTATAATGACGGTCGATGCATGCGCCGAACGCGGGCCTGGCCGGTTTTCTGTCGAAGCGTTCGTTTGGGCTCGTGTATCGCTCTTCGCCGGCAAACCAAGAGCCAGCGAATCGGTTGCTCATTGCAGAGGAATTAAAAAAATACATTGCCATCCGTGGTGTATGTGCTATTATGTATAAGCTGTTTCAAGTGAGGGCAGGTGCCCTCCGCCTATTTCGGCGCAAGCTGATGGGTTTTCTGAATAAAAGAATTCTGCATTCGGAAGCCCTGTCGCATGCGCGCAGGGTTTTTTGTTGCAGCAATACTCGCGAAAGCGAGAGATAGAGGAGGTGAGCGCGATAGCAGCTCAGGAGCCAAGGCTCAACGACGAAATTCGTACTCGCGAATGCCGCTTGATCGGTTACGACGGATCTCAGATGGGCATCTTCAGCACTCGCGAGGCTCAGCGCATCGCTGATGAGCAGGGTCTCGATTTGGTGGAAATCGCACCGAACGCAGAACCGCCCGTATGCCGAATCATGGACTACGGCAAGTTCAAGTACGACCAGGCCATCAAGGCGAAGCAGGCCCGCAAGAATCAGACGAAGATCGAAATCAAGGAAATGAAATTCCGTCCCAAGATCGACGTCGGCGATTACACCACCAAGAAGAAGCACGTGCTTCGTTTCTTGGAGGGCGGCGCGAAAGTCAAGATCACGATCATGTTCCGTGGTCGCGAGATGGCTCACCCCGAACAGGGCCTTTCCATTCTCGAACGTCTGGCAGACGACCTCAAGGACGTAGCCGTTATCGAGAATGCGCCGAAGATGGAAGGCCGCAACATGCACATGCTCATTGCCCCGTTGCCGGCAAGTGCGAAAAAGGCAGCAGAAAAAGACGCCAAATAACTGAGGCGCCGAAACGAGTAGGAGAAAGGACATATGTCATGCCTAAGATGAAGACTCACAAGGGCACTGCCAAGCGCTTCCGCGTTACCGGCTCTGGCAAGATCATGCGTGCCAAGGCTTTCAAGAGCCACATCAAGACCAAGAAGAGCCCCAAGCGCATCCGTAATTTCCGCCATGAGACCGAACTCTCCGCAGCAGACCGCAAGGTCGTCGGCAAGAACCTCGGTATCCGTTAATCAAGGAGTGATAGTCAATGCCTCGTGTAAAGCGTGCAGTTTCCGCCCATAAGAAGCGTCGCGTCATTCTCAACCGTGCAAAGGGTTACTACGGCGCGAAATCCCGTACCTACCGTGCTGCTAAAGAGCAGGTCCAGCACTCGCTCCAGTACCAGTACCGCGATCGTCGCAACAAGAAGCGCGAGATTCGTCGTCTCTGGATTACCCGCATCAACGCTGCGGCTCGTATCAACGGTATGTCTTATTCCGTGTTCATGAACGGTCTTAAGAAGGCTGGCGTCGAGCTCGACCGCAAGGTTCTTTCCGACATGGCCATCTCCGACCCCGACGCATTTGCTCAGCTCGTCGAGGTTGCCAAGGCTGCTCAGAAATAACCTCTACCCCGTATGAAAAGGGCCGCATATGCGGCCCTTTTTGCATGGTGTATGCTCGATGATTGATCGGGCATGCCGCACCTGCACCATGGTAGGGCGGACTCGTAGGCGCGTTTGCCTACGACCCCTCTTCCAAAGAGGCCCTTCTTCGCGCATACCAAAGATATGCGGCGCTCCCTGCGGCCAGCACTCCCGAAATTGTCGCAGCAGACGAGCCCCAATCGGCCGTTTTCGCAAACGGTGTCGCAGGCTCCTCTTCGTTTTCGACGATGACGACCTGTACTTCGCTCGTGTCTTCGACGCGGAATGTCGTTGCGTCTTTTGCCCGTCGATAGCCGCTTGGCGCCTGGTGCTCCACAATCGTGTATTCTGCCCCGGGAACGAGGCGGGTGAATGTCTGCGGTTCTTGCGGCGAGGCGGACCATCGAGAAATTCCCTCGGCGCAAGGGACGGGGTCGCCCTTTTCGTCGACGAGCTCGAATTCTCCTCCTTCCAGCAGTGCTTCGCGTATATCCGAGCCTTGGCGCAATGTCTCCGATTCTTCGGCCTGGTTCCTGTTCATGTTTTGGTATGCGTCCCGGTCGACTTTGAAGATGGACACCTTAGTGAAATCGTTCTCAAGAGCCACGCTTCCTTCTATTGCGCCGTGGGGCGCAGCCTCTTGGTGCGATTGGTCCGGTTCGTCTTCCTTCTGCTCTTGTTTCTGATCCTGTGCTTGCGTCGAAGCCGCGTTTTCCTCTTCGTAGGCCGCAAAGTCGCTGTACCAGCGTCCGTCGGGGGAGAGATAGAGCGCTGCCTCAGCATGCTGCGTGGGGTATCCGAGGTCGATGCGGCTTTCCGCCTCGACGATTCGGTAGGTCGCATCGCGGGGAAGCTTAGAGAAGACGGCCTTTCCTTCGCTGTCTGTCGAGGCGCTCAAGAAAGGAGCGTCCTCTTCAATCGCGCTTGATCTTTCGGTTCGGTACACGTCGAACACGACGCCTTCGATAGGCTCTTTCGAGGCCTTGTCCTTCTTGGTCGCCACGAGGCGGCAGGGTTGCTCCTCGATCGTTATGTTTCCTTCTACGATCGCGGCGGTCTGGCTTTCATAAGAAAGCGTCACTTCGCGGGGCTCGCTTTCCGCCACGTAGCCGTCAGGAGTTGCGGTTTCTACGACCAGATAGGTCACGGAGCCGTTTCCGAGAGGCAGCCCCTCCACCGTCCAAGCTCCCTGTTCGTCGGTCTCTACCGTTTGGACCACGTTGCCTTTTTTGTAATGGACAGTTCCGTCGGGGGTTGTTATGTCGTCTTTCGCGATGATTTCGTAGCACGCTCCCGCGATGGCCTCCTTGCTTTCTGCGTCTATTTT
>ERZ827471.342-NODE-342-length-44781-cov-3.492711_pt1 | contig 44781 bp, 34 predicted proteins | sample MGYA00519772_ERZ827471 | MGnify/ENA primary metagenome ERZ827471 (study PRJEB31778, sample SAMEA3449315) | human gut metagenome | biome: human gut; feature: human-associated habitat; material: faeces | place: United Kingdom | collected 2010/2012 ...
CGGATAAAGCCATCCGCATTGGCAAGCTTTGCTGCCGCGATGACTTCCTGTTCTGTGGCATCCAGTTTTCCGTAGGCAATGTTCTCACGGACGGTTCCTGTGAAAAGATGAGTATCCTGAAGAACGATACCCAGGGAACGGCGGAGGTCTGCCTTACAGATCTTGTTGATGTTGATGCCGTCGTAGCGGATCTTGCCGTCGGCGATGTCGTAGAAGCGGTTGATGAGGTTCGTGATCGTGGTCTTGCCCGCGCCGGTGGCGCCCACGAACGCGATCTTCTGGCCGGGCTTCGCCCAGACCGAGATGTCGTGCAGCACCGTGTGGCCCGGCTTGTAGCCGAAGTCCACGTCGTTCAGGCGCACGTCGCCGCGCAGCGGCACGAGCTCCACGCGGCCGTCGTGATGCGGGTGCTTCCACGCCCAGCGGCCGCTCTTGGTGTCGGTCGTCTCCACGAGCTCGCCGTTCACCATCTTGGTGTTCACGAGCGTCACGTAGCCCTCGTCGTGCTCGGGCTCCTCGTCCATAAGCTCGAAGAGGCGCTCGGCGCCGGCGAGGCCCATGACCACGGAGTTGATCTGCTGCGAGATCTGGCCGATCTGCCCGGCGAACTGCTTGGTCATGTTCAGGAACGGCACGGTGACCGCGATAGAGAAGGGCAGCCCCGAGATGGACAGGTTGGGCACGTGCATCTCGATGAACACGCCGCCGACCAGCGCCACGACCACGTAGATGAGGTTGCCGAGGTTCATGAGGATGGGGCCGAGCGTGTTGGTGTACATGTTGGCGGCGCGGCTCGCGCGGAAGAGCTCCTCGTTGCGCACGTCGAAGTCCTCCTGCGCGGCCTGCTCGTGGCAGAACACCTTCACCACGCGCTGGCCGTTCATGATCTCCTCGACGTGGCCCTCGACGATGCCGATCTCCTTCTGCTGCGCCACGAAGTTGCGCGCCGAGCGCGAGCCCAGCACCTTGGTCATGTAGGCCATGAAGAGCACGCCCGCGACGATGATGATCGCCATCCAGACGCTGTAGTAGATCATGACGCAGAACACCGACACGAGCGTGACCATCGTGAGGGTGATGTTGGGCAGCGACTGGCCGATCATCTGGCGCAGGGCGTCGATGTCGTTGGGGATGGTTCCGCCGAAATCCGCAAGCACGGTCTGCGCGCATGCTACGATGTTTTTCGCCTTCGAACGGAAAAATCCGAGCGGATGAATGATCGCTTCTACGTCTTCCACGCGGGCGTGGGCCATTGCTTCCGGAGTTCCGAAGCGCGAGAAAAGCTCCGGGGTCACTTTGTTTACGGCGGCGTCCGTGCACTGTGCCGAAAGAATTACCGCGATGGTGAGCGTGAATGGGTCTTCGTGATCGAGGGAACATTCGCCCTCGCCGTAATATTCGTAGAGGCGGCGTTCTATCTCTGCCGCTCGTTCTCGTTTCTGGGTCAGGTTTTCGCGTGGCATGGGCGCATCCTTCGTACGGTGGTTTGACGGCATTGTAGCCCAAGACGGGTTCGTGGGTTCTTCGAGAATGTGCGCAGCATCGCAGAATGCGAACAATCGTTTGCTACAATTCGGATAGATTCCGGTCGCTTGTGCGGCCTTGTCGTGTTTGTCTTTCCGCCCGTATGCTGCGCGGGCTTTTGGTTCATGGAGGAATGTATGCTCATCGATTCGCTCGCGTTCGCCATCGAAGAAAGCGGCGCGCTCGCGCCCGTCTACGAGAAGCTTGACGCGGGCCAGGATGCAACGCTGGCTATAGCCGCTTCCGCCCGCCCGTTCGCGATTGCCGCGCGCTTTGCCGCGCACCCGCAATCTATGCTGGCGGTCATTCCGGGCGAAGATGCGGTGGACGGTTTCGCCCGAAGCATCGCTGCGTATGTGGGGGATGTGCGCGTCGCGGTTTTCCCCATGCGTTGCGATTATCCGTTTGCCCCCAAAGAACCCGATGCGCGCTTCGCCGCCCGCCGGGCCCATGCGGCCTGGGCCCTTCAGTCGGGCGAAGACGTCATCGTTGTGGCGTCCGCGGCTTCGCTTGTGCGCGCTCTTCCGCCGTGCGCATCGAGGGTCTTCGCGCCGATCGTTGCGGTCGAAGGGGCGGAAGTGGTCGATGCCTCTACGGGTGAGGTGCTCGATTTCGAATCGGTGGCCGATGCGCTCGTGACGCGCGGCTTCGTCAATACGGGCGATTCCCTCGAAGGCCCGGGGTCGTTTTGCGTTCGCGGCGGGACGATCGACGTGTTCCTGGGCAACGTGCCGTACCCTGTTCGCCTTGATTTCTTCGGGGACGAAGTGGAGGAGATTCGCCGCATCGTTCCTTCCACCGGGCAGACGATCACGTCTCTTCCCGACGTCGAAATCTTCCCGGTGCGCGAATACCGCCTCACGAAAAAGGGCATGGCACGCGCCATGCCTACGGTGGCGAAACGCGCCGAGACCGACCCGGTGTGGCGCGAGATGTTCGGCCGCCTTCAAGCGGGGGTCGATTTCCCCGGGGCCGATGCCTTGCTGCCGCTTCTTTACACGAAGACCGAGACGCTATGCGCCTACGCTTCCGAGCGGACGCTCGTGGTGCTCAGCGAGCCGCGAAGCATCTTTGACGACGCTTCGCGCACATACGAAGACGCGTGCAAGCGCGCCGAAGGAAGCCATATTTCTCCCGAAGGGCTTTATCTGCCTCCGACCGGGCTCGATTTCGGTTCCGCGCAGCGCTATACGCTTTCGTCCATCATGAAGGTGGGCGGCATGATCGACGAGCAGCTTCCCGTGAAACGCACCGAGATCGCAGGCAGCGCGGAAAAGCTCATCGGCCGTCTGCGCAGCCTGGTCGACCAGCGCTTCACCACGGTGTTCAGCGTTCCTGACGTTCGGGCTCGCAAGGACATGATGCTTCTTCTGGTAGACAACGCGCTGCCTGTCGTGGAGGTGCTCGATGCCGAGCTCGACGATTCTTCGCAGGACGCTTCCGACGGCGATTCCGCGCGCACGAAGCGTTCGCGCAGGGGTTCGGCGCGCTTCGGATCGGACCATCCCGAATGGCATCGCAACGTGCGCCGTCTCAAACGCGGCGTGGTGAACGTGGTGGATGTGGACGTTCCTTTGGGTATGATCGTGCCCAAGGCGAAGATCGGCCTGGTTTCGGTTCATGACACCCAGGGGCGCAACGCGCAGATTCGCAATCGCCGTCGCGTGGATATGACCGAGGTCACGTTCCCGTTCGCCCCGGGCGATTACGTCGTCCATGCGGCTCACGGCATCGCGCTGTTCAAAGACCTCGTCCGCCAAGATGTCGGCGGCATGATGCGCGATTACCTGCTGCTCGAATACGCCGAGGGCGATAAGCTCTTCGTTCCCGTGGAACAGCTCGATCGCGTGACGCGCTACGTAGGTCCCGAGGGGTCGTCGCCCCGTTGCACGCGTTTGAACACGAGCGACTGGTCGCGCGCTCTTTCCAAGGCGCGCAAGGCCACCAAGGAGCTTGCGTTCGACCTGGTGGACGTCTATACGCGCCGTGCGAGCGTGCAGGGCTTCCGCTACGCGCCCGATACCCCTTGGCAGCGTGAGATGGAAGAGGCGTTTCCCTACGATGAAACCCCCGACCAGCTCGCTGCCATCGCGGAGGTGAAGGCCGATATGCAGTCTTCCAAGCCCATGGATCGCCTGGTCTGCGGAGACGTCGGATTCGGCAAGACCGAAGTCGCCCTGCGCGCGGCGTTTAAGGCCACGCAGGACAACAAGCAGGTCATGGTGCTGTGCCCTACTACCATTCTGGCGCAGCAGCATTACACAACCTTCAAAGAGCGCTTCGACCCCTTCGACGTGCGCGTCGAGGTTCTGTCGCGCTTTCGCAGCCCCGCCGAGCAGAAGCTTGCGCTCGAAGGGTTTGCCAAAGGCACGGTGCAGGTGCTGGTGGGCACGCATCGCCTGTTGTCGCGCGACGTGAATCCTCACGACCTCGGACTCGTCATCATCGACGAGGAACAGCGTTTCGGCGTCGGCCATAAAGAGCAGATGAAGAACCTTCGCGAACAGATAGACGTGCTCACGCTGTCGGCAACGCCTATTCCGCGCACTATGCAGATGAGCCTGTCGGGCGTGCGCGACATGAGCCTGATCCTCACTCCTCCCGACAACCGACGCCCCGTGGAAGTTCATGTGGGAGAATGGGATGTCGACGTGGTGAGCGAGGCCATCCGGCGCGAGCTTCAGCGCGGCGGCCAGGTGTATTACGTGAGCAACCGCGTCCGCACGATCGACGAAGCGGTCGAGCGCGTCGGCGCGGCGGCTGCCGAGGCGCGCGTGGGCGCGGCGCATGGAAAGATGACGAAAGAAGAGCTCGAGCGCGTCATGGAGGATTTTTCCGCGGGTGCGATCGACGTGCTTGTTGCCACCACGATCATCGAAAGCGGCATCGACAACCCTCACACCAACACGCTGATCATAGAGGATTCGCAGCGTTTGGGCCTTGCTCAGATGTATCAGCTGAAGGGGCGCGTCGGGCGCAGCTCGGTGCAGGCGTACGCCTATTTCATGTTCCCCGACAACATAAGCCTGACCGAGGAGGCCATGGCGCGCCTCGATGCCATCAACGAGCACCGCGACCTGGGCAGCGGTATGCGCGTCGCCATGCGCGACCTCGAAATCCGCGGCGCGGGCAGCCTGCTTGGAGCGGAGCAGAGCGGCAACATGAGCGGCGTCGGATTCGACCTGTTCGCCCAGATGCTTAGCCAGGCCGTCGCCAACGCGCGCGAAGGGGCTTCCGGCGAAGACACCATGCTGCCTCCTGCTCTTTCCGACATCACGGTCAATTTCCCCGAGCACACCTACATTCCCGAGGAATACGTGTCCGATGCCGATGCGCGCGTGTTGCTGTACCGAAAGCTCGCGTGCGCCGATACGCCTTCGGTGGTCGAGGAGCTTCGGGAGCAGACGAGCGAGCGCTACGGCGCCATGCCTCAGGCCTGCGCCAACATGTTCGCGAAATCGCTCGTGCGCGCCTGGGCGAACGAGCACGGCGTCAAGCTCGTCGGCGTGTCGGCGGGCAAACTGACCGTCGAACCGGTGGATGTGCCCAAAGACGCCCTTCCTTCGCTGCGCCGTGCTTCCGGGCGCTATGTCGCCCAAAGCGGAAAGCTCGTTCTTCCTTTGAAGTATTTCGGTTTGAAAGAGGGCGAGAGCCTCATTGCCGCTGTGCATGAGTTCCTGACGAACCTTTCCGAAGGAACCGTTGCGCCGAGCAAGGACGTCTCGCGTCCCTCTTCCGCAAGGAGGAATCGATAATGGCGCGGACGGCATCGGGGCGAAAAAGCTCGCCCAAGGCAAAGGCGGCGTCGAAGGCTGCTTCGTCTCGATCCGGGTCGAAAAGGCCGCAGGGTCCCCGCTCGAAACCGACCCGGGCTTCTTCTCCCAGGCGTTTCGCGAAGCCCGTCCTGCTCGTATTGGCCGTGCTCGCCTTCGTGCTTGTCGCGGCTCTCGGGCTTGCGAACATGCAAAGCGAAGAGGAACCCCCGGCGCTTCGTCCCGACGGTCTGCCTTCCTGCATTACCGACGAAATGGTGCAGGCCGCGCAGGACATGCAGAAGCAGTACGGCCATCCTGCCGGATGCACGTTGGCGCAGATCATTCAGGAAAGCGGCCAGGGAACGGGGCTTTCGGCTCTCGCCGAGCAAGACAACAATCTGTTCGGCATGAAATGGGCCGCTTCTTTCGAGGGTAAGCCCGGCGTGGTGGGCCCGGTCGATTGGGGCACCGACGAAGAGTACGACGGCGCCACGGTTTCCATCACGGGCACGTTCATCCGCTTCGAAAGCCAGAAGGCGTGCATCGAGTTTCGTTCGAGCGTGTTTTTGCAAGCTTCCACCTATGCGGACAATCCTACGATCAAGCGCGCGATCGAGACGGGCAATTCCGCTCTGATGGCGTGGGGCTTGCAGGATGCCGGATGGGCCACCGACAGCTCGTACGCGGAGCATCTCGTCTTGCTGATGGATCAATACGATCTGTATCGGTTCGACGAATAGCCCCTTTCGTTCGCGCCATGCCCGTGTTTTGTGCCGCGACGGCGCGGAATGGGTTTTCCGTTCGGTCGGTCGCGCGCCGCCGCGTCATTTCGAGCTAGAACGTAAAGCGCGCGGAGGGTTTTGCGGGCCTGCGGGGCGATTGTTGCGCGATTCGCTCCATCAGGACATGGAGCGCTTTTGTCTTGCGTGCGCGGCGGAGAATTTCGCATTGTCTTTCAGCGAGTTCGTTGTCGTAGAACCCCGCTTGCGCGAGGCGCTTGACCGTTCGCGGCGCATCGCTTGCCGCGGCGACAAGTTCAAGGACCGACTCCTGGTCGCTTTTAAGCAGTCGTGCGAATTCGCGTGTACGCGTCTCGGGGAGTGCGACGCCGCTTTCGAAACGAAAAAGCAGCATCCTGCTCTTGTTTTTCATGTATCGGCTTGAAAGCAGCATGTCATCGTAGGCGTTCATGTCGAAGGGGACGACGATCGCGTCAGGCTCGAGTGTCGTTTCAGTTCCCGTCGATACCGGACGCTTCGGTTCTTCGGCCCCGTTGCTGCTATCGCACGGCCCGGCGCATACGAGTTCGCCCTCTTCGTTTTCAAGGTATCGGCAGGGCTCGAAAAGCGCATGCGAACCGACGGGGATGGCCACGACGGCGTCGAGCGCGTCGAATCCAAGCGTCACGCCTAAAAACGAACCCTTTCCGATTGCGCGGACGCTGCGCGGAATGCGGACGGGGACTTCGGCGGCAAGTTCGGGAAAGCAGCGTTCCCCGATTGCTTCGAGCCCTTCGTTCAAGACGAGTTTTCGGCACGGATGCGGGGCGTTTCCATCTTCAATGACGCGCACGTGCGCAGGCAGCGCAAGCGTATCGAACGAGCCTTTGAGCGAGTGCGTGCCGATAGTGCGCAATGCGGCGCCGTCGATCGCGTCAAGAATGGTTGTTTCGTCTCGGTCGGGACGGCATAGGACAAGCGAGGCGGCGTCGCCTGCTCTGTCGTATACGATGCCGCCTTCCTCTTTTCCTTCTTGAGATATGGTGTAGCCGTTTCGCGCGCGGATGCTTCGCGCGAGGCTCCCGTCCTGTCTGCACGCCCACACCGCGAATTCGTCCACCAAATCGTCGACCGTTTCGAGCGAATCGGGGCAAAGGATGGTTTTCGGGGGGTGAGGCGTGTGCATGAACGCGTCTGCGCGAATGGCGACGGTTCCGTCCGGGATGGAGACGGCGTCGGCGAAGGGGTAGCTCTGCGCCACGAGCGTTTTCCCGTCGGCGTCAAACAGCGAGCCGTCTTTTGCTGCGAATGATGCGTTTTCGTTCGAAACCGAATAGCGCACGCGCCGCGGATAGCAGGTGAGCTTGTTCCAGCGGACATTTCGCGAGCCGAAACGTTCGAGCGTGGAGGGCAGATGGCAATGCTCGAAGCACAGCGGCGAAAGGGCTTCGTCGGAGACCTCCTCCATGCCTTCGGGGAGGATGAGAAGCCTGATCGACACGCCGTAGGAAAGCCACGGACGAAACGCCTCGGACGATATGCGCGTCAAAGGAACGCCGTCGATGCTGCTCGGCAGGCGCAGCACAAGACCCGACAGGGGCAGGCCCGCGTCGCGCGCGAACGAATGGAGGTCGGCCGCAAGCAGGGAGTACGACTGCGTCTGGCGCCACAAGGAGAAGATGGAATCTGGTCCGGCGAGCAGTGCGCCTTCTTCTCCGCAGAGATGGAGCGGTTCGTTCGCATAGCGGTCTATAAGCTCTTCCACGGGCGTTGTCTCGTCGAAGAACAGCACGGATTCAAGTGCCTTTTTCATGCGGACTTCCATCGGTCCTCCGTTTCGCGCGAACAGTATGCGCTTTCGTTTCGTTCGGTCTTGCCGTTCTCCATCGCGATTTGCAACAGAGCGCGTATCGGGTCTTATGGTATCGCAAAGAAGGTTCGATGGCGCGTTCGACGCTTTCGGGCGTCTAGGGTCTTGCGTGTCGCGAGCCGGTTGCGCGAAAACGCTTCTAAGTATCAATAGCGCACGGCAGCGAGTATCATGGACGGATGGCTCGGCAAGCTGAGGGGAGGCTGTTCGCATGGGTATGCGGATCGGATGCGGGGGAGATTCCCGCAATTGCGCGGCGGGCGAAAACGAAGACATCGGCCTGAGCGCGTTGGCATACGGGATTCTCGAGCATGCGAGAGAATCGATGCTGGTGGACTTTCGCTTTCTAGAGCCTGCGTTTTCCCAGATACGGGTGCGGGAGCACCCCGGAAGCCTGTTTGCCGTGGATGGGGCCACACTGTTCTTCGACGCGGGCAGCGTTGTCCGCTTCTTCGCCGAAGAGCCGCAGCGCATCGTGCGTGATTACATGCACATGGTGCTCCATTGCCTTTTTCGTCATCCGTTTTCGGGCCCCTCGTTTTCGGCTGTTCATTGGGATTTGGCGTGCGATATGGCGGTCGAAGGGTGTCTGAGCGATCTTGGGCTGAGCTCTCTGTCTTGCCGTCGCGAGTCGCTGCAGAGGTCGGTATACGCGCGGCTGTCCGAAGGGTTGCCGTATGTTACCGCGGAGACGCTGTATTACCGCTTCATGGATGCGGGCATGAGCGAGCAGGAGGCCATCGACGCGCGGCGCGTCTTCTTCGTCGACGACCATGCGTTCTGGATTCGCGGCCGCAGGCCCGAGGGGTCGCTTGGCGGTTCGGGGAATGCGGGCGATGCTTCGCCGACGAACGAGCGGACGGGCTCCCAAGACGCAGCGGGAGATGGTTCGCGCGGCCTGGGCGACGCCCTGCCCGACGATTCGTCGGTAAGCGAAGGTCTGGTCCCGCCCGCTGAGAGCGACGACGCGCTTGCTTCGCTGCTGATGTCGTTTTCTTCGGGCGGTCGGCCCGAAGATTGCGATGATATGCATGATGGATGCGGGGACGGGGGCGTTCCTTCTCCCGATTTGGTGGCGTCGGGAAAGCCCGAGCCTCAGCAGCGCAAGCGCCCGGTGTCTTACGATTTTCTCGATGAGACGATGCGCGAGACGTGGCGCGAGATCTCTTTGCGCGCCGACGTGTCGCTCGATGATTTCTCGCAGCTGTGGGGTTCGCACGGTGGCGAATTCTCTATGGCGCTCAAGCGCTCGAACGTCGACCGTGTGGATTACGGGGAGTTCCTCCGTCGGTTCGTCTCCAGAGACGAGCGGCTTTCCATTAACGACGAGGAGTTCGATTACGTGTATTACTGCTACGGGCTAGACGTGTTCGGGAACATGCCTCTCATAGAGCCTCTGGAGTACACCGACGACGGCCGTATACGCGATTTCGCGATCGCCATCGACACTTCGGCGTCTACGAAGGGCGATACGGTCTTCTCGTTCGTGGAGCGCACATACGATATCTTGCAGGAATCGGGCCTGTTTGCCGACGAGCTGAACATCTACCTGATTCAATGCGATGCGCAGATTCAAGACGTAGCGCGCATTCGCAATCGGGCCGACATCGAGGCGTATTTGGAAAACCTCGAGCTCAAAGGCCTTGGCGGCACTGATTTTCGCCCTGTGTTCTCCTATGTTGACGAACTGGTGGAATCAGGCGAGCTCGCCCATTTGAAGGGGCTGCTGTATTTTACCGACGGCCAAGGGGCCTATCCGCGCATCAAGCCGAAATACGACGTCGCCTTCGTGCTGACGGATGAGGCCTATGTCGAGGAGCCCGACGTGCCGCCGTGGGCGATGCGCGTCAAGCTTGATTCGGGGGAGTTTCGCAATGCATCGAAGGGGGATAAGCGATGAATATTCGTCAGGCGAAAGAGGAAGTAGCCCATGCGGTCGAGGTGTATCTGGCAAAAGATGACAACGGGTCGTACCTCATTCCCATAGAGCGCCAACGGCCGTTGTTTCTTCTGGGCGCGCCGGGGCTGGGGAAGACGGCCATCATGGAGCAGGTGGCCCGGGAAATGGGAATAGGCCTGGTGAGCTACTCCATGACGCACCATACGCGCCAAAGCGCCCTGGGCCTTCCGTATATAGCCGAGCGCACGTTCGAGGGCCGTTCTTTCAGCGTTTCCGAATACACCATGAGCGAGATCATCGCCTCGATATACGAAAGCATGGGGCGTACGGGCCGAAAGGAAGGAATCTTATTCCTAGACGAAATCAACTGCGTCTCCGAAACGCTCACTCCTGCGATTCTGCAGTTTCTTCAGTACAAGGTGTTCGGTCGCCATGCGGTTCCCGAAGGCTGGGTGGTCGTCACTGCCGGCAACCCTTCTGAATTCAATCGCAGCACGCACGATTTCGACGTTGCGACGTGGGACCGCTTGAAGCGGATAGACGTCGATCCCGATTACGATGCGTGGAAGGCGTACGCTCTGGCTACGCGCGTGCACCCCGCCATTACGGCGTATCTGGATGTCGAAAGGGACGATTTCTACCACATAGAGACGACGCTCGACGGCAAGCAGTTCGTCACGGCTCGAGGCTGGGACGACCTTTCTCGCGTTATGCAGGTGTATGAGCGCCGCGGCATTCCTGTCACGGAGCGTCTTATTGCTCAGTACGTGCAAGACCCGAGGACTTCCAAACGCTTTGCGATGTATTACGACCTGTTCAAAAAATATCGGGCCGATTATCACGTGGATGCCATTCTTGCGGGCAAAGCTCCCGACGCCGTGTTCGACAGGGCGAAGGCCGCCGCTTTCGACGAGCGTCTTGCGTTGGTGGGGCTGCTGGTGAACGCGCTTTCCGCGCAGTTGCACCAGACCATGGCGCTTGATTCGTCGGTCGCTGTTGCGTACGAAGAGCTGAAAGGCATTTCCAAGCGTTGCGAGGAGGGCGTACAGGACGGATTGGATGTTCGTGCGGCGTGCGGCGCGGCCGCCTTGCATTTGGACGAGCGGGTGCGCGAGGGGAAAGAAAGCCGCCTTGTATCCTCGGATGACTGTGCGGCCCTTGCAAGCGCCGCCCGCTTCCTGCGCGATGCGGCCGACGAACCGACTGCCCTCGCTCTTTCTGAAGCGCAAGCTCGCTTCGCCGGTCTTGCCTCCCAACTTGACAATTCGGTAGAGTCTTGCGCATCCATGGTCGAATTCGCCTATGCTTTCCTCGATGAGGCATTCGGGGCGGGCAAGGAGACGCTGCTCTTCACTACCGATATCTCGGCCGATCCGGCCGCGGTTTCGTTTATCAACCGCTATGGATGCCAAAGCTACTTCGAACACAGCGAAGACCTCATGCTCGAGGAGCGCGGTGCCGCATTGCGCGAACGTGCTCGCAATATGGCTAAGCAATAGCGCTACGAAGCGTCTAGGTTTCCGAGAAAGGTGTTATATCCATGGCGAATAACGTGATCCAATTTCCAGGAGCGGGCGGTGTCTCGGGTCGTGCGCGTTCTTCCGCGTCGGGCGCCGGCGTTCGTCCTTTCGCACCGGGTCCTGGGGCTTCGAATGACGAGAACCCCTCTGCATCGGGCGCCGATTTTCGTTCCTCCGTGTCAAGCGCGCAAGCATCGGGCGATGCGCGTTTTGCCACGCCCGGCGTGTATCAGGTGAAGGCGACGCTTTGTTATTGCGAGCCTGCCATCTGGCGTCGTTTTCTCATTCCCGTCGACGATTCGTGCGCTCAGCTTGCCGATGCGCTTCTAGTGGCCTTCGATTGGAGCGGAGAACTGGTTTTTTACTTCCGCAAAGGCAGCTTGTTCCTCGACGATCCCTATCTCGAACGAAAACATGCGCATATCCCGCGCTTGAAGGGGGAGCGCCACGTTGACGCGCGCAAGAAGCGTATCGGCGAGGTTCTCAAGCCTGGCGAGAGCATGTCGTTTTTCTACGACATGGAAGACTATTGGGAAATCAAAGTGGAGGTAGAGCGCCATATCCCCGACCAGGAGGCTCCATACCCGTTCATGCCCGTGGCGATTGACGGCGCGCGGTTCTCTCCGCCCGAAGGGGTGGGCGGCGCGATAGGCTATACGGATTTCTGCTATGCGATGGCGCATCCCGACGATCCTCTGCATGCCGAGGCCCAAGATTGGTACGACCTTTTGCCGGAAGGCCGTTTCGATCCCGAGCATTTCGACATCTTCGAGACGAACGGCCTGTTCGCTCTCGAGCTGATCGACTCGCATGAGGCGGAGCTTCTGCCCGAAGACGAGGCCGATGTTCGCGAGATGTGCAAGATGCTTCTGGCGGAGAAGCTTTCGTCGGCCGCATGCATGACGGCCGACTTCATGACGGGCGTGTACGGTGTTTCGCCGAGCCCTTCGGAAAAATGATGCCGGGAAGGTAGCAGAAGAGTTACCATGGGAGGTGCATCATCCAATGAAGAAGAAAGCTGGTGGAGAGATGAAACTTGCAATTCCTTCTATGGGCGAAGGCGGGCTTGACGCGATGCGCTCGGCGCATTTCGGCCACAGCGATTGCTTTACCATGGTGGAGATCGAGGATGGCGAAATCAAGAACGTCTCTATTGTCGACAATCCTCCTCACGAAAGCGGCGGATGCCTGCGCCCGGTGGGCATTCTCTCCGATGCCGGAGCTGATGCCATCGTCGCTGGCGGCATGGGCATGCGTCCGATGCAGGGCTTTGCGCAGGCGGGTATTACGGTTCTTTTCGACGCCGAGACCCCGAGCGTGAAAGATGTGGCGCTCAAGGCCGCAGCGGGGGAGCTTCCCGTCATGGGCGCAGAGCACGCGTGCCGCCATTAGGGATTAAGGCATCTTTGCGTAAGTAAAGACTCCTCACCATTGATTCGAACTCCCAATGCTGGACCCGGAATGAGTTTTCATTCCGGGTCTTTTTTGCGTGCTTGATATTGTATGAGCGCATGCGGCCGCATAGCCGAACGCATGTAGCCGTGAATCTGGGTATTCTGCATCCCCAGCGGCAAAATGCACGAAAACGTGGCTGGCAACTCAAGTTTTGTACGATATGTATCAAAGCAGCGCGCATCGAGGTTCTACATAGGCCCGAAACCCCCGACTTAATCAACAGAGCAGGCATTTATGCAGATTATCTTTGCCTCATTTGGTTCGTGAAGCCTCGTCGATGGTACGTTTCGTACAAAAATCGAGTCCGCAGGGGTGAAACCGTGCATTGTGGGTGCGCTCATCTAGGCCTCAATCCAATCGAGCAACTCCTGCGCATTGCCGAAGAGGCCGCAGTGTGCGCGCCAGTCGGTGGAGTTCAGACCGCGTGCCGTGGCATTATCGAGCAGCTCTGCAAGCGGCGCAAAGAAGTCATCCACGTCAAACAACGCGCTCTTCGCCTCGATTTCGCCGGCTTTCACACGAGAGATGACACTGAAGAACTCGTCGAAGGTGCCAAGCCCACCAGGCAAAGAGACGAAGGCGTCGGAAAGCTCCACCATGCGTTCTTTGCGAGCAGAGAGGTCGGCCGTGCATTCTTCCTCGATTCCTTCCACCGCGGCGCGGCCCTTAGCGCTAAGCCCTTTGGTGGTAACGCCCAAAACCCGGCCGCTTTCCTCGACCGCCGCGCGAGCAACGGCGCCCATGAGGCCCATGTCGTATCCGCCGAATACGAGCGTGTGGCCTCGGCGCGCAATTTCGCGACCGAGCGCGTCGGCGGCTTCGGTGTACATGGGGTCGAGATCGCTTGAAGAAGAGCAAAACACGCAGATATTCATGGGATTCCTTTCGTTATTGGCACAAAGGCCGGTTCTGGTAGAGGCCGGCGTCGTTGAAGCCGAGGTTGCGGTAGTATTCGCGCGTGCCTACGGCGCTGATGACGTTCGCGGATTCGTATCCCGCTTCTTTCGCCATATCACACGCTGTCTCCACCAGCTTGCGGCCTAGGCCGATGTGCTGGGCTCCCTTGCTTGTGGCGTGCAGTTTTGCGGCGGCTCCGTATACATGCACCTCGCGAATCATGGCCTGGCCCGTCTTGATGGGCAGGCCTTCGCGCGCAGCCACGGCGTCGGGGCGGGGAAGCGATAGGCGCAAAAACCCTGCAATGCGGTTGTCTTCGGTGGTCCATTGCAGGAAGTGCTCCGTGCTTACCGCCGTTTCGTATTCAACATCATGCAGCGTAAGGTCGCTTGCCTCTGCCGTTCGGTTGTTTATCTCGCGGTAGCGAATGTCGCGCACGTCTGCGGCGTGCCCTGTCTTTTCGATATGCCCTTCCACCATCTGGCGCAGGTTGGTTTTCTTGTTGCCCACCAGGATGTCGCATGCGGAAATGTCGCGAATCATGCGCGAGATACGCATGTAAGGCGGCGTGATCAGCGTATCGTGGGAAAGAACGTCTACCAGCTCTTCTTCTGTATAGGGCCGCCAACTGCCGTCTTCGTAGCGAGAAACAAGCCCCGTTCCCTCAACGAGGGCGCACGGGTAAAGCTTCACCTCGTCAGGGAGATAATGCGGGTCGGTGACGAACTTTTCGTAGTCGAGCTTGTCCGCCTCCGGCGTTGCTCCGTAAAGGTTTACCATGAAGTGAGCGTGGATCTTGAACCCGAACAGACGCAACAGGGCGAATGCCTCTTGGATGGCGCGCGGATCGGTGCGGCGGTTGTTGAGCGCAAGGACGTTTTCGTTCAGGCTTTGGATGCCGACCTGTACCTTCGTACAGCCGAGGCGACGAAGCAAGGCAAGCTTGGGTGCCGTGATGGTTTCGGGACGCGTTTCCACCACCAGACCAACGCAGCGGTGCTGGGCGCGTTCGTTTTCCTCCTGAAGGCGGTCCACTTCTTCCAGGGTGGCGTGCTGCATCGCGGAGGCTTTCGCCCAGGCCGCGTTGTTCCCGTAGAGGGCCCGCAGTGCATCGGCGAAGGAGGACTTTCCGTCGTTGACTGCTTCCTGCAGGTCTTTCGCGGCCGACGCGAGTCCTTGTTCGTCGTTCAGGATGCCGGCTTCGCGATAGAGCGCGCGGCGCTGCGCGGCATGCGCTTCCATGGCATCGCCGTCGTTAAGGGCGCGGAAAAGCTCCGCCATGAACCAGGTGCGGTATTCGGAGGGGTAATCGTCCCATGTGCCGCCGAGCACGATGAGCTCGATCTTATCCGTGGGGTGACCCATCTGCGAAAGCGCACGCAGACGCGATGCCACCTGCAGATACGGGTCGAACCAGTTGCGCTCGGCGCGCTGGCACGCGGGTTCGTTGTGCAGGTAGCTTTTGGGCATGCGTACGTCGTTGGGGCAGTAGAGACAGTCGTTTCCGCAGAACCAAGGCTTGGTGATGACGGTGATGGTTGCCACGCCCGATGCCGTGCGGCGCGGCTTCATCTGCAACGCGGCAATCAGCGCGCGCTCGGTCTGTTCGTCCACGTTCCACGAACGCCACAGCTCTTCCTTGGTGTTTTTCGCATTGAAATAGTAGGGGAGCAGGTGTTTTTTAGCGAAGTGGTCGCGGTTGTCTTTGAGGTTCTTATTGTGTTCGTGCAGGATGCGCGCGAGCACCTTGTGGTCCACGGCGGTGCCGCGGCGTATCTCTTCGATGATTTCAAGCAAAATAGTATCCATAGCGGTTCAGTCTATCGTATAGAATCGACTGGATGACTATGGATACAAAGACCGCTGAAATACTCTGCAAGACAACCGCCGATTTCTACCGCGCGCAGGCCGCGTCGTTTTCGGCCACGCGTACGGCGCCATGGCACGGCTGGGTGCGCTGCGTGGACGCGATGACGAAGGCGCTTGGCGTGATGAGGCGTGGTGTGCTTTCCAGTGCCCATGCGCAATTCTCGGCAGGCGAGGGCTCCGGTTGCGGAGGCGTTCTTTCGGCGGATTCCTCGGCTCTTTCCGTCTTTGATCTTGCGTGCGGCAATCTGCGTTTTGAGCGATATCTTGAAGAGGCCCTGCTCGGTGCCAACCTGCGCGTGCATGCAGTGGACAGCTGCGACGAATTGGTCGCGTCCGCCGACGGTCTGAGTGCACCTGTGACATACGAATCCTCGGACATCGTGGGAGGCCTAATCGAAGGCTTGCCGCTTTCCCGTTTGCACCATGCGCCGCAAAGTGACGTGGCCGTGTCTTTCGGATTCTTGCACCATGTGCCGGGCGAAGAGTTGCGCGTGCGCGTGCTGGAGGGGCTGATCGATGTCGTGCGCCCGGGAGGCTGTGTGGCCGTGTCTTTGTGGCAGTTCATGAACAACCCTTCGCTTGCGGCGAAAGCCGAGGTCACGCATGCGCAGGCGATTGGGGCCCTCGGACTTGCTCCGGACGAGCTTGACGAAGGGGATTATCTGCTTGGCTGGAAAAACGTAGAAGGTGCTTGGCGTTATTGTCACCACTTTTCCGACGAAGAGGTCGATCGTCTGGTTGCGGCGGTTTCAGACCGCGCCCGCCTGATTGACGCTTTCGAAGCCGACGGCCGTACGGGCGCGATGAACAGGTATGTGGTGCTGCAGAAGGACGTTTGCGCTTGATGACCTAATGCGTTGCCGAGCTGCTTGGCAGCGCGGACCGCAATCTGTACTATTTCGTTCGTTTGTGCAAGGGAAATGCACGGAACGCCGATATAGTATGGGTGCGCCGCGATAGCTCCAGGGGCTCCTTATGCGAATACTACTCTGACCAGGTGTTTCTTAAACTCCTGGCTTTCGTTCGCCTTCGTTCCGGAGCGAAATCCATACTATCTCGGAAGGACTGACATTTCCCGTATCAAGAACCGACGACATAGTATGGATGGCACCCTCAGATTGGGTTTGGGGCGACCCAGATTGCGGGTGGGACGACCTCGCATCGAGCCTGAGGTGGATTCACGTTGCATCCGAGTCGATCTCGTTGGATTCAGGGCGATTACGTTGCCTTTGGCCGCTGCGTGCAGGTAGAGTATCTCGGCGGCTTGGAAGCACTGAATACGGGCTTCGCGGTCTTCGGAATCGGTGTAGCTCATGCCTTCGACATAATAGTTCGATTCGTGCGAAAGGGCGATGTCTCCGTCCGGGTCGGGCTCTTCCTCGAAGGGGTAGACCGCGACATAGGTGCGTTCGATGGCGTTGTCGCCTTTGTCGGCGACTTGCGCGGTGGTTCAAATGTACGGGATGGGACTGTCGCTGCTGTACCATGCGTCGTCTATCTCGAAGACGGGCGCATCGGTTGCGATGGTCTAGCTCTCATCGGCGGACCGGTCTTCCTCGATGGTCGAATCGCTTTCGATTCCGCGATTCTTTTCGATGGCGCGATTGCTTTCGTTGTTCAGGCTAGTCAGCCAACCTCACCTCCATATGCAGCTTGGTCCATTTCCCCAAAAGTCCCTTTTCAAAACGGCGCCCTCTATTCTTTTGCCGCCGTCTATAAGGCGCGCTAGAACCTCGTTGACATCGCAGGGAACGAAGCCGATTCTATCGGGACTCATCATAGCTTTGATCGTCCACGGATCATGCAGGTTGCCTGGGTCTCTGATTGGGCTGACGTCCGCAGGAAAACTCACGGGCTCCAGAATGCGGTCAAGGTTAGCAATGTGGGTTGTTCCCGCCATTACGATGTCTTCATGCAGCACGATGGTCGAGGGAAACGGCAGGTCTATCGAGATACCGCCGCCTTCGCCGTTGGGGCGAACGAAGATTTCTCCGCCTGGCGGAATCAGCGTGATGTCATTCATGGGAACACTCCTTGAGCGCGTTGTATCGCGCCAGGTAGTACTCGCAAGCCTGAGCGTGCTGCTCAGTCTGCTTTTTTGAGGTCCGACACGGTCTTTGTCATCCAGGTTGCATCGTTCAGCTTGTCTTTCAGCAGGTAGGGGTTGCTGCTTTTGAGCAACTCGAGCTTTCCTCGACCAGACCTCTATGTGGGCGTTTGCGATTTCAATCTCAGCGGATGCCTCGGCTTCGGTGGGGGAGCGCCGCTGTTTTTTCTGAGATGTCTGGTCGAGGCTTCCACTGATTTCAAGAGCCCCAAATCGCCATGCTCGTAGGCGGTTTGCGCCAGAAGGAGAAAGCGCTCGCATTCCTCCTCATGTCCAATGTTCGCATCGGGATGGAGGCGTCTGATGAGTGTTCGGTGCAGCTTTTTAAGCTCGCGCGAATCCCGCGCGGAAAGTGCGGTGGTTGATGCTCTGACCTCAAGGTTTTGCATGTATTCACTGACGTGGGCAGATAGCTTGGCCTCCCATTAGGCGAATTCTTTCTGGAGGTTTTCTTCGAGCTCCGTATCGATGATGGCATCGCCTCTGTTCGTTCGCGCTTGCGCTAAGGCGAGTTTGCGTTTCTTTCGGCGCGCTTCTATTTGGACTTCAAGCAGCTCGTTTTCGAGGCAGCCTATTTTGACGTTGTAGTCTATTTTGATTCTGGGATTGACCTGTAGTTCTGTATTGTCGATTTCGAAAAGGATATCGGTTAGCGTGGTTCGGGCTTCGTTGATTTGGCTTTCCAGTTGTTGAAGGGCATCTGCCGGCAACGCGTTCGCCTGGTCTGGGGCGTCGTTGGACGCGTGTTCGTTCGAATGGTGCGGAGATTATCGAATGCGTCCATGATGCTCCTGAAACGCGGATGAGCCTGGGGTCTTTCAATTATACAGGCAAACGAATACCACGACATGCCTGGTGCGCTTATACGGACGGAAGGACGCGCGGGGAAGCCGTTGCAAGTGCGGCCGAGGTCCTCAAGCTTGCGGTGGCGGCTATATCGAAAACGGTGAAACACCTCATCCTGTGTCGCCAGAGCGACGTCGCGAAGCATTGTTCAACGATTGCCTTCATTGGGCTCGCTTATGGTTATTGTATTGCTAGTCATAGAGCAGGGACGCTTTTTGCTTACTCTTGAGAACGCGCTCATTTTTCATCGTTTTTGCCCGCACGACCTTCTTTGCGAACCGCTGAAACAATCGATTTAACGCGGTGTTCGATATCGGGAAAAAGTTTCGCCTCATTGATTCCAACGCTGCTTAATTGATGAAGGATGCTCTCTTTAAATTCTGCTGGAATGATGTAGCGATGGCTAATCATTCTTTTGAAATCCTGCTTCATTTCATCAGGGAATAGGAACACGCCTTTTCCGTAACCGGAATCGGGTTTTTCCGCGAAGGGAGTCGCGCAAAGAAGAAAGGCTCCTTCTTGGGCGGAGATGCGATTGTTTGAATACTTTGGGAGCACGAAAAACGACAAGGGATTCTCCGATAGCATTTTTCCGATTGCTTTGGGAGCATCGAAAGAGAATCTGCTATCAGAATTTTGAACGGATTCAATCAGGCCCCTTTTCCATGCGTCAGGAAAGTGGATTCCGTCCTTGTATCGACGTACGTATTCCGCATACACCGAACAGGACAGGTCATATTGCATGAAAACACCTGCGGGAGCGAATTGGAATACAACGCCATCAGGGTCAACGTCTTTAGCCTCGGGTTCTAAGCATGCGAAATATAGGGCAACGAGAGGGTTTGATGTAACGTCTAGCAATCGGGTTGGTATTCCGTAATGCTGAGCGTCGATGAGAATTTCTATACTGTCTTTCCCGGTGCATTCTTTGGGCAATAGACGCTCATATTCTCGAATGTAAAAATGCTCATTTAGGAAATCATCACGAGTTCTAAAAACTGCAGGCAGCAAGCCCCACTCGATGTTTCCTTGGCCTCGGTACATGGTTTTTAGGTCGGCAACCTCGTGATGAAATTCCTCTCCTTTATTTGAAAATACTTTTTCCAGATACTCCGGAAGGGAGGTGATTTCTATATCTGCCATCAGTTCATTCCTCGTACTGCGCTCTGTCGATCCTGGTCTATCTGCATCAGCCCAATGCCGTCTCATTGGCTACTCGTCCAGATAGGAATTACTGCAGCAACTCTTCTATACTGCACGCGCTGCGGTCCTCGTGGCTGTAGCTGACAATAGACCTGGCGGCCGTTGGTCTTGTTGGTGAGGGGCTCCTTGAGCACCGTCTTAATCTCGGCGTTGCGGATGGGGCTGCGCTCCATTGCGAACAGGTAGTCCTCTTTGTCGGCAAGGCCCCATCCGCCACAATTCTGATTTCTTTCTTCGGTGTAGCGTCGAGCTAGATGCGTGTCGTACTTGTGCCCAATTTGTTTCCAGGGTCATTGTTCGCCTTCCGTTTTGAAGAGTCGGCAGCGCTGACTGCTCCTTCTCTGAATCGCTGCGGTTTTCAGGTATCAAGCGAATCACGTCTCTGTCGTTCTTGCTTTGTGGTTTTGCCAGTTCCTCTTTTATTCGTTCGGGGCCTATATCTTCGCCTTGCGCCAGTCGAAATGGCCGTTGGCACCTCCTCGTTCGCGATGCTTTGCTTGCGCTCGCGGGGTTGCAATAGACCTTTCAGCAGGGGTTCTGCTCCTCGTCAATCTTTCCGAAGCGCCAGTCTCGCTTTTTTCCGCTCATTCCTGCATGCCGTTCTCGAGGTTCGCTTGGGCCGGTATCGCGTAGGTCGTGTTGTCTGTCGGGACGAATCTTGAGAATCTCGCGTTCTCCATCTTCATGAGGAAGTGGGCTATCTCGCTCTCATGGTACCGTTGTGTTCCCGCAGGCAATCGCCGACGCATCCAGCGTCCTGGCGATGGCCTCGCGATGGGGTCGTCCTTGGGATTGCGGGTCCCAGCTCGTAGCTGCGTACAGCGACTTCGGAGAGCCCGTCTTCTCCGCTGGATTGGGCTGTGCCACATCCTCAGTCTTGGTGTCTTCGTCTGGCCGTCGTGCTGCAGGCGGTCCTCCGTGAAGCGCCCCTTTCGTCCATGGCCACACCCTTCACTGCATTATAGGGCTATTCTCGTTTCATCTGCGTATTGCTTTCATGTCTTTATTGGATCATATGGAGACCTGCGCTGCGTCCGATAGGAGGATGAGACATCCTCTTTTGCGAAGAAAATAGGAGCCGCAGTATTGTCACGGCTCAAAAAACACACTTTGTAGAACAAAAATAGAATAAATACTCTATTCCCACTCTATGCCGAGTTTCTGCATCGTCGTGCATCGCGGTTGCGTTTGGTGGCGCGTCGTTTCTGCTGCGTCCGAACGGGTGTGTTTATATGTACTCAAACGCTACTCGTAAAATGGAATTATTCAATATGCAATTGCGTGGCTAGTTAGAATGGGCATTCGTTGAGACCTTCGCTGACGCTGCTGTCCTGCGACAGGTAATTTACAAGGCTTTCACCCTGAGCAAGAAGATGATCGTAGGTTATTATGCGAATTCCAGACAACCTGCTATTCAGACCGTGAAGGGCTTTTGCTTGCTCGTCAGCCCACCCGGTCATTCTACCCATTACGATTGTGGCTTCTGGATGATAAGCAACAACGTGCGTCGCGTCATCGAGCCCATGTCTAGCTGCTTCTGAAAACTTATCTAAATAGCGATGGCACTGGCCGATAGCCATAGAAGCTTCCCTCGAGAAGAAGTAATCTCGATGGTTCCTGTCGTATTTCAATATCTCCATATCGGGTCTCTTTAGCTCAACAATGTCCCTGAATCCTGCCATAATTCTCGGAACCAAAATGTCCACTTGATCATGAATACCGATATCACGGATCGAATCATTGATAACGAATTGGTTTCCAAAGGCCCAAGGATATTTCTCGCACCATGCCTGGTAATGCCGCTCTTCGTTAACTCCGTCTTCCAGGAGCCCGCGCAGCTCAAGCATTGCTGTTTTCATTTCAGTAAGTCTTACCGAATAACGCAGCGCCTTTGCAAGCTCGGGGCCAAGCTCTTTTCCGGACAGATGCTCGGCTACCGCTTCTTGATTGAGGACTCCAAGTAAACCAGCTACAACCTTTTCAGGATCGAGTTGGTCAAGATTTGCCGTACCATCAGACAGCTTGATCGTTAGGTATTCGCCAGCTTCATCTTCTTTTGCGACAGCTAAGAGTTTTGGCAGCTCTGCGGCTAATCGAGCCGTCGCCTTTCCCGACAGATTAATCGTTTTGTTTTCGACTTCGAGCCAGCCTAGTTGTGGCTTATCGTAGGTTTGTATTTTCGCTTTAAATTCAACGTAGTCACTGTGGTGTATATACCAGCCACGAAGCACAACTTTCGTTTTTGAGTTTTCGCTCAGAATAATAGGGTCGATGTAGTCAACATTCTCATTTTGAGAAGCGTTTCTAGCTATGACTGATGTTCCTTGGCGTTGTTCTGTCATCGCCTTCTCCACTTTCTAGCCTTGCATCATCGCGTGTTTGCTCTCGTTGCTTACTTGGGGGCGAACATCCTTTAGACAGTCGTTTCGTCCGCGTCATCATTGCCCCCAAACTCAAGAAAGATGATGCTGTCGCCCTCAAATGCCATTGCATCGGCCTGGTTGTACATGAAGTCCAGCTCCTCAAGATTTTCGAGCTGTCGCCTGGACACGTCCCTCATGGGGCTATCTGCGGTGATCTCGTTGACAAGAGTGCTGCGTTTGGCGTTCAAATTGGCCTTACCTGCTTTGCGCATGCGGACAGGATTTACCCTTGCAAGGTTGGAGCCAGCGCCATGTGCCAGACCGAGGACTGGGTTAGAGCCATCGTACTTATTCTCTGCGGCATCAGCGAGCGCCAACGGAGCACCGCTGACTTTCATAGCTTTTTTAGAAAGAGCCCCGTATGCGGCATCGCGAACAGCACCGTATTCGTCTGCTAGCTTCTGCAAGTCGTTGCGTTCCGCAAGGATTCTGTTGGTGGAAAAGTTATCGTCGTAACGCATACTGAGTTGGGACACGGCGGAGCAGAGCTGAAAAGCAGCCGCAGACCTGACTTCCATTTCCCTCAGCTGGTCAGAATGCTCGACAACCTGGCTTTCCTTCATCCGTTTAGATGCGGCAATCTCGACGGAGAGGCGCTTCATCGACTCGATCTGGAAGTGCCATATCTCGCTGGCATCGCGCAGCGATTGCTCGATGCCTACAAGCGCTGCCTGTTTCTTCTCTGGATTGGAGTTGTACTCGTCGAACCGCTGAGCATAGCGCTGGAGCATGTCAAAAGAGCTGAGAAGCTTTGCATCGCGCTCTTGCTGAAGCTCGCGCTTGATATCTTCGATTCCAGTCTCGATGCTTTCGAGCTGGTCGGATATCTGGGCCATATAAGCGGCGCCAACCGCTACTGCCGCACCCTGCATGGCGAGGTTGGCGACCGCGGTCGGCTGAAGGCCCGCCTGCTTGATGGCCGCCATGTCATTGAACTTACCATCTTTGAAATTCGAAAGAAGGTTCCACCCCTCGTTCTCGCTTTGCTTGAACTTGCAGAGGTCGCCCCAGCCTACGCCTTCGGGGAACTTGACCACTGCCATGTCGTATTGATGAACAGCATCAGCGCTCGCAATGGCGATGGGAACGAGCTCGTCGATAAGACCACCGAGGTCGGAGGCGGTTTTCTTCTTTGCGGTGCGACTCGCCTTGGCCTGGTAGGCCTCAATTTGGTTTGCGGGAACGGTTACCAACGTCGTCCCATTGGCCTTCACGATTTCCTTCGGCTCCGCAGCTTCTGGTTCCCGATCTTTGCTTTTAAATTTGCCAAAGAATCTCATTGTTTATCTTGCCTCTCAGTCCAGTGTCTCTTGCTGTTTGAGACGTCGATCAGGCTAGAAGCCTCATAGACTTGTTTCCAGTCTTTACGTCTTCGCTCAATATCGAGTTTATCGCATCGTCATGCATTGCGTTTGCGCTTGACGGTGCGAGAAAGCCAATGCTCAATCAAAGGGCTCAGAGCGAATCTCAAGTCTAGATTGCTTTGCAATGCTTCCGATTTCTACCACTTGACCCCCCAAATGCTTTCCGATGGACGAAACGCAGTGAACTCAACCGATTTACGAAAAAAGCCTATCTTCTGGAACGCTTGGAAAATTCCTATCATCCAAAACAGCCCATCGAGGTCGGCCCTGAGCTTCAGATCGAACATATCATGCCTCAGTCGATTGATGGGTCAGTGGCATGGCAACGAATGCTCGGAGGCGATTGGCAGAAGATGCATGCGCTCTACTGTAACAATATCGGAAACCTTACGCTGACTGGGTACAATCCCGAGCTATCCAGTAAGTCTTTCGAGGAAAAGCTCAATGAAAAAGAACACGGCTTTTTGGCAAGCTCTTTTGGGCTTAATAGCTATGTGAAGAAGCAAACGGAATGGTCTTCGCTGCAGATCGAGGAGGGGGCAAGACTGCTTTCCGAAAGAGCGGTTGAAATCTGGAGGTACCCTTCGGTCGATCGGGCTGCGGTTGAGGTCCTCAAACCGAAAAAAGGAAAGGCTTCCGATATCAATTGGACCACCGAAGAACATCATCGCTGGCTTGCCGAAGGCGGTCCGTGTCATGCATTGTTCGTTTCTCTGACGGAGGCTATCGAGGAGGCTTATCCTTCTTGGTAGCTGTATGCAACGAAGCATTATGTTGCCTATCGCACGGGAAAACGTGGGCTTCGGCTTGCAATCGTTCCTAGAATCGGTGGTGGCGGTAGGATTGCCCTGTGCTTGCCTAAAACGGTCGATGACCTTCATGATGCAAAGGGGCTTTGCGTCGACAAGAGGCCCATTGGAGGTGTAGCTGCGGGCTGTCCGACTTTTGTCAACTACTCTTCCGTTGTTGAGCTAGAGGATGTTATGGTTCTGATAGACCAGTGCTAGCAATATGGCAGAAACCACCCGGCTTGCTATTGTGCGCTTTTGAAGCTACGACTCGTGCCGGTTTTGTCTATGTTTGCAAGAACCAGTTATTCGCAACAGGGGGCGCCAGAGGTTTTCCAGCGCCCTTGTTGTATCCAGTATCATCCGACAGTCAAGTTTTAATCGATTTCAGCATCAACCCAAATAGTCGCGGCGGTAATCCCGCCAGTCTTCTTCGAAATCACCGGCTCGGGTCCCAGGCGGCTGAAGACGCCGGTGAAGCGGCCGTTGTAGAGATACAGGCCCGACAGATTGGTGTAGGGCTGCGGCTCTGCCGTGTAATCGCCCTCTTCGCCGCACAGGGGGAGTGCCATGGTGCGGTGCGGAGTGCAGTAATGCTGCACAATAAACGGCGCACCAGCCGCGCCGTTGGCGTAGCGGTCTATGATCTGCGCCCATTCTTCGTCGGAGAAGTCCAATCCCGCATACACGTCTTTGCTGCCGTACGCATCCACGGGCTTGATGATCCAGCTTTTGCGGTCGCGCTTTACGGCATCCAAGTCCACTTCATCATCGTTCAGAAACGCCGTGAACGGCACGGTGTCTTCCACGAAGGCGTTCTCTTCGTCGGTCAGAAGCGCTTTGGTCTCGGGTTTGAACAGCACCTGGAAGATCTGCTTGTCGTGCACCAGATGCCCCGCGAAGCTGCCGATCAACGCCACCTTGCGTGCACGCACGGCTTCGATCAGCGGCTGCGAAGCCTCCCAGTTGTCGATGATGTCGTTGGTCACGCTGCGGCGCCAAATGGCGTCGATCGGCGCATTGTCGCGGCCGTAGAACGCCTTGCGGCCAATGAGGCGACCGTCTTCGTATGCCAAATCGCGCACGTCATAGACCGAGCATTCAATGCCGCGCTCGGCGAACAGCTTGGAGAAGATCTTGAACTCTTCGGTAATGGCGTTTTCCAAAAAGTCTACGATGGCAATGTGCGGGTTTTCCACCTTGAACGCATAGGTGTTGTAAATCGAAAGGAACTCGTCCACCCAGTCGGGGAAGAGCGCTTTATCGCAGGTGGTGAGCTTATGCTTTTCAGCAAATGCTTGGTAGGCGCCGCAGCCCTGCATGCTCGCCGTGATCTCGCGGTTTTCGTTCATGCCGCTGGAGCCGTCTGCGTTGAACTCGCAGAACTTCGCGGTCATGGCGTCTTCGTCCAGGAACATATCCACGCGGGCGAAGGGCAGAATGGCATCGTAGTCGCGCGGCAGCAGGATCAAATCAACCAGGCGCTCGTCGATGTCGTACGCATGGCGGTACTCGGGGTTTTCCAGGTACTCGCGCATGACCTTTACCAGAATGCGGTGCGTGGTCTCGGAGGCGTACTTGAAGTAGTCGTAGGTCTTCTGGTCGAAGAAGCGCGGCACGTAGGAGGAGTTCACCACGGTGCCGTGATAGATCGCGGTGGAATGCTCCATATGATTGCGCGCGGCTTTCATGCCTTGCACATCGCCGTCAAGCGCCGCTACGTGCTGCAGATATTCGTCGGTATAGGCTTTGTTCGCGTTCATGCGTCTCTCCTATGCGATGGTCGGTTCGATGGCGGGCGTCCCCGGTCCTTGCGGCAGCATATCAGCAAGATTGGCTTCCACAAGGTCGATCGAGTGCGTGGGACACGTATCCACGCAGATTCCGCAGCCTATGCAATAGCGCGCGTCGTAGGCCAGGCTGCCGTTTTCTGCGCTGATCGTGCGCGCGCCCGTGGGGCAGCTCTTCGTGCAATCCAGGCATTCGACGCAGGTGGCGCGGTTGGTGGCGCTTACCACCAGGTCAACATTGGACGCCATCTCGGGTTTGGCGCACAGCGCTTCAAGCAGCATGCGTCTGCGCGGCGGCATGGTCTGGCGCGTGCGTCCGCTTTCGGCGAATTCGTTGATCACGTCGCCTTCGGTGAGGTTGAGCATGTCCTGCATGCGCTTGCGTTCTTTTTTGCGGTAGACGTCTTTGAGCGTGTCGGAATTCTTCAGGCGGCGCTTGCCGGAGATGATGTCGATCGCGTCGTCTTTCACGCTGTCGAAGGCCTCGCGGCGTCCGAACTGGTCGCGCGCCACGGTGTGCGCGCTTTCTTCCAGCTCGGGCATTTCGCGGTCGAAACGCACCGCGCCGCCGCTCCATGCTTCTGCCATTTCCACCGCGCGGGTGAACAGCAGCTCGCCGCGGCCGGCTGCACGGGGGCAGTCTTCGCAGTATTTCAGGTCGCATGCGATGCACAGTGGGGCGTTTTGTGCCAGAAGTAGCGCCCACAGTTCCGGCGGCATGCAGGCAAGGCAGGGCAGCACCGTGACGTTTTTCGCCGGCTGGAAATCGGGGAAGACGTTCTCTTTGCAGGTGAGGTACACGATCTCTCCGCGCATGGCAACGCGGCGAAGATGCTCGTACAAGCGCAGCGTCGTGGTGGTGGACGATGTGAATGCGTCGCAGACGCCCATGCATACGCCACACTTGGTGCAGGCTTGCGCGTCGATCGACGGCACGGCCGATTCGTTCTCGAAAGAGATGGCCTGTGCGGGGCAGGCTATTTTGCAGCGTTCGCACGATCCGCCGTGGGGGCGTACGCAGTATTCGCCTATCGTCATGATGTCCATGTGCGGTGCTCCTGTGGTCTGCTTGCGGTGGGGCGTTGCGCCCCGTTCATACGAAGGCGCCCCGCATGTGCTTACACGGGGCGCCCGGTGGTTCTGTGGTCTAGGAGGCGAAAACCTCGTTCATGGTGGCGTCGATGCGGGCAAGGACGTCGGCGCGCTCCATCAGCTCGATGCTCTCGAACAGCGGGGGCGAAACCATGTTGCCGCACACGGCCACGCGCAAAGGCTGGAACATGTTTTTCGGCTTGATCTCCATGGGCTCGCACAAATCGCGGCATGCCTGCTGCAGGCCTTCGCATTCCCAGGCGCGGCTTTCGTCGGCCAGGATATCGCGGCATGCGCGCAGGGCCTCGTCGGCGCGGGCGCCTTCCTTCTTCAAAACCTTGTTCACGCTCTTTTCATCCAGCGTGACGTTGGCTCCCCAGAACATGTAGGGCAGCTTTTCCGCAGCGTCGGTCAGGCTGGTTTCGCGCTCGGCGAGCAGCGGGTAGAGCTTGGCGTACCATTCGGGGCGCGCGTCGATGTCTTCGGCGGTGGCGCCCGCTTCGATCAGCCACGGGCGGGAGAGCTCAACCCACTGCGCAGGATTCATGGCCTTGATGTACTGGCCGTTCATCCACTCGAGCTTCGTTTCGTCGAAGACGGCGTCCTTTTTGGTGATGCGGTCCAGGCTGAACTTCTCGCACAGCACGTCGCGGCTGATGATGGTGGTTTCGCCGTCAAGGCTCCAGCCCAAAAGCGCCAGGAAGTTCACCATGGTGTCGGGCAAAAAGCCCTGTGCCTTGTATTCTTCCACGCTGGTGGCGCCATGGCGCTTGGAGAGCTTCTTGCCATCTGCGCCCAAGATCATGGACAGATGCGCGAAGGTGGGTGCTTCAAGGCCCAGCGCCTCGTAGATCAGGATCTGGCGCGGGGTGTTGGACAGATGGTCGTCGCCGCGGATGACGTGCGTGATCTGCATGTTGGCGTCGTCACAGACAACGGCGAAGTTATAGGTGGGGGTGCCGTCGGTGCGAACCAGGATCATATCGTCCATGACGTCGGCGGGAAAGCTCATGTGGCCGTATACCGCGTCGTCGAATTCGATCGGGCCGTGGTTCTCGGGAACCTTCAGGCGCCAGACATGCGGCTCGCCCGCGGCAATGCGCGCCTGCGCCTCTTCGGCGGAGAGATTGCGGCAGGTGCGGTCGTAGCCCGCGTAGCCGCCCTCGTTCGCCTCGGCTGCGGCGCGCTTGGCGTCCAGCTCCTCCTTCGTGCAGAAGCAGGGGTACACGCTGCCGCGCTGCTTCATCTGCTCGAGCGCCGCGGCGTAGGTGTCCGTGCGTTGCGTTTGGAAGTAGGGTCCGGCGGCTCCCCCCACCTCGGGGCCTTCGTCCCAATCGAGCCCCAGCCACTTCATTGCGTTGAGGATGACCTGCACGTTCTCCTCGGTGGAACGCTCGGGGTCGGTGTCTTCGATGCGCAGGATGAACTTGCCGCCCATGGCGCGGGCGAACGCCCAGTTGTAGATGGCGGTGCGGGCGCCGCCGATGTGAAGCTTTCCGGTGGGCGAAGGCGCGAAGCGAACGCGTACGGTGTCGGTCATTCGAATACTCCTCGTAGGTCTTTTCGACTCGGTTGCGGCGCGAGCGACGGCAAGGCGGCGTGCAGGCGCCGGTTGGCAAGAAGCGCTATGCGGCGCTTCGTTTTCTCAATAGCCTACCAATAATAAGGCATATCAGGCATCCCGCAAGCGTGGTTACCAGCCATACGGCGCCCATGGATATCCAAAAATCTGGGGGATACATGCAGATGAGCAGCGAATCGTAGCTGAACGTCCACGTTCCTGCGCTAAAGAACAAAGAATGGAAAGCCGCGAAGAATCCATTGAAATCGATCATCACCCACAACGCCAACAGGGCGAAGACCGCTATGACGGCGGCGCCCGATGCCATGAGCACCCCGCCGAGGCTTTTCTTCCCGCAGCGCACGAGCACGTGGGCAAGTGCCGCCACGCATGCGATGCCAATGACGACGAAGGCGATGCGCGTTGCGCCGATGACGCGGTTGACGTCGTCAAGATGGTCCAGGGCATCGTCGGTCAAGGTGTAGCGCTCTCCCAACGAGGCCAGCGCGGTCTGCTTGTCGGCTGCGCCTTTGAGCGCGGGGGAGGCGTCGGAGGCTGCCTGGGCTATGGTGTCGAGCATGGCCGTGCGCTCGCCGCCGTCCACGGTGTAGTCGCGCGTCAGCGTGGCCAAGCCCACCAGGGCTTCCTGCGAATAGGGCGAATCGTCGTAATTGCTGGTTGCCTGAGCTATGAGGCTTGTGGCGGGACGCAGACAGCAGGCGAAAAGCCCTGCGCCGACGAGCAGGGCGCAAAGCGTGAGTGCCCCGACGACGCGGGCGAGGGTGTTCAGTGCGTTCATGGATGCCTTTCGTGATAAGGGTGCGAATCGGCATGTGGCGGGCGCGCGCCATGCCGAAAATTCGTATTGTACGGGTTTTCTCTGGCGATTCCATGGAGGGATTGCCTCGTCTTGTCCTTCTGGCGCATTTTCGATATTCTTTCGGAGTTTGAGAATCGCTTGGAGCTTTGCCCGATCGATTTGTTCTTGTTTTAATGACCGTTTATCCAGAGTCGGGGGAGAGGGTTGGCTTGCTGATCCCGACACCAACCTGGCTTTTGCCAAGGTGGTCCGGCCAACAGCGATGAAGGAGGAATCTTGACTGATACCCGTTCAAACTACGTCTTCACGTCCGAGTCCGTGACGGAAGGCCATCCTGACAAAATCTGCGACCAGATTTCCGACGCCATCCTCGACGCCATTCTCGCGAAGGAGATCGATCTTGCGAAGGAGGGCTACATCGCCCCCTCTGGTCAGCCTGCCGACCCCACGCAGCTTCGCTGCGCATGCGAGACGCTGGTCACCACCGGTCTTGTCGTGGTCGCTGGAGAAATCCGCACCCAGGCGTACGTAGACGTGCAGGACATCGTGCGAGGCGTGCTGACTGACATCGGCTACGATCGCGCCAAGTACGGCTTCGACGGCAGCACCTGCGGCGTGATGAACGCCATCCATGAGCAGAGCCCCGATATCGCTCAGGGCGTTGACGAATCATGGGAGGCTCAGCATGGCGCAGACGTCGAGTCCGACCCGTACGAAAGCGTCGGTGCGGGAGACCAGGGCATGATGTTCGGCTATGCCTGCAACGAAACTTCCACGCTCATGCCCATGCCGATCTATCTGGCGCATCGTTTGTCCGAGCGCCTGACCCAGGTGCGCAAGAACGGCACGTTGCCGTATCTGCGCCCCGACGGCAAGACCCAGGTTTCTGTGCGCTATGTGGACGGCGTTCCCACCGCGGTAGAAACCGTGGTCGTATCCACGCAACACTCCGAAGACGTGGAGAACGAAACTCTGCGTGCGGATATCGTGGAACATGTCATCAAACCCGTCATGGCTGCCGAAGGCGTGCAGCTTTCCGAAGACGCCGGCATCCACATCAACCCCACGGGTCGTTTCGTCGTGGGCGGCCCCATGGGCGATGCGGGCCTCACCGGCCGCAAGATTATCGTGGACACCTACGGCGGCATGGGTCGTCATGGCGGTGGCGCGTTCTCCGGCAAGGACTGCACGAAGGTGGACCGTTCGGGCGCTTACGCCGCCCGCTGGGTTGCCAAGAACGTGGTCGCCGCGGGCTTGGCCGACCGCTGCGAGGTGCAGATCGCGTATGCGATCGGCATGGCGCACCCGGTTTCCGTCCTGGTCGATACGTTCGGCACCAACCATGCGCCTGTGGACGCCATCGAGCGTGCGGTGAACGAAGTCTTCGACCTGCGCCCCGGCGCCATCATCGATGCGCTTGACCTGCGTCGTCCGATCTATCGCCTCACCAGCAACTACGGTCACTTCGGTCGCGAGCTTCCCGAGTTCACCTGGGAGCATACCGACCGTGTGGACGCGCTGCGTGCGGCATGCGGCATCGCGTAGCCAGGCACAAAGGCCTCTGCCGCTGAACAGGACGGGTTCGTCGCTCGCGGCAAGATGGCGTATGCTTGCTGTACTTCAGGCGCCCTTCCGGCTTCGTCCCGAAGGGCGCTTTTCATTAGGCCCCGCGATTGTTCGAAGGAAATGCATGCGCACCGTTTCGGTTGTTTTGGACATACAGACCCAGGCGTTGGATTCGTCCTACACCTACGTCGTCCCCGAAGAAATGGACGATATCGCCGTCGGGTGCGCGGTGCTCGTCGAGTTCGGCCGTCGTCGCGCGGTGGGCTACGTCATGGAAATCGCCGAAGAAAGCTTCGACTTGGAGGGCAACGTCGATTTCTCCGAGCCTGCGGACGCCCAGGTGGAACGCCTTGCCGACGCCTCGGCTTCCTCGAAGCTCAAACCCGTGCTCGCCGTGCTTTCCGCGCCGTATTTCGACGAAGACGGCGCAGCGCTTATTGAGTACATCGCAACCACCTATATCGCCCCTTTGAGTTCGTGCGTTCATCTGCTCACGCCTGTCGGTCGCACGCCGAAGGTTCAGAAAAGAGGCGATTCGTGGGAGCTGCAAAAGCCGGCGCGCCGTCGTAAGAAAGTTGCCGAAGACTTCATGCCGCTTTCCGACGAAGAGTTATCGTGCAGGGCGCGCGCCCTGGAGTCGTTCGAGCTCACGCAGGGGCAGACGGAGGCCTTCGCGCTTGTGTCGGAATGCCTCGACCGCGGCTGCGGAGAGGTGGCCCTCATTGACGGCGTGACCGGATCGGGCAAGACCGAGGTATATCTTCGCGCCATTCGCGCATGTTTGGAGAAGGGGCGCGGAGCCCTTGTCCTCGTGCCTGAGATAGCGCTCACCCCGCAGACGGTCTCGCGCTTCGAGGGGCGCTTCGGGCATACGGTCGCCGTCATGCATTCGCGCATGACCGCTGCGGAGCGCTTCGATCAGTGGGAGGCGGTCCGCCAAGGCGAAAAGCGCGTCGTGGTGGGCGCGCGCAGCGCGCTGTTCTGCCCGATGGAGCGGCTGGGCTTGATCATCATCGACGAAGAGCACGAGAACACCTACAAGCAAGAAAGCGCGCCGCGCTACCACGCGCGCGACGTCGCGGCGTGGATGGCGAAGCGCCATGGCGCCGCGCTCGTGCTGGGCAGCGCCACGCCTTCGATCGAATCGCTTTGCCGCTGCAAGGCCGACCCCTTGTGGCATCGCATCGCCTTGCCCGAACGGGCGAACGGCAAGCCCCTTCCCGAGGTGAACGTCATAGACATGGCGAAGGAATTCTCGAAAGGCTCGCGCTCCATGTTTTCGCGTTCGTTGACCGAGGCGCTGTTTCGCGCGCTTGACGCGGGGCGCAAGGCGGTTTTGCTGCTGAACCAGCGCGGTTTCGCGAACTTTGTCCTCTGCCGCGATTGCGGCTATGTGCCCGAATGCCCCACGTGCTCCGTTTCGCTCACCTATCACGAACGGGGCAACAAGCTCGTGTGCCATCATTGCGGCAGGCAGGTGTCGGCTATGCCCACCTGCCCCGTATGCGGCAGTCCGTATCTGAAGAAGTTCGGCGCGGGTACGCAGCGGGTGGAGACGGAGCTTCGCAAGCTGCTCGAGGACAGGCCTCAGACCGATATCATCCGCATGGATGCGGATACCACGGCCACGCGCGATGCGCACGAGAGGCTTCTAAGGCAGTTCGGGAAGCCGGGTCCCGCCGTGCTGCTGGGCACCCAGATGATAGCGAAGGGCCTGGATTTCAACGACGTGGTGCTGGTGGGCGTGATCAATGCCGACACCCAGCTCAAGCTGCCCGACTTCCGCAGCGCGGAGCGGACGTTCGCCCTTATCGAACAGGTTGCTGGGCGGGCCGGTCGGGGTGATTTCGAAGGGCGCGTGCTCGTGCAGACCTACCTTCCGGAAAGCTACGCGATCCAATCCGCGGCCGCCTACGACCGCAGGCGTTTTCTCCTTGACGAGCTGCCGAAGCGCAAGCTTCTGCGCTATCCGCCCTATGCGCGTCTGGCCAACATCCTCGTGTGGGGCGATTCGTCATCGGAGGTGCGCGAAGTTGCCCAGGCGTTGGCCGTGCGGGTCGACGAGGTTATTCGCGACGTCGTTGGCCAACAGTGGGAAAGCCTGGGCGCCGCGCCGTGTGCCATCGAGCGCCTGCGTGGGCATTATCGCTGGCACATCCTGATCAAGGCCCCTGCGGATGCCGACATATCGGCCGCGATTACGCCTGTCATTCGGAAAAGACGCGCGCACAAAAGCGTCAACGTCGCATGCGATGTGGACCCCGTGAGCCTGCTGTAGCGCTTCGTTCGTCACACGCGGCCTTTGGGGGCGTCTGTCTGCCGTTCGGCCTGCGCGCCATTGCGATCCGCAGTCTGTCGTCATGCGTTTATGGTGGAATTCCGCTGTTTCGTGCGCCCGCTGCCTCGGGTTGCCTTTGCCTGGTCATGCGCGCTTTGCGATCTGATATACTTTCTGTTCGATTTTTAACGCGAATTGACAATACGGATAGAGGTTTAGAAATGGCATTCGATACGCTCAAGGTGGTCACGTACCCCGATGTTACGTTGCGCCAAGTGTGCGAGGTGTGTGACGTCACCGACAAGTCGCTCAAAAAGCTCGCTCGCCAGATGGCCAAGACCATGTACAAGAACAACGGGTGCGGTCTTGCAGCGCCCCAGGTAGGCGTACTCAAGCGCATTATCGTGGTCGATTGCGACCAAGAAGACGGCGAGCAGAACCCGATCGTGATGCTTAATCCCGTCCTTCTCGAAACGCGCGGCCGCGAAGTGGTGGACGAAGAAGGATGCCTTTCATGCCCCGGCATTTCCGTCCCTATCCGTCGCAAGGAATACGCCGTGGTCCGCTACACCGATCTTGATGGCGAGGAATGGGTGATCGAAGGCGACGGCCTGCTCGGTCGCTGCCTGCAGCACGAAATCGACCACCTCGACGGCAAGACCCTGTTCGAATCATGCGATCTTTCCGCCCGAATCCAGGCACTCCACGATTACGAAGAAGCGAAAGCCGCCGGTGCGAAGCCCGGCGATACCCGCATTTAGCGTCGATTGCGCGCGGACGCTTCTGCGGATCGCGCGGTAAGGATGGTGATACGCATGCGTATCGTTTTTATGGGCACGCCGGTTTTTGCTGCGAACATTCTCATCGAGCTCAAGGAGCAGCATGATGTTGTCGCGGTCTACACGCGTCCCGATGCCGTAAGGGGGCGCGGAAAAGCCCTGATGGCTTCGCCGGTGAAGAAAGTCGCCCTGGAGGCGGGCATAGATGTCTTTGAGCCGAAGACGCTTCGCAGCGAAGAGGAGGTTGCGCGGCTTCAAGACCTTGCGCCGGATGCTATTTGCGTTGCGGCCTACGGCATGATTCTGCCGCAGGAAGTGCTCGACATCCCTCGGTACGGCTGCTTGAACGTTCATGCGTCGCTTCTGCCGAAGTATAGAGGAGCGGCTCCGATCGAGCGCGCGATTCTCGCGGGAGAGCGTGAGGCGGGCATCTGCATCATGAGGATGGAGGCCGGCCTGGACACGGGCGACTACTGCATCAGCCGCTCGTGCGAGATCGGTGATATGTCGAGCGAGCGTCTCACCGACGAGCTCGCGGACAAGGGGGCGTGTGCGCTCATTTCCGCCCTGTATGAGATAGGGCAGGGCCGGGTTCGCTGGACCAAGCAGAACGACGACGATGCCACCTATGCGCCGAAGATCGAGAAAGGCGAGCTCAATCTCGACCCGAACGCCACGGCGTTTGCCAACCAGCGTCGCGTCCAGGCATCGAGCGGCGCTCATCCGAGCCGGTGCTCTCTTGCCGGCAAGACGGCGACGCTCGTTCGCACGAGTCTGGTCTCCTCCGACGATGCGGAAGAAATCGGAATCCAGGATATGCAGGCTGGCTCTGTCGCATTCGTTCGCAAGAGGCTTTTCATCGGATGCGCGGACGGAGCGCTCGAGGTTTGTGCGATAAAGCCGGACGGCAAAAAGGAAATGGACGCCGCATCGTTTGCAAGCGGCGTGCAAGATATCAAATCAGGTACGAAGATATGGGAGCAGGTATAAATGACCGACCAGCATAAGGGTGGATATCAGGGCGGTTCGGGCCGCGGCGGCAATTCGCGCGGGCCTCGCCAGGGCGGATTCGACAAGCGTTCCGGCGTAAATCGAGGGGAGCGTCGTTTCGAACGCTCTGAAGGCGGGTATCGCAAAGACGGCAAAGGCGGCTCCTACGGCGGGCCGAAGCGCGACGGCAAGCCGTACGGAGACCGCAAGCCTGGCGGCAAGCCCTACGGCAATCGCGACGGCAAACCCTATGGAAAACCCGGCAGCAAGCCCTACGGCAATCGTGACGGCAAACCCTCCGGCGATCGTGACCGTAAGCCTTACGGAAGCCGTGATGGCAAGCCCTACGGCGACCGCGACCGTAAACCTTACGGCGATCGCGATCGCAAACCGTACGGTAAGCGCGACGGCAAACCCTCCGGCGACCGCAAGTCGTTTGGCGGTTCTCGTTTCGACGACCGCAAAGGAGCCCCTCGCGGCGGCAAGCCGTTCAAGAAGCACGACGGCGGCCAGCGTCGTTTCGGCTCCTCCCAGGGTCGTTTTGACGGCAAGCGCGACGGCTCTTTCGATCGCCGCAAGTTCAATGACGAAAAACCCCGCATGACCGATGACGTTCAGGTGCAAAGCGTTGACGAGACGGCGGTTCAGAATGCTGCTTCCGAAGAGACGTCTGCTTCTCGTGACGAAGAGCGCACCTTTGCCCGCGACGGCCGACCCCGTCGCGACGAACGTGCCGGCGGCAGGCCCCGCGACGCCCGCGGACCTCGCGGCGACCGCCGCGGTCCGAAGCCTTCGGACAAGCCGCGTCTGTCTCCCGGTCGCGCTGCGGCCTGCGCAATCGGCAAGACCGTGCGCGAGCGCGATGCCTTCACCGCCGAAATCACCCCGAGCGTCCTCGCGACGTTCGAGGGCATTTCTCCCGAAGACGCAGCGTTCGCCACGAAAATCGCTCGTGGCGTCACCGCCACGATCGGCACGCTGGACGAATTCATCGACCGCAACCTCAAATCGCCCGACGATATCGGCGTGGAGGTGCGCGATGCGCTGCGCGTAAGCGCCTACGAGCTTCTGTTCCTCGGGAAAAACGATTATGCGGCCGTCGACCAGGGCGTCGAGCTTGTTCGCTCTGTCGCGCCTGCAGCGTCGGGCCTTGCCAACGCTGTCTTGCGCAAGATGGCTACGAGCGCGAAGAAGTTCCCCTACGGCAACCCCGACCTGAGCCTTCAGGTTCTGGCCCGTTCGCAGGCGTTTCCGCTGTGGCTCGCGAAGCGCCTGATGAACGAGATGGGTCTGAAGCAGGCCACCGCGTTCATGCGCGCGTCGAATGCCGATGCGCCGGTCTACATCGCCGTCAACGCCATCAAGGCCAAAGATGAAGACATCGTCGAAATCTTCGACCAGGCCGGCAGCCTCATGAAGGAGTCTGAGACGGTTGCGGGATGCTATCTCGTGGAGGATGCGCGTGTGCTGCGCAATCCCGAGGTGCGCGCCTTGTTCGAAAACGGCAGCGTCTGCGTCTCCGACGAATCCGCCCAGGCCATTGCCGCGCATGCCTGCCAGAAGGAAGACGTCGAAGCCTTCCTCGAAATAGGTGCAGGCCGCGGTACGAAGACCATCCTTCTGCAGAGCAACGCCGTTCGCGCCTTCGGTCGCACGATTCCCATGGTTTCAGTCGACGATCACGCCTTCAAGGGCAACCTGCTCGAAAAGCGCACCGCCGCATACGGCATCAACTCGGTTCGCCCGCTCACTATGGATGCACGCAAGCTTTCCGAGAAGCTTCCCGAGGCGTCTTTCGACGCCGTGTTCGTGGACGCTCCGTGCACGGGCGTCGGCACGCTGCGCCGCCATCCCGAGATTCGCTGGCGCCTGACCGCCGCTCAGATTACGGACATGTCGTCGGTCGAATACGATATCCTGGCTGAAGCCGCGAAGATGGTGAAGCCGGGCGGCACGCTTACCTATGCCACCTGCACCGTGTTCGCCGAAGAGAACGAAAACGTCGTTGAGCGATTCCGCAAGACCAAATTCGGCGAGTCGTTCGAGGTTGAGGAGACGCTTTCCACCACGCTGAGCGCTTCCGGCCCCGACGCCCATTACGCAGTTCGTCTGCGTCGCGTTCGATAGCCACGCCTCGAGGACGCACAATGTAAACGGGCCCGACAGTGATGTCGGGTCCGTTTTTTGCTTGTATCGGGTGCGTTTGCTGCGAGTCGAATTTCTTTGGCGGGCAAGGGACTGCGCGAATCGGGTTGGTCACCTCATCTTCGATGTGTCCACGCCTTCAAGCCCTAGAAGATAGCGTTTGATTTTGACGCCTGCGGCATAGCCCACCAGGGCGTTGTTCGCTCCTATGACGCGATGACAGGGAATGAGGATGGGAATGGGGTTTTTGTTGTTGGCCATACCCACGGCCCTGTACGCGTGCGGCTTTTCAATCGCCTCAGCTATCTGGGCGTACGTTCTTGTCTCGCCGTAGGGAACCGTTTGCAGCGCCTTCCATACCGCCAATTGGAAATCGGTTCCCCTCGGATCGAGGGGCAGGTCGAATTTGCGTCTCTTCCCGGCGAAATATTCCTGGATCTGGGTTGCTGCCCTGTTGGTGAGGGCGCTCGGCTTGCGTGGCATGTCCAGCTCGACGTCTCCGAAATGAATGGAGACGATGCCTTTTTCGTGCGCGGCAATGGTGAGGCGTCCGAGCGGCATAGGGTAGACGAAATGGTTCATAGCGGTCCTTTCGCGGCTCGGCGTTTCGCATCGCGGTCCAACGGCCGTATGCGTGCGCTCTGCGTAGCGCTTGGCCTTGATTATAGTACGCCTTAGCCGCGATGCCGCGCTTGCCGGCATCATGCTCGGATTTTGGCGGTTTCGTCCCGAAATATCACGAGGTTTCGCATGAACTCCATCCGCGTGCGCGCATGCGTTAGAATCTGACGTATTCAATGACATCGTATGCGTACAGACGAAAGGCAGTCCCATGTTTACCAGCCCTAAAATAGCCCCGTCCATTTTGTCGGCCGACTTCATGAACATGGAGCGCGATATCCGCGTGATCGAGCAGGGGGGAGCGAGCTTCGTTCACGTGGACGTCATGGACGGCCATTTCGTCCCGAATCTCACGCTGGGCGTTCCCTTCGTCAAACAGCTCAAGCGCATCACCGACCTTCCGCTCGACGTGCATTTGATGATTTCCAATCCGTTGTATCAGCTTCCGTGGTTTCTTGAATGCAAGCCCGATATCGTGACCGTCCATGCCGAGGCCCTCGATGAATCTGCAGGCGAATTCGACCGCGCGATCGACATGATCCACGAGGCCGGCTCCAAGGCCTGCATCGCCCTGAAGCCCGATATGGATGTAGACGTTCTTAAGCCCTACATCGGCAAGCTCGACATGGTCTTGGTCATGAGCGTGTATCCGGGATTCTCCGGGCAGAAGTACATCGAAGGCACCGAGGATAAGGTCGCGCGCGTTGTCGAGATGGCGCGAGCAGCGGGCGTTTCGCCTCTTATCGAAGTCGATGGCGGCCTTGGCGCCAACGACCCCACGCGCGCGGTCGCGGCAAGCGGATGCGACGTGTTCGTGGCGGGAAGCGCCGTTTTCGGAGCCGAGGACCGTGCGGCCGCCATCGCCGCCATGACGAAGGTTGCGCAAGAGGCTCAGGCGTAGCTCATGCTGTTCGGCTCGAATCGTACTTACATCTATCTAGACAACGCGGCCACCACTCCTTTGTGCGACGCGGCTGCAGAGGCCATGGCTCCTTACATGAAGGCGGCTCCCGACGGCGCGTTCGGCAACGCGAATTCGCTGCATTCCATCGGGCGCGAGGCCTTCTCGGAGCTTGAGGACGCGCGTGTGCGCGTCGCCCGGGCGCTCGGGGCTCAGCGTCCCGACGAAATCGTGTTCACCTCGGGGGCGACCGAGGCGGACAACGCCGCCATCGTTGGCATGGCTCTAGCAGAGCGCGATCGCAGGCGCTTGCGCGGAAACGCGGCGTCGGGGCGTGTGGTGATGTCGCGCATAGAGCATCACGCCGTCCTTCATAGCGCGGCCATGCTGAAAAGGCTCGGCTTCGAGGTCGATTTCGTCGACAACGACGCATCGGGCCATATCGGCGTCGAAGCGCTCGAGCGCGTTATGCGGGAAGACACAGTGCTCGTGAGCATCATGGCCGTCAACAACGAAGTGGGGACCGTCCTCGACACCGCCGCCCTTGCCGAGGCGGCCCATCGGCACGGGGCGCTCTTCCATGCCGATGCCGTGCAGGCGCTGGGAAAGATTCCTTTCAACGTGGGGGCGCTCGGCGTGGACGCCGCGTCGTTTTCCTCGCATAAGGTGGGCGGCCCGCAAGGCGTCGGCGTGATGTATTTGAAAACGCGCACTCCGTTCGTTGCGTATATGGCGGGCGGAGGCCAGGAGCGCGGCATGAGAAGCGGGACCCAAAACATCGCCGGCATCCTGGGGTGCGCCGCGGCCGTCGAGCATGCCGTGGCGTTTCAGCCCGCGTTCGCCGAGCGTGCGGCTAAGCTGCGCGATTCCCTCTACCAGGAGCTCTGCTCCTTGCCGAAGGTGTCTGCGACCGTCCGGCTCGAATCGGGCGAATTCACGCCGCACATCGTCAACGTCTGCGTTTCGGGCATGGAGAGCCAAACCATGATTCTGCAGCTCGATCTGCGCGGCTTCTGCGTTTCAGGCGGGTCGGCATGCTCTTCCAACTCGCTCGACCCCTCCCATGTGCTTTCGGCCCTTGGGGTGAAGCGCAACCTCGCCCAGGGTTCGTTGCGCATATCGTTCGGGGAAATAACGGACGAAGCCGACGTGGCTTCGTTTGTCGAGGCGTTCAAGGAAGTGGTATCGTGACGGACCTCATCACTTTGCACACCCATTCCACCTTCTGCGGCCATGCAAAAGATTCTCTGAGTGCGATGGTGGACGCCGCCTCGCGCGCCGGTGTGCGCGTGATGGCTGCGACCGAGCATTATCCGGTGAACGAACGCTTCGACCCGTTCAAGCATGCGAGCATGCCCATCGAGCGGCTCGAGCCGTATTGCCAGGCCGTCTTAGACGAGCGCGACCGGCATCCCGAAATGGAAATCTTGCTAGGCTGCGAGCTCGATTGGCTTGGCAAGGACGAGGACAGAGATCTTTCCGCCGAGGATTTCGATCGCTTCGACATCGTTTTGGGCTCGGTGCATTTCGTCGATGGCTGGCTCATCAACAGCACCCGCACGAAGGAGCGTTGGGGTGAGGTGGGCGTCGACGACGTATGGAGGCGCTACGTCGATTTGTGGTGCGACGCCGCAGCGAGCACGATGCCGTTCACGGTCATGTCGCATCCCGACGTGGTGAAGAAATTCGGATTCCACCCGTCTTTCGATCTGCTGCCCCATTACGAGCGCATGGCCGAGGCGGCTCGCGAAGGGGGGCGGATGATCGAGGTCAACACCTCGGGCAGATACGCGCCGTGCGCCCAATATTACCCTTCGCCCGAGATGCTCGAGGTGTTCGCGCTGGCCGGGGTCGATTGCACGGTGGGCACGGACGCGCATCAAGCTGCGCACATCGCTCGCGACGTGCGCGAGGCGTACGACTATATGCGCCATGCGGGCTACCGCCGCGTTGCCGTTCCCCGCATTGGGGGCGACGTGAGCTACCTGGACCTGTAGCAGGCGTTGTTGCGCTGCATACGAAAGAAGGAGCGTGATTCCATGGATTTCGAACATGAGCAATCCGTCGAAGGGACCTACGAGACCGACGTGCGAGAAAACGGCCTGCGCGCTTTCGAGCGCGGCCCTCTGGCGCACACCCCCGACGATTCCCCCGAAACGGTTGGCGACCTCGTGGCGTCTCTGTCGCGCATGTTTCCCGCCTCGGACGCGGAGTCGTGGGATAGGACCGGGCTTTTGGCGGGAGACGCCTCGTGGCCTTTGTCCGGGGTGGCCGTCGCACTCGATCCCACTTTTGAGGCGCTTGAGAAGGCTGAGCATTACGGAGCGAATGTGCTGCTGACGCATCATCCCGCCTTTCTCGAGGCGCCCTCTTGCATCGCCCCCGTCTCTTCAGGGGCGTCGGTGGGCGGCGCTCTTGTTTTCGAGGCTGTTCGCAGCGGCATAGCGTTGGTGAACTACCACACGACGCTCGATGTGAGCGCCCAGGCGCAGCGTATGCTCCCCGGGCTTCTCGGGCTTGAGAGGGTGGGGGTTCTCGAACCGCTTTCCTACGATGGGGATCGGGGCTACGGCCAGGTATGCGTTCTTTCCGAGAAAGACGCGCCCATGACGCTTCGAAACCTCGCGCTTCGCTGCACGTCGGTTTTCGGTCGTGCCCCTCGGGTCTGGGGCGATATGGACAAAGAAGCGTGTCGCATCGCCACGTGGACGGGATCGGCGGGGGACGCCTGCGAGCTCTGCCTTGCGCGCGGAATAGACGTGCTGGTGTGTGGGGAAGTGAAATACCATGCGGCCCTTGACGCATCTCAGCGCGGTCTTTGCGTCGTCGAGCTCGGGCACGACGTCTCCGAGCTTCCGTTTGTGGCGGTTTTGTCAGAAGCCGTTGCAAGGCTTGGTGTTTCTCGAGAAAATATCGTGCCGCTTTCTCAAGACGGCAATTGGAATCATCCGGAGAGCAGGAGGGTGTAAGCGTGCAAGCGACGTCCGAACAGATTATGAGCCTGATTAAGCTCCAGCATACCGACCTGACCATTGCGCACATCGAACGCCAGGTGGACGCTCTGCCCCAAAAGCAGGCCCTCGCCGCTCTGAAAGAGAAGCAAGCAGCCATCCAGCGTAAGCAGCGAGCCCTTATCGGCGGCCGCAAAGATCTCGAGCTGAATCTCGAGTCCCTTCTCGAAGAGGAGAAGGACCTTGCGAAAAAGCAGGATGAAGCCCAGCAGCGCATCAATGCCTCCTCTTCTGACTACAAGGAGGTTTCTTCGAATAGCGAGGCCCTTTCTACCTACGCTGAAGACCTGGAGGCTCTTCGTGAGCGTATTTCCTCCACGGAGACGCAGATTCTGGAAGTCTCGTCTCTCGAGCCTCAGGTCGAGGCGATGCTCGCTCGCCTTGTCGAGCAGGAAAAGAATCTCGTCGCTTCGTATCGAGAGGAGGGAGGCAAGCTTCTCGCCAAGGCCGCGTCCTTGAAGGAGGAGCGCGAAGCGCTCTCTGATGCGATCGGGGAGCAGATCATGGCTCACTACAGCCGCATCGCCAAGGCGAAACAGGGCGTTGCGTTGGCCCATCTGAACGAAGGCGCATGCAATACCTGCCGCACTTCGTTTGATCAGAGCAGAGTCCTTTCGCTTCGCATGGACTATCCGCTTTCATTCTGCCCGCACTGTGGAAGACTCATGGTCATCGACAAGCGTTATGCAGGTTAGAAAAACTTTCTTGTCATAGCCAAAATCGCATGATATAGTAGTCGGGCTTTATGCTTACACCCAGATAAATAACATCTGATAGTAATGGAGTGAAGAATTATGTCGAAGGTTTGCGAAATTTGCGGTAAGGCTCCTGTTGCGGGTCGTTCCATCAGCCACTCTCATCGTGTGACCAATCGTATGTTCCGTCCGAACATCCAGAAGATCACCGTCGTCGAGAAGAACGGCAAAGTCTGCAAGAAGAATGTTTGCACCAGGTGCATGAAGGCTGGCAAGGTCACCCGCGCATAGTCTTTATCATGAACCAAAAGCCCGCTTATGCGGGCTTTTTTGTGTTCATTTGAACAGGGAGGCCTTTTTGCTCCTTCGTTTCGAGCGCATTTCCCGCAATGAGGGCTATACTTTACGGTTGCTAATGCAGTCGTGAGAAAGGAATGGATTCATGACGCAGCAGGTTTCCGGTAATCTCCATGTCTCGAATGACGTTCTCGCCGATCTCGCTGGCAATGCCGCTCTGGGCTGCTACGGCATCGTCGGCATGGCTTCTCCCACTGCCTCGGACGGCTTCGCGAACATCCTGCCCGCCAATCGCCTTCGTCGCGGCATCGTCGTGACGGGCAAGGAGGCAGGCATCCACGTAGACATGTACGTCATCGTGGAATACGGCACCAACATCAATGCCGTGTCTCAGAACCTCATCGACAACGTTACCTACGAACTGACCGAGCACGCCCAGGTTCCCGTCGAAGGCGTTGCCGTTCATGTTCAGGGCATCAAAGTCCGAAAGTAACTTTGGCTTTCCAAGGAGATATACATACTCATGAGTAATCCTACGACCAACGACGTCCTCAATGCGGTAGCTGCCGCCACCAACGCTCTGTCCGAGCGAAAAGAGGAGGTCAATCGCCTCAACGTGTTCCCCGTCCCCGACGGAGACACGGGAACGAACATGTCGCTCACCATGCAGATGGTGGTCGACAATCTCGCCAAGCTTTCCATCGGCGCGTCCAACGCCGAGATCCGCAAGGCAATAACGACGGGCGCCCTCATGGGCGCACGCGGCAATTCCGGCGTCATCACCTCCCAGATTCTTCGCGGACTGTGCGAAGGCTACGAGGGCCACGACGTCTTCGACACCGTTGCGCTCGATTCGTGCTTCGCCCGTGCAGTGGAAGTCTCCTTCCAGGCCGTGCGCAAGCCCGTCAAAGGCACCATTCTCACGGTGGTCGAGGATGCGGCCTCCGCTGCCAAGAAGGCGCGCAAGAAAAAGCTTTCCCTCGAAGAGGCGCTCGATGCGGTTGTTGCGGAGGCGTATGCTTCCGTCCAGCGCACGCCGGAATTCCTTCCCGTCCTGAAAGAGAACAACGTCGTGGATGCGGGCGGCTTCGGCCTCGCTATCCTGATCGACGCCTTCGCCGCCTCCATTACCGGAAAAGACGGCTTCGTGGGCGATGCGATGTCGTTCGCCCGTCCCGCTCCGAAGGTTCAGATCGAGCAGATCAACGACTGGGAGGGCTCTGCCTACCGTTATTGCACCGAGTTCCTCGTTCATTCCGATTCGGTCGATGTTGACGCGGCGAAAGAATTCCTTCCCACCATGGGCGATTGCGACCTTATGGTCGGCATGCATCCGAACTTCAAGGTGCATGTGCACTCCAATCGCCCCGACCAGGTTCTGGCATGGTTCTTGACCCATGATTCCCAGATTTCCGAGGTTCATATCCACAACATGCAGCTCCAGAGCGAAGAGCGTAGCGAAAAGCTCGAGCATGAGAAGGAGGAGGCGCGCAAGCCCCTCGGCATCGTGGCTGTCGCCCCCGGTTCCGGCAACGCCAAGATTCTCGAGTCTCTCGGCGTCGACGTGGTTGTTTCGGGCGGGCAGACCATGAATCCGTCCACGGCGGACATTCTCGCGGCTGTCAACAAGGTCAACGCAGACGCGGTTTTGATTCTTCCCAACAACAAGAACATCATCATGGCGTCTCAGGCATGCGTAGACGTTTCGGAGAAGCCTTGCGCCGTCGTGGCCACCAAAAGCGTTCCTCAGGCGTTTTCGGCGCTTTTCGGATTCGACCCCGAAGCCGATCTCGAGTCCAACGTCGAATCCATGACGGAGGCGTTCGCTGACGTGAAGACCGGCGAGGTCACTCAGGCGATCAAGGACGCGAAAGACGCCCATGGCAACCCGATCAAAGACGGAGATATCATCGGCATCGCCGACGGTTCCATCGAAAGCGTCGGTTCCGACGTCGCCTCCGTCGTGATGTCCCTGCTCGAGGCCATGGACGCCGA
>ERZ827471.343-NODE-343-length-44757-cov-28.775424_pt1 | contig 44757 bp, 31 predicted proteins | sample MGYA00519772_ERZ827471 | MGnify/ENA primary metagenome ERZ827471 (study PRJEB31778, sample SAMEA3449315) | human gut metagenome | biome: human gut; feature: human-associated habitat; material: faeces | place: United Kingdom | collected 2010/2012 ...
CACCTTATTATGTAATAATAAAATTTTTTATATGGGGTCATATACATAGTAAATAATCTATTTTATTTAAATTCTAAAATTAGACATAGTCATATTACTTCACTTTAAAATTGACAGATTTTGTCTGTATTGTATATTCAAATTATTATTGCACCTTTTAAATCTCACATATTTATAAATTTAACTTTATTACCAATCATAATATAATCTGCATGAAAGTTATTTAAATATATTATACATCTATTTTTTTGTTATTTCAGAAGTTATAATTCTATTTACAGAAGTGTAGATTCTAATTTAATTAATACATAAATCAATAAAATTACATAATATTATTTAATTTACGATATATAACACTTTTGTATCAAAAGAAAAATAAAAAGTTTTGGGATTATAGTACCAAAACTTTTAAAATTAAAGAAGTTTTAGTATTATATTACTAAAACTTCTTGACCTAATGCAATTTTGGTGTTAAAATGGTTATAATATATAAGGGAGGTGTTTTAAATGATTCCAAGAGACGAATATCTCAACTTTCTTCTTAGATTTAAAAATCAGCAGCTTATTAAAGTAATATCAGGAATACGCAGATGCGGAAAATCCACATTGCTGGAATTGTTCCGGGAATATCTGCTGAATAACGGCGTTGATAAAGAACAAATTATCTTTATTAACTTTGAAGATTTGGAATACGAGGAACTCCAGGACTATCATAAACTATATAATTATGTAAAAAGTAAAATGATTCCTGATAAAATGAACTATGTCTTCTTAGATGAAATTCAGCATGTTAAAAATTTTGAAAAAGCCGTTGACAGCTTGTTCATCAAAAAAAACGCCGATATTTATATCACCGGCTCAAACGCCTATTTTATGTCCGGCGAACTTGCAACCCTGCTCTCGGGAAGATATGTTGAACTCAAAATGCTGCCTCTCTCGTTCTCCGAATTCTGTACCGGTACACCCGATTCTATATCTGTTTCAGAAAAATATAGATTGTATATTGAAAACAGCTCATTTCCATATGTTTTAAGATACGAAAACGATTATAGAGACGTCAGGGAATATCTGCTCAGCCTCTATAACACAATTCTAATAAAGGATATCGTCGAGCGATATAAGATTTCCGACATTATGCTTTTGGAAAGCGTGGTCAGATTTGTCTTTGATAATATAGGCAATCAATTGTCAGTTTCTAAAATCGCTAATACTATTAAATCGGACGGCAGAAATATAAGCACCAAAACTGTTGATAAGTATTTGCAGGCACTTGTTGACAGCATGATGATTTATCAAGCCAACAGATATAATATTAAAGGAAAGCAATATTTAAAAACTCTTGAAAAATATTATGTTGTTGATATTGGTCTCAGATACGCGCTGCTTGGAAAACGCGGCTATGATGTCGGACATATCCTGGAAAACGTTATATATCTGGAACTTATCAGACGCGGTTATGATGTATATATCGGTCAGGTTGGAGAACTTGAGGTCGATTTTGTTGCTATGAATGATAATGGGTCTGAATATTTTCAGGTCTCCGCCAGCGTTCGGGATGAAAAAACGCTTGAGCGTGAACTGAAATCACTGCAAAAAATAAACGATAATTACCCTAAGTATATCCTAACCCTTGACGACGATCCGGTCTGTGACTATGACGGTATTAAAAAAATAAACGCTCTTGATTGGCTGCTGAAAAAATATAATTAGTATTGTAAATTATTTTAAATACTAGTATCTAACTTTTGAAAAGAAACGATTTTATAACCATTTCAATTTAATTTTTATAATATACAAAATAGGACTTTAAAAATTAGTATGTGCCGCCTATTGTTAAAATTCGGTCTAACTTTTTGGCGTTGGTTTAATTTTAATCAAGTCCTATTTTTGTTGTTTGTTTTATAAAAAAAATAATTGCCATATTTTCACTTAACAAAACACTCCGTTTATCTGAGGTTAAAAACAATTTATTATTGCTTTATTCGGCTGAATGTGGTACAATTACTACCAGCTTATATTTTGTGTCTCAGCCAAAAATCTGAGACATTACGTTGAGGAGATTATTCCGGTATGAGAAAGATTTTAAGCCGTACGCGGCGGGCTGTGGACGACTATCATATGATTGCCGAAGGTGATAAAATAGCCGTCGGCGTATCAGGAGGCAAGGACAGCCTGACGCTTCTCTGCGCTCTTGCTGAACTGCGGCGGTTTTATCCCAATAAGTTTGATATTTTGGCGCTGTCCATTGATATGGGCTTTGACGGCACCGACTTTTCAAAGGTGCAGGAACTCTGTGAAAAAATCGGCGTGGAATACATAATAGAAAAAACCGATATTGCCGAAGTGGTATTTGATATAAGAAAAGAATCCAATCCCTGTTCTCTCTGCGCCAAAATGCGGCGCGGCGGAGTTAATGATTTGGCAGTGAAAAATGGCTGCAATAAAGTTGCGCTCGGGCACCATAACGAGGACGTTCTCGAAACATTTTTTCTGTCTCTGTTTTACGAGGGGCGTTTGGGCTGCTTTTCTCCTGTCACCTATCTTTCAAGAAAAGACATACATGTTATCCGTCCTCTTATCTATGTGTCTGAGGGCGATATAAAGGGATACGCCAACCGCGCGGAGCTTCCTGTGGTTTATAATCCCTGCCCCATGGACGGAAAATCGAAACGTCAGGACATGAAAGAGTTTATCAACAGCGGACAGAAGAAGGATAAGTTTTTTAAGAAAAAGATACTTAATGCAATTCAGACAGGACTGCCGGCGTGGCAAAAACTCAATAACTAATAACTAAATTGGAATTTGGAAGAACATATAAATTTTTTATTTTTAAAGAGATTAGGAGATGTTTTAACATGGCAAATATAAAAAGAGTTAAAAAAGCAGTTATTCCGGCAGCAGGGTGGGGAACCAGATTTCTTCCGGCTACAAAATCAATGCCGAAAGAGATGCTTCCGATTGTTGATACTCCAACAATACAATATATTGTAGAGGAAGCCGTTAACTCAGGAATTGAGCAGATATGCCTGATTACCAGCCACACCAAAAAGGCAATCGAAGACCATTTTGACAGGACTTTGGAGCTCGAAGCCCTGCTTGAAAAAGGCGGAAAAACCGAGTACCTAAATCAAATCAAATCAATTGCCGATATGGTTGAAGTTGTCGCAGTGCGCCAAAAGGAAGCTAAAGGTCTAGGGCACGCTGTTCTATGCGCTAAATCGTTTGTCGGCGACGAGCCGTTTGCTGTACTTTTAGGAGACGACGTTGTCTATAACGACGGCACTCCATGCTTGAAACAACTTATTGACGTATATAACGAAAAAGGCGGAAGCGTTTTGGGCGTTCAGACCGTTCCGCATGAAAATATCTGCAAATATGGCTGTGTTGACGGCGAGAAACTGGGTGACAGACTTTACTCTGTCAAAGACATGATAGAGAAGCCGAAGCCTGAGGAAGCGCCGACGGATGTGGGCGTTCTCGGAAGATATGTTATCACTCCTGAGATTTTTGAAAAACTTGAGACAACAAAGCCGGGCGCAGGCGGTGAGATTCAGCTTACCGATGCGCTGAAGGCTTTAACCAAGGAACAGGCTATGTATGCGTACGATTTTGTCGGTCGCAGATACGATGTTGGCGACCGTTTGGGATTTTTGGAAGCGACGGTTGAATATGCTCTACGCCGTGAGGATTTAAGCGGTCAGTTTAAGTCTTATCTGAAAGGTTTGGAGCTGTAAAGGTGTCCGTCAAAAAATTTCATTCGTCTATATTTAACCGAGATAAGATTCTTAACATATTTGAACTTGCTAAAAATGATTTCAGGTCAAAGTACGCCGGGAGTGTTCTCGGCGTGCTTTGGGCTTTTATATATCCTTGTTTAACAGTCGTTCTTTACTGGTTTGTATTTCAGGTTGCATTAAAAAGCAAGACCGACGACAATGTTCCATATGTGCTTTGGCTAGTGTCGGCTTTGGTGCCATACCTGTTTTTTTGCGATGGTCTTGGCGGCTGTGCCTCAGCTCTGACTGATTATTCATATCTAGTAAAAAAAGTACGGTTTGACGTCAGTGTTTTGCCAGCTGTCAGGCTTATATCAGCATTTTTTATACACGCCGTGTTTATACTGCTTCTGCTTGTTACAGCTTTGGCTTTCGGATATTTTCCAAAGATCGGGAATGTATGGCTGATATATTATATTCTGTCTGAATCCATATTCCTTTTGGTACTGGGATATTTGCTGTCGGCTCTGACGGTGTTTTTCAAAGATATAAAAAATATTATTTCTGTTTTGACTCAGATTGGTTATTGGCTGACCCCTTTGTTTTGGAGCTCCGACAGTTTAACCCCTTGGATCAGAAATTTAATTTTTATTATAAACCCTGTCTCGTATATAAGCGAGGGATTCAGAAACGCAGTCCTATATGGAGGAACTCCGGTTGTATGGTACACCAGTTACTTTTGGGGATTAGTCATTGTTCTAGGCTGTTCTGCAAAATTTATATTCAGTCGGTGCCGCAGCAGTTTCTCGGATTATATATGATACAGATGCCGTATGTCATGGACTGACGTATCTTTTCGATATGCAGAATATTAAGAAGAAAAATAAAATTTTGTAAAAATACTTGACAAATATAAAATTTGGTAGTAAAATGTAGTCAATAAAGGGGAGTAGCGGTCTGTGCTTTCAGCATAGGCGTGCGGTGTCGTCAATACGACTGTAAATCGGTCCGTGCCGCACTTGGGCTAATGAATATTTCGCCAACAGCAAGACTTTTATTACACTAATGTTGTGTAATAGAGGTCTTTTTTTATTTGCACAACATAAAATTTTATATGGAGGAATGTTATATGAGGTTTTTTGAGATGACATCCGGCGCCGTCCTTGAAAACTTGCGGACAAGTGAAAAGGGTCTGACGCAGGAAAAAGCCAGGGAGAGGCTTTTGAAAAACGGTCCGAATGAAATTAAAGAAGAAAAGAAAAAAAATGTATTAGAGGTCTTCTTCTCCCAGTTTGAAGACTTGCTGGTAATTATTCTGCTTGTATGCTCAGCCGTTTCTATACTCACCGGCAACGGCGACAGCGCCGCTGTTATTCTTCTTGTTATAGTGATGAACAGTATAATAGGAACGGTGGAGCACTTTAAAGCTGAAAAGTCCCTGGCTGCGCTGAAAAATATGTCTGCTCCCCACGCAAAAGTAATAAGGGACGGAAATGTCTGTGAAATCCCTGCCCGAGAGGTCGTAAAAGGGGACATACTTATTTTGGAAGCCGGCGCTGTCGCGTCTGCCGATGGAAGAGTTATAGAAGCCGCCGGTTTGCTTGTTAACGAAAGTTCTCTGACCGGAGAGAGCGACAGCGTACTCAAATCAGACAAGGTTTTGAACTCTGATGGTAGAGAAATAGTTTTGGGCGACCGTGTGAACATGGTTTATTCAGGTTCTCTTGTCACAGGAGGACGCGGTGTTGTGGTGGTAACCGCTACCGGTATGGAAACTGAAATAGGTAATATAGCGACCATGATAAACAAGGCGGAGTCAAAGAAGACGCCGCTCCAGAAGAGCTTAGAAAACTTTTCCAAAAAACTAACAATTGCAATTGTTATCATATGTCTGGCGGTTATGGCACTGTCAATTCTGCGCGGCGAAGAAATTCTCGATGCTATGATGTTTGCCGTAGCTCTTGCTGTTGCCGCAATACCTGAGGCGTTAAGTTCAATAGTAACAATCTCGCTTGCTATAGGAACTCAGAAAATGGCTAAGCAGAATGCCATTATCAGAGACTTGAAAGCGGTTGAGGGACTGGGATGCGTCAGCGTTATATGTTCTGACAAAACGGGAACTTTAACTCAAAATAAAATGAAGGTCAGAGAAATTTACAGAGATGGAGTCAGCCACCCGGCTGAGCGTTTTGACAGTAATGACAATCTTATTCTCCCGATGCTTTTGTGTAATGACGCAGCTTTCTCTGCCGACGGTGAATCTATCGGTGATCCGACAGAAACAGCTTTGATCGAGTTTTTCGGTAAGGAACGATGCGACAAAGTACGTTCCGCATATCCGAGGCTGGCAGAAATCCCATTTGACAGTGACAGGAAGCTGATGAGCACCCTACACAAAATAAATGGAAAGCCCACTATGCTGACAAAAGGCGCGATTGATAATTTTCTTGACCGGCTGACATCAATTGAAGTAAACGGACGCGTACGCGATATAACCAACGAGGACAAAAAAGAAATAGTACATATGAACGTCTTCTACTCTGAGCGCGGAATGCGCGTATTATGTTTTGCAAAACGTGAGTTTAGCAATAAAACAGATATTAATGAAAATGATGAAAATAAATACACATTTATTGGATTATGTGCAATGACCGACCCGCCCAGAGAGGAAAGCAAAGCGGCTGTAGCCGATTGTATCAGCGCCGGAATAAAGCCGGTCATGATTACCGGAGACCATAAGATGACAGCTATTGCAGTTGCGCGTGAGGTTGGGATTTTTAAAGACGGTGATTTGGCTCTGGACGGGGCAGAACTTGAAATGATAAGTGACAGCGAACTTTCGGAAATGCTGCCTAAGGTCAGTGTATATGCAAGGGTCAGCCCGGCACACAAGATAAGAATAGTAACACTGTGGCAGGAATTGGGACACATAGTTGCGATGACCGGCGACGGGGTAAACGACGCACCTGCATTAAAGAAGGCTGACGTTGGCGTAGCTATGGGAATAACCGGAACAGAGGTAAGCAAGGACGCTGCTTCAATGGTTTTGGCGGACGACAATTTTGCTACTATTGTCAGGTCGGTTGCCAGCGGCAGAAGCATATACACTAATATAAAAAACAGTATCATGTTTCTTTTAACAGGTAACCTTGCAGGAATAATAGCCGTATTGTACTGCGTAATAATGGGGCTGTCCGCTCCGTTTACGGCCGTTCAGCTATTATTTATAAACCTTTTAACAGATTCACTTCCGGCAATAGCTATAAGTATGGAAAAACCTGACAGAAACCTGCTTAATGAAAAACCCAGAGGAATAAACGACAGCATACTAGACAAAAAGATGATTATAAACACAAGTTTTATAGGGATTCTTATATCTATTTCAACAATAGCGGCGTATTATATAGGGCTGGAACATGGAGCAGAAACAGCCGGAACAATGGCTTTCAGCGCTCTGTGTCTGGGTAGGCTCTTCCACTGCTTTAACTGCCGCGGAAGCAAGCCCATAAACGTTCTTGGATTCGGTTCGAACCCATTTAGTATAGTGGCGTTTGCCGCCGGAGTATGTTTCCTCAGCGCCGTATTGTTTTTTACACCTATCCATGATTTGTTCTCTATTTCACTGCTAGGACCGTCAATGATAGTCGAAATAATATTTTTCGCAGTATTGCCAACTGTGATAATTCAAATATATAAAAACATAAGATACTTTTTAGGCAACAGATAATGATTGCAAAATATAGAGAATTATGATATAATCTCTATAAGCTGGAAGCCGGACAGATATTTAACCGCTGTCCGGCTTTTATTCTTTGATATGAAAAACAAAAATTTGCAGACAGCTTATATAAACCATTTATTTGGGAGAGTAAAATGATATCAGAAATCATAATTTGGGGCAAAACAATTCCTATGTATGGCGTTTTGGGAGTAACCGGAGCGCTGCTCGGCATACTGTATATACTGCTCATGGCTCCGAAATTCGGAGCAGACAGGGAAAACGCCGTTTATATCTATGTTCTTGGCGCCGTTGGGGCAATGGCCGGCGCAAAATTGCTTTTTATTTTAGTTGAAATCCCGGATATACTGCGCGCATTAGAATCAGGAATTTCGAATCCATCTGAAATTATTTGGTCACTGGCAAACGGCGGTATGGTGTTTTACGGCGGATTACTCGGAGGAATATCAGCGGCTTGGTGGTGTTCCAAAATTATTAAGACTAAGTTAACAGACTATTTGGTTTTATTGGTTCCCGCTCTTGCGCTGGCACACTCGATAGCAAGAATCGGCTGTTTTTCGGCCGGCTGCTGTTATGGTATTGAGACAACATCATGGATTGGCTATACATATACTAACTCGCTTGTGGCTCCAAACGGTATTCCTCTTCTGCCTATACAGCTGATAGAAGCATTTTGCATATTTTTGATTTTTATTTTTTTAGTTTGGTACACTTCATCACCTAAACGAGAACCTTATACTTTGGCAATGTATATTATATTATATGCGCCGATAAGGTTTATCTTGGAATTTTTTAGAGGTGACAGTCTCAGAGGTTTTATGCTCGGTCTTTCTACTTCTCAATGGATAAGCGCGGTTCTGTTCATCATAACCGTGATGTGGCTTATAAGAAAAACCAATATTTGTCACTGGTTTTCAAAAAAACATCTAGATTGACATTTTATAGAAAATGTGATAATATGTAACATATTTTGCAAACTGTATCAAAAGTGAGATAAATTAAAATTTAATAAGGGAGAGGATTTTAAATGGCGGACAATTACAATCCTAACAACGGCGCTCCAAATAATTATGGATACCAAAATAATAACTATCAAAACAATGGTTATCAAAACAACGGATATAATAATTATCCTCAGTATGAACCCGGAAAGGGTCAGGCTATTGCAAGTATGGTACTCGGTATTGTGGGTATTGTATTTTGGTGGTTTGGCTATTCTGCATTTGTCTCAGTAGTTTTGGGGATTATTGGTGTTATTTTAGCGGCAATGTCAAAGGGAGCCGGATATTACGGAGGTATCAGAACAGCGGGTTTTGTACTTTCGTTGATTTGTGTTATAGTAGGAGCTATTATTTTCTGTGCCTGCGTTATCGCTTGTGCTGGTATAGGCTGCGCCGCGGCGTTCAGCTAAATATTGTTCAATATATTTTTAAGCCGCCTGTCTTAAAGGATAACACCTATAAGTCAGGCGTTTTTTTACTCTCGATATCGTAAAATCAATTTGTTTTGACTGCTAGTTTATCTTGACTTTTTATGCTGTTTATGATAATATCTTCCTATAAAACAGATTGGACTTCTGCATGAATAATCAGTCGTCCAAAATTAACAGGGGGTTATAAGTTATGAAGTTAAAAAAGCTGGTAGCATTTATTCTTGCCGGTGTAATGGCAGCGGCTCTGTTGTCCGCCTGCGGAAACAGTCCTAGCGGCAATCAGCAAGACGCTGCAAAAACAACGTTTACAGTTGGGTTTGACCAAGATTTTCCGCCTTACGGCTATGTAGGAGATGATGGTCAGTTTACAGGATTTGATATTGAAATGGCAACAGAATGCGCTAAGCGCATGGGTCTTGAAATAAAACTCCAGCCTGTTGACTGGGATTCTAAGGATTTGGAACTTTCATCAGGTTCTATAGACTGCATTTGGAACGGGTTCACAATGACCGGACGTGAAGATGATTACACATGGACAGAGCCTTATATGGATAACAGCCAGGTGTTTGTTGTTAAGAAGGATTCTGGAATTACAAAGGTAGCCGATTTAAAAGATAAAGTTGTTACTGCGCAAGCTGATTCAGCGGCGCTTAATGCTTTAAACGATGAGGAGCATGCTGATACAAAAGCGCTTTTCTCTAAGCTTTTAACCTGCCAGCAGTATAATTCCGCTTTTATGGATCTTGAAGCCGGAGCGGTAGATTCTGTGGCAATGGATATCGGAGTTGCCAAGTATCAAATTCAGGGCAAGGAAGACCAATATGTTATACTTGACGAGCCTATACTCGAAGAGCAGTATGGCGTTGGGTTCTTTAAAGGCAATACTGAACTGCGTGACAAGGTTCAGAATACTTTAAAAGAAATGGTAAAAGACGGCTTCTTTTCAGAACTTTCAGATAAATACTTTGGATATGATGTATGTATCTTGAAAGCGGATTAAGTATTTTTAAAAATTTAAGATAAAAATAAAGGGCTTTGCTCTATAACAAATTCGGCAATCAATAAATTGGTTGCCGAAAATTTTTGAACGGGGTATAGATATGGATTTAATGACAATGTTAAAGGAACTTTGCGGCGGAATGCTGACGTCCGTTGAAATATTTTGTCTTACTCTAATATTTTCGCTTCCTCTTGGACTGCTTATATCTTTCGGACGCATGTCTAAGCATAAAATCATCAGTTTTATTTTCAAGATTTACATATCAATCATGCGCGGCACTCCGCTTATGCTTCAGCTTCTTGTAGTATACTTCGGGCCATACTTTATATTTGGAATTCAAATCAGCAACACTTACCGTTTTGTAGCGGTAATTATTGGTTTCGCTTTGAACTATGCCGCATACTTTGCAGAAATTTATAGAAGCGGTATTGAAGCCATGCCAAAGGGACAGTATGAAGCTGCTGAAGTTTTGGGGTATTCAAAAGTACAGACGTTTTTTAAGATAATTTTTCCGCAGGTAATAAAGCGTATAATTCCTCCTATAACCAATGAAGTTATAACACTGGTAAAAGATACGTCTCTTGCGTTCGCGCTGGCTGTGACCGAAATGTTTACAGTGGCAAAAGCGATTGCAGCCAACCAAAAGACGATGACAGCATTTATAGCGGCTGCAATTTTCTATTATGTATTCAATCTGCTGGTAGCTTTCATAATGGAAAAGGTAGAGAAAAAACTGGCGTACTACAGATAGGGGTGAGAATATGAATGGTGAAAAGGAAAAGATATTTGAGATAAAAAACGCAAAAAAGTCTTTTGGCAAGACCGAGGTGTTGAAGGATATATCCGTTTCTGTGGAAAATGGGGACGTTTTAGCGATAATTGGGCCGTCAGGCTCAGGAAAATCAACACTGCTCAGGTGCGCAACATTACTTGAAAAGCTGGACGGCGGTGAAATGAGATACCAGGATTTGCAAGTGACAAAAAATGACGAAAACGGGAACGCTGTCTACGCCGATAAAGCGGCCTTAAAAAAGGCCCGTTCATATTTCGGATTGGTGTTTCAGAACTTTAATTTGTTTCCTCACTACTCTGTGTTAAAGAATATTATGGACGCACCTTTACATGTACAAAAGCGGGATAAGGCTGAGGTCCAAGCTGAAGCCGCAGAACTTTTGAGAAAAATGGGGCTTTCAGACAAAGACGACGCGTATCCGTATCAATTATCAGGAGGGCAGCAGCAAAGAGTTTCTATAGCTCGGGCTTTGGCTACAAACCCGAAAGTATTGTTTTTTGACGAGCCCACATCTGCACTTGACCCGGAGCTGACCGGAGACATATTAAAAACGATAAGAAGCCTGGCCGCCGAACGAAAAACAATGGTTATTGTAACCCATGAAATAGAGTTTGCACGAAACGTGGCTGACAAAGTAGTTTTCATGGCTGACGGTGTTATTATTGAGGAAGGTCCGCCGGAGCAGGTAATCGGCAATCCAAAAAATGAGCGTACAAGAATGTTTTTAAATAAGCTAAGCAGATAAAATAATTTATCTTGAATCGAATTTGCTGGTTTTGACGATATTCATACAGTCACAAATTTCACTTTTTATATAAGTAATATTTTTTTTAGTTTAGTACGAAAGCAACAATAATGTTGTCTAAAAATTAATGTCCTGTATAAAGAAATAATCATGACCATATAAAAAACAATTCTTATATAGCTAGATATTTGTACCGGCAAATAGAATTTTTTATTACAGAAAATATAAATCTAATATCCTGACTTGGTGCGATATAATAAATCTTCTATTATATAATTGGTGGAAACAGTGAAAATATTCAGGTTTGTTTGATAAAAAGAGATAAAATTGAGCTGCGATAATTAGGGTATAGTAACACCCATTTTCAATATACTTTAGCGTAGTATATTTGATATATCAAAAAAATTTATATAAAGTATTTTTTGATATTTTTATGTTGATATTATTATTTTCTTATCATTACGCCAATATAATAATGTTCTGAAAGTCAGGTAAACCGGCAGCTTACTAATCTAGTATATTGTCCAATACGGACTTAATTCTTAAAACGAACATCGAAGTTTGACGCCGCATCGCTATCTCAGACAGCCGCTTACAAGCGGCTGTCTTTTTAGATTAACTTTTTCCTGCTATCCTTAAACCAATCTGCTTACTCTTTTTCTAATAACCTTAACCAATACGTATCTTTTCTCTAAATTATTTCTAATATATTCCGCTATTATCTTCCTTTTCTTTCCTGCTATGTCTACAAAATATCCTCTGCACAAAAAAGTCTGCTACCATATTTACACTTTACTTTTGGGAGATTTATGATCTTTGCTAAAGCTATTTTCCTTCCGTAATAAAACATGAATATTATTTCTACCGTTAAAATCCAGCAAAAAAGCCTTCCGGCTGTATTAGCAGAAGACTTCTTTGCAATTTTCTTTTATCCATATGCCAGCGGTTCACTTGAGATTTCCTCAATCTCACCATTTTTGTATACATTAACTATTTTTCTGAGATTCTCATTTTTCAATTCAATCTGAAGCTGATAATACTCAGTTCCTCCTGAATTTGTCTGAAGCTGAAGCCCGTTGGTATCATAGTTAATCGTTATACCATAATGGTCTTCAACAATCTTAACAGCCTCCTGAGGAGTATATCCGCTTGAAGATGAGCCTCCGGAATTCTCGTGGTTTTCTAAACGGCTTTCTATTGACTCGTATTGAGTGAGCTGACTGTCGCTCAATCCACTCTTGTCTATAGAATCCAACATTTCACGGGCGTCTGTATACATTCCTGAATTTAAAAATGACTCCGCGTCATCAAGTTCGGACTGAGACTGTGAAGGCACCGAATTGTTAGAGACGGAAGAACTCCCTGTCTTATTATTAGTGCCTGAATCAGCGCTTCCAGGAGACGAACTTGAATATGGTCTCTGTGTAGTCTGAACTCTTTTTTCTGACGAAGCAGACTTTTTATCTCCGCTGAACTTGGACGTTGTTGTCTCCCCCTCGGCTTCGTGCTTTGCTGAAGCCGAGCTCTCCGGCTTGCTGTCTTTTGGCTTGTCATTTCCGCAGCCAAACAGCACAGAACATGATAAAACAACAGCAGCAGTCACAAGTCCGGCTTTTAAAAGCTTCTTATTCTTCATTTTATCACAACCTTAAAACATTAATTATTTTCATCAGTCGGCTCCGTGGTTTCATTCGGTTCTGCAGCTTCGACTGATTCCATTGTTTCTGTTGATTCAGAAATTTCAACTGTACCTGTGTTCTCTAAGCTGTTAACCTCTTCCTCAAACTCCTGTTCCTTTTCAACTCTGGCTATCGTTGCTACCTTAACGCCTTCAGCCAGTCTCATAAGCCTTACGCCCTTTGTTACCCTGCTGTATGTGCTTATGTCTTCTGAATCAAGCCTGATTATAACGCCTTCTGATGTGATTATTATAATATCGTCTTCCGGCGATACAACTTTTATACCGGAAACATTGCCTGTCTCAGGTGAAATTTTATATGTTGAGCAGCCTTTTCCGCCTCTGCTTTGGGTCTTATATTCTTCAAGTTCTGTCTTCTTTCCGAACCCATTTTCTGATACGACAAGCATTTTACCGCCATCGCGGTATACACTCATGCCGACAACATAATCATCGTCTTCAAGCTTAATAGCCCTAACTCCTCTGGAAACACGCCCCAGTTCTCTGACATCCTTTTCATTGAACCTAATCATCTTTCCTTTATGAGTTCCGATAAACAAATCAGTGTCTCCGTTTGTGAGTTTTACTCTGAGCAATTCGTCATCGTCGTCCAGTTTTATAGCTATCTTTCCGCCCTTCGGAGCGTTTTGATAATCCATTATATCCGTCTTTTTAATAATACCGTTCTTAGTGCACATAGTCAGATACTGCCCTTCAGTATACTCGCGTATCGGAATGAGCGCTGAAATTGTCTCCCCGGGCGCAAGATCCAAAAGATTGACAATAGCCGTCCCCTTTGCCTGGCGGCTTGCCTCAGGTATTCTATATGCCTTTATCCTGAACATTCTTCCTGTATTGGTAAACAGCATAATATATGAATGTGTAGAAGACACAAACATAGTTGAGACAAAGTCTTCCTCCTTTGTCTGCATTCCCACAATTCCTTTTCCTCCGCGGTGCTGGCTCTTATATGTGTCAACAGGCAGTCTCTTTATATATCCCTGATGTGTCATTGTTATGACATTGTCTTCCTCGGCGATTAAGTCCTCAATATCTATATCGTCCACAACCGGCTCGATAGATGTGCGCCTTTCATCGGAAAATTTATCTCTGATTTCGGTTATTTCTTTCTTTATAATGTCAAGCACCATCTGTTCGCTGCCTAATATTTCTGCAAGGTGCTCAATAAGCTCAGTTATTTCTTTCAGCTCGTTCTCGACCTTTTCACGCTCCATGCCTGCCAAACGTCCGAGACGCATATCAAGAATAGCCTGCGCCTGTATATCAGTGAAACTGAATCTCTCGATAAGGCGTGGTTTTGCGTCATTATAGCTGTTTTTAATTATATCAATAACCTCATCAATATTATCAAGCGCTATTTTGAGACCTTGAAGTATATGAGCCCTGGCCTCTGCCTTTTTCTTATCATATTTGGTCCTGCGTACTATAACCTCTTTTTGGAAGTCAACATACTGCTCCAAAATCTGTTTTAGAGAAAGCACCTGAGGCGAAGTTCTGTCTACCAGCGCCAGCATAATTATACTGAAAGTATCCTCAAGCTGAGTATACTTATACAACTGATTCAAAACGATAGAAGCGTTCGCGTCGCGTTTTAGCTCGATAACTATTCTGAGACCGTCCCTATCAGACTCATCACGGAGGTCAGAAATACCCTCAATTCTCTTTTCGTGAACAAGATCGGCTATCTTTTCAATCAACCTAGCCTTATTAACCATATATGGAATCTCGGTTACGATTATACGTTCTCTTGTTTCCTTCCACGGTTCAATCTCTGCACGGGCGCGTATTTTAAGCTTTCCTCTGCCCGTAGTATAAGCCGCACGAATTCCGCTTGTTCCCATTATCTGTGCCCCTGTAGGAAAATCAGGTCCCGGAATATATTCCATAAGCTCGTCTACAGTAATATCCGGATTGTCAATAAGCGCAATGACGCCGTCTATAACCTCGCCCAAATTATGCGGCGGTATTTTTGTAGCCATTCCGACCGCAATACCGTCTGAGCCGTTGACCAGCAAATGCGGTATACGCGACGGAAGCACTACCGGTTCCTGTCTGCTTTCATCAAAGTTAGGCATAAAGTCAACTGTCTCTTTGTCAATATCGGTCAGCATATTGAGAGAAAGCTTAGACATTCTTGCCTCAGTATATCTGTATGCTGCGGCGCCGTCGCCATCGACTGAGCCGAAATTTCCGTGTCCGTCAACAGTTGGGTAACGCATTGAAAAATCCTGCGCCATACGTACCATTGCGTCATATACCGACGCATCACCGTGCGGATGATATCTTCCCAAAACATTTCCGACAGTGGTCGCACACTTTCTATACGCCTTGTCCGGAGTTATTCCGTCCTCATACATTGCATAAAGTATTCTTCTGTGAACCGGCTTTAGTCCGTCCCTCACATCCGGCAGTGCACGTCCTACGATAACAGACATAGAATAGTCGATATACGACTTTTTCATCTCATTATCAAGGTCAACCGGTATTATATTAAGCTTGGCCGGGTCGAACATAGGTTCATTTGATTTGTCTCTTGACGCCATATTATGTATTCTCCTTTTCTTTACGGCTGAAAAAGACGATTGCCGTCAGAGTTAAAAATTTAATATTTAAAACGCAAACCGTCTTTTTCGTACCTTTATAAAATTCGACATTAGGAAGTAAATCCCTTCTAAAATCAAAAATTTTATATCTTTTTCATCACGTATATGATATTTTATAATTATACAATAAAATATGCTATAAAAGGTTTGCTTGAAATAGATATTCTCAACATTTTTCACCTGTCAAGTCCAAAACATTAAGAATATAAAACATACAAGGAAGCAAAAAATCAGTTATATATACTTTTATAACATTATAACAATACAGTAAAAAATAAAACCACCGCAAAGGAATACCGGTAACAGTATATTAATCAAAATAAAATATTTTTACCAAACCGGTATTTCTTGTGCCGTCTATAAAAATTTGAGCTGTCAATTCTAAATTTTAACTTAGCTTTTATATGATATTTACTTCACTTGCAGCTGCAAAACGATTAATATCTTGGAACAAAAAAACTTTAAGTAAACTGATTTAAAAAATTTCTCTGAACTAAAAATACAATAATTAAAATATAACTAATACACATGAGTTTTAATTCTATAAACAACTTCTATTTTATAGTATTACCGCCTTATAAAAGCTTTTAATTAATATAAAAAACTGCCTAGCCTCAAAACCTCAGAAAAAAGCAACGCTACATAATATTATAATCAGATAAATTTATATTTTGCCGTCAATGTCTTCTCCTTTTCATTATCATTGTTGTCAGCAAAAATTTCTCTTTCAAATTCTATATTTTCATGATTAAGACACAAATCCATAAAACACAGAAAAATTCCAATATCTATTCTGTTATAATAATTCACTTTATCCGCCGGCATTATCCCGCGCTTACCGGGCTTTTTGTATCTAAAAACCTCTATATACCCATTTGTGTTCTCCGCTATCCATGGCTGTGTATTACAAGCGCTCGGTGCAAACCTAACAACCTCTGTGACGTTTTTAATTTTATCGCCTGTCCATATTTCTTCTTCCGTCTTTCTTTTGCTCTTATACATATTTTTTCTGAATTTTGTTTCCCCGACTTTTGCTATGGCTATCATAATTACAAAATCCATACCGTTATACGATTTTTCTTCTGTCTTTCCTATTCCAAACCATAGAGAGCCTATATTTTTAGACGCAAGATATAAATCCAGCTGCTCTCCAATATAACCTATGTTTTGCAGATAGTTATCCTTCTTTTCGCTATATAAAAGAATACAGTATTCCTGACCGCGTCTGCATGTTGTTGCTTTAGCAGGAACAATTCTGACAGCTGTTTTTATGTCTTCCGCAAGCGGCAAAAAACTTCTATATTTTTCCTCTATTTCACATAATTCTGCGGCAGAAATGGTTCCTATATCCTTAAATATATGAAATGATTTTCTCTTAAATATCATGTTGTAGAGCATATCCTGCATAAAATAAAACCTCGCATTCTAATTTGACTAATTCCACGATTTTAAATTATATAAAATATAAATCAATAAAAAATCCGGAGCATAAATTATAACAAGAAGATAATCCCTTTCGTTAAAAAATATGAGCTGCTGTTAGCAGCTCATAGAACAGTTATTAATGAATGGAATACAGCTGCTGAGGATTCCGGTATTTGTGTCCTCGTAAGAGAAACAAAACAATTTCCGCGCCTCTGACTCGATTCATAGTACAATCATTATATCAATCTAATATTATTGTCAAGACTAATTTAAATTCAAAATTAATTATTAAATATTTCTAATATTTAAAATCTTTAATATAAAACCATATTTTACAATCAAATACAAACTCTATTTTTATTTTAAAGTGCTTTAGTTTCTGGCCGGTTCCAGCCTGCTGGTCCAAAGATACGTTTTTATGTTTTTATCGCTTTTTAACGTTACGTTTATATCCTGAGGAATATCAGACTTAGGGATTCTGACAATTTTAACGTCTGTCATTATTTTTCCGCTTTCATCATATGAACATGCCGCAAATACAGCACCGCTCTCATCATTTTCATTCACAATAGAGGCGGTAATATTTGCACCGCTTATCTCAGGGGATTTCGCATAATATATTCCTCTGGCAGGCGCGCTTGTAGGTAATGGTGACGATGTCGGATCCTCAGTAGGTTCAGGCGGATTTTCAAGTATGTCAAATGAATACGCCTCTATATTAAGGTATCCGGTATATTTTCCGTCATACTGGTTTTCATTCGCTATCTTCAACGAGTCCGCCGGATTGTTTTTATTTAGCTCGTGGCTATCCTCCCAATCGTCAGGAATACCGTCGCCGTCACTGTCGAGCTTTCCGGTTCCATAATATTCAGGCTTCTCTAAAAGTATAAACTTGTCATAGTTTAAAATTCCATTTTCTCCGACCGTTGATATTCTTTTTACCGTGTCATTTACCGCCCGTTCATCGACGCTATCTCTCGGGAAATTATGTCCGGCGCTTTGAACAACACTGCCGAAAGCTTCTATAGCACTCTCTGTTGTTATGGGATAATCTTTGATATACTGAGTATGCGACTTTTCAGACGGTTCTGCAGTCTCATCGTATTTCTCTAAATTATAAGTTTCTGTATAATTATCAAACTCTACGCCAAAAACATTATCACTGTTAATCAATGCAACCTTTTCAGATGGTTTTATTGCGTCATAATAGTTTCCGTCTATTGCTAAATCTGTTGCAGCGCCGACTATCGGATAACTGCTCTGATTTTCAGGCTGAGTCCCCATCATTTTATAGAACCTCTTTAAGTCTTTGCTGGCAGGCCCCATTTTATAATAATTGTTTACCAGATTAACCCTAACCATGTTCTGACCGCCATGCGACGAGTTGCTCTGCCAATTATAAAAAACATTATTCCTTATATCCAGCAGACTCATATAGTCAGGCTCATAGTTGTAAGAATGAACAGTTGCGGATGTCCCGACCAGCGGATAACGGCTTATAGACGACGCTACAAGGTTATGATGATACGACATATTCTTGCCGCCCCATATGCCGCCGTAGCCATGAGCCTGGAGCTGCCCTTCCTCATAATGGATTCCTATATTTATAGGCTCAGTTATTATACACCACTGAATAGTGCTGTCCTTAACCGCATACACCGAACAGCACTCGTCGCTGGACCAGCTCATACTGCAATGATCCACAATCAGGTTTGAAGTATTGTAAGTGCCTCCGAAAGAATCGGCGTCGTACTTATGATTTTCATAATCATATACTCCCATTCTGAATCTCATATATCTTATTATAATATTATCAGCGCTTACCGTTGTTGGAGCTCCTGAAACACATATACCGTCACCGGGTGAGGTTTGACCCAATATAGTTATATTAGGGGCTTTCAATGTCAGACCTTTTGTCAGATTTATCGTACCGGCCACATCGAAAACAATTATCCTGTTGCCGATGGACACAGCGTCACGCAGTGAACCCGGCCCGCTGTCGTTCAGATTTTCAACATGGTAAATTTCAGGAATCGGAACGGCACGAGCTCCTGTTGTATACATACCTCCGCCTTCGGCTCCCGGGAAGGCCGGCAGCCCTCCCGGCAATATATCAACAGCATACACCGCATTGCTCATAACAAGCAAGCTCAGCAACAAAAACATAACAACAGCCTTTTTCATAGTAAAGCCCCCAAACTATTCTTTTTATAACATGGCCAAAGCCAAATATTTTTTACTGTTTTCTATTTTTAATCTTCAATATATAAAACTGTCTTAAAACCTATCTCTTTTTCAATTCTATTTATATTTGTTATATTAATTTAATTAGTATTTTTCTATAGCAGTACATACAGCTGTCTCACCTTAATATAAAAACATATATCTAATTCATCTTTAATAAACGGCATACTTTTATATCTTTTATAATAATTTCACTAACCATTTTGATAAATTAATATTTCAATTCTATTGATACTCGTTTCATAGTAGTCTCTGATTTGTTTTTTCCTATCCCTATATATGATTTGCATTTCACGCTATTTCAGAAACACATATAGTTCCGCCGTCCTGTAAAGACAAACTTTTTTTATTTGTGCAAACTGTTTCGTGCATGGTCTATGTTATATAGTAATAAAAATTTATAAAATCCTACTTTTTCAGAATAGTTAACTTCAACATCATGATTATTGAAATTTTCTCTGCCTGGCCACATAACACACACAATTCCATTATCGCTGGATCTGGATACCTCTGTTAATCCTGCGGAACCATTTCGCTGGACCATAAAAATGTTTTTATATTTCCGCCCTTTTTCAAATCTATTGATACTCGTTTCGATATATCTGATTTTGGTATTATCTCAACTGCAGCATCAGTTAAAACATCCCCTGCATCATTATAAGAGCATACTATAAACATAACCCCATTATCATCAGTTTTATTAACTATTTCAGCTGTCACGTTCAATCCGTTTATTACCGGAACTTCTTGATAATAGATTCCGCTCGGCGAACTGCTTGGATTTGGTGACTCCGATGATGCCGGCGGATTTGTCGGCTCTGTTTCCGGTGTAGCAGTCGGAACAAATGACGGAACAACAGTAGGGGCTACTGTGGGAGACGAACCCGGATCATCAGTTGGTGAACTTGTGGGCTCTGCCGTTGGCGGTGCAATCGGCTCACTTGTTGGACCTGCAGTGGCACTGGGCTCAGGTACCGGCGTACTTGTAGGGCTTGAGGCCGGAGATGACGTCGGTTCTGCTGTTGGTGCATTCGTCGGCTCCGCTGTCGGAGGAGATGTCGGCACCGGTTCAGCATTAAATACAACATCTAAACCTATATTTTCACTGGGCATAACAAACGTATTGTTATATACTACAGAATTGCCATTTGACGTACGCATAGTAATCTGCGCGTTCTGCCCTGCAATACCCGGCACTGCGTCAACTAAAACCACAGACTTCTCACCGATACTATACTTATTTGAATTATCCGCAGAATAGCTAACTCCATATATCGGTGGTTTTGAACCGTTTAAAAAGAAATAATATGTGCTTCCGGCTTCCAAATCAATATTCAAAACCATATCTTTCTGGCCTCCGCTTGAGGTATACGCCTTATAGTTAACCCCGGTCAGCGCGTCTGTCATATACGCACCCGGAACACCGTTTTCAGTTACTCTGACAAAATTCATCGGTTTTGCAGTGTTCCAGCTTATCGCCAGCTGGAGCCGTCCCGTCTCACTTGGTGAAAACTTCAAAAAAGCTCCTCCATTCGGCGGATTGTCATACGTTCCGTTTTTGCTTCCTGAACCACTGTAATACATTGCATTTTGTGAACCTGTGAGCGTTGCTGTATATGTTACGCCGTCGATTTCAACAGGTTCTACCTGTGCGGTGGTAAACACATTTTTTGTGCCGCCCTTATCGTCTGCTTCTCCGAACACAACACTGAGACCATCACCAGCCTGAACAGTCTTACCGTTTTCATATGAAGCAGCAGTATCTATTTTATATATCTCCCTTGCTTTCGGAAACTCAACGCCAGCTGCATCCGTAAGCTTAACAGACCCCTCGCCGGACACGTTTATTTCCGCGTCGTATGAGGGAGAAGTTGGGGTTGGCGTTTGTGTTGGAGCCGCCGTAGGAGCCGCCGTAGGTTTAGCCGTCGGCTTAGGCGTTGGAGTTGGCTTTGTCGGATCAAGAGTCGGTGCCGGAGTCATCGTAGGAGACGGCTCATCCCCGGCTATATCGAATGAATATACTTCTATATTATAATACCCTGTATACTCCGGATTTGAAGAAAAATACATTGAATCTGCCGGATTGTTCTTATCAAGTCCGTGGCTGTCCTCCCAGTCGTCCGGTATTCCATCGCCATCGCTGTCAGCTTTCGGTGTTCCCTTATACTCATATCTATCCATAGTCTTTAATTCTGACCAGTCAATAATTCCATTTGTCCCAACCGTAGAAGTTCTTTCTGACGCATTTGCTACAGCACGGTTATCAACATCGTCACGCACTATATTTGCCCCGGCTCCAGCCAAAACCTTATCATAGGCCTCTTGTGCTGTATCGGTCGTTATCGGATAATCATTTATATACTGAGTGTGCGAGAACTCTGCCTCCGGGTCATCAGAACCATCATACTCCACTATATTATAAGTCTTAGCTTTTGAATGCGCAACTCCCAAAGTATTGTCAGCATTAATTTCATCAACTGTGGTGCTGCTCTTCTTTGGGTCATAGAAATTTCCCGCAATAGCCAAATCAGTACCGGCTCCAACTATAGGATGCTTGCTGTTGCTTTTGCTTTCAGTAGCATACATTTCATAAAATCTTTTAATACTGCTGCTCGCGGGTCCTTCCTTATAATAATTGTTAACAAGATTTACCCTAACCATATTTTCGCCGCCGTAAGATGTATTAGAACGCCAATTATAAAAGATATTATTTCTTATGTCAACCAAACTGTTTGAATCCGGCTCGCTCTTATACGATTTTACTGTAGCGGAGGTTCCGACACGCGGAAATCTGCTGTTAGCGCTTGATACTAGGTTATGATGATATGTAGAGTTAACCCCTCCCCATATTCCGCCATATCCATGCTGCTGGAGTTTTCCCCCCTCGTAGTGTATAGATGTATTTAGAGGTTCTGTTATTATACACCATTGTATGGTGGAATTCTTAATCGCATATACAGAAACGCATTCGTCAGTAGACCAGCTCATACTGCTGTGATCTACAATCAAATCTGAGGTCTGGGATATTCCGCCGAAAGCGTCGTCGTCATACTTTTTATTTGCCTCGTCATATACTCCCATTCTGAAACGCATATAACGGATAATTATATTGTCCGCATTTATAGTTGTAGGGGCGCCTGACACACATATACCGTCTCCGGGCGCAGTCTGTCCTAAAACAGTTATGTTAGGCTGACTGAAACGAAGATAATTCGTCAAATTTATTGTTCCCGCAACATCAAAAACCACTATTCTACCCGGCTCCGATATTGCGTCTCTCAAAGAGCCGCTGCCGCTGTCGTTTAGATTGGTTACATGATAAATCTCGGGAGTGCTGTCCCCTCTCGCTCCTGTAGTATACATTCCGCCGCCTTCTGCTCCAGGGAATGCCACTAATTTTGCTGATTCTAAAACTGCACTTTTTTCAGGCTCCGCATATCCGGTTCCAAAACAACCGAAAAGGGGTATCATGACAAGAGCCATAGCTAAAAACAATGATGTAAACTTTTTCATACTAACCTCCAAAAAGTAAAATTTAATTATGTGGATTTTAAAAAGCAGTACCAAAAAAGACTACAACACAATAAACGCCACACTCTTGGCACCCATTGAGTTGTAGTCTCGCAAATCTATAAAAAAGACTGCAGTCTCCGGGTGCTGACCGCACCGTGATGACGAAAACCGCAACAGATATAATCTGTATGCTACTCCCTAAAACCATATCTATTTTATCACAGTTTTACGACAAAATCAATCTTTGTTATACTGAAAGATTGCCACAAAATCATAGTATGTTATGTAAAAAAAACTGTACATAATTATACAATTGAATAAATCGCCGTGATTACGGGCAATTCTCTAAATTACTAACATTCTCAGCACAAAAAATTTACAATAATTACATATTCTTTTCTCACTTAAAACTCAAAATGTTAAAAATAAAACGGCGTTTAATCCGGCATATGCAGAATTAAACGCCATAATTTTATTGTTTACCTAAATAAGTAAAGTGCATATAGTCATATGTACCGCTGACCCATGCGTTTCCTCCCCACAACCAGCCGTATTTTGCAAAAGTCTGCACAACAACGCCTGTTGGTGAAAATGAAAATACTGAAGTCGACGGGTCATAAAATGTTCCTATCTGCTGTCCGTTTTTGTAAACACAATAATTTTCATTATAGTTAAGGTCTATAACCGTACCAAAATTATGTTCTGATACGCTTCCTCCTGAAAGAGCATTTCTCCATGAATACCCTACCGCATCCTTTATTGGAGGCTTCTCCGGCGAATTATATATCTCGCTGAATATAGCCTGAACATCTTCAGCTAGTACCGAATTCACCTTAAATGAACGCCATCCGGTTTGAAGCTGGTCTCCGTCTCCAAATTCCCATACAGGAACCACGACTTCAACCATATGTGCCTCGGCTTCTTCGTGAGTTGAATACCTAGCGCCGACAGAACCAAATATCCTTATTTCTTTGTCAGTTGCTTCACCTGTGGCTAAAGTTTCTGAATATGTTTTAAGCTGATACAGTCCGTCGCTGTCCGGAACCTGCAGCGGTGTTCCGCTTGGCGCATATCCGCCTGTTCCGTCCGGAACCGGTTCAGGATCTTCCTCAACTATGGGTTCCCCTCCGACAACTTCTCCGCCGGGTGTAATAAGCTGCTTATCAGGAGCGTTACGTAAGGCAATAACTGTTCCATTACTCTGCATTACTGTTTTTTCCAATGTATATACCAAACGTCCGTTTGAGTCAGTTCCTGATTTAAGAGCAGACTGAATACGGCCGTCAACATCCCTGCCGTATTTTACAAAGCAGCGGTATGCAATTATTGCCGCTTCCTCACGTGACACATAATCTTTTGGTTTAAACATTCCATCGTATCCTGCCATCAGATCATTATCCAGCATAAACGCCACATAATCTTTAGCCCAGTCATCTATATCCCATGCGTCCTGAATATCATCAAAAACGCCTGTTGAAGGGAAATATGGACCTAAAACACCGGCAGCCGACAGCATACTTGTTATTACCTTACACATTTCCTGACGGGTTATAAAATCCTTAGGAAAAAAGTGTCCCTCACCGTCGCCGCTGATTATTCCAACATAATAAGCCATATTAGCAAACACATTATCGGTATCCACAAAAGGCGTATATGCGTTTGATGTAACATTTTCTGCTGTAATGGTACAATAAATATTTACAGCAACATTTATAAAGTCAAGCCTGTTTATAGCGTCTGTATACGGCTTGTCTCCATACTCAGTGGAAATAAGACTGTATTCCATCGCCCCTTTAACCGTGTCAACTGCCCACCAATTCGGCTCATACGCAAAGACTGCTATGCTGGATAATGACATACATAATGTCAAAAGTACCGCAGTAATCCTCTTTTTCACAAAATTCACCTCTGATAAAATTTCTGCTCCGCCAATCTAAGTCAACACAAAACTTCAAATTAAATATATATATCAGCGAAAGCATTATATTTGTGTGCGTAAACTGAGAGTAAATTATAACACAAAATTCGACTTTTCTCAAGTTTTGACTTCAATTTTTAATAGAATGTTCACAAACTATGAATATATTTACAAAGCGTTAAACAACCTTTTTCACCTTCCTAATAGTGGAAGTATCTCTTATAAATATACTTTTTACACTAAAAAGCAGGTATAGATAAAACAGCAGATTAAATATTAATTATTTGCTTCCTTTTTATATTCCTCGATTATGTATCTTGGTCTAGCCTTGGATTCTTTATAAATTTTTCCTATATACTCTCCTATTATTCCAATAGACACAAGCTGAACACCGCCCAAAAACCAAATTGAACACATGAGAGACGCCCAGCCGTCTGAGGTATAGCCAAAAAATTTGCTGACAAGAGTATATATCGCAGCGATAACAGCTGCAACACACACAATCAACCCCATAGACCACAGAACTTTAATAGGCTTAACGCTGAACGAAGTTATACCGTCAAAGGCAAAAGACAGCATCTTTTTTAACGGATATTTGCTTTCACCGGCAAAACGTTCCGCTCTTTCATAATACACACTATCGCTTTTATAACCGATAAGAGGAACCAATCCTCTTAAAAACAGATTTACTTCTTTAAAACTTTCCAGGTCATTAAGCGCCCGCCGGCTCATCAGACGGTAATCTGCATGATTGTATACAACGTCTACACCCATCATAGCCATAAATTTATAAAAGCCCTGGGCAGTAGTGCGCTTAAAAAACGAATCGGTCTTTCTTTCACTTCTAACGCCGTATACCACATCGCATCCATTGTCAAACTTCTTCACCATCTCAGGAATAACATTAATATCGTCCTGCAGGTCGGCGTCTATCGAAACCGCACAGTCGCACTCGTCCTTTACAGTCATCAAACCTCCCAAAAGAGCGTTTTGATGTCCGGCATTATGCGCCAGCTTTACACCCCTGTAAATATTGTTTTGCTCGCATAGTCCGCTGATTATTTCCCATGTCCTGTCCCGGCTTCCGTCATCTACAAAAACTATCTTACTCTCAGGACTGACTGTTCCTTCGCTAATCATTTTCCCATATAATTCCAGCAAGCGCTTTGAGGTTTCCCCCAGCACTTCCTCCTCGTTGTAGCACGGCAGAACTACAAATAATTTTGTATCCTTCATATCGTCCTCCTATTAAAACTTTAAAAATAAAAGGGCAGGCGTAAGCCTACCCTAAATCCAATTTACAAATTAATTGTCAGACTGTAACGGGCAGTCATAGTTAAAATTACTGACCTTCACCCTGCTGTGCTGCGTCTTGCTGTGCCGCACCATCAGCGGCTCCGTCCTGAGCAGCACCCTGATCTGCTGCATCGCCTTCAGCTGCACCTTGCTCAGCTGCGCCATCTGCTCCTTCAGCCGCACCGGCTTCAGCTTCCTGCTGCGCCTGAGCTGCCTGCATATCTTCAGCAGTCATGATTATATTACCGTTTGCATCAACCAGATTTCCATTTTCATCAGTAGAAACATTCATAGTTCCTTCGTCTGACGCACTGTCTGAAACTGCATTCTGAGAAGCATACTCCTGTATTGAAACATAAGTAAGCACAACAGATGAAACTATAAATAATATAGCTACAACAGCCGTGAACTTCTTGAGCATCGCATCAACAGTTCTTCCTTTGTTCTTTCCAAAAAATGTTTCAGCGCCGCCGGCAATAGCACCAGACAGACCCTGCTGTTTTCCGTGCTGCATCAAAACAATCACTGTAAGCACCACGGCGATAATCACGTGGATAATAACTAAAGCTGTTTGCATTTTTAAACTTCCTCCTCATACGTTCAATAACGTATATTAGTAAAATATAGTATTTTGCTTAGTTTCAAAGCACCAGTGCACTAGATTATATCACAGCACCTGGTAAAAATCAAGTCTTTTTTTAAAAATTTCTATTTTTTCCGCACAAAACCAAACAGCCGCCGGCAAACAAGACAGCGGCTGTTCCTGTTTAATATTTATTTCGCGTACTCTATTGCTCTGAGTTCGCGGATTACATTCACTTTTATCTGACCCGGATATTCCATTGTTTCTTCTATTCTCTTTACTATATCCTTAGCCATCAAAATCGTATCGTCGTCACTAACCTTATCGGCCTTAACCATGATACGAACTTCACGCCCTGCCTGTATAGCAAAAGAGCGTTCAACACCTTCAAATGAATTTGATATTTCCTCAAGCTGTTCAAGTCTCTTGATATAATTTTCCAAATTCTCGCGTCTTGCGCCGGGACGAGCCGCAGAAATACTGTCAGCAGCCTGTACAAGGCATGCCTCTATTGAGTTTGGCTCAATATCTCCGTGATGTGCCAAAATACAATGAACAACCTTATCATTCTCTTTATACTTCTTAGCTATATCGGCACCTATAGTTACATGCGAACCCTCAACCTCATGGTCTATCGCCTTGCCAATATCATGCAGAAGTCCTGCACGTTTTGCCAGTGTAACATCCGCACCCAGCTCCGCCGCCATCAAACCTGCTATATGCGATACTTCGATTGAATGCTGGAGAACATTCTGACCGTAACTGGTTCTATATTTCAGTCTGCCTATAAGCTTTACAAGCTCAGGATTAAGTCCGTGAACATTGGTCTCAAATACCGCTCTTTCGCCCTCCTGCTTGATAACATTTTTAACCTCTTTTTGAGACTTCTCAACCATTTCCTCAATTCTGCCCGGATGAATTCTTCCGTCAGTTATCAGCTTTTCAAGCGAACGTCTTGCAATCTCACGTCTTACAGGGTCAAATCCAGAAAGTATAACCGCCTCCGGCGTATCGTCAATTATCAAATCTATTCCTGTAAGCGTTTCTATCGTTCTAATGTTTCTGCCTTCACGGCCGATTATTCTTCCCTTCATTTCATCATTGGGAAGTGGAACGACTGAAACTGTGGTCTCGGTAACATGGTCAGCGGCACAGCGCTGAATAGCTCCGGTAATAATCTTCTTCGCCTTTTCTTCAGCTTCCTCTTTTGCCTGCTCTTCAACACTTTTAATAAGCAGTGCAGACTCATGCTTAACATCATCTTCAACTTCTTTTAAAAGCAAATCTTTTGCCTGAGACGCAGTCATAGTAGCAATTTTCTCAAGCTGAGCTATCTGCAGCTTTTTAACACGTTCTATTTCAGCCTGCAGTTCTTCTGCCTCGTTAAACCTTCTTTGAACCTGTTCTTCCTTCTTTTCAATCATTTGATTTTTCTTATCAATTGTATCTTCTTTTTGCTGTACACGTCTTTCCTGTCTTTGAAGTTCGTTTCTTCTCTCTTTGATTTCTCTTTCAAGTTCACTTCTTGACTTATGTATCTCTTCTTTGGCTTCAAGTAATTTTTCCTTTTTTATGTTTTCTGCATCCTTCTCGGCCGCAGCCGCTGCATCGTTTAAAATACGCTCCGCTTCTTCTTCGGCGCTGCCTATTTTAAGCTCAGCAAAGTTCTTTCTATATGCATAACCGTATCTAAACGACATAAACGCGCTAATAACGCCTATTATGATAACGGCAATTAAAATCAATATCCATATCAAAGTATTTATCTTAAAGCACCCCCTTCTATAATTTTGATTGTAAAACAATTCATTCTTGACTTTTCAATTAACTATCCAGCAAAATCACAATAATAGCGCACTCGCAGCGCAAATTTCTCGGGCTGTTTCAGATCAACTTTCGTAACTGTTATAATAAACACATCATTCAATTGTTCCGCTTAGTCTGCCGGGATAGTTTTGAAATAAAAATCAGCAATTAAAGAAGATGATACATGTGACACTGCATAAAATCTGTGTACGCATAAAACTCACGTATTACATTATACACAAATTTCGTCAAAAAGTCAAGACTAATAAACTTTCGTTTATCCAATATATATATTACATTTTTATAACAAAGAAAAAACGGGATAGGCCTAAGCCTAAATCCCGTTTGCGCTTCGTCCGGCAAAGTGTGCGTAACGCCGGAGCGAAGTCTAATGTTACATTTAAAAAGGTACGTTTCTTTAAACTATGTCTTCTAGTTCGGCAACAACAGAAGTCTCATCAACAGATTTCTCCGAACACTCCTCTTCGGGAGTGTAGATAACAAGTTCAACCGACTTTGTCAGCACATCAGTATAGCTGTAAGAAACCCGCTGCTCCGATGTAAAAAATTCACTCTGGTTATCTAATTTTACAGTAAAGATACTGGGGTATGTGCTCTCGATGACACCCTCGCGTGTAACAATTTGTTTTCTGCCTTTCTTAGCCGTAAGCCGGACCTTATGCCCAACATTGTCAGTAAGATCGGACTTTATCTTGGATAAATCATTCTGACCGTACAATTATCAAACCCCTCTTCACAAATATTTTTTATATTATAACATATTATTACAAATTTGTAAAGAGAAATTACAAAATTCTAACATAAAAGTTACACGACAAATTTTTCATGTTGCTGCAAACGCATTAAACCGCCGTTATTATCAATATATATCATGACACAATTTTATATAATCACGGAAATTTGTTCCCAAAATGTAATTAGTTATTAAGAAATCATCCACCGGAGTTGTGTTAAGTATCTTTGTTATACTTTGGTCAAAAGTTCTCGCGTCAACCACTATTATCTTGCTGTAGGCACATGTCAGCCACGGTATAAGCGCGTTTGAATAAGAATCTTTCAGCATAACAAGAGTTTTCTTATTCGGGCTGTTAGAGTCTATCTCTATATACGGCTGGTCGCCGCCCAAAAACATGTTATATGAAGCCCCGCGGCTCAAATCAAACATTTTTCCTGTGTAGTCAAATTCCTGATCAGGTATATAACTAAAGGTAGTACACTTAAAAGTAATATCATTTAAAGCATTTTTATAATATTCTATAGTATCCTTATGACTGTCTAAATACGGAGCCTGCGCCTGACTGTAAAGATATCCGGTGAAGTCTTTGACCTCACCTTTCTGGAATTCGTCCAGTCTCAGCGTGCCAAAGCCCATATCAGCGCCCATTTTGCAGTAAGCATAGTACGCTCCCAAGCTTGTCCAATGATGGTCTGTTCTGAAATAGACATATTCACCTGCATCAAAATGTTCTTTTAAGGTATCATAAACATTGATATTTTTTACTCTTTTATTAAAGTTACTATATAAATAATCTATATTTTCCTTTTCGTCATCACCCACTGTTTTGTAAAACGGCATAAAATCAATTTGAGTAGGGATAATCATAGAATACAGATTTATACTCGCCGGCAGCTTCTCAGCATAGAAATCCAACATTTTTATATATTCTTCCTGAGCCTGTTCATCGGCACGGTAAACTTCCATAACACGGTCGTCAGTCACAAGCAGTTCACTTTTCTTAGTTGAGCCTGTCCCTAAATCGCCGTTCGTTTCCACTAGCTTGCCGTACTCATTTATCCCCTTGCTGTTTTTATACGCAGCAGATACACTCATAAACGTGCTGCGGTAGCCAACATTATCTGAAAGGTATGTCTCAAAATCAGAAGTAAACTTTCCTGATTTAAGCCTTTCAAAAGAAAATGAAGGAAAATCAGCCAGTTTTCTGTTTTCCTGCTGTGCTGACGCCTCGTCTCTGGGCAGAATTACAACAGCAGTAAACCCGGCAATTAAAAATACAATAAATAATATCAAAGTAATGACTCTTCTTGCAGTCTTCACCTTACCTGCCCCCTTAACTCCGCCGCCGCGGATATTCAGCTCATGCTTAATTAAAATCTAAAGTATAAGAACGGATTATATGTTTCGCCGACTAAAAGTATAAAACAGAACGCCAGCAATGCTACAACAAGCACAGGAGTTACAATCACATTTACAGCGCTGCATTTCTTCGCAAACCACCTGTATCCATATCTTAAAACCGGAGTTGAAATAACGGCGCAGGCAATAAGGAGCCATAGATTCGACATAAGAGTCGTAAAGCCGGCAAAGTCATACAGTTTTCCTGTGCCTCCAAATGCGCATAAGAACCAATCCTTTAAAGCTCCGAAGTCGGTATAGTAGAACAGTGCCCATCCCAAAACAAACACAATGATTGTATATAAATGAGCAAAAAATGACGGGAGCCTCATCAAAGCGCCTCTAAACATTTTCTTTTCAATCACCAATAATATTCCGTAATAAGCGCCCCAAAGCAGGAAGTTCCAGCTGGCGCCGTGCCAAAGACCGGTAAGCGTCCAAACAAGCAAGATATTAAATATCTGATGACGCCGGTTTCCGCCAAGCGGTATATAAACATAGTCTCTAAAAAATGTACTGAGTGATATATGCCATCTCCGCCAAAAGTCTGTAACATTTTTGGCTATGTAGGGATAATTAAAGTTCTCCAGGAAGTTAAAACCAAACATTCTTCCCATACCTATTGCCATATCCGAATAACCTGAAAAGTCGAAATATATTTGGAAAGTATAAGCAATTATACCAACCCATGCGGACAGAACAGATGATGACGCCATATTGCCGTCGAGCAGCGCGGTTGCTATTGCACCGACGCCATTAGCAAATACTACCTTTTTAACCATTCCCTGCACAAACCTTAATATTCCATACTCAAATCCTTTAAGAGTGACATGTCTGTCATTGATTTGGTGTTCAATATCGATATATCTGACAATAGGACCAGCAACAAGCTGGGGGAACATCGAAACATAACAAAGGAAACTTAACGGATTTTTCTGAACCTCTATTTCGCCTCTATACATATCTATAGTATAAGACAGGGTTTGGAAAGTGTAGAAAGAAATACCGAGCGGCAAAGCGAAGTTATAGTATGGAATACTAAGTCCGAAACCGGTATTTATACTGCTGATAATCCAGCTCGAATATTTAAAAGTAGCAAGAATACCCAAGTTAAGCACAAGGGACATGATAAGCGCCAGCTTAGCCTGCCATTTTCCAAAATATTTATGTATTATAAGACCATTGACATAATCTATAGCCGCGCTGAACAGCAAGGCAATAACCCATACAGGTTCACCCCAGGCATAAAAAATCAATGAGGCAATAACCATAACAGTATTTCTGTAGGTAATATTACTGTTCCAAAAGTATAGCAAAAGCACTATTGGCAGAAATATACACAAAAAAAGCAAGCTAGAAAATACCATACCTATCCTGTTCTCCCCTCTGTCAACTAACTGTTAAAAATTAAATTATCCGCAAAATAATCCATTATAATTTATAATTACAAATAATTAGGTTAGATTATAACACCAATAACTTTAAATGTCAATTAAATTTCTTTCATCAGCCGCTGAAACAATCGGCGCGAAATCCGAAATTTATCTAAACAAAATTAACAACTTATCTAAAAAATATACTTATACTTTTTAACAGTATATCTGAAAAATATAGAATGAAGAGGATTTTTTATACTTTTTACAAATTAAAACAAGTTTGACGATAATATTACAATAATATTAAAAATATAATTTTAAATGAAAATTTTTTAAATAATAAGATTTTGGTTTGTGAAAAGCTTAAATAAAACATACGGATACGTTAATGTCATATATAATAAAAATATATAAAAATACGATATACCAAGGCCTTGATAAATGTGTAGGGCTCAATGACTTTTTACATTAAAACCTTAATATCTGTGACTTCCGCCGCAGCTGTAAGGTATATGTTATTCAGACTCGTCCCAATTTAAAATCTACAACGGCATTAGTCTGACTTAATCTGATATATGTTATTGTATATCTCATTAGGTGAACTGCCGGAGTACATGGAGCGTTAACATATTTAAAACAGTTCAACATAATTCTTTTTATATTGAACTATTTCGCAGCTGCACGCCTTACATACCTGATTTCATCCCACTCAAATGTTTGCTATACCATATTAAAAAAATTCATTATTTTAGAAGTTTTTTATTTACAGTGTTGTTGATAAACATCAACAGGCTTGTTTTGATATACCTGGATGCGTGTAATACGAACCATATTTTGATAACCTGAAACGTCTGTGCCCAACCTGCAAGACAGGTGTGATATAAAGTGGCTTGTTTAATCTAACCTACAATGTCTGTGACCCCGCCTGTTGGGCGGGTGTGATACAAATTAGCTTATTTTGATTATCCTACAAAGTCAATTGCGGCTACACTTTTGTTTAAAAGTGTATGTAATACAAACTATATTGTATTACATACACTATAAATACCAATAATTAACTTAATTGTAATATATAAATCACTTAGTTGTGATGTATGACAGCAAACAAGTTAGATGTTAGCTCATCTAACACACAGCATTCAATATATAAAAGATACTTATTAAATATATACATCAATAATATAGAAATCCTAATTATAAAAGACTGCGCCTTTTACAACCAAAAAGACTAATTGAATCAATATGCATCCACAAATGTTTAGATTTTATGGTGCATGTCAATTCAATTAGTCTTTTTATATTTAACATCAAATCAATGCTTATCTAACTAAAAATTAATCTTCTTATACCGGTACCTCACATTAAGCACAAGTCCCACAGCCAACAAATTCGTCACGAGCGATGAACCGCCGTAACTGAAAAACGGAAGTGTTATTCCGGTTACAGGGAACAACCCTATACACATCCCTATATTTTCAAATGACTGAAACGCCAGCATAGCCGCCACTCCCGTGCAAATATAAAGTCCTTCGCTGTTCCTTGCATTGAGCCCTATATATAAACACCTGATAATTATCGCTGATAACAGCACTATTACAGCCACACCGCCTATCATACCCAATTCTTCACAAATTACAGAATATATAAAGTCCGTGTGCCGCTCCGGCAAAAGATTATTATAGCGGCTGGAACCGTTGTATAACCCCATGCCCGTAAGCTTGCCGCTGCCTGCGGCAATTTTTGACTGAATAACATGATAGCCGCTGCCTGTCGGGTCATTCTCCGGATTAAACAAGGTGATTATCCTATCCTTTTGATATTGTTTAAGCAGAAATATCCAAATCAGCGGACAGGCCGCCAACAGAGCCCCAAAAGCTCCGGCTAAATACTTCCAGCTGATTTTTGCCATAAACAGCATAGCCAGCGCCATCATCACAAATACTACAACCGTTCCGAAATCCGGCTGAAGCAGCATCAAAATACACAACACTGCCGGATGCAGAGCTACTTTCCACATGTTTTTCGGTTCATTCAAACCGCTTCCAACCTCACTCAAATGCTTGGAAAACGTTATCACAAATCCTATTTTGACCAGCTCTGCCGGCTGAAAACTGACAGGACCGAGAACAAACCAGCTTCTCGCACCGTTCTGCACTCTGCCCAGTCCGGGTATCAACACTAAAACCAATAATATGATACATGCCGCATAAATATACTTTGACAATCTCGCCAAATAATCATAATCCAGTATGCTTATTATGACAACCCCTATCAATCCTAAAACTAACGCCGCAGACTGCACTATAACGTATCTAACCGCTCCGTCACCACCGGCGCTTGAAATCATAACTATTCCGAAAACAGCCGTCAAAACAGTCAGTGCAATAAGGGTAAAATCAATATTCTTAATCGCGTCCCTAAACTTTCTTGTCTTTTCAAGCATCTATTAAACTCCATTCCAGCGTCATAAAAATAAGCGTAATTCCAATCAGCGTTTAATACTCAGCGCCACTCCGTCTCCCAGCGGCAGAACCGCTGTTTCGAGCCTCTCATGTTCACAAAGCATTTTTATATATTCTCTGAGCCTTTTAACTATAGTACGCTTTCTATGCAAAACCAAATCATCGGTTGCAGTCATTCCCTTGTACAGCACATTATCTGAAATTAACAGCCCCCCATGTCTCAGCATACTGAAACATGGTTCAAAAAACGAATTATACTGGGCTTTTGCCGCGTCTATAAAAATCATATCGTATTTATTATTTTTATTCTGCGCCAATTCCGGCAATATATCATTTGCGTCACCCTCAAACAACTTTATCCTGTCAGAAAATCCCGCTCTTGCAAAATTCTTTTCAGCAAATACCGCTGCTTTGTGATTGAGTTCTATAGTATCGACCTTCCCGGCTCCTGCGCCTATCATGCGTATGGCCGAATAGCCAATAGCACTGCCGACCTCAAGGACCTTTTCACAGCGCCCAAATTTTATCAAAACTTCTATCAGTTTTATGGTTTCGGGCTGTGAAATTGGCACCTGATTTTCAGCCGCAAATTCCTCCAGCTCTTTTAAAAAACCGGTGCTCTCCGGAATAACACTCCTAATATATCTGATTATATAATCATAATTTACGCTATCGTCTATCATATCTATTCCCTTTTTAAAAAGTCTAAACCATAATCAATTTTTAGCCTTTTCGGTAGGGCTTGGCGTCGGCGTACTCTCGTCAACCGGCTTTCCCTCCTCAAGAAGCTTCATTTTTTCCTGATGTTCATCATAAGTCTGAGAGAAATAATTTTTATTTCCGCTCGGGTCAGCAAGGAAATACATATAATTGGTATCGGCAGGCCTAAGCGCCGCCTTAATCGACGCAAGCCCCGGAGAAGCTATTGGACCTTCCGGCAAACCTTTATATTTATATGTATTATATGGAGAATCTATTTCTGTATCCTCAATACTCAACACAGTTTTTCTTTCATGGAGCAAATACTGCACAGTAGCACACGATTCCAGTTTTTTGCCCTCATAAAGCCTATTGTTAAACACGGAGGCAACCAGCTTTTTCTCTCCGTCATTCGCCGCTTCTCTCTCAATCACAGAAGCCATTGTCACAACCTGATCAATCGGGTCTCCGGAACCGCTCTGATTGTATACAGGCAGCACATTTGACTTAAACGCGTCCAGCATCATAATAATTATATCATGAGCCGAGGTGCCCGGATATATTTGATATGTCGCCGGATACAGATACCCCTCAAGGCGATTCTCCGAACGCGGAATCTCATTCACAAAGTCATAATCAAATTCTCCGTTATTTACTTCATCCATAAACTCTTCCTTATCCACCAGTCCGTTCTGAGCCAATATATCAGCTATCTGCCCAAGCTCATAACCCTCCGGGATAACTATCTGAACCTGTTCGCCGACACCGCCCTCAGCGTAATTTCCAAATGTCTCCAAAAGTTCGTCATAAGTCATAGAAGAATTGACAGAATGTCTTCCTCTTTGAAAAATGTATTTATTTCCGGCATACATTTTAAACAACGCCGGATATTTTATAACGCCGCGGTTTCCAAGCAGGCTAGCAACCTTAGCCGAACCGGCTCCTGCGGGTACATCAATAACATAATTCTTTCCATCGCCGTCTAGACCGTTTATATCACGGTATGCCAAATTACCTGCAGCGCCTATGACAACAGCAACTATGACTGCAGCAATACATAGGGCTATTATTCTTCTGACCCTTTTTCTCTTTTTTTGTTTTAACTGCTTCATTGCCTCTCTTGCCGCCCTTTTTGCTTCAAGCTCTTCAAGAGTTTTATATTCATGCTCCACTTGAATCACCCTCCGTTTATATGTATTTTAAAATCCCGGCTGATTCATAAGCCGCTGTTTAACCGCATATTATATTACTGTCCGTGATAACTGTATCAACTTTTATATCAAACTCGTCACGGTATATTTTATCAAGCAGACACTCTTTAAAACAAAGACCAACAGTATCACCGGCAAAGCCGTTTAAAAACCTGTCGTAATACCCTTTGCCGTATCCTATCCTATATCCGTATTTATCAAAACCCAGTCCCGGAACCACAACTAAATCTATTTCAGAACTTTGAACAGGTTTCAAAACACCGGATTCAATCAGCTCAGAGTCAGGTTCTAAAATTCCATAACTGCCGGATTTCAGCTGACTTAGACTGTCTGCTCCAAAAGCTGTTATTTCACATTTCACACTGTCACACAACGGCACAGCCAGCTTCTTACCGTCTGAAATCACTCTGTCTAGAATGTCAAATGTATCAGGTTCACTTCCAAAAGATATGTAAAGCATAACCGTTTCTGCGGATATATATTTATCTGAATTTAAAAATTTTTCTGTTATATCAGAGCTCTTTAAATTTCGTAAACCCTGTGGAATTTCATCTCTTATTTTTCTTAAAAATTTTCTCTGCTCTTGCTTATTCATAATCTAAACCTGCATTTTCTGTAAAATGCGCTCACCTTTTGGAGGCTCTGAGAAATAATCCACAATAGCGGCTCCAAATTCCAACGCTTTCCCTGCGCCTTTAGCTGTGATAAAATTTCCATCTCTCACTACTCCGTCTGATAATATGTTTGATTCTGTCAGACTATCCTCAAACCCCGGGAAGCAAACTGCATCTTTGCCGTCAAGATATCCAAGATCACCTAAAATCATTGGGGCAGCGCAGATTGCGGCAACCAGCTTTTCATTTTTCACACAGTACTCAATTGCATCGGTAACCATTTTATTTTTTTGAAGATTTAGGGTTCCCGGCATTCCTCCAGGCAGAATTACACCTGAAATATCTGAATAATCCGGCTCAGAACAATCTGTTTTTATGGTAATATTATGAGCGCCGCAAACAAGTTCGCCGTCAACTCCAACGAACTTAACCTCCAGCCCTGCTCTTCTGATTACATCAACAGGAGCCACCGCTTCGGTCTCTTCAAACCCATCAGCTAAGAAAATATACAGCATCTTATCAACCTCTTTTTTATATATTTCTCCCTGTTCCCTCTATTTATTTTTCTTTTTATCCTTCCTGACAGTCATAACAAACTTGGGAAGTGTAGCAAATCTACCCAATCTGCTGGGATTCTTGCAAAATCTATACAGCCATTCAAGATTACACTTTATAAATAACTCAGGCGCTCTTTTTGCAACGCCCGCAAATACGTCTAAAGCCCCGCCGACTCCCATACAAAGAGAAACATTAGTAAGCTTTGACTTGTTTTCAAATATCCACTTTTCCTGCTTAGGAGCTCCCAGACAGACTAGAAGCAGCTTAGCGCCTGACTCGTTTATCTGTTTAACAATATCATCGGTTTCATTATCCGAAAAATATCCATGATGAACACCAACTATATTCAAACCAACATATTCATCCAGAAGTTTAACAGCTGCAGCCTCAGCAACGCCCGGCTTAGCTCCGAATAAAAAAACGCCTTCACCTGTCTTTCTGATATTGGACAAAAGACCACAGACCAAATCAAAGCCGGCAACCCGTTCAGGCACAGGAGTTCCAAGCATTTTGGCCGCATAAACAACGCCTATACCGTCAGGGGTACACATATCAGCCGAGTTCAGGACTTCTCTAAATCCGGCGTCTTCATAAGCCGCCATAACTATCTCAGGATTGGGAGTAAAAATAGTTGAAACCCCATCGCTTCTTACCATTTGCTCAGCCTTCTTCAAAGCATAAGCCGATGTAATCCTATCAATTTTAACTCCTAATATATCAATTGTATCTCGCATTCAAAAGCTCCTTACCGATATTTTTACATATTCTAATTTATTATAGCACAAAAACATATTTTATGCAAGATAGTAACGCATTTGTATATATGTTGTAATGATTTGCAAAATAAATTTATCTTTCACCGAGGGTCTATAGATTATATTTCACAAACTATTTACTATTTGGCTTAATAATAATATTAGATTTAAATATACTTTTTAGACTTCACTGTATTCAGGCTCAGTCTTCTATAAATTTTTAATCAACTAAAAATGTCATATAAAATTATACCTTTTATATAGTGTTTATGCTATATTTTATTTTCATTAATCACAATATATAATATTAAGATTAATATATAAGAATAATTTTGGTTACAAACTGTACATTAAACAATAAGTGTTCATATGCTGCTCATCTAACGAGATAAACAATATTTCCCAGGCCGGCTTTCACCAAAAACATATATTTTTATATAAAATTTTATAAATTATAATTACTAAACACAGAAAGTCATCAAATTAAGCTTTTCACGCTCCGTATATTATACAAATATTATATACATATGATTATGAAACAATCAGAAAAAAGAGAATCGGATGTATTATTATACAGCTCAGATTATTTAAATAACTATTTAAAATTCTTATTTATATCCATATATATTTCTTAAAAATTATAAAAATTTTTAAATTAATGTAATATTTCTGTTTTAAAAATTTTTTATTAAATTATATTTAAAAAAGTCCGACGCCATACAGCGCCGGACTTTTTAGAGAATTATATTAATCTGAAATAACTATAGTTGCTACAAAGTATCCTGTTGAATCTGAGCCTGTTGCTGTTATATTAGACCCTGCAACAATATCCTTTGCTGTAATACTCTTTCCGGTGGTTGATTTCAGGAATGTAGTTCCTGACTCATAATATACCGTCTCTGTTCCGCCGGATGAATTGGTTACTGTTATAACCTTAAGCGTTGTGTTTATGCTTACAACTTTACCTGTCACTGTCGTCTTTCCCGTTGATGAAGTCGCGCTGGACTCTATCTTGGAAATATTTGAACCGTCTGTAACAACCGTTGCGGCATTTCCCGGACGCAGGTCGTATATAGTTGCGTCCACTCCGTTAACCTTAACAGACGTTGAAGCAGTAAGGTTATATGTCTCACTCTTTCCCTTTACATCAAGAGTAATCTGCGGAGTTTCGCTCAGGATTATTTCCTTTATTGTACCTGATACGTTTTCAGTCTCACTTGTAGCCTTTATTGAAACAACCTTGCCGTATGTCAGTGATAAAACAACGCTGTCGTTCTTAGCCAAATCTCTAACTCCCGCAATATTGCCGTTTCTGGTAACCTCAACACCGTTTATAGAAACGTCAAATGTCTCCTGCTCATTATCACTGTTCTTAATTGTTATTGTTGTACGGTTATCGTCTCCGGCATTAACCTTTACGAAAGTTCCGGACACATCTGAGGTTTTGCTCTCTACTGAACATTCAGTTACCTTTGAACCTGACAGTACCAATCTTACAAAGTTGCCTGCCTTAACGTCTCCGTAAGAACCCTGGCTTCCTTTAATAGTATACTTACAGTTTGAAGCGAAAGTATATGTCGCCTTATTGTTCTCGTCCTCGGAATCTTTTATAGTTATCTGCTGTCCGCCGGAATTATCACTTGTCTGAACAACTATTCCGTATACAGAAAGATTTTCCTCAGGCGGAACCGTCTCAATCATTCTGACATCGCCGAATGTATAAGTGACCATAACTTCGCTCTGTGATTCTATTCTGCTGAACTTTGAATTTTCTCCATTAATCTTTATACCTGTCATATCTCCGATAGTGCAGGTTGTATTCTTTCCGTCAGCGTTTACTACCATTTTTTTATTGCCAGTATCTATTGAGCTCACTTTTCCCTGAATATAATTTCTGTCCATCTTCTCCATCATACGGTTAAGAAGAGTTGCCATCTGAGCTCTGGTAAGCGTTGTTTCCGGTGAGAAAAATGCTTTGCCGTTCTCGTCTTTTCCCATACCGTTCATAAGCCCTAAATTTGTAGCATAAGCAACATAAGGACGCGCAGCTTCAGGGATAGAAGCATAATCTGAATATTCGTTTTCATCCAAAACAGCTGACTGTGCTTGGTCATCTTTTCCAGCCAGTTTAACCATCAAATACGCTGCCTGCCATCTGAGAAGAGATGTGTTTGCATTTGCCGCTGACGCATAGTCGCGCAAGTCAGTAATATTCAAAACGTCAAAATACATTAAAAAGCTAAGCTCATCAACATATGTCGTATTAATAGCGTTAACAGTAGCCGAGTAACCGGCGTCTGCCCACTTCACCGTCTGCGAATACTCAGAGTCTTCAACTCCCAGGATTCTGGACATCAGAACCAGGGTTTCCACCTTTGAGACTGCACGCTGAGGTTTAAAGGTGCCGTCCTCATAACCTTTTATGTATCCCTTGTCCGTCATCTCGTTTATTGCCTGCTTTGCCCATGCAACTGTCGCGTCGTTTTCCACGTCAGAAAAAGTCGCCGCAAAAACCGAGGTCGAAAGTACCGCTGCCAGCATTGTGCCGCAAAGCAGCGCCGAAATAAATCTTTTAATTTTCATTTTAAACCTCCTATGTATATGATACACATTATATTGTTAATTATCTACTTTAAATATACCATACGTGCCAAAATATTTCAACCGCCAATTATCCAAATGTGAAAGTTTTTTTTAACAATTATGTAACAAAAAACCAAATTTCAAATAAAATGTCTTTAATACCATAAAGTTTTCGGTGTATTTTCAATTCCTGCGCTAATACTAACATTGTAAAAAAATCAAAAATAAAGATGATTTTTGTAATAGGAGGACTGAAAATGAAAAAAACTTTCATTTCCTTTATTGTGGCTATGAGCATCGCAATCTATTCAATGTGCGGATTTGCCGTATTTGCTGATGTAGTGCCCAATGAAGGCGGAACCATTGAAAACTATCCTCAAGGTTCCGTTACTAATAATAATGGAAATAACGAAACAACAACAGGAGAAGGTCAGCAGGATGTCAATCTGCGCACATTTGACGGCACAAACACAGATGGAACAATTGACATAACTAACGGCGTTTCCACAACATTAATCGAAAACGGTTCGAAGTATAACGGTATGGCAACCATGCCGATAAACTCGAATATGGCACAGTCAAGATACAGCACGGCACGCGTTGCGCTGTCTCCGGATATATCAGATACAAAATATGCAGAGGCAGCAGAACTCCTCGGAGCATTGGGAATAATGGTCGGAGACGCCGAGTCAGGTGCATTCAGACCTAACGACCCAATCCTCAGAAGTGAGATGGCAAAAGTAGCTGTATACTCTATTGGACTTGAAGACGTAGTAAAAAGTTCCAACGGAATTACAAAATTTCCTGACGTACCTGCAGACCACTGGGCAACAGGAGCAATTAACACAGCCGACCAGCAAGGTTTAGTAGTTGGTGACACAGAAGGAACTTTTAGACCTGACGACAACGTAACATTTGAAGAAGCGGTAGCAATTATAGTTCGTGCTCTAGGATATGAGCCGGCCGCTGAGGACAAGGGCGGATTTCCAACCGGATATATGTATATCGCGTCATCTAACCAGCTGCTGAGAGGCATTGACGCTACAGCTGCCGAGCCTGCAATGAGAGGCGACATAGCACAGCTGGTATTTAATGCAATGACCGTTAACCTTATGGAGCAGGTTGGATATGGTTCAAGCATATCTTATGAAGTTGTAGACAAGACTTTGCTTTATGACAAATTAAATGTTGAAAAAGCATACGGTCAGATAACAGCAACCGGTGAAACTTCACTGTCTGGCGGTTCAACAACAGCTGAAGACAGAATCCAAATCAACGACAAACTTTATCTGATGGGTGATACAAACGCAACACAAATGCTTGGTTACAATGTATTGTATTACGCAAGAATAGATAAAACCACAGACGAAAAGACACTTATATTAGTAACAGAACAGCCGAACAAAAACAACACATTAACACTTAACTCAACAGACATCGTAGACGTAACAGGCGACACGACAGACAAGAGAACAGTTGAATACTGGGCAGACAGAAATACAGACAGAAGAACAAAGACAGTATCAATAGACCCGAATGCTATCTATATTTATAACGGTAAGTATAAAACAGGACTCACAAACGAAGACCTTAAACCGGCAAGCGGTAACCTCGTTCTTCTAGACACTAACCTCAACAGCATGTACAATGTTGTATTTGTAAACCACTTTACTAATCTGGTAGTTGACACAGTATCAGAAATAACCGGAAGAGTTACAGATAAATATCTCAACGGTTCACTGGTATTTGACAAAGATAATGCCGACGTTAAATACAGTATCATCAAGGACGGAGCCAAGATTGACATTTCAGACCTCAAAGAATGGAATGTAATTTCTTACACCATAAGTGATGATAAGAACTTGATAAAAGCATATGTTTCAGACGCGTCAATAACCGGTACAGTAAATGAAATTTCTGAAGACGGATACAGAATAGGTGACAGTGAAACACTTTATGAAAAAGCTACAAGTTATCCAAACGAAATTAAACTCCGTGACAGGGGAACATTCTATTTAGATATTGAGGATAAGATTGCTGCTGTAAACACAAAAGCAACAAACGAATCCGCTATAACAACCAACTACGCATACTTGGTTGACGCCGCTCTCAAAGACAGCTTTGACAAAGTAGGTCAGTTTAAACTGTTCACAAAGACCGGTGAAACTGTTGTTATGGAGAGTGCAACAAAACTCAGATTTAACGAAGAATACGCTCAGACTCCTACAACCGTAGTAAATGCCTTGACAGCCGGAGGAAAAGCAACACCGCAGCTCATAATCTATGAAGCTAACAGCGACGGCAAGATAACAGCAATCGAAACAGCAAAAGATGAGACAGCAACAGGAGCTCCGAACACAAGCACATTCACCAAAAATATTCAGAAGGACGATATGGTTTACAAACGTGCTTCCGGTAAATTAGGAAATGTAGGTATTAACGAGGACACAATCATATTTGATATTCCTGCAAGTGCTGGAACAGACACAGACAAGTATTCAATGCGTAACAGTTCCACATTGTCAAATGATTCTTCATACGACGCAATAATCTATGACCTTCAGGAAAACTATATGGCTAACGTAGTAATAATCACAAGCTCAACAAGCATCACAAGCGCTGAGTCACCGATAACAGTTGTAAATTATCTCGCAGAGACACAGAATGCTGACTATGAGTATACCGATAAGCTTTATGGATACCAGTCAGGAGAGACAGTTGAAATCATGGCAGCAGACAAGAGCGTTCTTAGAAAGAGTGACGGAACAGCCCTTAAGTCAGGTGATATCATCCAGTATAAGACAAACGCTAAGGGTGAGATTGATGGAATAACTGTTCTGTTCGACAGCGACAACAAGACAGAAGAATTCCTGAGAAATGTAACGACCGACCTGACAACCGTTTACGGAAGAGCTATTAAGAAGTTCAGCGGAAGCGTAAACGTAGCTGTTGGTGACGCAACTTACAACTACTCTACAGGGGACGCAATAGTATATCTCTATGATTCATCAAAGAAGAAGAATAGTATATCTGTTGTATCGCCGGCTGATATAGAGCTTTACGAGAAAGACAATGAAGCAAGACTGTTCGTAAAACTTTATCAGGACGCTGTTCAGGAAATGGTTATCGTAAAATAATCAAATATTTCTAAACAGTAACAAAAGAGCACCTGACAAATATTTGTCAGGTGCTCTTGCCTATTATTATATTTATGTTTAAATTTATATTTAAAAATATTTTATTGCTTTGTATACTCAGCAATATATAAAAAACATACCTGTATCGTAAAATAGGGAAAACATCACAATGTTGTAAAATTTCATGATGGAAAAAATTGTGAGAGCAATCTATCATTTACAGAAAAGGGGACAGCTCTGCCAAACCGTTTAAGTTTATATAATATTGTATTTTAAGCAGCTTGCTGTTGCTCTATTTGTCCTTTGAATTTTTATCATTTTCATCCTTATTAAAATAGGACGACGGCAAATTAAGATTTAGCAAATCACCGGGTTTTACTCCCAAAATGTCGGCTATATTAAAGAAAACCTCAAGAGAAAAGGAAGCGGTTATATTAGGGGCTTCAATAGAACTTAGATGCGACCGGCTAATATGGGCTTTCTCTGCAAGTTCATATTGGGTATATCCCTTAGCCTTTCTCAAAGCTGAAATCATCAACCCCAATTCAACGAATCGGTCTCTGTTTTCAAAACCTGCTTCTTTACGCATTTTATATCCTCCTAAAATAATAAATTAATATAGTTTGTATATTGAACACTGCGTGTTCAGATGATAGCTCACCTCACGCGGCGCATAAATGCGCCCTACCGATGTT
>ERZ827471.351-NODE-351-length-44359-cov-5.649738_pt1 | contig 44359 bp, 58 predicted proteins | sample MGYA00519772_ERZ827471 | MGnify/ENA primary metagenome ERZ827471 (study PRJEB31778, sample SAMEA3449315) | human gut metagenome | biome: human gut; feature: human-associated habitat; material: faeces | place: United Kingdom | collected 2010/2012 ...
TCCGGCGCTTCTATCGTGAGGAAGAAGTACACGAACAGCAGGGCGTGGGCATTGGCCTGTATCTGGCCCGCGAGATCGTAACGCGGCAAGGCGGCTATATCAAAGTGGTTTCGGAGCCGGGCAAGGGTTCAGAATTTTCCATTATGCTGCCGACAAAATAGAACGCGGCGGACGGCCATTTCCGGCTGCCCGCCGTAAATTTTTTTGAAATGTCCGAGCGTTGTAACATTTCACCTCGATTTTCAATGAAATTTTTTGGCCGCTGTAACATTTCGCGGACATTTAGGTTTTACAATACCCTTATCAAATATGGAGGTGATACAACTATGACATGGCCTTTTGAAAATGACACCAGCGCCATTACAAAGAAGCTGGCGCAAAGAAGCTTCAAAGCCAACAAATTACGAAATATTGTTGCTGTAATAGCAATCGTTTTAACATCAATGCTTTTTACTTCTGTAACGACTTTATGTGTTGGAGCGATCCAGTCTATACAGACAACTATTTTGCAAATTAGGGGAACCAGCCCGTCCACTGGTACATCTGTAAATTGGATTGCCATAATAGCAGCCCTGTTTTTTATTATGATTTTTGTAATAACGGGCTATTTGCTCATTCGCAATATTTTTGAGATTTCTGTTGTTCAAGAAATAAAGAAATATGGCTTATTAAGAACAATCGGAACAACGGAGAAGCAAATCAAGCGAATTGTTTATAAGCAAGCATTTTGGCTGTCTATAATTGCTATATCTATTGGGTTGATTTTAGGATATATAGTAGGAATACTTATGCTTCCGTGGATTCTTAATTTTATGAAAGGCGAGTATCACAATCTTTCTGTGAACTTGAGTTTTAATCCTATTATTTTTGTCGTTGCCGGGATATTTAGTGCGATTACTGTTTGGGTGAGTATAAAGAAACCATTCAAAATTGCAGCTACGATTTCGCCCATTGAGGCAACTAGATACTATGAAAAAGACAATTATCATAGTGCCAACAAGAATCGTCTTTCGTTTAAGAATAGAATAACAGAAATGGCATGGAGAAATTTAAGAAGAAATTCAAAGCGTACCATATTTATCGTCTTATCCATGATACTCTGCATTATTCTCCTAAACAGTGCAATCGCAATCGGAAATAGTGTTGATGTTAAAAAATATGTATCTTCTGTTACCTCATTTGATTTTGTTGTGGCAAGCCCAAACACATTTTCTAATGTGCAAGGTTTTCGATTTAAAGATGATTCTGTTAGTAATGAAATCATATCTGATATTGAAAATAATATTCCTGTGCTGAACGGAAGTCGAATTTATAAAAACACTTTGGATGATGTCAGTGTTACTTATGATTATGGTAGTTTGGTCACGGAAGTATTAGACGAATACACAGAAGATAATCACCTTATACGAAGTGGTATGGTTGATGGCAGAACTTATCCAGTAAAACTCGGTGTTGATTATCGACCTCTTTGCAATATTTACGGGGTAGAAAAATCAATACTTCCTAAATTGAATTTCATTGAGGGAGAAACAGATATACAGCAACTAACCTCATATTTGGAAAGTGGAAACTATGTTATAGAAATTTCAGCGATCAACCCAAATGAATCTCCTGAATTTCTTTGTCCGCTCAATCAGGAAGTTACCATTTACAAAGATGGATTGCCTTATAAAACGGTTTCGGTAATTGCGCGTGCAGTGGTTGATTTTTCATTGGTAGAATCTCCGGGTAAGAATGTTGGCTACACTGATGTTGGCGGCGATTGTCCTATTTTCTATATGAGTAATGAGATGTTTGTGGAATTGTATAACAATCCAGCCATAATGAGTTATGTGTTTGATGTGGAAAAAGAACACTTTTTGCCAGCGACCGAGTACATCAATTCTTTGCCTACCGTTGAATACGCATCGTCTGAAACATTGGCACAAACTATGAATGGATTAAAACAAACTATTTTTATCATAGGTGGCCTTATTGGGTTTCTATTAGGAAGTATCGGGCTTGTGAATTTTTCCAACATCATTATAACGGGCATTATAAACCGGCAACGGGAATTTGCTACATTAGAGAGCATCGGAATGACGAAAAAACAAATTAACAAATTGACCGTATTGGAGGGATTGTTTTACGCATTTCTGATTTGTGTAATGGGTTTACCTCTCTCTCTTATTGTTGCAAATACAATTCTTCCTACTTTCTTTAATCAACCTGACTTATGGCTGTTTACAATACAGCCTACGATTTTCCCGTTGATATTAGAGGGAATTGTTATTTGCGTTGTGGCGATTATAGTTCCTCATGTTTCGTTTCGCTATTTTAGAAAAACAAGTATTGTAGCTCGATTAAGGGTAGTTGAATAATAATTTTGAAATGTCCGAGCGTTGTAGCATTTCACCCCCGATTTTCAATGAAATTTTTTGGCCGCTGTAACATTTCGCGGACATTTGGGTTTTATAATACCTTTATCAACAGGCAAGAAGCCTTGAAAGGAGTTTTGAATATGAGCGTTTTACAGACTATTGACCTGAAAAAGTATTATGGCACAAAGCCGAACATTACCCGCGCCCTTGACGGTGTGAACTTCTCCGTGGAGGACGGCGAGTTTGTGGCCGTTGTGGGAACATCCGGCAGCGGCAAGTCCACCCTGCTTCACATGATGGGCGGGCTGGACACTCCCACCAGCGGAACCGTGATCGTCCGGGACAAAGAGCTGTCGAAAATGAACGACGAACAGCTCACCATCTTCCGCCGCCGCAACATCGGCTTTATCTTCCAGAACTATAACCTTGTTCCTATCCTGAATGTGTATGAGAACATCGTCCTGCCGGTGGAGCTGGACGGGGACACGGTGGATCAGAAGTTTTTGGACGAGATCGTTCATCTACTGGGGCTGGAAGATAAACTGAAAAACATGCCGAACAATCTTTCCGGCGGACAGCAGCAGCGTGTGGCTATCGCACGCGCTCTGATTACCAAACCGGCTATTGTGCTGGCCGACGAGCCGACGGGCAATGCGGACTTAGTAAAACGGACATCATAAAAAAACAATGTCCATTTTACCGTCTTCGTGAAGGGTTATGGACTGGACGAAAGACTTCCAGAACGCCGCCTTTTCTTCATAGCTGAACGTCTTATACACGTCTTCCCATTCCTGCGAAAGAAATTCCTTCAAAGCATTCACGTCCTTATGTGGGACGGCTGCGGCTGCATTGGCTTCCTGAAGTTGTGCCTGAAGCTGTTCATATTCCTTTTTGTACATATCCTTGTCAATCAGATCATCAAGGAACAATTCATATAGCTTTTTCAGTTTCGCCCGGATCCGGTTCGCTTCCGCTGCGGGATCCTTCGTTTGCGGACATTCCCCGTCAACCTCATATTCTGCGATATAGTCCGCAAGCGCAGGACGGATATTTGCAAGCATATTTTCCTCAATCAGTTCTTCCCGGTATGATTTATTACGGTCGCAGCAGTGCATAGAATAATGCTGATTACAACGGTATGCGCGATACTCACATTTCTTTCCGTCGGCACGTTTCCGGACGGTGGTTTGACACGTCATGTTATGCCCGCAGTCCGAACAGATCAGAAGCCCATTGAAGATATATGTTCGCGTCCGGCTATTCCTGACATCACGCTTCGCAAGAATCTGAATCCGGTCAAAGCGTTCCGGATCAATGAGAGCCGGACAGAAATCTTTGATTCCACGGTATTCCCCTTTATACAGAGTATTCCGAAGGCTGCGGACGATGGTATCATGGCAGAGACGGGGAAGCTGGTATTTCTCTTTTAAGTACATGAGCGTCCCGCGCTTGCTATTGGTCGCTTCAAAGTGGTCGAACAGATCCAGCGCAAACTGCTTCCATTCCGGATCAATAATCACATGCTTTTCCGGATCCAGCTTCAGCCCGCGCGGAAGGCTGCCCGACAGGTATGTTTTATTTTTTAGTTTATATTCAAAGACATCCTTTATACGGTCGCTGTCCCGGTCACATTCATCCTGTGCGACGGAAAGACGGATGTTAATGTGAAGCCGCCCGTTCGTCGTGGTCGTGTCATATGATTCCGTGACGGCTTTCCATTGAACGCCGTTTGCTTCCAGTATTTCCTGAATCCGATGATAGTCCCCGATATTGCGGAACCATCGGTCAAGTTTCGTGAAGATAATCAGATCGAAGTCGTGGCGCTTCACGCCGTCCAGAAGCCGGACAAATTCCTTCCGTTTCGTATATTTCTTCCGGGCGGTCAGGGCTTCATCCACAAACGTGTCTACAAGGATCAAATGGTTTTTTACAACAAAATCATCCAGTATTTCATTCTGGGCTTCCAACGTGTCGCCGTGCGCCACCTGGTCGTCATGGCTGCAACGGATGTATTTCGCAACGCGCATTCCGTACAGTTCCGGACAGGACTGTGTATAAAATGCCATAAATTCGCCCCCATTCTAAAAAAATGTATAAAAAATAAAGCTATGCAGCAGCACGGCTTTGTGATAGAATAGAGGTTGCGAAGCTGCTATTCTTTGTATTCACGTAAGCCGTGGCTGCATAGATAGTGCGAGAAGGGGACAGCCTTGCGAGGGCTGCCCTCTTTTCTTTTTTATTCATCGAAAGAATTATATGTAATATCCCCGGATTCAATGGAAATCTGGTAATCACCTAAGTGCGTTCCGCCGCAGGCTTCCTTGGCGTCATGTTCTTCACCTTTGACATAATCGGTTATGCTAATGAATAATGTGTCGCCATTTACGGTTAAACAGTTTACAGTATTCAGATCGAAGTTATAAATCACATGAACCTCATCGTCAGATTTGAAGTATTCCTGATAATAGTCGAGCGCATATTCCTGAATTTCCTCATTTGTAGAAACAAGCGCTTTCCTCCATTTGCCCGTCGTGTCGTTTTTAAAAGTTTCGTAGAATGTGACGTCGAAATCGAGAGCGGATTCAGCGGATGCGTCGTCCGATGATTCGGTAGATGAAACAGTTTCGGAAGTAGTTGCCTTGTCCGAAGTGCTGGTTGGTTCCTCATTTTTATCGCCTGAACTGCCTAAAGCTGCGAACACAACGAGTATAACAATAATCCAAAACCACAATCTTTTATAAATGGGTTTCTTCGACGCGCGCTTTTGCGACTTCTTTTCTTCTTTTGCCTTCCCTTTAAATAAAGCCATTTCTTTAACCTCTTTCCTTTTGGGTCGTTACCATGTCTATATCAGGAGGACATAGGCATGGAAGTTTTAACATGGCAAGCGCGGACAGAAAAACATTTGACGCTAAAGCAACTGGAAGCATTAACCGGGATAGGAAAGACCACTTTGAACAATATCGAAAATGGCTTGGTATCGCCGACACTGCGGCAGTTGGAAGCGATCGCGTCCGCACTTGGTACAACAATAAGTAAACTATACGAATCTGAATACAAGTAGTATACCAGATCAACGGCAGCAGGCGTCATTCCTGCGGCAGATTTCCCGAAATCGGGAAACCGTACCGGAACGCTTCAACACGTCCGGGATCTGCGGTATAATGCGACGCAGAAAGGGAGTGATGAAAATGGATATCAGAAAGAAAATTGACGCGCTGCTGGATAAGATCACGTCACAGCAAAAGCTGAAGCGGATCTATGACTTTGCGAAATATGTATACATATATGCAAAGTAACGTCGGCGGGAGCCTTTAAGGGCTTCCGCTTTTTTCAGTTTCATCCAATCTTCCGACCTTATGAAGCATTTCACGGATCTTTTTCTTCAAAGCTTCCCGCTGCGTCCCGGTCATTTCCAGATACATTTCCAGTAGGATTTTGTCGAAGCCGTCCAGATCGTACTGCTTGCAGAGTTCTTCCAGGATCGTCTGCGGCAGCGTGTCGAACATTTCCCCTTCACCGCTTATAAGATAATCATAATTCACGTTATATTCCCGGCAGATGGAAACCGCCATTTGTTCGGTTAAAGTGTTGCGACCTGATTCAATATCAGAGATCGCACTTTTTTTCACGCCTAACTTCACACCGAACTTTTCAAGCGTCAGCTTCAAAGATTTCCGGATTTCCCGGACACGTTCGCCCTGTGTCATTGGTTCATCCCTCCCTTCTTACTAAAGCATATCACTGAACAAAACGTAAGTCAATATAAAAGTACGTTGAACGGAAAAGCAATGTTGACAAAAGACGTACAGCGTACTATAATGTACGTAGAACGAACAAGAAAGGAGGTTGAAAGGACAGTGAAAAACGAACTTTTAAGGAAATGCCAAGAGGAAAGAAAGAGAGTTAATAAAAGCCGTGAACATTACAACGACGACAGAATGTACAAGCCATATGCGGATGGAAGGGAAAAAGAAATAACGATAAAAGAAAAAATAATAGAAATTCTCTGCGGAACGGAAGAAATGACGCCGCGAACCGCAGAGAAAATTCTAAATGATACAAAAGAATTGATTGCTTCCACAGCTATGGATCAACCGATAAATAAGAAAAACGATCAATGATTATTCAAGGCGTCGTTTATATCGGCTGCAATTTCCATATAGCAGGAAATCAGTTCGCTGTAATCATCCGGAAGATTGTTCATGCGCTGCATTTTGAGGATCGCAAGATCATGAACAAGCTGACCGTGGGAAACAAATAATGTTTCACTAGATGTTTCATTATCAGACATTCCCTTCACCTTCTTTCTATTTTAGCTTGTTGGCACATCCATTATAGCGGAAAGGCGAAGGGAACACAATCGTAGGAAAGGAGGTTGGAAGGGCTGTGTACAGACAAAGCGAAGCAGAAATAAAACGCACAGTAGCTACTGATTCACAGGAAATGGAAGTGACGGTAAAAATACGCGGGAAATTAACGCCAAACCAGATTAAGGAAGCAACAGAAATTACAGACAAGACATCGGAAAGACTTGAAGAAATCGCGATCGAAGGGGAACCGGATCAGAAATGGGGCGACAAAGAAACCGCCGGAAAATAATCGCAGCGGTTTCTTCGGACTAACGCTTGTTGACGGAAGCAATGACAGCGGCAACGATCAGTTTTCCCGTATCGCTATCAAGAACTTTGGCAAGTTCAGAAATTTCACTTTCTGATTTACCAGAAGAACGCAACGCGTCAAGTATGGCGCAGCGGGCTTCTGAAAAAGAAATAGCGTTCATTCCCTTCACCTTCTTTCTGTTTTGGTTTGGTGGCACATCCATTATAGCGAAAAGGCGAAGGGAGAACAATCACAAGAAAGGAGGGAACCACATGGCAGCAGTACAGGCGGCACAGAAGAGAGAAAAGAACCAGACAGAAGACGTTCGGGAATACCTCGAACTTCTGAAGGGGCTGACGAATGATGAAAAGAATCAGTTAAAGGGAATCATGATCGGAATGCAAATGCAGCGTGAGCTGGCGGCTGCGTTTAGCGCATAAGATCAGCAGGATCCCGGCGGGAAACCGCCGGGAAGTATATAGAGAGTGCGTAAGGCAGCAGGAACCGGGAGAAACGCAGGAAAGGGAAGAAAAATGAAAGGTCAGAAGACATTATTCAGCAGCGCGTCGGAAGAATGGGCGACGCCGCAGGAACTGTTCGACAAGCTGAATGAAGAATTTTGCTTCACACTGGATCCGTGTGCGACGGATCAGAATCACAAGTGCGAACAGTATTTCACGAAAGAACAGGACGGCTTAAAAATGGATTGGGGGGGGGCAGCGGGTGTTCTGCAATCCGCCATATGGAAGAAGTCTGAAAGAGTGGGTAAGAAAATGTTACACGGAAGGGCTGAAAGAAGGGACGGTCGTTGTCATGCTGATCCCGGCGCGGACGGACACACAGTATTTTCACGATTACATACAGCACAGATCCGAAGTCCGTTTCATCCGTGGACGCCTGAAGTTTGGGGAAGCGGAAAACGGTGCGCCGTTTCCTTCGATGATTGTGGTATACCGTGCGCCGGGAATGTGAGGGCTGCGGGATGGTAGATCAGAAAAAGCTGGAACTTATCAAAAAGCTGCGGGCATTGGCAGAACGCGGCGTCGGCGGAGAAAAGGAAGGCGCACAGAAGAAGCTGGATCAGCTGATGAAAAAATATGACATTCAGGAAATGGATCTGTCTGACGAACTGGAAGAAAATCATGACTTCCGGTATCGCAACGAATACGAAAAGATCCTGCTTCGACAGCTGTTTTATAAGATCGTGCCGGACTATAAGCAGAAAGCGTATGTCTACAAATACGGACGCGGCAGCAGAACGACAATGGGCGTCAGCTGCACAAAGGCGCAGGCGTTACAAATTCAGATCGAATATGATTTTTACCGGGATTTGTGGAAGGAAGAAGTTGATTTCTTCATGGACGCCTTCATCCAGAAACATCGCATTTTTGCGGAACCGACGGAAGGCGGCGGGACGGATGAAAGCAAGATGTCAAAAGAAGATCTGTTCCGTATGATGGCAATGATGGGCGTAATGCAGGATAAGAGCGTGAAGCCATTACTGGAAAGCAAGTGAAAGAAGGGCGAAAGATGGAAGTCAATAAAATCATTCGGGGGGGTGTCTGGAATATATGCAGACACTTCCGGACAAAAGCATAGAACTGATTCTGACAGATCCGCCGTATGGAAAGAAAGCAGATAAAGGGACGAACGGCTTCGGAGCCGCAAAGAACAGGAGATACGCGGGCGGATGGGATGGCAAAAGACCGGACAAAGCTGTGTTCGATGAAATGCAGCGCGTGTCAAAGAACATGATTATTTTCGGGGCGAATTATTTCGCGGACATGCTTCCGCCGTCTAACTGCTGGATATTCTGGGACAAGAAAGGCGAAATCAAATTTCAGAATCCGTTCGCGGACGGAGAACTGATATACACCACATTCAAAAAGCCTGTGAAGCGGATCGTATTCAGACAACAGGGCTTCATCACAGACAGCAAAGACAAGCGGTATCATCCGACGCAGAAGCCGTCTGAACTGGTGCAGAAGCTGATCGAAATGTTTACGGAAGAGGGACAGACGGTGTTTGATCCATTCATCGGCAGCGGGACGACGGCAGTTGCAGCGATCCGGGCAGGAAGAAAATATCTGGGGTGTGAAATTGACAGTGAATTTTGTGACATATGCGAACAGAGGATCAAAAGTGAACAGGAGGGAAAGAGAGCATGAAAGAGAAAAAGAACGTGCCGGACGTGCAGAAGATCTTTGCAGCGATCGCGCTGATTATTTCCCGGCGGGAAGAAGCGAACGTCAGTTTGATTTCCGTCAGGCATGTGCAACCGGAAAGAAAAGCAGGATAAAAGAAAAGCCTTCCGTAAGCTGTCGGGGCTTCGGAAGGCTTCGTGTCGGTTCTGGACTGTAAGCAGTACAAAACACATAACCGTGTTTTTATTTTACTGCTAATAATCCGGAAAGTCAAGAAACAACGACGAAGCGCAGGCTTCATATTCGCCCTTGTAATGGATAGTAACAAGTCAACCATATTTGATAAAGGGGGAATGACGGGAAAGGATGTAGCAGTATGGGAAGAAGGCTAAAGACGAACTATGTTCAGTATGACTATGAAGAAGCATATCAGAAGCAGCTGGACATGGAAGACGAATACACAGCACAACAGATCCTGAAGGGGAAAAGCAAGAAGACAGTCTATGCAACGAAAGAGATCCGATCAGGGGAGCAGTTGGAAGTAGAAATCTATCCGGAGTTTACGAAGGGGCAGCAGTCAGAGATCCCGACGGAAGCGCAGAGAAAGAAGCAGAAGCTGGCACAATGGAACCTGAACGAAAAGAACAGCCGGAAAATGTGTGAACGGGTAATCATTGAGAACTTCGGGGATCGGGACATATGGGCGACGCTGACATATACAGACGAAAACTTGCCGGAAACGATGGAGGAAGCACAGAAGAACATGCAGAACTACATCAAGCGGCTAAACCGGAGAAGAAAGAAGTTAGGGCTGAAGAATGCCCGGTATGTGTATGTCACAGAGTTCGGAGAGAAAGGGCGCGTTCATCATCACATTGTCTTAGATGGCGACATGAGCATGGACGAAGTGGAAGAGATCTGGAAGCTTGGAAAGCGGAATGAAGTCAGGAGATTGCAGAAGGACGAAAACGGGCTTGTCGGGATGGCAAAGTACATCACGAAGGAGAAGAAGACGAAGAATAAAAAGAAATGGGCTGCGTCAAAAGGACTTCGCAAGCCGAAAGAAAGCGTAAATCACTATAAGTTCCGCAAGAAAGACGTCGATGAAATCATAAAAGATCATAACTGTCTGGAAGAAAAGCTGCTGCGCTGGTATGGCGCGGAAGGGTACGTCTTCACATCACAGGAAATCAGATACAACGACTTCAACGGGCGTTATTACATACGCGCACGAATGCGGAAAGTAAAAGCTGCGGGGGCAGCAGGAAGAAAGGGAGTGAAAAAGGAATGAAGATCAGAATATTACTGGAACGCCTTGCGTGGATGTTCAAAGTCAGGGATTGCAGACACGTCTGTATGTGGTGCGAATACTATGACATTTGCAAGGGTTCGGAAACAGCAGCGGAAAGCATGAAGGGAGGAAAAGAAAGTGAACATGAAATACGCGCTTAGAAGCGAAGACACGGAGCAGATCAATGTGATCCAATGGGTACAGTATCAGATCCCACATCATCCAGAATTGAAGCTGCTTCATCACTGTCCGAACGGGGGCAGCAGAAACAAGGCGGAAGCGGTAAAGCTGAAACAGATGGGCGTTGTGGCAGGCGTTCCGGACATTCATCTTCCCGTCCCGAAGGGAATCTATACGGGACTGTATATCGAAATGAAGTACGGATCCGGGCGTCTGGAAAAGTCACAGCGGGAGTTTTTGAAAGAAGCTGCGAAGTACGGGAATTATTGTGTCGTCTGCTATGGCGCAGAAGAAGCAATCAATATCATAGCGCAGTACGTCAATCTGAAGCCGATCGACACGGGACAGAAGGAAAATGAAATGAAGATCCGGAACGGGTGTATTTTGCGGGAAGGGAAGGTCAGGGAACTATGACGGCAGTGAAAGACTTTATTGCGCTGCTGCATAATTCTGACCGCCTGCGGATCATGCAGGACGGGAAAGAAGTGTTCGTCGGGTATCTGTCAACACTGATGATGGACAAGACGTGCGTATATAACACTGTGCGGGACTGTGTGATGAAAGAGTTCCGCGCAGTCCCGGAAATCCGTCATAAACAATGGCAGGAACGGGGATTGATGGAACCATTGATGAAACACGAACTTGCAGAGTATAGATTCAGTGACTTACAGATGAATCTGTACTACACGATTATCCTGAAGGATGAAAACAAGGAGAGAATTGAAGAACTGCACAGGATAATAATGGAGCATGAAGAATGCTGCAAGGGATGTCCAGATTCAGGGCATCAGGAAGCGTGTGAATGCTGTGATGTATATGGGAACATAATGGACTTTCAAAGAGAGCTGCAAGGATTGGAAGAATAGGAGGAAGAGATGAAGAAGTACGATACATTGCTGTGCAACAGTAAGGAGAAAGCACACAGATACATTGACGCAATAGGCGGCGAATACATACATGACTGGGAATTCAAGGAAGAAGGAAAAGTGCTTTTATACTTGAAGGACGGATGGAAGAAGGAGGAAACACATCAATGAAGATTATTGCAGTTATGACACAGAAAGGCGGCGTCGGGAAGACGGTCACAGCGTCGTCCCTTGCCTATATTCTGGCAGAGGAACACAGAAAGCGCGTGTTATTGGTGGACGCAGATCAACAGGGTAACGCGTCCATGCTGTTCGGGAGGTTTGAACCGACAGGGATCGGGATGTCGGAACTTTTGGAGCGACACAGGGCAGCAGGCGGAACATATGCGACGGCGGATCTGATTCAAGCGACAGATTATCAGTACATAGACATCATAACGGCAAACGGCTATTTAATGCGGACGAACATGAATCTGCTTCTGAACGAAAAGGAAGATCAGATCGCCCGCTTCGCCGCCGCAATGCTGGAAGTGCAGGAAGCATATGATTATTGCATTGTGGACTGTGGGCTTCTGATGGACATGACCGTGACGAATGTTCTTGTCGCTGCGGATCTGGTAATCGTCCCGGTAAAGATCGGCGGGTTTGAACTGGAAGCAATAACGAACATGGACGAACAGCTGGAAGATCTGCGAAGCCTGAATGACCGGATCCGCATGAAAGTCTTAATGACAATGAGACAGAAGAACCAGACAAGTCTGCAAGTGGAAGAATGGTTGAAAGCGTCGTCCGGTCAGGATTGCTTTGAAACGGCGATCCGGCGTTCGATCATAGCGGAAAAGGCGACGATGGCACGGCTTCCACTTCCGGTTTTTTCAAAGAACGGCGTTGTTACAAAAGATTATCGGGCAGTTGTCCGGGAACTGATGGAAGATCTGCATGATATAGAATATGCGGAATGAGAGAGGGAAGAGCCATGAAGAAAGAAATCGAAGGAACAGTCACGATCAGCCTGAAAGACTTCCGGAATATGCAGCAGGAAAGGCAGCAGGCAGAGGAACGCGCCGCAGCACTGGAAGAGAAAGCAAACAAGATCCGGGACGAAGTGACAGACATGATTCAGTTTGACGATAAGGAATTTCTGCGCCGGATTGAAGCGATCGACAATCCGCCGGAAAAAACGACGGACGCACAGATCCGGAAGATGTTTGACGAAGCCGTGGGAACGCTGAAACTGATTGTGGATCCAGAAAAGCTGAAAAAGCTGATCCGGAAGCATATAGACAAAGACAGAAGCGAAAACTGTGAAGATCTGAAACATGCAGAAGACAAGGTGCTGAAAAAGATCGAAATTATTTTGAAAAGCGAATAGGAGGAAAAGGAAATGGGAAACGACATGAAGGAAATGAAAGAACTTGCAGGCGCATTCAGAGGGGCGGCGGACATTCTGGACGAAATTGTGACGAACTTAGAGGACGAAGCAATCAGTGACAGCGAGAAGGAAAAGAAACAGGATGAGCTGATGGGGCGTTTTATGTGGCAAATGGTAAAGATCCAGCAATTACAATCATAAGCAGGAGGGAAAGCAGATGGCGGCAGGATGGAGCGTCATGGACGCACTCAATAAAAACAGTAAGGCAGCGGCAGAGGATAAGCCGAAGGCACGTTTCCGGACACGGGACATAAGTATCAAAAAAATGTACAGCAACGACAGGAATTTCTATTCCATGCCGGACATCGAAAAGCTGGCGGGGCAGATCTTAGCGGTAGGAGTATTGGAAAATCTGACAGTCGCATATGAACCATGTGAAAAGGGCGAGTATAAGATCATAGCCGGGGAAAGACGCTGGCGGGCGTTGTCGCTTCTGGTAAAACAGGGATATTCAGAATTTGAGGTCGTAACGTGTCAGATCAAGACGGCAGCAGAAGAACACGAAGAAACGGTTCAGATCATCATTGCGAACGCATACAGAGACAAGACAGTGATGGACATTCTGGAAGAGGAAAAACGGCTGAAGGAATCGCTTCAGTACATGAAGGACAACGGGCTGACACTGCAAGGGTACGAATTGGACAGCGGGCGTCTGCGGGACGTGATCGCGCAGATTATGAACACGACGGCGACGAAGATCGCACAGATCGAGAGTATCAACAAAAGACTGATCCCGGAATTTTCCGAAGAATTAAAAGGCGGACGGCTGACGTTCTCTGCTGCTTATGAGATCAGCGGAATGTCAGAGGACGTACAGAAGGAAATGCTGGAACGGTACAGAGAAAACGGGCTGACATGGAAAGAGGTCAAGGAAGCGAAAAAGGCAGCGGAAGAAGCAAAAGCGGCGGAGCAGATCGAAGGACAAATGAATTTGCCGGAATCCGGGGAATATGACTGGCAGCAGGAGGAAGAGCCGGACGAAGAGGAAGAACCGGATCAGGAGGACGAAGAGGACGACGGCGAAGAATGGCAGCAGGCACACCCGGAAGGCATTACATCGCTTTGTTACGACTGCAAGAGGTATTCAGAATGTAACGTGAAGACTTCGACGTGTACAAGCTGCGATCGGTACATAAACAAGGCGGAAGCGGAAAAGACGGAAGAACAAAGGTACAGCGAAGAACAGGACAGACTTGACCGGGAAACGGCGAAAAAGCTGCGGGAGAGGGAAGAGGAAGAAGCTATGCAGAATCTTCCTTCAGATGGCAGAAAAAAGCGCGTCATGCGCGTGCCGTGGGAAATGTACAAGAATATCACTTCCGGTCAGGTTCCGTATATGATCGTGAAGCAGGAAAAAGAGCCGTACAGAGAAAAAGACATCCTGACGCTGCTGGCGTTCAAGGATGGAAGGGCAACCGGGGACGAAGCGCGGGTATGCGTTACCTGTGCGGACGATTCAGAAACGTCAAGTGCGATTGTGGAAGGTTACGCCGTGATCGGTGTAATGGACGTATACGACGCGGAATCAATGGGACTTGTAGATCTGGGGGATGAAGAATGATGAAAGCAAAGGAAACATATAAAAAACCGGAAAGCAAGAAATACAGTGTCAAAGAATTACTGACACAGGAACGTATTCAGGAAGCGTTGACAGGGATCCGCGTGATCCAGACGAATCTGTGGGAGCAGATGGACGCAGAAGCCTATGAACCGATTGAACGGGCGTTTGATACGGCGATAGCGTCCATGATGGCACATTTATTAAACATTGAGCCTATGGAAACGGCAGCAGGCGCAGGAAAGGAAGCAGGACAGGACGCGGCACAGCCTGTCCTGCAATACGGGGCGTAAAGAATGGAGAAGGAAAGGAAGGCATGAAATGAATCAGAATTTTAACACGCAGGCATACCGGGCGGGATCCGAAGTATATTGCGATAACTGCGGAAAAACGATTGAAATGAACGGTGCGACGTTCAGCCGGATCATAGCAAAGGACGAAGAGGGCTACAATGTAGCGGAACAATACTTCGATTGTCCGCACTGCGGCACACATTACACAGTCGCGGTCATTGATAGGAAAATGCAGCGAATGATCCAGCAGCGGCAGCAGATCAGAAAACAGATCGAACTGCACAGGAAGATCAAAAGCCGGGAAAAGACATTCCTGAAGCTGCAAAAAGAGGATGAACGGATCAAGCAGCTTCAGGAAGCCCACATGAAGATACTAAAAGCGAAATATGAAAAGGAGTGCAGACAGTGAGAAGGGCGAAGCGTGGCGAAGTATGGCATATAAACGGACACGGGAGAACGTGCGGAAGTGAACAACATTCGGACAGACCTGCGGTAATCGTCAGTAACGACAAGAACAACAAAAACAGCGGGACAGTCGAAATTGTGTACATAACGACACAGTGGAAGCGGGGACTTCCGACACATTGCACGATCAGAGCGACAGGAAGGGAAAACACAGTGCTTTGTGAACAGATTCACACGGTAGCGGTCGAGCGTCTGGAACGGTATATCGGGAAATGCACAAAAAAAAGAAATGAAGCGGATCGAAACGTGCATAAGACATTCGCTTCAGCTAGAAGAAGGAGGAAAAGAAGATGTATGAATTTGCAGAATGGACTATTGAAATTATGGGGGCTATGCTGCGGCTTGCAGTCGCCGCGTTTGCGGGGCTTTTAGCGGTGGGGCTTTTTCTACTGATAGCGGTTGTTATAGCGTGTACCATTCAGGAACTGAAAAAGAGAGGGAGGAAGCACGATGAATAAAGCGATTTTGATGGGAAGACTGACGCGAGATCCGGAGGTCAGATATACACAGGGGGAAGAATCCATGTGTATTGCACGTTTTACGCTGGCGGTGGATAGAAACCAGAAAAGGCAAGAGGGAAGACAGTCAGCGGATTTCATAAGCTGCGTAGCGTTTGGGAACCGGGCGCAGTAGTGCGAAAAGTGGCTACGTCAGGGTATCAGGGTTACACTTTCCGGACGGATCCAGACGGGAAGCTATACGAACCGGGACGGTGTGAAGGTGTATACAACGGACATTGTGATCGAAGAAATAGAGTTCGCAGAAAGTAAGTCGGCAGCAGGCGGAACCGGGACGCAACAAGCCGGAGCGCGGCAGCAGGACGCCGGAAATCAGTGTCAGACAGACGAAGACGGCTTCATGCACATTCCGGACGGTATAGACGAAGAATTGCCTTTTTATTAAATGGCGAGAAGGGAAGTGACGACGTGAAAATTTCAGAAATAGCAAAGAAAGCAAAGGAAAAGCTGATCGGGGTATTCAGCGACAGCAGGAGGGAAGAAAGTGGTCAGGAAACGCCGGAAATGACCGCGCAGAAGGCGCAGGAAGGGCAGCAGGACGAAAAAGCGGATATTTCTGCACAGGACGATATAAAAGGGCAGGAAACGGCAAAAACGGAGCCGACAGGACAGGAAGAAACGGTTCTGGGAATAAATATGGCGTCGGGGCAGGATGTGACAGGAATAAGCACTGAAGGACTGACGAAGGCATTTGAAACGATGTCTGAAAGGCTGAAAGAACAAATGGAAAGCATAGCGAAAACGATCCGGGCGGTATGGGAAAACGATGAAATGAAAACGGTTCGTGAAATGCTGTGGAAATTTCAAAAAATGGGAATGACGGACGTGCAGATCCGGAAGATGGAATTGTGGAAGCGGTACTATGAGGAAAAAGCGAAAATGTCCAATAATGAACGCAGACGGCGCGGGATCCCGATGGTACGACGTCCGAAACGGCAGCAGTACCGGACAAAGAAGCCTGATCCGGCAGCAGCGGACGGCAGGCAGCAGGAAAAATCTGAAAAGGTGGTGTAATTGGTATGCAGCAGGATTTCGACAAGCAGCAGGAAAAATTCGTGAAAAAAGTGATTCAGGAAGCAATGGAGACAGAACGGCAGATCCAGCGGAACCAGATTCTTCATAACACGCGGATCCTGATGGAACAATACATTGAAATGCGACGACACTGTAAAAACGCGGTATCAGAAAGCGAAGAAATGGATTCCGTGGAATTTGCAGTTTTTAAGAGCGGCGAAAGCGCATATCTGGAAAGCGTCAGGCGTTCAAAACTGAAAACGGCTATGATGATAACCAACATAGACAGGGCGATGGAAGAACTGCGGGAAGAATATGAGAAAAAAGGAATGCTGTACAAATACGAATCGTTCCGGCTGCACTATGTCGAAGGACTGTCATATGAAGAGATCGCAGAACGTCAGAACTGCGGAAAGAACACGCCTGCAAGATGGGCGAAAGAACTGATCCGCAAAATGTCGGTAAAGCTGTTCGGGGTTGATGGGATTGAAAAGTGGTAGCAGAACGGGGGAAAACGGGACACTTTTGAAAGAGAACCGGGGGAAAAGTTGGGGAAAAGTTGGGGTTTTAATGGTGGGATGGACGATGTAAAATTGTAGCGTGGAAAGTTGCAGGAAGCAGTTACGCAGAAATGTGTAGCTGCTTTTTCTTTGCTATTTTTCGCCCCTGACACGCCGTATATGGACGCTTCAAAGGCGTCTGTGTACGTGCGTTATATGAAATTCTGGGAGGTGGTCGGAATGCTGCTGCATAGGTGCAGATGTGGGTCGATGATCCCGCAAGGTATACAGCTATGTGAAGCGTGTGAAGAAGGCAGCAGCGGGCAGCAGTCAAGGCACATGGAATATAACAGGTATCGACGTAACAAAAAGACAGCGGCGTTCTATGTATCGAATGAGTGGCGCGGGCTGCGGGCTTATGCGCTGGCATTGTATGACGGGTTAGATCTGTATGCGTATTATGTGCAGAAGAAGATCATGACGGCGGACATGGTACATCATATTGTTGAGGTTGAAGACGATTGGTCGCTACGCCTGACCGTATCGAACCTGTTCCCACTTAGCAATCAGAATCACGGGATCATAAGTGCGCTATACCGGAAGGATGAAGCAACGAAAAAGCAGACGCAGGCACAGCTTGAAGCGATCATCCGGAAACACTGGGAAGGGCATGGGGGGTATGAAAAAGTTTTGGGCGTCCGTTCCTAGTCGCGCCCCCTCTATTCCGTGGAGAAAACTCCCCACCAGAATTTCAGAATATACGGTCAGGACGAACATGTGTCAGAATCTGACACAATCCGCAAGGCATACGCAGCGGGAAAGGAGGTCGGAGAAGTGGCAGGAAGACGACAGCCGATTCAGCTGGTACAAGCGAAAGGAAAAAAACATCTAACGAAAGCGGAGATCGAAGAGAGACAGAGAACGGAAGTTCATGCGCCGTCTGACAAGGTTACAGCCCCTTCATACCTGACGCCGCAGCAAAAGAAAGCCTTCCGGAAGACTGTGAAGGAATTACGTGCGATTGACTTGATCTCTAACTTGGACGTGGACGCACTGGCACGGCTAATCATCGCACAGGACAAATACAGAGAAGTGACGCAGGAAATCAACAGACAACCGTTGATGATCGAAGTTCTGCAAGACACAGGGAAAAAGGATGAATCCGGGGAACCGATCAAAAAAACCATTGAGATCGTAAACGGACAAGTAGAACGTCTGGCGTTGCTTCAAGACCGATATTTTAGACAGTGCAGACAGGGGGCGGCGGACTTCGGGCTGACAGTATCTTCACGTTGCCGCCTTGTAGTCCCGAAGGCAAAGGAAGCCCCGAAGGACAATAAGTTCAGCAAGTTCGCGGAATAAATATGCAGGACAGGACAACACAATACGCAGCGGATGTCCTTGCGGGAAAAATTGTTGCGGGCGAATTAGTAAAGTTGTCTTGCAAGCGGCATATGGAGGACATCGAAAAGGCGAAAGCCGCGCCTTATAAATATTATTTCGATGTCGAACAGGCAGAACGGATCATTGACTTCGCTGAAACGCTGACGATTGCCGAAGGCGAAGAAGAACAGAATGTCGAGTGCTTCCCGTTCCAGTGTTTCATACTTGGAAGCCTGAACGGATGGAGGACAAAGGCGGGAAAACACAGGCGTTTCCGTACTTCCTACATTCAGCTAGGAAGGCAGAACGGAAAGTCGTTCCTGAACGGTATTCTTGCGGCGTACTATGGGAATTTCGATCGGTACAAATACGGTCAGATCTATTGTACAGCGACAAAGAAAGATCAGTCCATGATCGTCTTCAATGAAATTGTGAAATTCATCCGGTCAGACAGCGATCTGGAAGAGTGCTTCACGATACATGAACACAACAGCACGATTGACTGTCTGAATACGCACAGCAAGATCAAAGCGTTATCCGGCGACACGAAATCCATTGACGGCTTCCGCCCGTACTTGGGAATCGTGGACGAATATCACGCACACAAAGACGATCAGATGTACAAGCTGCTGGAAGGCGGTATCAAGAAGCTAAAGAGTGCGCTAATCAGCGTTATCACGACAGCGGGCTTCGATCTGAAATCCCCTTGCTTCGCACTGTATGAATACTGTGTGAAAGTACTGAAAGGGATTGTACAGAATGACGCGCAGTTCATTTTTATCGCACAGATGGATGAAAACGACGACATGTGGATCCCGGAAAACTGGATCAAGGCGAATCCGATCTTGCAGTATGACCGGGACGCGCTGGAAAACATGATTCCGATTGCAGAAACGGCGAAGGAAATGGGCGGATCATCGCTGCGTGACTTCATCGTGAAACAGTTAAACATGTGGCTTCAGTGGACGAATGACGTATACATCAAGGATATGTCAATCTGGAACGCCTGCGCCGTAGAAAAGACACTGGAAAACTTCAGGAAACAGAAGTGTTATGTGGGGCTTGACCTGTCGTCTGGCGGAGACTTGACAGCACTTGCGATCGTGATTCCGTTCGTAAAGGATGGCACGAAAAAATATTATGTCCATGCACACAGTTTCATCCCGAAGCGGCGCGTGGAAGAGCATATCAAAACAGATCGGGTTCCTTATGATCTGTGGATCCGGCAAGGACTTGTCACGGTCACGGAAACGATGGGCGGCGTCAAGACAGATTATAAATATATTCTGGCGTATCTGGAACGGATTGTGAAGCAGTACGAACTGGATGTGCAGCTGGTTTGTTACGATCCGCACAATGCGTCAGCGTTCCTTGTAGATCTGGAAGCGTTGGGATATGACAGTATATCCGTCACACAGTCGGCGAAGGCATTGAACGACGCGACAGTGGACTTCCGGCTGGAAATTGAATCCGGCAACGTGGAGCATGACGGAAACGGCGCGATCACATGGTCGATCGCGAACGCAAAGACGACATCCAACAGCTTCGGAGAAATCAAGATCGAAAAAGAGTATCAGACGGAACGAATTGACATTATTTACGCGATCATAGACGCTTGGACGTCCGCAATGAAAGGGGACGCGAAGCCGGATCTGAATGAAGCGTTTGAAATGTGGATGAAACTGAATAAGAAATACACAGAAAAGCAGAAAAGGGGGTGATGAAGGTTGAAAATGTGGCAAAGGTTCAGGAACTGGGCGGCGAAAATGCTCAATTTGACGGTGGAGACTTCGCCGCCGATGAAAGAAGAATCATTTCTTGAGTGGTTAGGAATCCGAAAAAAGCACAAAGAAAGCGTGACTTCGGAAGTAACGTACTTTACCTGTCTGAAAATGATGTCGGAAACCGTGGCGAAATTGCCGTGGAAGTATTACCAGAAGACAGAAGACGGGATCGAAGAACCGGAACTGTCTGAAGTGGCGAAGCTGCTGAAGATAAGACCAAACCCGTTTATGACGCCGACGGCGTTCTGGAATGCGGTCGAAATGAACCGGAACCATTTCGGGAATGCGTATGTATACGTCCGGTCAAGATTCAAACGGAAACGGTACGGCGGCGAATATAAAGTCATGGATATGTGGATCATGCCGTCAAACCGCGTTCAGATCGTCGTGGACGATCAAGGATATTTCGGAGGGCGCGGGAAGATCTGGTATGTGTACAACGACAAATATAGCGGCGAACAATATGTTTTAAGCACGGAAGAAGTGCTGCACTTTAAAACCTCTCATTCCTTAGATGGGATCACGGGGCTTCCGGTGCAGACGATCCTGCGTCAGACAGTAGAAGGCGCGGGAGCGTCGCAGGAATTTCTGAACAATCTGTATCAGAACGGACTGACGGCGAAGGCAGTGCTGGAATATACGGGAGATCTGAACGAAGAAGCAGTCAGAAAGCTAACGGCAGCGATGGAAACATATGGAGCCGGGACGAAGAACACAGGAAAGATTCTTCCGATCCCGCTCGGAATGAAGCTGACGCCGCTTGACATCAAACTGTCAGACAGTCAGTTTATCGAACTGAAAAAGTATTCTGCGCTTCAGATCGCGGCAGCGTTTGGGATCAAGCCGAACCAGATCAACGACTATGAAAAATCTTCGTACAGTAACAGCGAAATGCAGCAGCTGTCTTTCTATGTGGACACAATGCTTTTTGTCCTGAAGCAGTACGAAGAAGAAGTGAACTATAAGCTGCTGACGGACGATGAACGGGACGAAGGGAAATATTTCAAACTGAATGAAAAAGCGATCCTGCGGACGGACAGCAAGACACAGATGGAGATTTTCGCACAGGCGATTCAGAACGGTGTGGAGAAGCCGAACGAATGCCGCCGGAAGCTGGATTTGAAAGACGCAGCAGGCGGAAACAAACTGATCGTGAACGGAAACTTCATCCCGCTTGAAGAAGTGGGGAATCAGTATAGGGATCCAGTGCAGCAGAAGGCACAGTCCATAAAGCCGGAAGAGGAAACACCGCCGGAAGAATCGGAAGGCAAGGATCGGGAGGAAACAGCCGAAACAAAAACCGATGAAGAAACGCAGCAGGAAGGAGGGGAAACCGATGAAGAATAAATTCAATTTCACACGGCGAAATCCAAAGACGAAGAAGCTGGAAAACGTCGGGTTCATGCAGATCCGGAATGCGGCAGCAGGCGGCGGAACGGAACTGTATATCTACGGGGACATTGTGTCGTCCACATGGGACGCATGGTGCGCGGAAGATGTATGTCCGCAGGACATCGCGGATTTTATGAACCAGATCGAAGCAGACGCAGAACTGACGGTATACATCAACAGCGGCGGCGGGGATGTGTTTGCGGGAATCGCTATTCATAGCATTTTGTCAAGGCACACAGGACACAAGAAGGGCATTGTGGACGGGATCGCCGCGTCGATTGCGTCTGTGATCCTGATGGCTTGCGATGAAATTGTGATGTCGTCCGGGGCGCAGCTTATGATCCATAAGCCTTCAACGGCGTTCGCGTATGGAAACGCTGACGACTTCCGGGATCTGATTGAAAGACTGGACAAAGCACAGGGCAGCATAACGGAAATCTATATGCAGAATGTGAAAGAAGGCGTCACAGAAGAAGACATCACGGAAAAGATCAACGCGGAAACGTGGCTGAATGCGGAAGAAGCGGCGGAAATCTTTGACATTGCAGTGGAAGAACGCCCTGTGATGGCGGCTTGCGTGGGCTGGATGGCGGACAGCTATAAACATAAGCCGAAAGGAATGGAAACGCAGAGCGTCGAAGACGTGGAAGCACAGGAAACAAAGGCGATCGAAGACGCAATGATCGCAGAACTGGAACTTTTTGGAATTTAAGGAGGAAAGCACAATGAGCAAAGAAGCAAGGGCATTACTGAAGCGGATCAACGACAAGAAAAACGAGATCCGCAGCTTGCAGGCGCAGGGCAAAACAAAGGACATGCAGGACAAGTTCGCAGAATTAAAGGACTTGCAGGCGCAGTTCGACATCCTGTTGGAAATGGAGGACGACGAAGAAGACGGAATCCGCGATTCTATCAGACACGGAAGAACAAAGAACATCGACGGAGCCGACAGGGAAGGAAAGAAGTACAGCAAGAAACAGGTTGCAAAGGCATTTGTGAACAGAATCGTCTGTGGACTTAGAAGAAAGGAACTTCCGGAAGAGGATCAGAAGATTCTGGACATGATGACTGAAGCGGATCCGGATGAAAGCGGAGAATCTGACGGGGGATTCACTGTCCCGCAGGACATCAACACGGACATCCAGGAACTGCGCCGGACAGAAAACGATCTGGAACTGTACGTCAACAGGGAACCTGTCAACACACTGTCCGGATCCCGCGTGATCGAAATTGACGCGGACAGTACGCCGTGGGAAGACGTGGATGAGGGCGAAGAGTTCCCGGAGGAATCAACGCCGAAATTCAAGCAGATCAAGTACAAAGTCGGAAAGAAGGGCGGAATCTTAAAGACAACGCGTGAACTGCTTCAGGACACAGCAGAGAACATTCTGGCGTACCTGAATAAGTGGATCGCAAAGAAGAGCCGCGCCACAAGAAACGCCGCGATCTTGAAGAAGCTGAATGAAATCACAGGCGGAAAGGAAATCGCAGTCGCTTCCTTCGACGACTTCAAAGACGTTTTCAATGTGACACTGGACGCTTCCATCGCGCCGACGTCGATCGTTTTGACGAATCAGGACGGCTTTAATTATCTGGATAAGCTGAAAGATAGGGACGGTAACTATATCATGCAGCCGGACGTGACCGACAAGACAAAAATGCTTCTGTTCGGTCGTTATCCGATCCACGTCGTAAGCAATAAGACACTGAAAAGCGAAAACGTGCTGAAGGGCGGAACCGGGGAAGATAAAGACACGGTAACAGGGTACAAATATCCGGTATTCATGGGCGATCTGAAAGAAGCGATCACACTGTTTGACCGGGAGAAGATCACGGTGGAACTGTCTACGGAAGCGGGCGATCTGTGGGCGAAGGATCTGACCGGAATCAAGGTCAGAGACAGATTTGACGTTCAGGCAGTGGACGAAGCCGCAGTCGTAAAAGGAATTATCACGGTAGCGGTAGCGGGATAAGGTATCAGGCAGCTTCTGAAAGGAGGGGTAAGACATGGCTTGCATGAGTTTGGAAGAAATTAAGCAGTATATCCGCGTTGACTACACGGACGACGACAGCTTGATCAAACTGATGATTGACGCAGTTGTGGACGAAATGCAGGAACTGATCCCGAAGTTCGATCCGGAGAATCCGACGAACAGACAGAAGCTGTTGATCTGTTCGTATGTGAAAGAACTGTATGACAAGCGTGACAGGACGTATAACAACGGGAAAGTGTCAAGTGATTCAACGGAACGGATCCGATACACAGTGCAGTCAATGTTATTGAAGGAAATGTTGAGGTAGGAGGATGGCAGCAGGAAGGATCAGGATATTCAAAAAGAACTATGTGCTGCAATCCGGGCGGCAGAAGGAAACAGAACCGACGCTGCACTATGAAACATGGTGCGAAATCGGGAATCTGTACGGACAGGAACTGTATGAAGCACTGGACATCCGGCTGGAAAACACGATCGTCTTTGAAGTGCGGTATTGCCGGAAGATCAAGGAAATGCAGCAGCATTTGAAAGATTATGTCGTGGAGTTTGAAGGCGAAATGTATGACATTTACGCGTCAGATTTCCGCCGGAATGAACGTCAGTACGTGCAGCTGAAAGCAAACAGGAAGGACTGATAAATGAATGGAAATATCATTCACGTTTGAGGGTCTGGAAGAAGTGCAGCAGGCAGTAGACGCGTTATCGTCGGACGCAGAGATCGGGCAGATCAACAAGCGGATCTTCCAGCGAAGCGCAGACGTCACGGAACCGCGCATGAAAGCACATATGCCGCGTTCTGCCGACAATTCAAAGTCGGGGAAATTCGGGTATCGCCCGCCGGGACATGCGCGGGACAACATACCGAAGAAGGCAACGACAAAGAAAGGGGAAGTCGGCTGGAAGCTAAACGGGGACGCTGAAAACTGGTTTTATATGAAATTCGTGGAATGGGGTACTTCAAAAATGCCGCCGCGTGATTTCATCCAGAACACAAAAGTGGAATCCGAAGCAGATTACCGGAGATTTGCAGAAGAAGAGTACCAGAAGGCACTAAATGAAAAGTTAGGGGGATGATGTATGGACGTGATTTCGATGGCAGCGGAAGCCCTGAAGCCGATTTCAGACGATGGAATCATCGTCCAACAGGGTTGGTACGACAGAAGTTTGAAGCAGCTTCATGTGACGCTGTGGAAATTGAGGGACTACGAAGCGGGGCATTCAGACGATGAATGCGACGTTGAAGGCGCAACGATACAAGTGAATGTGTGGTCGAATGAGGATCAGCAGGATCTTGTGAAGCGGATTAAGAAACTGATGAAGGCGCACGGATTTTCCTACACAGAAGGGAACGATCAGGCAGAACCGGATACGGGCGTCTTTATGAATGCAATGCGCTTCCTGATGATCTGGGAAGCGGAAGAAAAGGAGGAATAAGAAATGTCGGAAACAGCAGGAGCGGAAAAGATTGTTCGCAGCAGAACCGTGTCTTTCCGTGACATTCATGTGGCAAAGGTCACGGCGAACACAGAAACAGAGTACGCAGCAGAGACGCCGACAAAGCTGGCGCGGGCGATCAAAGGAAAAATCAACGATAAGTTCACAGCTGAAAAGATTTACAGCGACGACACTGTGGAAGATGTGAACATGTCCTACCAGGGGACGGAAGTTGAACTTGAAGTAAACAGCCTTGCGCCGCAGGACAAAGCGAAGGCATTCGGACATCTGTACGACAAGGGCTATCTGATTAAAAGCAAGGACGACACGCCGCCGGAAATGGCGATGGGGTATCGCGCGAAGAAGCTGAATGGGAAGTATGAATTTGTGTGGTTATACGCCGGACGCTTCGATCAGGGGCTGGAAGACAACTATGAAACGAAGGGAGAATCCACAACGACGCAGACGGCGACGCTGAAGGGCGACTTCTACGAACGTCAGATTGACGGTCGTTATCATTGCAGCGTTGACGAAAGCAATCTGATTGCTTCGTACACGGAAGCAGCCGCAGCGATCAAGAACTGGTTCGCAGAAGTTCAGGAATATCCGGAAGGCACAGAGTAAGCAAACAATCAGGAGGGCGAAACAATGGCAGCAGCTAAAGCAAAAAGAAGATCAATCATTATCAGCGGAAAAGAATACACAATGCCGCAGAAAATGAACACTTTGACGTACATGAAGTATATCAAGTTGCGTGATGAAATCATGCAGACGGAGGAAAACAAGAAACTGTACACATACGATCAGTTCGTCGAAATGATGGACGTGATTGTGGAATTGTACGGGAATCAGTTCACTGTGGAAGACATGGCGAACGATTTGACGCCGGAAGACATCATCATGGAATTTGTTTTGATGGATGTGAGCGTCGGCGGAAAAGTGGACGAAAAAGTGGAGAAGTTCAGAGAAAATTTTACAAGTGGCAAGTAATGCCCGAACTGATCTTGCCGTGCGGAAGTGAAGAACATGTCTGCACGGCGATTTCAGTGAAAATGTACAGACGTTATACGGAGATCATGGAGCGGAACGAAAGTGGATCCGCGCAGGACGCTTTTGAAGCGAATGTGCAGATCCTGTCTGAAGTGTTTGGCATCAGTTCACGAAAAGTAGAACAGGCGGAAGTGGAAGACGTTACGGCAGCAGCAAAGCAAATTCATTTTCTTATGCAAGAGGTCATAACGCCGAAGTTTCTGAACCTGAATCCGGAACATCCGGAGCGGGTGGAGAAGGAAAAGTCGCTGTTCGACGAATACGACGAAGAAAACGACTATACCGAAGAGGAAACACAGGAAAGTATCTGGAAAGTATGCCGGGAGAACACGGACAGGGTTGTGAAGCTATGTATCCGGCTTCTGAAAAACTCATATGAACAGTGCATGAAATCGGACATTATAAGCCTTTTGGATTATGTGACATTTGAGATCGACACGCTGAAAGAAAACTGACGGAAAGGAGATAGGAAGTTATGGCTAGTGTATTGGTGCAAATTAAAGCGGAATCATCGCAGTATCAGCAGGCTATGAGACAGGCAGCGGCAGAAATGAAAAAGCTAACGGCAGAACACAGCCTTGCTTCCGCACAGGCAAAACTGAACGGATCCGCGCAGGACGGTCTGAAAGCGAAGGTCACAGAATTAACGTCGAAAATGACGCTTCAGAAAGACACTGTATCAAAGAGTGAAAAACAGTACGAAAATCTGAAGCGACAGCTAGAATTGCAAAAGACAGAGCATGAAAATCTGAAAACAAAACTTGACGCCACGAAGAAAGCATATGAAGAAAGCGCAGCGGCGACGGGAAAAGATTCAGAAGAAACGAAAGCACTGGAAAAGGAATGCGGGGAACTAAATTCCAAACTTGCAGTAAGCGAAAAGAATATCCAGAAAACAGAAACGGCGATCACGAATCAGGAAACGGCGGTGCTGAAAGGCAAAGCGGCACTTGCGGAAATGGAACAGGAACTGAAGGACGTGAACGCGGAACTTGCGCGGGCGCCGTTTGATGAATACGCACAGAAGGCGGAAAAGGTCGGCGGGACGCTGACAAACGCCGGGAAAAAGCTAATGCCACTAACGACGGGGATTCTGGCAGTCGGTACGGCAGCAGTCAAGACGACAGCGGACTTTGATTCTGAAATGTCAAAGGTCGCAGCAATTTCCGGCGCAACAGGGGAAGACATTGATTCGCTGCGGGACAAAGCGCGGGAAATGGGTTCAAAGACGAAATTCAGCGCGTCAGAAGCTGCACAGGGAATGCAGTACATGGCAATGGCTGGATGGAAGACACAGGACATGATGGACGGTCTGGAAGGCATTATGAACCTTGCAGCAGCGTCCGGCGAAGATCTGGCGACGACTTCCGACATTGTAACGGACGCGCTGACAGCGTTCGGGCTTTCTGCGAAGGATTCCAGCCACTTTTCGGACATCCTTGCAGCGGCGTCCAGTAATGCGAACACTAATGTTTCCATGATGGGCGAGACGTTCAAGTATGCCGCACCTGTTCTTGGTTCGCTCGGCTATTCTGCGGAAGACGCTGCACTTGCGATCGGATTGATGGCGAATGCCGGAATTAAATCAAGTCAGGCAGGAACCGCGCTGCGCGGAGCGATCACGAACCTTGCAAAGCCGACGGACACAGTGGCGGCGGCAATGGACAAATACGGAATATCCCTGACGGACAGCGAAGGAAATATGTTGTCGCTTCGTGAGGTCATGGAGCAGCTGCGCGAAAAACTTGGCGGATTATCCGAAGCAGAGCAGGCGAACGCAGCGGCGTCCCTGTTCGGTAAAGAAGCAATGTCCGGAATGTTGGCGATCATCAACGGTTCAGACGCGGACTTCGATAAACTGTCAAACGCGATCGCGAACTGTGACGGCACGTCCGAAAAGATGGCGGAAACCATGAACGACAATTTAAAAGGACAGATTACGATCCTGATTTCGCAGCTTCAGGAACTTGCAATCAGCTTCGGGGAAATCCTTATGCCGACGATCCGGGACATCGTGACGCACATACAGAATTTTGTGGACAAGCTGAACCAGATGGACGAAGGGCAGAAAGAAAACATTGTCCGGATCGGTTTACTTGTGGCAGCGGTCGCGCCGCTTTTAATCACATTAGGGAAAGCAATCACATTCACGGCGAACGTGTCCCGTTCTCTGGGTACACTGGCGGAAGGATTCACAAAGGTCGGCGGATTTTCCGGAATTGCACAGAAAGGCGTCGGGCTATTTACGAAGGCACTTGGCTTCATTACATCGCCCGCTGGGATCGCAGTTGCGGCGATTGCCGGGATCGCTGCGGTCATTATGACGTTGTGGAAGAATAACGAAGGCTTCCGGAATGCAGTGACGGAGATCTGGAACGGGATCAAGACGGCGTTTGAAAACTTTACACAAGGAATCACGGAACGTCTGAACGCGTTAGGGTTCGATTTCAACAATTTCACAGAGGTCGTCAGCGCAGTCTGGAATGAGTTCTGCAATCTGCTTGCACCTGTTATAGAAGCAGCGTTCAGCGTGATCGGGACAGTGCTTGAAACGGCGTTCAATGTGATTCTGGGTATCTGGGACACGTTCGCGGCATTATTAAGCGGCGACTGGTCGGGCGCGTGGGAAGCGATAAAGGGCGTATTCTCTAGCGTCTGGGAAGGCATTAAAACGTATTTTTCGACGATCCTGACGGCGATTCAGGGCGTCGCAGACGTATTTCTGGGGTGGTTCGGGACGAACTGGGAAACCGTCTGGAATACGATTAAGACATTCTTTGAAGGCGTGTGGAATGGAATATCCACTTTCTTCACAAATATCTGGAACGGGATCGTCACGACAGTCACGACGTTCTGCACGACGGTTCAGACGACGATCAGCACGATCTTTAATGCAGTGAAAGACATTGTGACAACCGTGTGGGAAACCATAAAGAATGTGATTCAAGTTGCAATTATGTTCATCGTGGAAGTAATAACGGCAGCTTTTGAACTGATAACAGTTCCGTTCCGGTTTATCTGGGAGAATTGCAAAGACACAATAATGACGGTCTGGGAAGCGATCAAGTCCGCCGTGTCCACTGCGGTTAATGCCGTGAAGTCCACGATCGAAACCGTATTCAATGCAGTCAAGACGACAGTGACGACGATCTGGAATGCGATTTCGTCCGTAACGACAACGGTATGGAACGCCGTGAAATCTGCGGTCACGACAGCAGTGAACGCCGTGAAATCGACAGTAACGACGATCTGGAACGATGTGAAAACAGTCACGACGACGGTGTGGAATGCGATCAAGTCCGCCGTGACAACGGTTGTGAATGCTGTGAAGTCAACAGTGACATCCGTATTCAACGCCGTAAAATCAACCGTGACGACGATCTGGAACGGGATCAAGAGTACAACGACGACGGTATGGAACGCGATTAAGTCCGCTGTAACGACGCCGATCAACGCGGCGAAGTCCGCCGTGACGACGGCAGCGAACGGCGTGAAGTCGTCCATAACATCCGTATGGAATAGCGTGAAGTCAGCGACGACATCCACATGGAACGCAATCAAGTCCGCGATCACAACGCCGATCAACGCAGCGAAAACAGCGGTCGGAAATGCGATCAGCGCGATCCGGTCAAAGTTCAATTTCACATGGAGCCTTCCACACTTGAAACTTCCGCACCCGTCGATCAGCGGACACTTCAGCTTGAATCCGCCTTCCGTGCCGCATTTTTCGATCAGCTGGTATAAAGACGGCGCGATCATGACGAAACCGACAGTATTCGGGGCGATCGGCAACAGACTATTAGCAGGAGGGGAAGCAGGAGAAGAAGCGATCCTTCCGCTGAAACTGTTCTTTGATAAAGTCGGCGAAATGCTGGACAAGAAGCTGGAAGCAGTCACGGGCGGGACGACAGTATATGTCTATGTGACGATGGACGGCGAAGTGATAGCAACAAAGGTATATTCAAAAGTCGAAGACAAAATGATCGACGAAGTGGAAAGAAGAAGGTAACAGCATGAGGATAAACGGAATTGATATTCGCAGATTCGGAGCGAAACAGCTGACCGTGGAAACGCAGCCGCCGAAAATGGCGGCGGGGTATGAATTATTTCCGAAGTCCCTTCTTCCGGTGGAATATGAAACAGACGTCCCGATGGGAACCATGAACATCACAATTTACTTCCGGGAGCGGAACCGGGCGGCACTGGAAAGAACGATGTCGTCATTTATGGAACAATTCGGGGCGTCTTGTATCATCGACGAAATCAGGGGCTATAAAGGAAAATTCAAAGCATTCCTGACGGATGATAAATATACAAAGACGCTGAAACTGGAAAAGAAGATTCTGGAACTGTCATTTGACGGATATTTCTTCGATGAAGAGAAAGAAGCAGTATTCGACGCAAAGACGTCCGGAAGATTGTACGCAGAGGGCAGCAGGAAACCGCCGTGTATTATCGAAGTGACGGCGAAAAGCAGTTTGACGGGGTACGTCCTGACCGTGAACGGGGACGCCTACACGGTGGAAACGCTGGCAGCAGGAAAGACGATCATCATTGACGGCTTGACCGGGAAGATCACAATGGACGGCGAAAACGCCTTCCCGGTCGTGGATCTGTGGCAGTTTCCACGATTGCAGACAGGGGAAAACACGCTGAAATTTTCATCGAACAAAGCAAGGGTAAAGATCCGGTATGTTCCGATGTGGTTATAGAAAGAGGGGGACAGAATGATTCAGATTTTAGACGCCGCGAAAAAGCGGATCGGCGCGATCGACGGTCTGGACGATCTGAAGGTGGAAAAGACGCTTTCATCCGGCGATAAGACAATTTCATTCAGTTATCCGAAGAACGGCGTGGAACTGGAAAAACTGAAACCGGAAAACTATCTTCGGACGGAAAAGGATGAATATGTCCTGAAGAAAGTGGAAACCGGGGAAACACAGAATAAATACACGGCAATGCTGAACGTGGAAGAACTGGAAGCACAGGAATTTTTGCACGGTTTCGCTTCTGAAACGCAGACGGCGCGGGCTTGTCTGGAATTTGCCTTTGAGGGGACGGGATGGAAGGTCGGGATCTGCACGATCACGAAGCGTCGGACGATTGACATTGAAGAGACAACGAACGCATGGGAAGTCCTTAAGGAAGTGCTTGATACATATAGGGCGGAATGCAGGATCCACACGCTGACGAAGACGGTGGACATCATGGAAGCGATCGGAGAGGATCGCGGCGCGTACTTCATGGAAGGGCTGAACCTTCGGAAACTGACAGTAAAATCGGACACATACGATTTTTACACGCGGATCTATCCGGTCGGAGCAGACGGGATCACGCCGGAAATTATTCTGGGCGTCCCGTACATTGACAATCATCAGTACACGGACAAAGTGATTCCGCGATACTGGAAGGATGAACGATATACAATCACGGAAAACCTGATTGAAGACGCGCAGGCACGTCTTGACGCCGCTTCTAAACCATACACGGCTTATACTGCGGATGTGGCGGATCTGGCGGCACAAAGCGAAGAATACGACGTCTTAGCGTATGACATCGGGGACATGGTAACGCTGACATCAAAGACGGAGAAGATGAAAGAAAAGCAGCGGATCGTTAAGCTGACGGAATACCCAAAACATCCGGAACAAAATACTTGTGAATTGTCCAGCGTGTCAAAGACATTTGCACAGATTCAGGAAGAGACACAGGAGAAAATGAAGTCCGACGCCGTGGAGGTGGCACAGTCCAGGACAAAGAAGGCGCTGCGCGGCGGGTACTGGACGACAGAACAGGTACAAGCAGCGATCACGTCTTCCGAAGAAAAGTTGACGGCGACGGTTCAGGCAGCGCGGACAGAACAACGGGACTTGACAGAACAGACGCGGAATGATCTGAAAGAGTACGCGGACACGCTGAACAATGTGGCGATCGAAAGAATGACAAACGAATATTCGACGCAGCTGGAACAGACGTCCACAAACTTCGACGTCACGATCCGATCACTGGAAGAAACAGTGACGTCACAGGGCGACGAGTTTCAGGAGTTCCGACAGGAGAACGAAACATTCTTCCATCATACGGCGGACGGGTTGGAGATTGGACAGAAGCAGGACGGCGGTGTTATGCCGTTTTCCACGCTGCTTTCAAATTTACGTCTGGAATTTCGACAGGATGGGAAAGCCGTCGCATACATCCAGCACGACAAGCTACATATAAACAACGTCGAAGCAGTGCGCCGCTGGTCTGTGGGAGCGGCAGAGGACGGCGGATATTTTGATTTTATATCGACGCGCTACGGAATGGGCGTGAAATGGAGAGAAGCGCAGGAGGAAGACGAACAGGCACAGGCGCAGACATTCGCTGCGCGGGCAGCAGTTCGGGCAGCAGTCCCGGAATACAAGCAGCTGATCGACGATTCCGGCGTCTTTGAGGTGGTAAAGGTATGAGCGTAACACAAAGAAAAATGCCGATCTTATCAACGGCGAATCCGCAAGCGGTTATCAGCGGGAGCGTGTCAGGAGATACAACAACGATCACAAGTATCAGACTGACACAGACGACGGAGGATTGGCTTCTGGGAATAGAAAAAAGCGAAATGCCGTCCGTGACAATCATAAACGGCGTTCAATACAGATGGACGATCAAAAGCACATTCAACTATCAGTTTATGGATGGGGCTATAAAAACGCTTGTCAAAGAAGCCGTCCTGAATATCGGGACAAAGCTGACGATCAAGAAGCCGTTCTTTGAAATTATTTACGGGGAAGATCCGGTCAACAAAGGAATAAAGTATACGTTTTCATTCTACGATCTGGGTTATCTGTCTTCCCTGACGATGGATCTGGGCGCGAATGACTTTGAAATGGACGGGAAGACAGCGGTTCCGATCAATATTGACAGTGAAAACAATGACAGTATGTTCGACGTGAAACTGACGCGGGACGCGACATACAGATTTATATGGAGTATAGGCGATAAGAAGTATTCGGTTGACAAAAAACTGGCGTCAGGAGCGACAAGCATACACACAAGCTATACTGTTCCGACGTCATGGAATGAAGCACTTCCGAACGTGACGCGTGGGACACTAAAGACGGAAGTGCAAGCAATTTTCGGAACAACGGTATATCAGTCTATGCAGAAGTTCGTGACGGCATACGTTCCGGAATCCTGCGTCCCGGTTATCAATTCAATATCAATCGCAGACACAAAAGGGCGCGTCCCTTCCAGTTGGGGAATGTTCGTGCAGGAGAACAGCAACGTCGCACTGAAGGCGATCAGCGTCACGCCGTCGCACGGATCACAGATCACGTCCGTCGTGCTGAAGGTAAATAATAAATCATATTCAGGGACGCTTGACAAATTGCCACAGTCGCCCGCACTGGCAGAATACGGAATATTAGACATCACTGTGACAGTAAAGGATCAGCGTCTTCGGACGGCGGAGAAGACAGCGCGGATCACGGTGGTCGAATATGATCCGCCGACGCTGCAAGTGGATTCTATGCGCTGTGATGAATACGGGGAAACGGAAAATGAAGGTCAATACTTTCTTGCTTCCACACAGACAGGGTATTCCACATGTAACGGGAAGAATACGATCACACTTCAGATGTGGTACAAGCTATCGAGTGACGCAGCATATACAAAGGCAGCAAAGACACTGAACACAGGATCCGCAGAAACCGTCTGCGGCGGAGATCTGGACACGGAATTGTCCTACGATGTGAAGTATGTACTGAAAGACAAGTTCAACACGGTCACAGTGATCGACTATGTTTCGACGGGTGTATATACAATTCATTTTCTGCATGGAGGACGCGGGATCGCGTTCGGAAGCAAGGCGACAATGGAAAACACGGCAGACTTCGCGTTTGACGCGCTATTCCGGGGAAATGCGACGTTTACGAAGCCGAACGGGGAAAAGGTCACGTTCGCGCAGATTATCGAAAAATTAGGGCTGTAAGGAGGTGGAAACATGGCACTTGGAAGAGTAGTACAGAAGTTTGAAATTGAAATGTCGGGCAGTACAAAACAGTTCATGGTATCGGCGAAACAGGGAGATCGTGCGACGCGATACGTCGAAGTGACGCTTCTTTCCGACGGGGAACCGTACAGCATTCCAGAAGGTTCTTCTGTAACGGCGTACATCCGGAAACCGGACAGAAAAAGAGTGTATACAGCGTGTTCCTTCAGCGGCGCAGTCGTGACGCTGGAACTGACAAGTCAGACGCTGGCAGCAGCAGGAACGGCACGTTGCGAAATCGAAGTGAAGTCCGCAGATCTGTCGCAGGTTATCACGTCCGTCACATTTGAAATCGAGATCGAACCGATGGTAAAAGACGAAGACGCAGTTATTTCCGGCGATGAAATGTCTGTGCTGGACAGGACGCTGAAGCAGTACGCAGAAGCGGAAGCGAACCGCGTGTCAGCAGAAAGCGCAAGAGCGTCAGCAGAAAGCAAAAGGGCGCAGGCAGAGACAGCGCGGGCGAATGCAGAAACGGAGCGGGCGAACGCAGAAACCGCAAGGGCGGACGCGGAAACGGCACGAAAGAACGCGGAGACAGCGCGGGCGAATGCAGAAACCGCAAGAGTGCAGGCAGAAGGACAGCGGCAGCAGAACGCGCAGGAAGTTCTGGACAAGGCGAACAATGCCGTCGAAGTAGCCGGACAGATCAACGAAGCGTCGTACATTCTGGACGCTGACAGCGGCACAAAATACGCTTATGCGATATATGCACAGGGCGGGAAGCCGCACATGGCACTGACAAAGATCATTGAAGGATAAGGAGGAATTGAAACAATGGCAGACATGGACTTGATTTTCCCGTCATATGCACAGCATGAAAGAATGACGGCAGCACTGGAAGCGATAGCACTGAACGGCGGGGCGGCTTCACTGGACACACTGGACGCCGCCTGCAAGAGCCTGTTTGACGGGACAAACACAACACGGCTTTTCTGGGAATATTATCCCCGCGCTATGGCAGCAGGAGCAACAGACAGATATAACGCGCTGTGTCGCTTTGCAAAGGCAGCAGCGCAGGCATGGAACAACAAAACGTATACGCTGCGAAGCTATGACGCGGCTGTATCAGGAAACACGGAAATGACGCCGCTGGACGATCTGGCAAAGTTGCAAAAAGCGCAGTTATGCACAGAATCAACGGAAGCTGTGGAAGACTGGGCTGACGAAGATCCTATGACATGGTATATCCGGGCAAACGCACTGTCAAAAGAAGATGGAACCATGAACATCACTTTCTTTGAAGGCGAAGACGGATTCGACATCACGGGAGAAGCTGCGCCTGTTTACACGTTCGCGCTGGCATTGTGGATCAAAGAATGGAACGACGGCAGCTATAACTATATTTCATTCAGGACAACGAAAGGAAGCGGCTTCTATCCGGACGCGGGTGACGTGGATCCGACGAACAAAAAGCGTCCGATCACATGGCATTCCACTTTCCCCGGAGGATTAAACAGCGCGGGCGCGTTGACATCCGGCGCGGGGATCCGGGCGTATAACTTCGCTTCTGCAAGTGCGGGAATTACGAAAGCGCGGGCTATGACGATCTATGAAGGACTGTGGAACGATTGTGATACAAGATGGTTGATCCGCATGTGGCAGCTTAGACACTGGAATCTTGAAAACTCAAACATCGCGGAAGGCTGTACGAATTATAACTATCAGTATCAGGCTGCATATTACGAAGAAAATGTGAAGCGTGTCCTGCTGGCGTCGTCACAGGCTGTGAATTTGGTGGTCGGTTCCACGGTATCGGTCGGCGATATGGGATCCAACACAAACAAAGACAGGGGCAACGCTTATATGCGGAACATCGCGGATCTTGTGAAGATTTCGTCCATTGAAACAGTGACGGTCAATGATACGGAATATGCTGCGGTAAATCTGGAAATCGACAGCACGATCACAACGACAGCGACGACGTACATTTCGACTATGCCGTGGCATTCCGGAGCGACAGAAGCCCTTCCGGGACACAAAGACGGATGTGTGAACCACTTGACGAAGGGTAAGGGACCGTTGCGCGTGGCAGGCGTGGAAGTGCTGGAAGGAGCATACGCGATCGGGCTTGATCCGTTGTATCAGGTAACAGCAAACGACGCGGGCGGATTCGACTATGCGATCTATGAATGCAGAGACAGTCAGAACCTGTCTGGATCCGTGACGGCGAACTATATCGACACGGGGCTTGAATATGTGGGAATGCCGACGGGATGGAACTATGTAAAAGAGTTCATTAAAACGAAACTGGGCGTATTATTCCCGAAACTGATCGGCGGATCCTCAACGGCTTATTACAAGTCGGCTTTCTATGGCGCGTCGTCCGCTGGCGTCCGCTGCCCGTGGCGTTTCGCGAACTTGAACAACGGCGGGAATGCGGGGCTTGCGGCGGAGAATGGCAACAATTCGCCCGGTAACGCGAACTGGAATGGTCGTCCTCGGACTTATTTTTACGAAGGCAGGAAAGAAATTTTCTGTTGATGTGTGTCTGCATATACGGCGCGAAAGCGAAAATCAGTAAAACCGGAAACCGGGAAACCGGTACGCCTGATCGTGGATCAGGTGTGCGGCAAGTAGTAACAAGGACGGTTCTGCTTTAAGGACTGACCGCAACCGAACGCCGCTTCACAAAATAAAGAATATTATGCACTCAAAAAGATATAGGAAACTGACAAAGCAGCTATGTGAAGAAGCAGTCGAAGAATGCTTCAAAGGGAAATGGAGAAGGAACGATGTACTGACATTTATCGAAAAATACGCAGGAATCAACCGGGACGACATCAAGATCGACGATCTGTCCGGCTCAAAGAAATACAAGACGGAAGCCGTGGAATCAATCGGGCTTATGCTATGGGGAACCGTGGAAGATCTGATCGAATACGGGACAGAACCGGAAGACATGGTTCCGGTAGTGATCCGGAAAAGACCGGACGGCATGACCGGGAAAGTCCGGGACATCGCGCTTTTGTGTATTATGCACCAACTATTAGGACACGTTGAAAAGCTGATGTTAGAACCGCTGTTCAAGGCGCGTCTATTGCCGACGCAACACGCGAGCATACCAGACAGGGGACAGACACTTTTGAAAGATCAGGCGCACCGATACTTCTTGAAGGAATCACTGGGAATCAACTACTTCAGGAAGACGGACGTGGTACACGCATATCAAACATTGATGTATAGCGTATGTGTGGATCTGGTAAAGAAAGAGATCCCGAAGGCGCGGTATGCGATCGGACTTCTGGAATATCTGGGAACGGTTGCGCCGGACGGTCATTTGATTATAGGCGGCTACATAGACGCGTGGCTGTTCAATTATGCGATGTCCTACGCGATCCGGTATGTGTACAGTCTGGGGAGTACCAGAAGGGGAAAGAAGATTCCGTATGTGATCCGCTGCGTGACGTTCATGGATGATTTTTCACTGGCGTCCGGATCTATAAAAGGACAGCAACGCGCCGTGAAAGCATTGGACAAGTGGTTCCGAAAAGAACAGAAGATCGAACTGAAGGAAACGTCAGGGATCGTCAAGCTGCTGTCCATTGAGGAAGAGAAGCGAAGACGGAACCTTCCGAAGAAAGCACAGCGCGGCGTCCCTATGCTGGATATGGCGGGATATAGGGTCAGCCGGACGCATGTGACGATCCGGCGGAGGGTATTCAAACGCGCACGGCGTCAGCTGATACGGGGATATGAAGAACTGAAAAGGGATGGGACACTTCGCCGGGAACGCGCACAGAAGATTATATCCTATAACAGTTATATCACGCAGTCAGATTCTTTTGGGTTGGTCGAGAAGTACCATGTTAAGGAATTAATGGAAATGGCGCACAGGGTAAACAGTTTTTACGGGTGGTTAGAAAATCAGAAAAGGAAGGTGGAATTGAATGTTTTACGAGAACGCAGACGCGGATCAGAAGCCGCAGAAAGTAATGATCGAAGATCTTCCGGGAGGGGAACGGGCGGTCAGGCTGACGGACAATGTTCAGGAATACCGTCAGGAGGAAGCGAAGGATCGGAAGTATTACCGTTTTGACGAAGTGGAATTTATTCTTCCAGCGTCGGAAACGGCGACACAGGAAGAGATCGAAGCAGAGTTTGAAAAGTGGTGGGAATACGGGATGAAAGATCAGGAGATCACAGAACCGGAAGTCCCGGAACCGGGACAGGCTGCAATGACACGTGCAGAACTGTCCGAAGCAGTCAGGACGTTGCAAGCGGATAATGCAGCGTTGAAAGAACAAAACGCTATGTTAGTGGACTGTCTGCTGGAAATGTCAGAGGTTGTATATGCTTAGGCAGCTAATATACAAAATCTTATTCGGAAAGGAGGATGAAACAATGATGGCTATGTTGTGGGCGCAGAAGATTATGTATGCGGAAACGAAAGAAGACGCAAAGGCGATCTATGCAAGAGTGCCGCGCCTTCTGAAAGCACAGGTAAACGCTATTTTAGTTGAAAGTGGCGTTGAAGACCTGATCGAAGAAGAATCCGCAGAGTAAGGAGCAAAAGCAGGATGAAAGAAAACAAGTGTCCGGATCCGTGGGAAGGCGGATCCGGAAGCCTGCTGGAAGTGGTGGACATGATGTGCGATGTCACGCAGAAGCTGGCGGACATCGTGAAGAAACAGGCGGAACTGATCGAACAGGAGAAGATCGCAGAAGCGGCGTTACCTGAACTGACAGAAGAACGAAGGCAGGCGGAAAAAGAAATGGACAGAATTGAAATGAAATTAAGGAGGATATGACACATGATGAAAAGCGGAATTTGTACAGCGGCGGGAATTGTGGGAAGCGCAATCGCCGCACTGTTCGGAGGATGGGACGAAGCACTGGTAACATTAGTGATCTTCATGGTTATTGATTATGTATCAGGCTTGATTGTGGTGGGCGTCTTTCACGCAAGTAAGAAGACAGAATCCGGGACATTGGAAAGCCGCGCAGGATGGAAAGGGCTGTGCAGAAAAGGCGTGACGCTGCTGTTCGTTCTGGTGGCGCACAGGCTTGATATGGCGATCGGCGTTGATTATATCAGAAACGCCGTCATTATCGGATTTATGGCGAATGAACTGATTAGCATTGTAGAAAACGCCGGGTTGATGGGAATACCGCTTCCGAAAGTGATCCAGAACGCAATCGACATTCTGACAGAGAAATCGGAAAAGGAAGTGCTGAAATGACGAATCAGGAATTTATTGAAAAGATCGCCGGGTATGTGAAAAAGTATGCGCCGAAGTACGGGATCAAGGTAAACAGTGCGCCGATCGCACAGGCGATTCTTGAAAGTGGGTGGGGCAAGTCTAAACTTGCCGCCGCCTATCATAATTATTTCGGACTGAAATGCGGGACGAAGTGGACAGGGAAAAGCGTCAACCTGACGACACAGGAAGAATACACAGCGGGAACGCTGACAACGATCAAAGACAATTTCCGCGTGTATGACAGCATGGAAGAGGGCGTGAAAGGTTATTTCGAGTTCCTTCAGCTGGCGCGTTATGAAAACCTGAAAGGAATCACAGATCCGCAGAAGTATCTGGAAACGATCAAAGCGGACGGGTACGCCACAAGTTCAAAGTACGTCGAAAACAACATGAAGTTAGTGAAGCAGTATGAACTGACGAAGTATGATACTGTGGATAATTCCGGGGAGGATGTGGACAAAATGAGTTATTCAAGACAGAATGTCGTGGACACTGTTTGCGGATGGGAAGGAAAGAACGAAGCAGACGGATCCTATAAAAGCATTATTGACATTTACAATACACTTCCGCGGGAGCAGTTGCCGCGCGGGACTAAAATGCTGTACGAATGGGCGTGGTGCGCCTGCACATGGTCGGCGATCGCGGTATATCTGAAATACCTTGAAATCATGCCGATCGAAATTTCCTGTTATTATATCATCGAAGCGGCGAAGAAGATGGGTGTGTGGGTAGAGAACGACGCACATGTTCCGGATCCGGGCGACGCGGTTCTGTATGATTGGGACGACACAGGAAAGGGCGACAACACAGGAAATCCGGATCATATCGGTACTGTGATTTATGTGAATAAGTCCGCCGGATATATGGTTGTAATGGAGGGAAATTATAGCAATTCTGTAAAGAAGCGCACGATCTCCCTGAACGGTCGGTATATTCGCGGTTTTATCTGCCCGAAGTATACGTCAAACGCAGTCAGCGATCTTCCGCAGGAAAGCGGAAAGAGCGTCACGACAATCGCGCGGGAAGTTATTACTGGACTGTGGGGCAACGATCCGGAAAGGTCGGCAGCACTGACGGCAAAGGGTTACAATGCAAAAGAAGTTCAGGCGGAAGTGAACCGGATCTTGAACGGATCCGCAGCGAAACCGACGACAACGACGAAAGAAGTGACATCGACGTGTTACGCGCAGCATAAAGACGCTTCACTTGCCGGAACCTATGTCACGACGGCGGATCTGTATTGCAGGAATGACGCCGGAACGAATAAGAAAGCGTTGTGCCTGATCCCGAAGGGAACGGAAGTGAAGAACTACGGTTATTACAATACGTCAGGCGGCGTAAAGTGGCTGTATATCCAGTTTACGCTGAACGGTGTAAAATATACCGGGTTCAGTTCAAAAACGTATCTGAAAAAGAAATAGGAGGGCAAGAGCATGTTCTATATGGGCGAAGTATTTGACAAGGAAACAAACAAGGAATACAAGACGCTGGACGGGGCAAAGAAGGCAGCGGAAAAAGCGGGGCTGTCCGTCTACGATGAAGAGGGCGTCAAAGTATATCCGTTGAAAGTGGAACTGACAGACGACGTTCCGGACGGCGCACTGGAAGAAAATGCAGACGGTTCTGTGAATGTCTACAATAAAGCCGGGGAAAAGGTCGGGACGGCGACGCCGGAGGAAGTGCAGGCAGCAGAAGAACAGATCACGCCGGAGGACATCGAACAGGCAGAAGCGGCAGCGAAGGCAGAAGAGGAAGCGCAGAAAGCGGATCAGGATCAGGAAAACAAAGAACCGGATGAAGTGGAAGTGCATGGAGTGATCCGCCGGGTATTTCCGGGAAAGTTGCGCCTGCGCCGTGCGCCGTCATTTGAAGATAGCGCGGTCTGCGGCGTCACAATGTTCACAGAAAAGGCGGTAACAAAGAAGATCAAGGTCGGAGAAAAGACGATGTATAAAACGCTGGACGGCTATTTCGTCAGCGGAGATCCGGCGCACGTCAAATTCATCCCGGATCCGGTGGAATAACATGAAGCTGGTTATCGTTGCGGCGGTCGCGCTGATCGTTGGAATGCTGTTCGGGATCCTTGTGACGGCGGTTCTGGCAGCAGGAAAAGAAGAAGTCGAACTGCGTGAAAAGATGTGGAAAGAGTACGAAGAACAGAAAAACGAAGAATGAAGAAAGGCGGCGTTCTGGTGTGGACGTCGCCTTTTTTTGGTAGAATTGCACAAACACACGTCAGTCATGCGCCGCCGATCAGAGCCGCCGGGAAGAAAAGTTGCACAAAGAAAAGCGTTTTACTATATACGCATGACCAACCGGCAACCTTGACAGCAAGACCAGCGCCGAGGTGCTGGGGCTTATCAAGCGCACCAGTGCAGAGTTCCGGCAAACTGTTGTGATGATTACCCACAACAACGACATTGCCCGCCTTGCAGATCGGATTGTCCGCATTGAGGACGGCAAGATTGTGGAGTAAGGAGGTGGCAGGCTATGACATGGCCTTTTGAGAATGATACTCACAAAGTGGAGAAAAAATTAGCGACGCAAAGTCTATCCGCAAATAAACAACGAAATTTCCTCGCAGGGATTATCATGTTTATTGCCTCTCTATTGTTAGCATTTTCGACTATCTTACTTTGTAATGCCACAATAGATACACAGATAATCTCTCGTGTCGATAACACACAGGAAATACTTAGTGTAATTTTGGGGATTGCTATTGTTCTGCTACTCACAGCAGGAATCGCTATTAAAAATATCATGTATATTTCCATATTACAGCGCACACGAGAATTTGCACAGTTGAGGACTGTGGGAGCGACCTACCGACAGATCAAAGCAGTCATTCATAACGAGCGAAAACAGTTATCTTGGAAGTATATTTTAGGCGGTTTGCTATTGGGTTTTCTTTTTAATTGTGTATTACCCTTGAAATTATATTTGGTGCCCAGTGTGGCCTGCACATTGCTTTCCGGTGCTTTTGTATGGTTCATTGTTTTTTGGTCATTCCGTACACCGGCAAAACTGGCTGCGTCTTTATCCCCTATGGCGGCATTGAGGACAGAGGAAATAAAATCAGCTAAAATTTTCAAAAAAAGCAGTCGTATCAATCCTAATGGTTTGGCAAAAAAATACTTTTTCAGTAACCGTAAAAAGGCATTTTATACGCTGCTATCCCTTGTGTTGAGCGGAGTCCTTGTATTTGTAGTCTTTTCGGTAGTTTCGGCTATTGATATAAAAGAGCTTGTCCGGCAACCGTATTATGAAAACAGCAGCATTTATCTTAAACTGAACTCAACAGCTGCCGAAAACGCTACTCTTGAACTGATGAAAGATAGTCCTTTTACGGAGGAATTGAAAGCGCAGATTGAAAATATCTCTGGTGTAACAGAAATTTATCCATCCAAAAAATTAGATTGTGAGATCGTCGTTCCCGGTCAACCTGAGAATAGATATGAACTATCCATCAATAGTATTGTCGGCACAACCAGTTTTGAAACCCAACTGGTTGAGGGTGATATGCCTTATTCTCCAAATACAAACAGCACTATTCCGATTGTGATAAATCGTGCCTCTCCTTACTATGAAAAAACAGGTCTTTCCCTGAGTTTGGGAGATCATTTTTCCGCATCAGTAAATACGGGAATGTCTACAAAAGAAATTGATTTTTCAGTATGTGGTTTCATCGAAAATAAGGACAAAGGTAGCGTATTCTATACGACCCCTAAATATCTGGACTTTTTAGCAGAAATAAATTGTGATCTGGCATGGTACATTTGTACTGAAGATATGCAAACGAAACAGGCTGTTGAGGAAATTAAGGCACTGGTGGCTTCGGATAACCGTATAAATACTTCCATATTTGCGGATGATTTATCTGAATATCAGGCGTATTTTTATAACGCCAAAATTGTTGTTACAGCAGTGATAGTGTTGATATGTTTGTTTGCTTTTGTCAATTTGCTTAATACTTGCATTACAAACACCGTTATACGCCGCCATGACTATGCGCTGTTAGAGGCCGCTGGTATGACGAAAGTACAAATTTATCAAACACAGAGTGCAGAAAACAGGATTTATTTTTTTGGTAGTTTAATAGGGAGTTGTGTGGTAGGCATACCGCTGGGGTTCCTTTTATGCAACAAGATCGCAGAAATACCCGGATTATCCTATATTTCCTATCGCTTCCCGTGGCCGTTTCTACTCCTGTATTTCGTGCTTGTTTTTGTGGTTCATATAGTAGTAACAGTGTATCAAAGACACATTTTAGCGAAGCAGTCTGTAGTAGAGCGTATTAAAGCGATTGAGTGAATCAATGTAACTAAAGTTTCGTTAAAATGAAATCTCTTGTTGAACAAATCAAAGTGACAGTATAATCGTATGGAATCGGCGGGGCGGCGAGTGCTGCCCCGCTTTTTTCGCCATTTCTCAAAAAAATTTTTGAAATGTCCGAGCGCTGTGACATTTCACCCCGATTTTCAATGAAATTTTTGGGCCGCTGTAACATTTCGCGGACATTTGGGTTTTACAATGACCTTATCAACAGGCAGAAAGCCTTGAAAGGAGTTTTGAGTATGAGCGTTTTGCAGACGATTGATCTGAAAAAGTATTACGGCACAAAGCCGAATATCACCCGCGCCCTTGACGGCGTGAACTTCTCTGTAAATGACGGCGAATTTGTGGCCGTTGTGGGAACCTCCGGCAGCGGCAAGTCCACCCTGCTTCACATGATGGGCGGGCTGGACACCCCTACTTCCGGCAATGTGATTGTCCGGGACAAAGAACTGTCGAAAATGAACGACGAACAGCTTACCATCTTCCGCCGCCGCAACATCGGCTTTATCTTCCAGAACTATAACCTTGTTC
>ERZ827471.352-NODE-352-length-44318-cov-5.135712_pt1 | contig 44318 bp, 42 predicted proteins | sample MGYA00519772_ERZ827471 | MGnify/ENA primary metagenome ERZ827471 (study PRJEB31778, sample SAMEA3449315) | human gut metagenome | biome: human gut; feature: human-associated habitat; material: faeces | place: United Kingdom | collected 2010/2012 ...
CCACGAAATCGCCCTGGGCGACGGAGAACGAGACGTCGCGCAGGGCGTGCGTGACGTTGTTGCGGCTACCGTATACCTTCTCGATGTGACGCACCTCGAGCACGGGGTGCTGCGCCTGCGTGGAATACTCCATGATCTTCCTTCCTTGCGTCATAAAGGGACGGGTTCAAAGCGTTACTTTTTGCTACATTTGGGGACAGGCTTTGAGGTCTGCCGGGCGCGACGACACCCGATGCGTCATAAAGGGACGGGTTCAAAACGTTACTTTTTGCATCATGCTGAACCCGTCCCTTTTTGCACCTTTTTGCACCTCGGGGCGGATCAGCGCGATACGTTCCACAGCATAACAATCATGCCGAGGGACAGCACCGCCATCACGACGATCCAGATGAGCATCTCGACGAGCGACATGCCCGCGCGCGCCACCGGGTTCTTCGGCGCGGGCTGCGCTGGCCGGTCGTACGGGCTCGCATAGGCAAGCTTCGCGGTGCGCACCGCGGTCGGGCGGAGTTCATGCTGCTTGTTCTTCGTGGTCTTCATCCGAACCACCTCCTGAGCATATCCTCGCAGGAGCGGGAAACGGGTGCCATCGATTTGCCTTACGCTTGGATTGCGTTTTTGTAAGGTTTGCTACCATAGGGCACGCAGGCGAAGGCGAGAGGAGCCCCATGAAAACGATCCGCGTAGCGGCGGGGATCATCTGCGATGACGGGTGCGGTGCAGACCGCGCGGGCGACGCGGAGGGCGCGGGCACGGCGGTAAACGCAAGCACGGCGACGGGCGCACCCACGGCCGCGTCCGAGCCCGCCGACCGCGTGCTCGCCGTGCAGCGCGGCTACGGCGACATGAAGGGGCTCTGGGAGTTCCCAGGCGGCAAGCTGGAGCGCGGCGAGACCGCCGCGGACGCCTGCCGGCGCGAGCTCGCCGAGGAGCTCAAAGTGCGCATCACCGACCTGCAGGATATCTACACCGTGGAGTACGACTACCCCGATTTCCACCTCTCCATGGAGTGCTTCCTCTGCCGCATCGAGGAGGGCGAGCCCCAGAAGAGCGACCGCCAGCTCCAGATCCGCTGGGTCGAGCGCCGCTCGCTCGCCACGCTCACGTGGATGCCCGCCGACGTCGAGCTCGTCCACGCCCTCGCCGGCGCCAAGAGCCGCGAGGACCTGTGCGCGCTCGCGAAGCGCCGCCATGACAGCCGCCATTCCATGCAGGGCAACAAGCGGCAGAACACCAAACCCGAGCTGCTCGTGCGTCAGCGCCTGCGTGCGGCGGGGCTCACCGGCTACCGCCTGCAGTGGAAGAAAGCGCCCGGCCGCCCGGATATCGCCTTCCCGGGACGCAAGGTCGCCATCTTCGTAAACGGCTGCTTCTGGCACCGCTGCCCGCATTGCAACCCGTCCATGCCGCGGCGCAACACCGAGTTCTGGGAAGCGAAGTTCCGCCGCAACGTGGAGCGCGACCAGCGCGCCATCGCGGAACTCGAGGCCATGGGGTGGACGCCCATCACCATCTGGGAGTGCGAGCTCAAGCGCGACCGCATCGACGAGACCATGGCGCGCGTCATCGAGCTGGTGCGCGCGGCGGAGCGGCCGCGGCGAACGGGCGAGGTATAGGCACGGGGCGCAGACGCGATGGATAACCGGATGCGGCCACGGCAACGCCCCAGCAGCCTTCCCCAGCCCTCGCACCCATGGACGACCTCTGCCGAATCACTTAAGAACTACGGTAGACACGCGCCCCGCATCCATCGTTTCCGCAGGTAAATGGCCATACCATGCTACGCACAGAACAGCATAAGCGTTTGTTATGTTATGCTGCGCACCCCGCCGGAGATAATGACAGCAACGCATTCGAGAGCAGCACTCGGGTGCGCGTTTAGGCGGTGAGCGGGGAGGCGCATCGTGCATTCCTCAGAAAACGCAGCAAGCACGGGCGTGCAGCAGCAAACCTCTCCCCGTGCTACCCGGATCTCCTTCCCCCCGACACAGAGATTCAGCCTCCCCGGCTCCACCGCCGTTGATTCTGCGCGCTTGCGCAAGCAGCGCTTACACCTTATGCATTCGTGGGACGTCGCCCGCGATGCGCTCGCCGTGGATCCGATCGACTTCATCGCGTTGCAGTAAGTAGCCCACGGCGCCGTGCAGGCCGCGGTCGGCACATCAATCAAAACCATCCGAACAAAAAAGGCTCCCTCGTCGGGAGCCTTTTCGTATGAGCAAAGCGGCGCGCGCGAGTGCGACGCGTCAACGCGGCGGACGCAGGCGCGGGCGCGTCACGCCGGCGCACCGACGCCGCGCCCGCCCTGCACCGCGCGTCCTACATGAGCGCGCACACGTTCGACGCGAACGCCACGGGATCCTCGGGCAGGATGCCCTCCACGAGCAGCGCCTGGTCGTAGAGCAGCCCCGCGTAGCGGCCGAGCTTCTCGGTCTCGCCCGCCTCCTGCGCTGCCACGAGCTTCTGGAACACCGGGTGCTGCGCGTTGAGCTCCAGCACGCGCTGGGTCTTGGGCAGCCCCTCGACCTCCGCTTCCGGCCCGCGCTTCAGCACCTTCTCCATCTCGAGCGAGAGCGGCCCCTCGGTCGTGATGCACGCGGGCGCCTCGTCCGCGCCCACCAGGCGCGACGACACGGTGACCTTCTCCACGCGGTCGCCGAGCGCCTCCTTCATCGCGGCGAACAGGTCGCCGTGCTCCTTGGTGGCCTCCTCGGCCTGCTTCTTCTCGTCCTCGGTCGCCAGGTCGAGGTCGCCCGTCGCGACGTTCTTGAGCTCAAGGTGCCGATCCTCGAGCTCTGGCTCCGCGCCATCTGCCACGGCCTTCGCCGCCGCCTCGCGCGCCGCCTCATCCTCGTAGACCTTCGGCATGTCCTTCGCCACGTACTCGCGCATGGCCTGGAACGTGAACTCGTCCACGTCCTGCGTGCACAGCAGCACGTCATAGCTGCGCGCGAGCACGCCCGTCACCACGGGCATCTTCGCCAGGCGCTCGCGGTCGTCGCCAGCGGCGTAGTAGATGGCCTTCTGCCCCTCGGGCATGGCCGCGGCGTACTCGGCGAGCGTGACCAGTTTCTGCTCCTTGGCGCTCCAGAAGAGCAGCAGGTCACCGAGCTCGGCCGCCTTGGCGCCGTAGCTGTTGTAGATGCCGAACTTGAGCCCGCGGCCGAAGTTCTCGAAGAACGTCTCGTAGGCCTTGCGGTCGTCGTCGCGCATGGCCTCGAGCTCAGAGGTGATCTTCTTCTCGATGCGGCGCGCGATGGCGTGGAGCTGGCGGTCGTGCTGCAGGGTCTCGCGGCTGATGTTGAGCGAGACGTCCTCGGAATCCACGACGCCGCGCACGAAGTTGTAGTAATCCGGCAGCAGCTCGGCGCACTTCTCCATGATCATGACGTTGGAGCTGTAGAGCGCCAGGCCCTTCTTGAAGTCCTTGCTGTACAAATCATACGGCGCGCGGCTGGGGATGAACATGAGCGCATCGTAGGTCAGAGCGCCCTCCGCATGCACCTTGATGGTGCGCACCGGATCAGCGAAATCGTGGAAATCGGACTTGTAGAACTCGTTGTATTCCTCCTCGGTCACGTCGGACTTGCTGCGCTTCCAGATGGGAATCATGGAGTTGATGGTTTCGGTTTCGGTGTAGTGCTCGAACTCGGGCTTGTAATCGTCGCCGGCGTCTTCGGGCTTGGGCAGCTCGCGCGTCTTGTCGCACTCCATCTGAATGGGATAGCGCACGTAGTTGCTGTACTTCTTGATGAGGTTCTTCAGGCCCCATTCGGACAGGTAGGTGTCGTAGTTCTCTTCATCAGAGTTGTCTTTAAGGACAATCACCACGTCGGTGCCGTGGCTGGCGCGCTCGGCGGCTTCAATCGTGTATCCTTCGACGCCGTCGCTGACCCAGCACCACGCCTCGTCGGAGCCGTAAGCGCGCGAGGTCACGCGGACTTCCTTGCCCACCATGAAAGCGGAGTAAAAGCCCACGCCGAACTGGCCGATGATATCCACGTCGTCGCCCTGAGCCTCGGCGTTGTCGGTCTTGAACTCAAGGCTGCCAGAATGCGCGATGGTGCCCAGGTTCTTTTCAAGCTCGTCTTTGGTCATGCCAATGCCAGAGTCGGACACCGTGACGGTGCGAGCGTCGCGGTCGAAGGCCACATGAATAGCTAGCTCGTCCTTGCCCACCTTGACGTCGGAATCAGTCAGGCTTTTGAAATAGAGCTTGTCCACGGCGTCGGACGCGTTGGAGACAAGCTCGCGCAGGAAGATTTCCTTGTTGGTGTAAATCGAGTTGATCATGAGGTCGAGCAGCTTTTTGCTCTCTGTCTTGAATTTCTTCATAGAATGAAGCCTTCTTTCATGCATCGCGCGGGCGAACCCGCAACGTTATTACCTTAGATGACGAAGCGAACGAAACCGCATGCGACGGCGTTGCGGCGTGACCCGCTGCGGAACGGTGATGCGGGGCGGCAGCCCAGCCACGCGCCCTTCTTCGCTACACTCTTTAGCACTCAAGACGTATGAGTGCTAAAGAGGATTGTAGTACCAGCCTTCACGCTGTCAACCGAAGCTCGGAAAGGCTCCATGCAATGTTGACGTTTTGTTGCGAAGGAAAGCGATTGCGCGATAATGCCAACGACACACCGGAGGAAAGAGGATATCGTGAAACTCCAGCAGCTCAAGTATCTTGTCACCGTCGCGGAATGCGGCAGCATCACCGAAGCCGCGCGACGGCTGTTCGTCTCGCAGCCGAGCATTACCGCGTCAATCCGAGATCTTGAGCGCGAAATGGGCGTCACCGTGTTCGAGCGCACAAGCAAGGGTGTTATCGCCACCGACGAAGGCCAGACGTTTCTTGGGTACGCTCGCCAGGTGCTCGAGCAGGCGGAGTTGCTCGAAGAGCGCTATAAAAACAACGCCAAGCCCTCGCCTCGTTTCGCCGTATCGTGCCAGCATTACTCGTTCGCGGTGAACGCATTCGTCGACGTCATTCGCGCCTTCGACGCGTCGCATTACGATTTCACGATTCGCGAAGAGCAGACGCACGAAATCATCGAAGACGTGGCGCGCATGAAAAGCGAACTGGGCGTAATCTACCTGAGCGACCGCAACCGCGAAGTCATCGGCAAGATGCTGCGTGCCGAAGAGCTGGAATTCAAGCCGCTGTTCACCGCCGCGCCGCACGTGTTCGTCTGCTCGTCGCATCCGTTGGCGGGACGCGCCTCGGTCACCTTCGACGACCTGGACGACTACCCTTATCTTTCCTATGAGCAGGGTGACTTCAATTCGTTCTACTTCTCGGAAGAGCCGGCATCCACCCTCGATCGCCGCAAGAACATCCGCGTGCGCGACCGTGCGACGCTGTTCAACCTGCTCATAGGCCTCAACGGCTACACGGTGTGCTCGGGTGTGATCAGCCACGAACTCAACGGCGAAAACATCATCGCGCTGCCCCTCGAAGCGGACGAACACATGGAAATCGGCGTGATCACCCGCAAGGGGACAACGCTTTCTCGCTACGGCAAAGCGTATCTTGAGGCAATCCGCAGACACGTCCCGGGCGACGCCTTTTTGCCATAGGTTTTTCCTATGGCATACGCCTACTTTCTTGTATTTCCCAATTGCACGCACAAACGTCATACTCCTCAGCATCGAACATTCCACCGCACATCCGATGAGAGGATTCACCATGACCAAGCCCGCCACCTGCCACTATGATGTCGTCGGCAGCTTTCTTCGACCCGCACGCCTTAAGGACGCTCGCGCCCAGCACGCTGTCGGCACTATCAACGATGCTGCGCTCGAAACCGTCGAGAACGAATGCATCGCGGAGCTGATTGAAAAAGAAAAGGCTGCAGGCCTGCCGTTCCTCACCGACGGCGAATTCCGCCGCTCCTACTGGCACCTCGACTTTATGTGGGGACTCCATGGCGTCGAGCACGTCGAGCTCGACCACGGCTACTTCTTCGTGGGCGAGGAAACGACCAAGGGTTCGGCCGTCCTGACCGGAAAGATTACGGGAGAAAGCCATCCCTTCGTCGAACATTTCAAGTTTGTTCAGCAGTTCGAAAGCGAAGGCCACGTGGCCAAACAGACCATCCCCGCCCCTGCCCAACTTGTACTTGAGCTTTATCGCGACGAAGCAGCAACCGAGCGCACGAAAAGCTTCTACCCCGACGAAGACGAGCTGCTCGCTGACATCGGCGCCGCGTATCGCACCGTGATTGCCGAGTTGTACGCTGCAGGGTGCCGTCACTTGCAGTTCGACGACTGTACCTGGGGCGCGCTGGTCGACGAAGGCTTCCAAGCCGCCATCCGCGCCACGGGTTCCACCCCGGAAGCCGAAGCTGAGAAATACCTGCGCGTGAACAATCTGGCGCTCGAGGATAGGCCCGACGACCTGATTGTCACCACGCACGTCTGCCGCGGCAATTACCACTCCACGTACGCCAGCAGCGGTCCGTACGATTTCGTGGCGCCCGTGCTGTTCGCCCATGAAAACGTGGATGCGTTCTATCTTGAATTCGACGACGAACGCTCCGGCGGATTCGAGCCGCTGAAGCATATCGCCGAAGGTAAAGAGGTCGTGCTGGGGCTCATCACCACGAAGCGAGCCGAGCTTGAGGACAAGCAGACCGTCATCGACCGCATCCACGAAGCGGCAGAAATCGTGCCGTTGGAGCGTCTGAGCCTGTCGCCGCAGTGCGGTTTCGCAAGCTGCGAAATAGGCAACAAACTCACCGAAGACGAGCAGTGGGCGAAGATCGCGCTCGTCAAAGAAATCGCCGAAGAGGTGTGGGGACGCTAAGACGCCCTACCGACGACGCAACGAACGCGCTGTGGCGCAGAAGCAGATAGACGCATCTGCGCCACAGCCGATTAGAGATCATTTCGGCTTCCTTACGCGCTGCGGAAGGGATTGGTCGGCCCTGATTCGGCCGAGGTCCGTTTCATAAGGGTCGACCGCCTCGGGAATTTTATCGAGCATGCCAACGCCTTGGCATACGCGCAAAAACGTCTCGAAGCTCACGGACGGGTCGCCGTTTTCGAGACGAGAAAGCGTTGCGCGCGAGACGGAGACGCGGTCGGCAAGCTCTTGCATCTGCGCATTACAGTAAATTTATGCGAACGCATAAAAAGATACAGAAGCCAGCTTGATTTATGCGTTCGCATAAAATACAATTTGCAAAACCATCATTTATGCGAACGCATAAGGAGACTCATGATTCACGTCGAAAACACGCAGGAAATCGGGCGAATCATCCGCGAAGAACGCCGGCGTCAGGGCTTCACTCAGGCCGAATTCGCCGGGCTCGCGAACGTCGGCATCACCTATCTCTCCAATCTTGAAAACGGAAAGCCCACCGCCGAAATAGAGAAAGCCATCCGCATACTCACCATGCTCGGCATAGACCTTTATGTAGAAAAGAGATAGCGATGCGAACCCTTGAGATTTTCCGTCTTCTCTCCTGCAAACCATGCCTTATAGGCAGAATATCGCCTAATGAAAGCATATTCGAATACGACGCATCGTATCTGGAAAGCCCCGACGCCCAACCCTTATCCCTCTCCCTCCCATTGAGACGAGAGCCATTCAAAGAGGCGCAATTCAAACCATACTTCGAGGGGCTTATCGCAGAAGGAGCCGCACGGCAAACCCTTGCTGCTGAATTGCAGACGTCAGAAAGCGACTATCTATCCATACTGGAACCCTGCGGGCGTGAGTGCATCGGCGATATCGTTGTGCACGAAGAAGGGCAACCCTTTGTCGGCGTTCCCGAGTCGTACGAAGCTCTGTCGAAGAGTGAATTCAAGGCCCTCTTTAAAAACGATTGCGAGATGGCAAACGAGAGCATCGCTTCTCGTCTCTCCCTCGCAGGAACCCAAAACAAAATCGGACTGGCGCACCTGCCGTCAGCCGCCATGGACGAAGGCTGGTTCAGACCTCAAGGATTCGCGGGGACGACTCACATATTGAAAACAAGCCACCTTCTCGACGTGCCCGAGCTTGAATATCTTTGCATGAAAACCGCAGCACAACTTGGAATACCCACAGCCAAAGTCGCCCTTCTTGATTTCGGAAAACCAGTTTTAGTCGTTGAGCGATTCGACCGCATTGTCAGAAATACCGAAAGAAATATGCAGGTCACAAGACTCCATCAGGAAGACCTTGCTCAGGCGCTCGGCATTACACCCGGGTCGAAGTATGTCGAACTATCCGGGAGCACCGTTTCATGCATCGCGGAACTCCTGAAACAAGAAAGCGCTCAACCAGCACGCGACGTCATATCCTTCGCGCAGCAAATCTGCTTCTCGTATCTGATTGGAAATTGCGATGCCCATCTCAAGAATTTTTCGATTGTCTATCACGAAGGGAGGGGGAAGGGAAAGCCCCGGACCTCGCTAGCGCCCGCCTACGATTTCGTCAGCACCACATATTTTCCGAGGTTCAGCCGCGACATGGCGTTCGCGCTAGGGGGAGAACGAGACATCGACGCAATATCGCCCGACAATTTTCACGCGTTGGCCCTTCAGCTTGGCATTTCGGAATCATCGCTTCGCAATCTGGCGAAACCGCTTGTCAATGAGATCGTCCCTGCCTTGCGAAAAGCAGGGAACGGACAAATGGGGGCGGTTCTTAAATCAACCCCTTATATTGCCGACCGACTTGAAGAAGACCTCCAGCCCCGCCTTGACGTCTTGCGTTCATTTTGCGGCGTCTAGGTGTTAAGTGCCGATAGGTCGCCCCTATCGCTGATGCGCAACACGAACGGCGGCCCTCGCATGCGCTGCGCGAACGCCTTCGTGCCACTAAGCCCTTAAAAGTAGAAAAGCTCCTCGAATTTTTTGTCGAGCGCAATGCAAAGAATGAGCGCAAGCTTCGCCGTGGGGTTGAATTGCCCCGTTTCGATGGAGCTGATTGTGTTTCGGGACACCCCCGTCAACTCGGCAAGCTGCACTTGAGAGAGACCACGCTGACGGCGCGCCTCTCTCAGGGAATTCTTCAAGACCAACGATTCCTTCATGGCTGCATCAACCCGCAATCGCATAGGCGCATAGCGACCCGATAGCGATAACGGCGTATAGCATCGTCACCAGAAGTGTCCATCTCGACCTGGTCTTATTCCATTTATAGGCGTTCGCGGCGGCAAGGTACACGAATAGAATGGCAAGCAGGTCGTACGGGTTCCTACCCTCGGAGAACATGCGGATGAGAAAGACGCAGACGACCGCCGCCGCAACAGCGATTATTCCCCAGGTGCCGGCCTCGTCGGCCATCCTGCGCTCACACTCGTCCCAACGCCGATTTTCCAAGCGACTTTGAGCGAGAATTTCGTCCCTATCCATGGCTGTCCCCAATCATGCCAAGTTTTATTGTCACCGCAAGTATAAAGATGCCAATAAAACTTGGCAATAATTCATTTCTGACGAAAGGACACGCAGCGCGAGACACTACAACAAAACGTCAGATTTACTCGATATTTTGTATTTTCAAAAGCAAATTGTCAGGTTGACTCGACATTTGTATCTTATATACCATGATTGTCGAGTTGACCTGACATTTTTTTGGAGCAGCCATGACCGCATATGTTCATCGACCGTTTTACGAGAACGAGCTTCAGCAGCACAAGAGCAGCACCGATATCAAAGTAATCACCGGCGTGCGCCGCTGCGGCAAATCTTCCTTAATGGGCAATCTTGCCGAACAAGCGCAAGCCGACGTCGGAAAGGCCAATGTCTTCTATCGCCGCATGGACCAATTCGGTATTCCCCTTTCCCCCACGGCAGAATGGCTCGAACGGGAACTCGCCGACGCACTGTCGAAGCGAAACGCCGACCGCATGTTCTACGTATTCCTCGACGAAATACAGGATGTGTCCTGCTGGGAAAAAGTGGTGCGGCGCCTGCATACCCAAGAAGACATCGACGCTTACATTACGGGCTCGAACGCACACGTTCTCTCGTCCGACCTTGCCACGTTGCTCGGCGGGCGCTACGCGCAAATCCTCGTGCAGCCTCTTTCGTTTGCGGAATTCCTCTCATTTGCAAACGCACGGAACGTCACGTTCGCAAACATCGATGCCGCGTTCGCCGAATACGTACGATACGGCGGCATGCCCGCTCAGTTCGACCTGCCCGAGCGTACGGAAGAGCAGCTGGCCGGCCTGCTCGAAACCATTTACGAGACGATCGTGCTCAACGACGTGGCCATGCATGCCTCCATCGCGGATTTCGACCTTCTTTCAAAGCTCGTTCGCTCCACCTTTTCCACGTCGGGAAATCTTTATTCCACCCGCGCCGTCGTGAACACGCTCGCAAGCGCAGGGCGTAAGACTTCGTCGGAAACCGTCGACAATTACCTGAAGGCTCTTTTCGACGCTTTCATCCTTGACGAATGTGAGCAGACGGGCCTTGCAGGGAAGCAGGTGCTCAGGCCGCAGAGGAAACTCTACCCTGTCGACAACGGCCTGAGAAATATCATGTCCCGCTTCTCTCCCGGCGATTTCGGCGCACAGATTGAATGCGTCGTTTTCAACGAACTCAAACGCCGCAAGCTTCATCCGAAAGTGGGTGTCCTGCGCGCGGGGGAAATCGACTTCGTTGCTTACGGAAAGAATGGAGAAAAGGAATATATCCAGGTCACCGCCTCGATGGCAGACGATGCCACGTACGAGCGAGAGCTCGCCCCCTTCGAAGGCCTACCCGATTCCTTCCCGAAAACCGTTCTCACGCTCGACCACTACCGCACGGGAATCACGGAAACGGGCGTGCGCATCGTCAACCTCATCGACTGGCTGCCCGAAACGGACGTATAGCCGACCTGAAAGATGATGGACTATCGGCCATGGTATGGCTCACCATGCTCGTCATAGACCTCTATGCAGAAAAGAGATAGCCACGCAAACCCCAGCGAGTCCCGCTCAGCAATCGCGAAATAGCAAACCCCTACGCACGGCGAACGGGGTGGCGAATGACCGTCTTAAGGTTTTCGGGCCTCGTGCGGCGTGGGTCGCCAAGATAGATTTCATGGTGCAGCCGAACAGTCGGCACGGCGCCGTTTGCATCGAGGGCGGCAAGCACGGCAGCGGCGTCAAACGCACCAGTGGCTGCATGCCCCTCGGGCGATTCGCCACCTTCGGCAATGTCGCAGATCAGCTTTTCGTCCTGCGTATACGCCGTCAGTTTTGCGATGGTCTCGGGCTCGTCATCGTACGGTCCGCAATGCATGATTTGGACACACGGCCCCTCGGCAAAGCGAACCAAACGCGGAACCCCTTCCGCGTGCCCTCCCAATGCGGGTTCGCACGCCTCAGCCAAAGCGGGCTTCTTCTTGGCCAGTTCGGCACAAACCCACACGAACACCTCGGACGTCACAAAGTCAGGCTGACGAATGAGCGAAACCCACGAAAGCGCATTCTTATCGGCGATCGAGGCGCCGTCGAACGCGCCCACACCGGCCCACCATAAACCCTCAAGCGGCGGCACCACGTAATCGAAATACCCCTCGGGCTGCCAGGCGCCCATCTTCGACATTTTCACCGTGTACGAAAGCCCGTAGAGCAGTTCGAGCGCCTTCGAGTAGGCGCCGTCGGGCTCATTCGGATCGCCCGTTCCCGCCACGGCGAAAAACGTCATCGGCGGAACTTCAACGACAGACGCCTTTCTCTTCGGCAGGTAGAGGTCCTTGTACTCTTTCTTGAAATCGAACGGCATGAAAGCCCCTTTCTCGTTGGCAGGCATGAAGCAATCCGCCCGCTGCGTCGCATCGTTTTCGAGAAAGAATGCGGCGACACGGCAGTCGACGAACAGTTTGGCATTGCTGGCGCGACAGTCGCTAAGACGAAGCGGAATCGCAATTGCCCTAGAGGCCCGATGCCGCTTTCCCGGCTGCTTCTACAATTTCTCGCTGCGATTTCTTGGTCAACTTCGAAAATACCAGCCCATATGAGTGATCGCACAGCTCCATCAGCAAACCGTCAGCTACGTCTGCATCGAGGTCGACTGATATCCAATTGCGCTTATCCATATAAAACCCCGGATACACGGCGTCGGGAAGCTCCGCGCGCAGGGCTTCGGCCCATGCGGAATCGCATTTCAGTGTCAAAAGATGACGCCCTTTATACGGCTCCTTATGCTCGGGACCAACCGTGAATTCAGCAGCGAACATCTTGCCACCCACCAGGTAGCGCCACCACTCCCATTCAGCTTTGAAATCCTTTTCGGCACCGGGCTTGGCACGCAAATACGCATCGACTTCTGCAGTATTCATCGAATCCTCCTGACAACACGACATGCCCATCCTATAAAAGGAAACCGGACAATGCATGGCCTGTTTCGAAATAAGGCACGAAGCAAAACAACAACCAGACGAGCGTGTTCCCCAGGCAGCAATCGACGCGGCCCCGCAACCGCAGGCATGGCAAGCCCGCCTAAAGAGGCTCTGCCGTCACGAGCGTTTCAGTACGCGGATAAAACACGATGCTAATCCTGTCCCCCGCAGCGCATGTCGAGAAAAACTCGACTTCATCGTCATCGGTCGATGCCAGCTCTATGCGATGCAAGGCCGATTGGCCAACGCCGCCACGAACCCCCGTAAAATCGACCTCCGTTGCTTCGCCCGAGAAGCCTCCCTTTCGAGCATCGCCGCCGCGCTTCATCGCATCCACCTCGACAATCGACGCCTCGATGTCCTCAGGTCCTGCCGTCACGTCAATCGCCAAAGATGAAAAATGAACGACCCCGAGCGCAAGCGCAGCGCAGGCCAGCATCGCAACAGCCACGACGATTGCACCGCTTATCACGCGGCCGCGCAACAGCACGACATTGCAACGTGCCCCGAAGCGCGCGCGAAACGCGCGCCACACAAACACGACCCAGGCAATCGTCGCCATCGCGACCCCTGCAACAAGCGCCATGCGAACAGCGCCATACGGAAGGAAGCCGGAAACCGCAATCCCAAGCGTCCATACTCCGACAATGCCCGCCACCTCCAAAGCCGCGCACAGCAGCACGGGGCACTCGGCTTTGAATGCTTCTTTGTAGGAAAAATCCAATCGCCGATTGGGGCCTTTGGCCCACGCATCACGCAAAACCGCCCTCGTCAAAACAACGCAAACGCCACTGAGGAGCAGAGCCGCCAAAACCATTGACGCAGCACTCACGGCATACGTAACCAATCCGGCTACGCCGACACGCGAGGCCGCCCGGGAATAGAGGATGCATGCAACGACACATACCGCCACCATCCCTGCCGCGATGCGCGTTTCACGTGAAACATCGGACTTCGTCATCTAGCAGCCCCTTTCCAACATGGCACGTGCTTGGTCGTTCATCCATTTCCGCACCCAAGCCGGTTCAAGTATCTCCAATTGAGCGCCGTAAGAAAACAAGTGATGGAGCATTCGATCGCTCGGTTGACAAAATACCGTCACCGATAGGCGGCCATCAGGCATAGCATCGATAACGTCGGGGGCGAACTCTTCCCGAACACGGCCTGCCGACTCGGGAGCGAATAGCATGGAAAGACGAGGGGCATCGTCCGATGAGCCGCTTTGTGCAGCCGCCCCATCGGGTCCGATAAAGCGCGTGACGGGAGGAACTTCGCGCGGTTCGAACGCAATGGGCAAAAGCTCGATTGACCCCCAATCCATGCGCAGCAGCTTGAACGTGCGCCAATCGTCGCGCATCCGACACCACGCCTGCATATACCATGACCGTTCTTTGAATAGCAGCTTCGCAGGTTCAACTTCGCGTACGGTCAAGCGATCGACGTTATCGCGATACGAAAACCGCAAGACCCGACGGTGCACGATGGCCTCGCGTACGACATCGAAAGCGCGTCGGCACGTCGGCGGTGCGCCCCAGAACGAGAAATCGACATCGATCCAATCACTTGGCTCACGGCGGAAAAGCGAAGCGAGACGTTTCATAAGGACATCGCCGCCGGAGGAAACTGACGCATCAACGCTCGAAAGCAACATAAGCGCCGCAAGCATATCGTCTTTTTCGTCATCGCTCATCAACGACGAGTCCATCACATACCCAGGCAGCAGCCGTACGCCGCCGCCCTTGCCTTGCACCGTATACACGGGAACGCCTGCGGCCGAAAGCGCCTCGATATCACGACGAACCGTGCGCGGCGACACTTCGAGCATACGCGCAAGCTCGCCCACGGTGCACGCCTCGTGCGCCATCAATGCGTAGATGATTTCGAAAAGCCGCTGCTGCTTCATGGCCACACCCTCTCCTTTGTTTTGCACAATGTATTAACTAATTGTTAATAACTTTTTCCACTTTTACTCTTATTTACTATCTTTAGTGTTAAGAATTTTTTAACACTAAACAAGGTCAATACCCCTATGTGACCCCTCCGCAACCACATCAGGAGCACAAAACACAAAGGCCGGATTTCCGTTTAACGGGAAATCCGGCCTTTATTTCGTTCTGCATTCAAATATGCGGAAAACTCGTACGGGCGCAACCTCAACGCGTCAAATCACACAGCATCCCACCGCCGCGCCGCACCTAATGCGCGAACACAAGCACATCCTCAGACGAAAGCCCCCAATCAAACACATAACCGCCCACGTCAAAACGAGGAAAATCGGCCACGCGATCTATGGCGTTTTCGGCGCACCAGCGCACGAAAGTTCCGCGTGCCGCCTTTGCCTCAGTTGAGCGCTGAACGAACTTGCCGTTGCGCATCGAACCGAACAAACAGGTCACGTAACGAACATCGCCCTGCGCTGCCGCCATCTTGGCGTACGGCTCCACCGCTTTCGCGTACTCGACAGACGCAAGGTTCACAATGACGCGCTCTCCAGAAACGCCAGCTTTTTTCTGCTGATCGAGCCCATCTATCAAGGCGTCAAACAGGCGCGATCCCCAGAAACCATAGAGGGTGCGCGCGCCACCCACGGCAAGCTTCGCCTGTATTTCGAGCCTATACGGCACCACCGCATCAAACGGACGCAGCACGCCATAGAAGCCCGAAAGAATACGCAGATGGCTCTGCACATATTCCAGCTGATCGGCCGCAAGAACATGCGGGGCCACATTCTGATACTGAACGCCTTCGTAAGAAAACACTGCCGGCGAGCATAATTCGACAGCTTCCACATCCATACGCATCACGCGTTCGTAGTTCAACTCCGCCAACGCATCGCTGCACTTCCACAGCGCCTTCGCCTCGTCGTATGAAAGCGCACGCAATGCATCAAGCAGCTCGCGCGTCTGAGGAAGAAAGCGCGGCATATCCCGCCATGCGAACGAATCACTTGCATCGACCATTTTTTTGGCGGGAGAGATTATGAACAGCATACGATATATTCCTTCTACTGCGCTTCGTGCGAAATCAATTGCATTTTGCACGCATTAATCTACAGCACCCCAGAAACCCGCACAAAAAGCCACAATTAGAATGCAGAAAACGCCCCGAAGCCTAGAGGCCAAGCAGCGACTCCCCTAGCTAGAAAACGAAGGTAAAACGACCGCCAAAGCCAAAAGAAGCATTATTGCCACCACGAGAGCAACAACGACAGTAACGTTTGTTCGCTCAAGTCTTTCCTTCTCGCTACGCAGCCCCTTTAAGAAAGACTCATTCTCGAGCTCCTTCAGCATCGAGAACTCAAGCCCACACCGCAAACACGCCCGCCTTTCTATATTCAGCTGTCCACAAGAACATTCCGTCCATCCATCCCCGGTCGTGCAAGGCCGACGCAACGCTGCAGCAATAAGGGGTTGTGGCATCCCTTCCTCTTTGAGCTGAACAGACCGCTCTTCAATCGCCTCTTCGTCCAATGCAAGCAAATCAAAGCAATGTGGAGCCTTCTCGATTTTCCCTTCCGTCTCCCATTTCGATTCCGATGTAAGAGCAGAAACCAATCGAACCTTTGCATCTTTGATGTCATGGCGGCTGAGCTTGACGGCCTTGGGCCTGAATTCTCTTCCTGCGCCAATATCGGCATCTGGGAGGTCGACCTCTACCTTCTCGGTAGACCCATCATCATATTCACAGATCGCTATCAGCTTGAAAGCGAGCACCGTTTCGCCAGTCAGATTTCTAAGCTTAATTTGAAGAAACGAATCACGATTCTCCCTATGACGGGATACCTGAACCGCCTCAACAGCAAGCGGGCAAGACGGCTCCCATTCCAAAGGAGCCAAACCGTTGCTTTCGTTCTCTTTGCGAAAAACAACCTTATAAACACCCATGGCCCCTCCTAAACCCATACCTCAGACGACGCAGAGCTCGTTATGGCGGGCTCCACAATCATCGCGTCGTCCTCGAAAGAAATCCGAAGCTTCTTGCGAACGTCATCGAAACCCACCTCCACGACCCCAGGACCCAGCACTCGATAAGTCCCAACAACCACACCTTCTTCAACAATGTCGTATAAAGGAGCCTCGAGATCGCACGTAAACGCCCCATTGCCAAAATCCAGAACCGTGGCGATAGTCACCCCCTCCGACGAATCGAAGTGCGTCCATTCCTTGCTTTCAAGTTTGGACGAAAAAGATGCCGTAGAAAATCCGTATGCAGCAATGCCGACTAGAAGCACCGAGCACGCAACAGCAACCAGAATCCTCTTCGCAACTTTTGAAGAGAAAAGCGAGAGACCCCTACCCTTTTCGATTCTTTCGGAGCCGATTTCCAGCCTAGAGCGATCGGCATCGGACAAGTCAGCCGCATTCTGGAAAGCCAGCGAAGGGGAGACCGCTCCCGACTTGGTCGCATCCCATTCCGACAGGCCCTCGCTGGGCTTTGGCGAAATGCCATCCGATTTCTCAACCATGACGCAGCCTCATTACACTTCCGGTAGGGCGTCATCGTCAGAAGTCGGCTTGGATGATTGGCCGGAGGCCTGTTCGAAAACAATCTTTCTGTTATCAGGAAGAGCGGCTACATAAAGCCCCACAACCAAGGGAGTCGCGACAATCCCTATAAACCACAGCTTCCCACTGTTCGCCATGGAATAGCCCTTCGCCTTTCCGACATTTATAAACATGTCGATGCTAAGAAGCCAAGCCACCAGAACAAGCGCGGAGACGATTATTAGAAAAAGCCCAAGCATCCTCTGCTCCCCTCGAACACCAAGCGTTCCGTGCCTAACCCGCACGAGACGCTCGAACGAACTAATTCGAGAGAAATATAACAGCGACCTGGTCAAATACGTTGCACAACATTTTTAGGAAAGCCAACGTAGACAGACAGCTTCTTTGCTATTTGGCATAGATCTTGTGAGAAAGTGCGCCAATACGCGCAACGACTATTCGGCGCGCTTGGCGATTTCTTCCCCTATGCGATGAACCACGCTAACCACGAGTGCATTGCCCATGCAAAACGCTCTGTTGCCGTCCGTCATGCCCGCATCCGTCCAGCCTTTTGGGAACGTCTGCAGCTGATCGAGTTCGTCGGGCACCAGGCGACGATAGCGTCCGCTTTCCGTTTTCACGACATGCTTCGTACGCGACGCGCCAGCGCCGCCCTCGCCCGTCAGGATGGTGCGCGACGGTTTGTCGAGCGCATCGGGAAATGCCATGCCGCCTTCGCTGTACAGGTACGTGTAACCCGACGAATGCGTGCGTTCTTCCTTCTTGGCGCCCTTGAAGTACTCCCAGCGGCCAAGCTTGTCTTCGTCTATGAAGAAAGCCTCGGGCACTTCGGCTTCGGGGACCAACACGTCGCCTAAAGCCGCGAAGGGACCGCCATAGGAAGGCGTTACCTCGGCGGTGAACACCTCGCCGTTCTGCATCGCACCAGCGCCGCGGAAAGGAGAGGCCTTGAGGCCCTTGCCAAAATTCTCGCTGATTTCGAACGGCTCGCCCTTAATCGCGAATGCATTCGCCTTCGTGACTGTGGAGCTTATCGGAAGCGCCTGGGCCAAAACGCCCGCTTCACGAACGCGCTCTTCGACGTTCCAGACCGGAGCGTCTTTCTGCGCGAAGATGTATACGCGGCGGCGGCGCTGCGGGGCGCCGTAGTCGGCCGCGTTCACCACGCGCCATTCCACCGAATAGCCGCGTTCGTTCAAGCACGCCAGCATAATGGCGAAATCGCGCCCACGCTGCGATGCGGGAGATTTCAACAGGCGGTCCACGTTCTCAAGCAGCACGTATTTTGGAGAACACAGGAACAAGAACCGGTAAATCTGCCACCAGAGCACGCCTTTTTTGCCCTCGATGCCGCCCGCTTGATTCAGCGGGCGCGCAACCGAGTAGTCCTGGCAAGGGAAGCCGCCCACCACCATGTCATGATCGGGAATGGAGCGCTCGCCCGCCTCCACCTGATCAAGCACGCGTTCGATATCCTCATTAACCACAGAACCTTCGCCAAAGCGCTCCGCGTAACAGCGCGCAGCGAACTGGCGCGCTTCGGTTCCAGGGGGCTCCCACTGATTGGCCCAGATGGTCTTATACGGCCCGGCCGCAGGAAGATGCCATCCGCGTTCGTCGTCGTTATAGCCGTCGAGCGCAAGGCGGAACCCGCCCACGCCCGCGAAAAGCTCGGCCACTCGAATGGTCTCCACGTCCTGCCTCCGAATTCGTTTTGGAATCTTGCCCTGAAAATGATCGCCGATCTTGGCTCGGCAGTCAAGATCCCTTTTCGCAAAAGCGATATATTATCAGAACCCGAACGACCTCGAAGCCAGCCGCGCGACGAAGCAAGGCCTTACTTTGCGGGCACGATTTCCAGCCAGCAGCCGTCGGGGTCCTCGATGAAGTAGATGCCCATCTTTTCGTTCACGAAGCAGATGCATCCCATTTCTTCATGCAGGGCGCGTGCGGCGTCCATGTCGTCGACCTCGAATGCAAGGTGCGTGTCCCTGCCGCCGTTGTTGTACGGCTCGGTTCGACCGTTGTTCCAGGTGAGCTCCATCTGAAAATCGGTCTCGTCGTTTCCGATGTAGACGTTCTTCCACGATCCGTCCTCGGGGCCCATACTGCTCTGCTCAACCAGGCCAAGGGCTTTCTCGTAAAATTCGAGAGACTTCCCAAGGTCGAGCACGTGAATGCATTCGTGAACCATTTTCGCTTTCATGCAATCCTCCTTCGTTGCCTACCATCAAAACGAAATACACCATACCCGCCGCAAAACGCACAGCGACGCGCACCCGTCATTTTTCACAACAACGAAAAGAAACGCACGACCTACGCGCCGCCCGCATCTTGCACGTTCCACCGCCCGCAGATGACGATGCTGAACTCGGCGCACATCCGGCCTTCGCTCGCGGATGGCCATGCTGCGCTCGGCGCACATCCGCATCTTTGCTCATGGCAAAACAAAGCGCGCCCCGCCGATGCGGAGCGCGCTCAGAAAGAGCGGGTCGGCTTTGCACGCAGACCCTTCCTACTTCATCGAATGAAGCACGTCGGAATCTTCGAACAGGAAGTAATCGAGGCTCGTCGTACCGGGGAATGCCTCGACAATGTTGAGACAGCTTCCGCCGATGCGCTCGATATCGGAAAGCACACGGTTGAACGCCTTCGTGAGGCTCGGTGAGCACTCCTTGCTTGCCACGCGCTTCATGTGGCCCTTGCGCATATGCATTTCAATCTCGATCATGCGCGAATTGCCCTCATTCACGCGGCGCGCTTCGTCGCTGTCGCCGGATGCCATGGAGCGCATGGCGCCCGCGAACATTTCTTCGGCCAAGAACATCGCATCGCGCAGGTCTTCCGAAGCCTTGTCGGAAAAATCGCTTCGACGGGCAATCTGCGCCACGTCTCCGCACAGCTGGCCAATGCGCTCGATATCATTGATCGCGCTCATAAGATTCGCCGTACGCGTAACCTGGTCCTCGTTGAGCAGACCCGTAGCGAACAACTCGGCCAGGTAGTCGGTCACCTGCTGGCAGACCTCGCCCGCCGCAGCGGCCTTGCGAGACGAGAGGTCAAGGCGCTTTGCGTCCTTGTCGCGCAGGGCGGCGCCCATGTCATGCATGGCCGCGCGTACCGTCTCCCCACAACGAACCGTCTCTTTGGCAACAAGCTGGAGAGCGACGATAGGCTGGCCCAGCAGACGATCGTCAAGATACAGGGCGACCGCGGGATCGGAATCGCCTGCCGCAGTTTTCCTGTCAGGGATGATGCGGGTCACGATCTTCACCATAAGCCATATGAACGGAAGCCACAGCAGTGTCATGACGACGTTGAACGACGTATGCGCGTTTGCAATCTGGCGGGAAATGACCTCGATTTCGGGGCCCGCCGGAGAAATGAACTGGATGAACGTTGCGAACGCGGGAATAAACCAGATGAAAATAAGGCAGCCGGAAATATTGAAGAGGCTGTGAGACACCGCGACGCGCTTGGCGTTGCGGCTCTGGCCGATGCTGGCAAGCAGCGCGGTAATGGTGGTGCCGATATTGTCGCCGAGCAAAACGGGGATGGCGCCCGTAAGGCCGATGATGCTCGCACCGTCAGGGCCAGGCGTTGCGGCAAGATTCTGCAAAACCGCGATGGTGGCCGAAGAGCTCTGAACAATAACGGTCATGACCGTACCGACGACAACGCCCAGTACGGGAATGTCCACGACCTGGGAAATCATATTGATGAACACAGGGCTCGTCGCGAGGGGCTTCATGGAATCGCCCATGGTCTCGATACCGAGGAAGAGCAGGCCGAAGCCGAGAATGCTCAGACCGACGCTCTTGATACGCTCGGTTTTCGCAATAAACGACATAAGAAAGCCCACGAACACAAAGATGAGAATGTAGTCCGTGATTTTAAAGGCGATGATCTGCGCCGTGATCGTCGTGCCGATGTTGGCACCGAGAATGATGGAAATGGCCTGAGGCAGACCCATCAGACGGGCGCTTACAAAGCCGATCGCCATAACGGTGGTGGCGCTGCTGCTTTGCAACACGGCGGTGGTCAATGCGCCGGCCAATACGCCAAGAACAGGGTTTTTCGTTAAAAGAGCGAGAATGTTTTTCATCTTTTCGCCGGCAACCTTCTGAAGGTTGTCGCTCATCATGTTCATGCCAAAGATGAAAATGGCAAGGCCTCCAAGAAGGCCAACTACGGTGGTAAACGCGTTGTCCACGATTCGTTTCTCCTAGATCGCGAGGGCAAGACTGCTTAAAACCATCGAGGGAAAAGTATAGCGACCTCCGCACTTTACCCGGCCTTTGCAATGTAAGATTTTTGCAAAGTTTGCCCGAAAAGGGGCACAATGCGCCGCTCGCCGAAATCCGGCTATTTATCGAAGCGTCATGCACCGCTCGCCGAGCCCATCCGCAGCGCTACCAGCGTCAGCGGACGGCACCCATGCCGGAGCTTCCGTCGCAATGGAGGGCTCGTCAACGCCTTATGTCGCGAAACGATGACTTGCTTATCGATTTTTTCACGAAACGTATCAATACGAGGGCTTCGAAGAGCTTTTTCATCGGGGCAATGGGTATTTTGCTCCTCATTTCTTTAACTTCTGTTGATTTACTTGAGTGCTCCTTCGGAAAGGAGAGGCTGCGTTGATACGTTTCGTGAGTTTTGCGATAGCCAAGAAGCATTTTGGTGCATTTTGAAACCACGGCAGCGCGATCCTGCGGCAGCAAAGCGCGACAGCGCACGGTACAACGCAATAGCGCCGCAGTGAAGGCGCCTCGAATCACGGAGCAGTCCAAAGGCGTCCTCGAAGCAATCCCGCGCGGCACAACAAAGGCCCGAACGCGCAATGCGTTCGGGCCCTTGAGCCATATCGATATACGTGGCGCCCTTTACGGCCTCAAGCCGCTGCCGCCCTGCATGGTGATGGTCTCGCCGGAAATATAGCTTGCGTCTTCCGAGCACAGGAAGACGGCCGTACGTCCGATATCGCTCTCGGCATCGCCGAAACGACCTGCGGGAATGCTGCCAATCTGCTTTGCGTAAGCCTCGGGATACTCCTCTTTCCACTTCGCCAGCTGGCTCGTCATAACAAGCGGGCAGATAACGTTGCAGTTGATGCCGTCAGGACCCCACTCGGTGGCAGCAACGCGGGTCATACCTCGAATACCCTCTTTTGCAGCAGCATAGGAACTTTGACCGAAGCGGCCGAAAAGACCTGCGCCGGACGCGAAGTTGACCACGGAACCCCTGGTCTCCTTCAGGTAGGGATGGCAGTGCTTCATATAGAAGAAGACAGCATAAATGCCGGAATAGATAGCCTTGTCGAAATCTTCCTTGCTATGCTCGACCAAGGTAAGGCCGGAGGCGGAGTTCTGCGCATTGTTAATCAGGAAGTCAATACGGCCGAACTCTTCGGCAACCTTCTTGACTGCGGCAGCAACCTGCTCCTCGTCGGATCCGTCGGCCTGCAGGGGAAGAACCTTGACGCCGTACTTTTCCTCCAGCTCAGCCTTCGCGTCTTCAAGCTTCTGAAGATTGCGACCGGTAATGGCCAGATTGCAGCCTTCCTTTGCAAAAGCCGTCGAAAGACCCCAACCGATTCCGCCACCTTTGCCGCCACCGGTGATGATGGCGACCTTTCCGTCGAACTTGCCCATAACGGTCTCCTCACTAGATGGTGTGTCTTGACCCCAAAGCCGTCTCGGACTTAAAGCCAAGCTCTCTTTTGGCGCATAGCATACCCGCCTTCCATGTTTCGTCTAGGTAAATTCCCCTGAAGTGCCCATTCTGTCGATATGCGAGCAATCTCGGCGCATTTACGCCGCCGAAGCCACAAAAAAGCCCCTCGGCACGCGCTAAGCACCGAGGGGCCGAAACCTACATCACAAACGTGACAGGAAGCGCCGCCATGACAACAAGGAAACGCAGCAAGAAACCGCCGATCAGCACGCCCGCATCGGATGCAGCGCTGATCATATGCGCCTTCTTGGACTCTTCGAACTCCTTCGCGGAGAAGAAGAGCAGCCAGGTCTCAAGACCGGTCGGAACAACCAAGCCGATCAGCACCAGGCCAATCCAGAACAGCGGAGCCCACGTCCCGGCAACCATGCTCATTACGGAGTCGAAGCCGGCCGGAGAATTGTAGCTGGTGATGAAGCACAGCGAGGCAACCAGCACAATCTCGATGATGGGCAGGCAGAAGTGGAACTTCTTCAGCACGCCGGCCTTGTTGAACTCGTCGGCATGACGAAACACCGCAACCAGCAGCACCGATGCGGCGCCGGCAGACATGGCAGACACCAGGAACAAGATGGGCAGCAAGGCGTTGTTCCACAGCGGGAACGTCTTGCACACGCCCAGCAAGGCGCCGGTGTACATAGCAACACACACGCCGAACACCACGCCAACAAGCTCAAGCCACTTCGGAACAGACTTCTTCATGAAATCGAGAACCACCACGATGATAGACACCACCATGAAGCCCGCCAAGAATACAACGCCCCAGGTCATAACCGAAAACGGGTTATGCAAAAGCAAGGCGAAGCGAAGCGGGTTGTGCAAGCCAGCCTCGGCGTCCACCATAAGCAACAGCAAGCCGACCATAACGGCTACGGGCGCAATAAGATGGCCAACCTTGCGCATGTTGACGGCCTCGGGATGACGCCACGCAAGAAACGCTGACGTCACAAACGCGCCGCCGCCCAAACCGGCAAGGAACAAATACCAGGCGATGGGAGCGCCCCAGATAGGTTCGAATGACATCCTTCATCACCTCACGTAGAAGACTTTTGATTTGGTCAAATCGCCATCGATCGGCTGAGCGTTCAGCTCGGCGATCTTCTGCGATATCTCGGAATTCGGGTCGTCGAGGTCGCCGAATGTACGCACGCCGGTCGGGCATGCCGTCACGCACGTGCACATCTCGGTGCCATCAAGTGCGGAAACCGTGCAGAAACGGCACTTGTCAACCGCGCCGGTTTCTTCATTGACCACACGCGCCTGGTAGGGGCACGCCGCCATGCAGTACTTACAGCCGATGCAACGCCCGTGGTCGACACAAACGATGCCGTCTTCCGTGGTGTAGGTTGCGCCCGTCGGGCATACGGCCTGGCACGGAGCGTCAACGCAATGCATGCACTGCGTGGGCACATGCTCAATCGTGACATGCGGATACGTGCCGCGCTCGAATTCATGGAACTTGATGAACGACTCAGCAGGAAGCAGGTCGTTTTGCCTCTGGCATGCCGTGCGACAGGCGTAGCACCCGATGCATTTCGTCGTATCGATAAGCATTCCGTAACGTGCCATTACGCACCCACCTTCTTAACAGTCACCAAGACCTCATGCGCCATGGTGGAACCATAGCCGCGCTCAAGCTGATAATCCATGAAGTCCGTAGGACGCAGGCCCACGCCATACGCCGTATGCTGGTCTTTCGAAGAGCATCCGTACGCGGGCGGCATGAACACGGCCGTCGGGTTCAAACGCTGCGTCACCTTCACATGGCAGCGACCGGTAAACTTCTCGTTGGAAAGCTCCACCTCGTCACCGTCTTTGATGCCCAGTTCGGCAGCACGACCGGCATTCAGCCACACGCGCGTCAAATCATAGTCTTGGGTAATGGACATCAGCGCTTCGCAGTTCGCCGTCATAGTGTGGCTATGAATGGCCTGCTTGCCCGTGATCAGGCGAAACTGGCTGCCGCCAGCGGGCACAACCGCAGGCGGCACCCATACGGGAGCGGCGGAATAGCCGGCCTTCTCGCACGCCTCGCTTGTGAACTGAATCTTGCCGGACGGGGTCTTCCACTTCGGCGTCTGGCCGTAGACGAAGGCCTTCTCGGGGAATTCGACCGTGCCAACCTTGCGAAGCTCGTCAAGGCCCAGGCCCACCGTCTTAAGCTGCGCATCCGCGAGCTCTTCGACCGTGAACGGGAAGTACTGGCCCACGCCGCACGCCTCCGCCAAGCCAGAGAAAATCTGATCGACCGGCAGGGTGTTCGGGTGGATAACATCAAGAACCTTGTCGCGCAAGGAGACACTCGGCACCTTGCCGCCGTTGAACACGGGAATCTCAAGGCGCTCAAGATAGCTGCATTCGGGAAGCACGTAGTCTGCGCAAAGCGCCGTTTCGGACATCTGAACGTCAACGACCACGCACAGTTCAAGGGCATCCAGGCACTCCTGCATGTAAGCCGGGTTGGAATAGCCGGCAACCATGTTGGAGTTGTAGAAGAACATGCCCTTGATTTTGCCTTCTTTCGCAAGGCTCGCAGCATGGATATTCACGCCCATGCCAGCCGAAGCAAGTGGGTACTCTTCGGAGCCCGCCTTCTTGGCCTCGACCTTCGGTACGGGAGGAAACTTCGTCTCATCAAGCTTACCCGCGCTGACACCCGAGGTCAAAAGCGCGCCGCCTTCCTGGTTCCAACAGCCAAGCAGCGTGTTGAAGATGACCAGGGCGCGTGCCGTCTCTCCGGAGTTGGCATACTGGTTGCCAAAGCCTCCGCGCCAGCCGGCGTCGATCGATGCCGCAGGGGCGGCCTGAGCGAACTCGTGGGCAAGGCGCTCGATGGTCTCGGCGGAAATGCCGCAGACGCCTTCCGCCCACAGCGGAGTGTGGTCGGCAATGCCGGCGGCGAATTCGTTGAAACCTTCGACGTTTTCCGCCACGTAATCCTTGTCGTAGATGCCGTCGCGAATCAGCACGTTGCACATGGCCAAAATGAACGCCAGGTCGGTGCCAGGGTTAATGGGCAACCATTCGTCGGCAAACACCGTGGAATTATTGCAGCGCGGATCGACCACGACGATCTTCGCGCCATTTTCATGGGCCGCCTGCAGGTCCTGCAGATGGCTCGGACGAATGGCGTCGGCGACAGAACGGCCTATATACATGATCATCTTGGCGTTGGGAACGTCACTCTGGAAGTCTCCCGCGCCAATAACCTGGGCAAAGCCGGATGCTTTCGAAAGGTTGCATGCTGCGCCGTGCGTATAGTAGTTCGGCGAGCCAAGCGCGTCCAGGAAGCGCTTGGTGTAGAATGCGCCGCTCGGACGGGGGTCTTGCACAAGAGCCAGCGCCTCGGGGCCGTTAGCGTCAATAATCGCCTTAACCTTCTCGCCAATCTCTTGATACGCCTGCTCCCAAGAAATCGCCTCGAACTCGCCCTTGTCGTTTTTCTTCAAGGGGTCGGTAAGACGATCCTCGGAGTAGACAAAGGACGGATAGCCATAGCCGCGAGCGCAAATTTTGCCGCGAGCATTAGCATCATGCTCGCTCGGGATGAGCTTCGACAGGCGGCCGCGCTTCACATACGCCTTATAGCCGCACTTGCTCGAGCATGCGTTGCACATGGTATAGGCAGACCAGGAACCCTGATCGTTTTCGGGTTCGTCAGCGCACGCCTGCTCCCAAGCGCCGAAGCTCATGTATCCGCCCGCCGCAGCAAGGGCCGCTACACCCGCGCTGCCGGCCAGAAAGCTCCGCCTTGTAATTGCGTTTTCTGACATTCTCGGTTCCTCTCTTACAGATATAACTTGAATATGCCGGCGGCTTCTTACTGTTCAGCGTCGCATGCCGCATCGGACCCTTTTGCAACCTCAACCGCGTCGATGAGGACGTCGACTAAGGCGAGGTAGAAATCCTTCTGAGGATCGTCAAGACGCAGCAGCTTCTGCCGATAATCGGCCAGCCAGCCAAAGCGTTCCAAAGCGAATGAACGAGCATCTTGCACGCAGCCGCTTCGCAAAAGCACAGCGAGCAAGTCAAGCTCCAAAGCCAGATGATCCGGCCAGGCCTCGTAACCCTGCGGCACGGTCATGCCTAATCGGGCGATAAGGCTTTCCATGTAAAGCGCCGATTCCGAGCGATACATGCCGCGCTGGCCCGTATTTGCGGCGCCGCTTTCACGCCAGGGGCGATACAGCGACTCGACAGGCATGGCGGATTCGGGCAGACCGCCGGTGAAATGGCGGCGGCAGAAACGTCCGTGCTCTTCGAAACTCGGTGGATTCTCAAGCGCGACAAGCTCGCGGGCGGCAAGGCGCTCGGCGAGCACTCCGCTTTCGGCCTGCGCTATTTCGGCAAGAAAAACGTTCCACACCTCGGGAGAAACAAGCTCTTCGTAGTCTTGCTCACCAAGATCGACAAAGCACTTCGAAGCCACTGAAAACACTGCCGGAGTATTCATGAACCAGCCCTCTCATTCATTCGGAATTGCAAGAACGACGAGCGGTTAGTTCTCAACCAGCGTGGTCGTGCGGACGATGCCCTTGTTGATGGCCTCCTGCGCGATGTCTTTCCAGTCGACGAACTTGATCGCGCCGTTGGGGCACTGCACGGCGCAGCGACCACATGCGATGCACTTCGTGGAGACGCCGGTTTCGGTGTCTACGACAGGCATGTTCCAGGGGCACGCTTCGTGGCACATGCCGCAGCCGATGCACGCCTCGGGATCGACCACGCGAGCGCCGGTTTCCGGATCGGGCGCAATGGCATGCACGGGGCAGTTCTTGACGCACCAAGCGTCTTTGCACTGCTTGCAATGCTCGACGGTGAACTGGCAGTCGCGGAAAATGCCGTCGGGGCTTTCGCCGCCAGAACCGAAGTTATAGTTATCCCACACGCGAACGCGAGCGGTGTGCTGGCATGCACGACCGTCGTTGCGCAGCGAGCACATAAGCTCGCAACGCTGGCAGCCGGAGCAACGCGCGCGATCGGTGATAATCATCTTCTGAGGCAAGGGGTCGAGCACGATGCGACCCGATGCGATGCTTTCTTCAACAACCCCCCATTTGGCAAGAGCGCCGCCGGCGATAAGTCCGGCAAGACCGATGCCTACGCCGCCGATAACCACCTGACGACGAGTGAAGCCCTTCTGCGCGGCCTGCTCAGCGCCTTCCACCGCTTCCGCGGTCTCAGTCTGCCCCAGGGCCCCCTTCTTCTCCTCCATCGAATGTTCCTTTCCTAGCATCCTTCGTAAGGACACATACCCCCCTGAAACGCACTTCGCACAAAAGGTATATTGCAGGGGCGCAGCGATAACTCGTCCCCTCTTTAGGGATAAAAACGCAGGTGAGAGACAATCCCCCTCAAAGAGGGGACACCAAAACCGCCCAATTGCGGATAATGACCGCTGACCGAAATGGTCGCACACGCACATGCCTCCGCACACGCAGCTTCACGTCAACGTTTCACAAGAGACTTGGAGAATTGCAATGGCAAAAGAAGACAACGTTTCGTTCGGTTGGGCCGGCAAAATCGCCCGCGTCAACCTGAGCACGGGCGTCATCTCTACCGAATCCACCGACCCATACAAGCAATACATCGGCGGTATGGGCATCGCCAACAAGATCATGTATGACGAGGTTCCCGCAGGAACCGATCCGCTCTCTCCCGAGAGCAAGGTCATTTTCGCCGTGGGCCCGCTGACCGCCTCCGGCGTTCCCCTGGCAGGCCGCACCACGCTTGCCCATCTGTCCACGTTCACGAAGGATCATCTGGTCGTCGACTCTCACATGGGCGGCATGTTCGGTGCGAAGCTGAAGCTCGCAGGCTGGGATGCACTGATTATCGAGGGCCAGTCCGACAAGCCCGTTTTCGTCAAAATCATCGACGGCGACATCACCATTGAATCTGCCGACGGCGTGTGGGGCCTTGGCACCCGCGCTGCAACCGAGGCACTGAACACCCTGGTTTCTAACCGCGCCTGCGTTGCAACCATCGGCCCCGCCGGAGAAAACCAGCTCCCGTACTCCAACATCATCAACTCCCGCAACCACTCCGCAGGTGCCGGCGTAGGCGCCATTCTCGGCTCCAAGAAGTGCAAGGCCGTCGTTGTCGAGGGCAACGGCTCGGTCTACGTCAAAGACCCCGAGGCCATTGCCGAGCTGTCCGACTACATGCTCTCCGACGTCATCGGCTCCAACAACAACCACGTCGTGCCCTCTACCCAGCAGGAATGGGCGGAATTCTACGACGAAGGATCCCGTTGGACCGCGCGCGACGGCCTGACCTGGGCTCTCGCCGAAGGCGGCCCGATCAACACCGGCGAGCCCAAGCCCGGCGAGCTTAACACCGTCGGCTATCGCTGCATGAAGTCCACCAAGGACCTCGGCCCTGCCGCCGAAAAATATACCGTGAAGATGAACGGCTGCCACAGCTGCCCGATTCACTGCTACTCAGACCTGCGCGTCGAAGCCGCCGAGGGCACCGCGGGCTTTGAGACCGTTGGCAACACCTGCGCCGCCAACTTCCCCGTATCCGTCTACATGAAGAAAATCTTGGGCCTCGACATTGCCGACGACGAAAGCGTCCTGTGGGATATGACCACCCAGGCAACCATGGACAACCTCGGCCTTTGGTGCAACTACGCACAGCTCTACCGCGACATTGCCCATTGCTATCGTGCGGGCGTCTTCGAGAAGAACCTTCCCGCCGAAGAGTACGCTTCCATCAACTGGGCCGGTTTTGAAAACGACTCCAAAGACCCCACCGTCATGGTTGAGATTCTGACCAAGATCTCCCAGAACGACTCCGAGCTCTCTAAGATCGCCTACGGTCCTTTGGTTTGGTGCGAGCGCTGGAACGACCAGGAATGGTTCGACACCGCAACGTCTACGCTCATCAACTATCGCGGCTGGCCCGTCCATCATGCAATCGAGTGCTTCGGCCAGGTGGGCGCCGTGTACAACATGATGTTCAACCGCGACGACATGATTCATTCCGCCGTCAACTTCCAGGGCTGCGGCCTTCCGTGGGAAATCAAGCAGCAGATCGCCAAGGAGGTCTGGGGCAGCGAGACCGCCATCGACCAGAACAAGAACTACACGCCCATGAACGAGTACAAGGCCAAGTTCTGCTGGTGGAGCATCGTCACCGACGTGCTTCATGACTGCCTGACCCTGTGCAACTGGGTATGGCCGATGACCATGTCTCCCAGCAAGTCCCGCGACTATCGCGGCGACTTGGACCTCGAGGCCAAGTTCTACACCGCCGTCACCGGCGAGGAAATGACCCGCGACGAACTCTACAAGCGCGCCGCCTCCGTCATGACGCTGCAGCGTGCCAACACCGTGCGCGGCATGGGCACCACCGACATGCGCAACGAGCATGACACCATCACCGAATGGGTGTTCACGAAAGACCCTGACATTCAGCCCTTCACCGCCGGCACCGACAAGATGGAGCGCGAAGACTTCCAGACCGCTCTTGGCATGGTGTACAAGGAATTCGGCTGGGACGAGAAGACCGGCGCCCCGACCGCCGCATGCTTGGATGACTACGGCATGGGCGACGTCAAAGACGAGCTTGCAAGCTTGAACCTGCTGTAACGTTCGCAAAGTAAGCCTTACGCATGAAGGCCCCTGGAATGTCCAGGGGCCTTCATCGCTTCGGATGCTGTTTTGCGCAGGCTAGCGGGCTTCGCGTCGCTTGGCCTGCTGCCAGAGCGCTTCCATCTCCTCCTGGGAAAGCTCCGCCACATCGCGACCTTGCGCCCATGCCGCCCCTTCAATGAACGACCAACGAGAACGAAACTTCGCACAAGTGCGGCGAAGCGCGCCCTCGGCGTCAACGCCGCGCCAACGCGCAACGTTGACCAGAGAGAATAAGACATCGCCAAATTCCAGCTCCGCCTCATCGGGCGTAGCGGCCGCCTTGAACTCGGCTATCTCTTCTTCCATCTTCGCCCACACGTCGGCTTCGCACTCCCATTCAAACCCCACGGCAACAGCTTTGCGCGAAATCTTCTGCGCCTGCATAAGAGCCGGAAAGCTCGTCGGCACGCCCTCAAGCAGGCCCGCTCGCTCGCCCGATTCGGCATCGGCGGCCTGCTTTTCCTTGAGTTTTTCTGCATCCCAAATGCCAAGCACCTCGGAAGCGTCTTGCGCCGCCGCATCGCCGAACACGTGAGGATGGCGGCGAACCATCTTCGCATCTATGTCTCGACACACGTCGTCGATGTCGAACTCTCCCGCATCGGCGGCAATCTGGCTTTGCAGCACAACCTGCAGCAGCACATCCCCAAGCTCTTCCCTCATATGGGCAACGTCGTCCGCCTCAATTGCGTCAACCGCCTCGAAGGCCTCCTCAATCATGTTGTGCGCAATGCTACGGTGCGTTTGCTCGCGATCCCACGGGCAACCGTCGGGCGCGCGCAAAGCAGCAATCGTTGCAACGAAAGAATCGAATTCTTCATGTTTTGACATGGGGTTTCCTTTCTTGGCACATATGCCTGACAATGCGAAAAGCCCTCCGCCGCGCATGCGCCCGAACGGTCAGATTGCATGGGCTTCAACGTCTCGCCATGACGCGCGGGTCAGACGCGGCGGCTGCCGAACAGGTTGCCTTTCAAGCCTGAGAATCAGACGACAAAAAACAAGGCGGCATAAAAAAAATCGCGACGACACACGCCGTCGCGATTCGATTGTAGCGGAAAAGCCGCACAGAAGCCCTATTTGCCAAAGCGCAGGGAAACGCGCTGGTCGCGCAAGGAGCAATGCTCGCACATCGAGCAATTCACCCCGAATTCGTCGCACGCAAGGTTGGCGTCAAGCCATGCAAGGTCTCGGCCTTGGCGAAGGAAGAAATCGCCCACCATGGCACGAACGGCCTCTACCGCCAAATAGGGCCGCGTGACGCGGTCGGCGGGCATCTTGCCCAGCTCCCGCTTTAGATCGGCCACGCTCACGCCAAGCGCTTCGTCCACCGTTTTGCCCTCGATCAAAGCGGCGATCAGACTTGCCGAAGCAATAGTGGCAATGTCTCCGCGGCAACGAAAACCCGCGCGTTTTATCAGCAGGCCATCTTCATCAATCACGCAGAAAAGCTGAATCGCACGCTCCCCGCGCTTCGACATGCCGGTCATGCTTGCCGCATTACAGCCTTCGGGGATGCCTGCGCGCCTATGGTCTCCGGCCAATTCGACAATTCGCTCGGAGTACACGTCCATGTGCTCTTCGGGATCGACCTGGTAGATGTCCCGCGTGCGAATGACACGCACCACCACATCGCCGAAATCGTGCTTCGGCGGCTCGGTGTCAGAAAAATCAATATTGCCGTGACCGGCGTAATCGTACATGTGAAGCCTCCTACATGTTTGCGCGGCGCTCAACCGATTCCCATTCGGCCAGCGCTTTCGCCTGCGCGTCGCTGAGATAGTCGGTCGAGTAGAAATACACATCCCCGTTGCTTGCAGAGCAGCTTTTGATATCAGGATACAGCCCGGACTCCTGCGCAATGCGAAACGCCTCGTCAATACGCTCGTCAGTCATATAAACCGGGCGGTTTTTCAGCGATGCAGCCTTAAGCGGACGAGGATAAATCTTGGACTCGTTGCGGGCGTTGTCCACAAGCGTCATAACATCATCGTCCTCGGCGGCAAGAAACGCCCAATGCGCAAACGATTCGCTCATCATGTCGGACGAATACAGATACACCGCCGTGCCTTCGAGCACCTTGATGTCGTCAAGATGCCATGCGTCGTCTTCGGGGTCGGACGGCTCGGAGCTGCAATCTCTGAAATCGACGTCGGCCGTGGCGTCGTTTTCGTGGTCTTGCGCCTCGATGATGGTATCAAACACCAAGTCGGTGAACTCAACGGGCTCCATATGCTCGGGCGTCAAGCCTGCAGCCTCCCAGTATTCCTCCGTAGTCAGCTCGCCAGCGCGCGAGCGGCTGCGAATGTCGGCAAACACCGTCTCAAGCGCCTGACGCTCGAAGTAGGCCTCGCGCTCGCCAGGCGTCAACGATTCAAGATACTCCTCGTGCTTGCGGCGCTCCTCTTCAGGATCGACCAGAGCGGACAAATCCTGTCCGGAAAGTATGGAGGATAGAAACTCCTCCTCCGGAGTCATGTCCGTGCCCGCTGCCGAAACAAAATCCTGGCCAGGCTCCAAAACCGCTTCGTCGCACGCAGACGAAGCGGCCTCTTTGCAAGTCTCATCCATGAACGCCACTCCTCTTCTTTCGAAACCCGTCGGAGATACAGCTTCGACGGGCATCGATGACACAAATACTTCGACAAGCATGCCCTACGCAAAAAGTAAGCTGTCCCCTCTTTGAGGATAATGTCCCCTTTATTTCAGGAAGTCGCACGCCAAACGCACCTGCCATCGCAAAGCGTGTCCAATCGCCACGGCGCCGGCGCAGCGCTACCAACCGCCGCAATGCGCCAAAGCGGCACCAAACGCTGCGCGACGCCGCCGTGCGCCAGCAGACTTCCCATTCGTTTCTGCAGGTGCGCCAAATTGATGCAATACAAAACCGTCCGAAACCGCGCGGCTTACGCTGTCCTGCCTTATAATGAGCACGTCCAAAAGGGGAGGGAACAACCGTATGCCACAAAACGACGCCGTTCGGCAGTCAGCGGCTTCCATGTCGCAGACCGTCTTGGCTCTTGCGCCCACGGTGCTGGGGCTTATGATTGCGCGCATGGGCCTTATCGTTTCCGCCTATGGAAGCTATTCGAGCACCGACCAGGGAATCTACACCGACGGAAGCAGCATCCTTGCCATGCTTCCGCTTTTCGTCTTCATGTGCGTTCTCGGCAAAACGCGCATCAAGCTAGTCAAGAAGCATATCTTCGTGCTCACCTCCATAGCCATCGCCGTTCAAGCTGCGTCCGTCATCGCCCTGGGCGTCGTCTTGCTCACAGGCAACCCGCCCGAGATTCTTTCCTTCGGGCTGTCCGTGATAATCACCCTTTCAAGCTATCTTTCCATTTTCTATTGGCTTCGCCGGGCACGCGGCGCGTCTTCGTCTTCGGCCGTAACCATCGCTTTCGGGTCGCTGCTTTTGAGCGAACCCCTTATCTATCTCGCCTCTTTGATGCCGCAAGGCGTGGCGTGTCTTGCCGTCGGGCTGCTGATGCTTGCCCAGTTCATCTGTCAAAAATATGCACGGCGCCGGCCGCTCGTCGAAAACATCCACGCCGAAACAACCCCGCTTGGCTACTTCGGCTTCGCAGAACGCATGATTGATGGCGTAAGGCTGCTTGCCATTCTTGCCCTTGGCATGCTGCTCCTGTCGTTTGCCGTAGGCATGCTTCGATGCTTCCCCGACGGAAGCCCCGTTCCGTTTTCCCCCGCCACGCGCGTCGCCTATATGGCCCTTGAGATGCTGTTGTTCGCGACACTCATCTGGCGATCGTTTCGCGGGTCGCGCTCGGTTATGACCACCAGCATTTGGGTCATTCTCGAAGCATCGGGCGTCATTGCCCTTATCTGCTACGCGTTCTTCCCACACAACCTTGCAATCGGCGCCACTTTCACCACCGTTTTCAACGCGGGCATGACCGGCTTCATGTGGTATCTGGTCGTCGCGTTTTCCAGCTTCGGCAACCGCGACCCGTATTACTACGCCATCGCCGGCTGGATGGTGTTTATGGTGCCGCGCGCCATTGCCCGCATCCTCATGGAAGTGGCACCAGGCTCCATGGGAGACACGCCGCTTTTCGCAATTGTCGCGGCACTGATCGCGGCAAACGCCCAGCTGGTTTTCGTGCAAATCATCTGGATTGAACGCACGGTTTCCAACGAAAAAAGCTCAGCCACCGCAAAAAGCATCCAGACCCTACTTGGCCTTGACGACGCGGTCAAGGAAGATCACGCCAGCATCCGTCGCGCCCTTATGCAGGACAATACAAGACAGATGCAAAGCCAGTTTTTGCTCTCCGACCGAGAGACCGAGGTTCTCACGCTGTATGCAATGGGCCTGACGCAACGAAAAATTGCCGAGGAACTGTGCATTTCCCCCGGCACCACGCATACGCACATCAAGCGTATCTACGCAAAAACGGACCTGCATTCGCGGCAAGAGATTCTCGACTACATTGAACGCTACACGGGCTAATGCGACGTGAACGCGATGCGAGCACGGAGCGGACGCACCGCCCGAAGAAGCCGCGCAACCCGCGTGCGGCGTTTTGTATGCCATTTGGCATCATTTGCAAATTTCTTCTTGCAAACACGCTATTGAATGGTATCTTGCGTGCAGGTGATAGGGACTCGCAGGGGGCGAGCTCCCGTTGTGTACGTGTACAAAAGGAGTGTGTCATGCCTCATCCTGTTCTTGAAACCGACGAATGCATTGGCTGCGGCATCTGCGTAGACGCTTGCCCTCAGGGCGTTCTTGAAATCGCCGGCGGCGTTGTTGTTCTTGAGAACGAAGATGCCTGCGTCGCTTGCGGCGACTGCGTTGAAGAGTGCCCCATGGGCTGCATCACCGAGATCGCCGAAGACTAACTCCGCAGCCATTTCATAGCGCATAACTTTGAAGGCCCGCTGGCGAAGGCGGGCCTTCGTGCGTTGTGGAGCTGCGTTGATTTCGTTTTTCCCGCAAATATCCAGAACACCTCTGATGCTTATTGGCATAAAGAATGAAAAAGTGACCCAGGGCGATTGCGGTTAGAAGGTTTCTATGGGATACTAAACGGCACCATTCAAACGAATACGCTTCGCTTAATCACACCTTAAACACCGCACGAGCGAAAGGACCGCCACCGTATGGCCACCAAACTTTCACGCACCGCATGCCCCATTGAGGCAACGCTTTCCCTTATCTCCGACAAATGGAAGATTCTCATTCTGCGCGACCTGCTTACGGGTACCAAGCGGTTTGGTGAGCTCAAGAAATCCATTGGCAGCATTTCCCAGAAAGTCCTCACGTCCAATCTTCGCGCCATGGAGGACGACGGTCTTGTCGTGCGCCAGGTGTATGCCGAAGTTCCGCCGCGCGTCGAATACACGCTGACCGAACGAGGAGAGAGCCTGCGTCCCGTCATCGACGCCATGCGCATCTGGGGCGAAGAGCACCAGGCGGAGCTGGTCGCCGAAGAAGAGGCGGCAAAATCCCAAGACTCCTAAACTAATACGGCGAGGATCGAGGCAAGGTCGAAAAAGCCCGCGCCATATTAGCCGCAAAGAAAAAGAGGATCCCGTGCCCCGTCAGCCGCGCAGACAAACGGTCTTCGCACCCGTTCATCGCAATGAACGCTGCCCTCCGTTCGTCGTGAAAAAGGTAATCAGGGGTTCTCGGGCAAGCCCTGTTTGAGTTTTTTGAGCAGAGCCCAGTCGCGCTGCTTGAGCCTGACGTCCTCCAAATCACTCTCAAACGAAGAGAAGGCAGCATACAGGCGCCCGAACGCGAACCCGAACGAATCGGGAACAAACGACTCGCGATATGCCTCGGTGAGCAACGCTGCGGCGCCCTCATCGACAACAACTAGCACCAACGGATCCAGGCCTTCAACGGCGGAAAAGACCGAGGCGCGATCAAGCGAGGACGTCTGAAGAAAGACGGGGTCGGGCGCGCCAATTCCCGCACAAGCCGCCCTCAAGGCCGTCACCGCCTCCTCCGGAAGCGGCAAGGAAGTCACTACGCAAGCCTCCGCGTCGATATCGCCGTCTATGGCGGCCGCAAACGCAAGCAGCGACTTCTCCTTGGCTTCTTCATACATGTTATTTTTAGCAGGTTTTTTCACACCGCTCCCTTTTTTCACCACGACGCGCTAGAACCATATATCAATAATAGGTTCAAAGAACAGCAAGGCGCAAATTTGCAAGCAAACGGCGCTGCGCACGCGGAACCGCCGCGGTGCTCGCACAAGCAGAGTACACGCGCCGTCGCATTGCGCACATTGAAGAAAAGGAGCGAACCATGTGCACCAACGGAATCAACACCGCTCAGTTCGAGCAGATGATCGACCAGATTGACGACCACATCAAACTCGAGCGCCGCTGGGCTCATAACCTGGGTCATCAGGCGGAAGACGCCGGATACCAGACCGTTGGCGCAAAGCTCCATGAGGCCATGGCAGCGCTCGACTCCGTCCGTGCCCTGCTCGACGATGCGAAAGACGCTCTCGAAGACGACGCCCGCGACGCAAGCGGCGTAACCGTAGAGCTGGTGTAGCCATGAGCCGAGACCTCATGAGGTTCTCAGTCGCCATGCCGGAAGACCTCCTCATCCGATTCGATGCGCTCGTGGCCAAACGCGGCCTTGCCAAAAATCGCAGCGAGGTCATCCGCGACCTGGTACGCGACGCCCTCATCGAAGAGGAATGCTCGCTTCCCGGGGAAGAAGTCATGGGCACGCTCACCATCGTGTTCGACCACCACACCGGCGATGTCCGCGACAAGCTCGACGGCATCCAACACGATTATTTCGAGCAAATCGTCACGTGCATGCATGTGCATCTTGACGCGCATACCTGCATGGAAGTCATCATTCTTCGCGGCGAAAGCGCACTTGTGCAAAGTATCGCGAACATCATCCTTGGAACAAAGGGCGTGACCCACGGCCATCTCACCATGACCACCACAGGCCATGGCCCCTACACTAACCAGGGAGAAAAAGCCGCACGCGCGTGGGCGCACGAGCATCCTCATGCGCCGGCGAGCTCCCCGCTTTACCCTGCTCACTGACAATCCCCGCGAACGGGCAGACGAAGGCACCGGACAAGCGCCCAAAAGAGCAGACAAAGGCTTCGAAGCCCGAAGAAGCCGGGCCACTTTAAGGGATCTAAACGTCCTTGGTCCCGCCCGCCCCGAAAGAGCCGGGCGGGCCTCCTGCAGAGCCGCCGCCGAGACAACCTATCTACATACAACGAGGAGAAACCATGAAAGAAGCCCTCGACATCGAAGTGCACGGCATTGTGCAAGGCGTGGGTTTTAGACCGTTCATCTATAAGATCGCCCGACGCCACCTCATCAACGGCTGGGTTCTCAACGCCACCGCAGGCGTATTCATCCACGCCGAAGGCGAGTCCAAAGACATCGATGATTTCATCATGGAAATCTCCGACAACGCGCCTGCGGCATCCCGCGTCGATGAAATCCTGATGAAGGAAGTCCCGCTGGAAGACTTCGAATCGTTCACCATCCGCTATTCGGACGAAGCCGCAGCCGAGGCAACGACGCTCGTGTCTCCCGACCTGGCAACCTGCGACGAATGCGCCGCCGAGCTGTTCGACCCCGCAAACCGTCGCTATCACTATCCTTTCATTAACTGCACGAACTGCGGCCCGCGCTTCACCATCATCAACAAGCTGCCCTACGACCGTAAATACACGTCCATGGCAGCATTCCCCATGTGCGAGCAATGCGCGACCGAATACGCCGACCCCGAAGACCGCCGCTTCCACGCCCAACCCGACGCCTGCTTTGAGTGCGGCCCCCATCTCATCTGGCGCACGGTCGACCACAGCGCCAATGCACAAGAAGACCTCGAGCGCGTCAAGGCCGAAGAGTCCTCTTTCGCTGAAAACGGTACCGCGAAAGAAGGCTGCATCGCACCTTTCGGCGTAGACCTCAAGGCGTCCGACGCCATCATCGACGCGGCCGTACGCATTCTGCGAGAAGGCGGCATCATTGCCGTCAAGGGGCTGGGAGGCTTCCATCTTGCCTGCGACGCGCGCAACCGCGAGGCCCTGGCCACGCTGCGCGCACGCAAACACCGCGGCACCAAGCCACTAGCTGCGATGTATCCTACGCTCGATGCCCTACGTGAAGATTGCCTGGTAGGCAACGCCGAAGAAAGGCTGATCACCAGCGCTCAGCGCCCCATCGTGCTGTTGAAAAAACGTGTCGGAGCGCATTTCGCCGAAGGGCTCGCCGACGGCTTGTCCGAACTAGGCGCCATGCTTCCCTATACGCCCTTGCAGCACCTGCTGCTTGCGGCCTTCGGTGGCCCTTTGGTCATGACCTCGGGGAACCTGCATGACGAGCCCATCCAGACCGACGACGACAAAGCCTTCATTGTCCTCCACGACATTGCCGACGCCTTCGTGGGCAACAACAGGCCCATCCGCTGCCGCTTCGACGATTCCGTTGTCCGCGTAATCAAAGCGGGCAGCGCAGGAGAAGCCGTACAGATGGTGCGGCGCGCCCGCGGATATGCGCCCATGCCCGTACCCCTGAAGCGCAAGGCCGAGAAGAACGACGCACAGTCCGTGATTTTCGCCGCAGGTCCCGAGCAGAAGAACACGTTCTGTCTGCTACGCGGAGAGAAAGCTTTCGTCAGCCAGCACATCGGCGACCTGGAAAACGCCCCGACCTATGACGCATGGCTCGAAGCAAAGAGCCATTACGAGGCGCTTTTCGAGGCGCAGCCTGAAAGCATCGCCTGTGACCTGCACCCCGAATACCTCGCCAGCAAATGGGCCGCAACCGCGCACGAAAACGGCACGCCTCTGTGCAAGGTGCAGCACCATCACGCCCATATTGCCGCCGTTATGGCGGAAAACGACCTTGACGAAGCGGTCATCGGTGTCGCTTTCGACGGCACGGGCTACGGCGCTGACGGCGCAATATGGGGCGGAGAAGTCATGCTATGCAACCGTACGGATTACGAACGCTTCGCCAACTTCTCGTACCTCCCCCTGCCGGGAGGCGCTGCCGCAATCAAGAACCCGCTGCGCATGGCGTATGCGGCGCTTTGGCAATACGACCTGCTCGACCATCCCGCAGCAGCGCGTGTCGTAGAATCGCTCGGCGAAGCGGCCGATGTGTGCGACCGCATGATCGAGCGCGGCATCAACTGCCCCATGACGTCGAGCGCCGGCCGTCTGCTTGACGCGGTCAGCGCGCTTTTAGGCATATGCGAGCAGCCCACCTACGAAGGCGAAGCCGCTATTCTCCTTGAAGCGGCGGCAGAGCCGAGCAGTGAATCGTACGAAATCGCCCTGGTGAAGAACACGGCGACCGAGCAGAGCACCGCGCACGATACGAGCGTCGTCCTGCTCGACGCCGAACCGCTGTTCCGAGCCTTACTCGACGACATGCAGGCAGACGTGCCCGTGACAATCATGGCGGCGAAGGCCCACAACGCCATGATTGCCGCCATCGTCCAATCCTGCCTGGTTGCGAATGCTGCATACGGCATTTCAATCGTCGCACTTGCAGGCGGTGTGTTCATGAACCGCTTCATCACTGAGGGCGCGATTGCCGCCCTTGAAGGCGCTGGATTCACCGTTGCCCTTGGCAAAGAGCTTCCGCCCAATGACGGCGCCATATCGTACGGTCAAGCAGCCGTGGCGGCGGCACGCGCCAACCAGCAAGCATCGTAAGCGCCGCCCTGCAGCCCTGTTCCAAGAAAGGACCCATCATGTGTTTGGCAATTCCCGCAAAGATTGCATCCATTGACGAAAACAACCTAGCCACCGTAGACATCCTGGGCGTCACGCGCCAGGCGTCGATTGATTTGACCCCCCAGGCTCAGGTGGGCGACTACGTGCTGGTTCATGCAGGTTTCGCCATCGAGGTGGTGTCTGAAGAGCACGCCCAGGAAACGCTCGACCTGATTCGCGAGTTCCCCGAACTTGCCGACGTGGAAACGGCATAGCCATGATTGACCAAAACAGCTTTAAAGACCCCGTGCTTGCCCGTGGACTCATCGAGAGCATCCAGGCCCTTGCGCCTGAACAGGCAACCCTCATGGAGGTGTGCGGCACCCACACCGTGGCCATTGCGCGCAACGGCATTCGCGACCTCATGCCCGAAGGCTGCCGCCTCGCGAGCGGACCGGGATGTCCCGTTTGCGTCACCAGCAACCACGACATCGACGCCGTCATTGCGCTCGCGCGCATTCCGAATGTGATTCTGACCACCTTCGGCGACATGACACGCGTCCCTGGAAGCACGTCTTCCCTGCTGAAAGAGCAAGCCGATGGCCGCGACGTGCGCATTGTGTATTCGCCACTGGATGCGCTTACCATCGCCAAAGAAAACCCCGATCGCCCCGTGGTATTTGTGGGCGTGGGTTTTGAAACCACCACCCCGCTCGTGGCCATGGCCATCAAACGCGCGGCGGCCATGGGTCTTGAAAACTTCAGCGTCTATGCCGCGCATAAGAACATGCCCGGCGCGCTCGACGTGCTGATGGGAGATCCCGACCTCAAGGTTGACGCACTCATCCTGCCTGGCCATGTAAGCACCATCATAGGCGTGAAGCCCTACCAATTCCTCGCCGAGAAATACGGCATCCCCGGCGTTGTCACGGGATTCGAGCCGCTCGACGTGCTACAGGGCATCGCTATGCTCATGCGCCAACTGCACGAAGGGCGCGCGGAAATCGAGAACGCTTACGCACGAGGCGTCATGCCCGAAGGCAATCCCGTAGCCTTAGCCGCGATCCACGACGTATTCGAGACCTGCACCGCCACCTGGCGCGGGCTGGGTCCGATTGAGGGTAGCGGCTACCGCATCCGCGAGCAGTACGCGCAATTCGACGCGCTGCGCCGCTTCGACCCCGAAATCGAAGAGACCCGCGAGCCGCGAGGCTGCCGCTGCGGAGACGTGCTGCGCGGCATTATGGCGCCGAACGAATGCCCCCTGTTCCGCACCGTATGCAGCCCCGAAAATCCCGTGGGTCCGTGCATGGTGAGCTCGGAAGGATCGTGCGCGGCGTATTACCGATACTACTGATATTTCGAGCACCGACCGAATGCCTTTGCAGGCCGCCATGCGCAAGAGATAAAAGCAAGGAGCACTTTATGAACGACGAAACCGTTTTGCTCGGACATGGATCCGGCGGAACCATGATGAAACGCATCATTGACGATGTCTTTGCGGCCTCATACGGCAGCGAAGAGCTGGCGCAGGGCAATGACGCTGCCGTGCTGCCCGCTCCCACGCCGGGCGAGCGCCTTGCCTTTTCCACCGACACCTTCGTCGTGACGCCGCACTTCTTCCCCGGCGGCAACATCGGTCGCTTGGCCGTATGCGGCACGGTCAACGACGTTGCCACCAGCGGCGCTCAGGTGAAGTATCTCTCCGTAGGCATGGTACTCGAAGAGGGCTTCCCCATGGACGACCTGCGCCGCATCTGCGAAACCATCGCCGAAACCGCGGCCGAGGCCGACGTGCACGTGGTGACGGGCGATACCAAGGTGGTCAATCGCGGCCACGGTGACGGCATCTACATCAACACCGCCGGCATCGGTCTCATTCCCGAAGGCCGCAACCTCTCGGGAGCATCGTGCATGCCGGGCGATAAAGTCCTCGTCAGCGGCACGCTAGGAGATCACGGCATTGCCATCATGAGCCAGCGCGAGGGGCTGTCGTTTTCCGCACCCATCGAAAGCGACGCCGCGCCCCTGAACCGCCTGATCGGCGCCGTCCTCGAAGCCGCTCCCGACACGCGCTGCTTCCGCGACCCCACGCGCGGCGGCATTGCCTCCACGCTGAACGAATTCGCCGAACAAAGCAACGTCGATATCGTGGTGCGCGAAGGCGACGTGCCCGTGAAAGACGTGGTGCGCGGCGCATGCGATATGCTGGGCTATGACGTTTTCCAGGTGGCGAACGAAGGCAAAATGGTATGCGTCGTACCCGCCAACCAAGCAGACGACGCATTGGCCGCCATGAAAAAAAGCCCCTACGGAGCCGACGCGGCCATCATCGGCGAAATCCAGGAAGCGCGCGCCGATCGTGGACCGAAGGTCTACCTGGAAACGGGCTTCGGCACGAAACGCATTTTGGATATGCTCGTCGGAGAGCAGCTTCCCCGCATCTGCTAGCGATGCCGAGCCTCCCGCCACAATGCGGCCGACGCAAAGGCGCAGCCTTCTTCGGGACTCCATCATCATCCCTCCATATAGGAGCCGTAAAAGTAGCGTTCAGCAATGGGCATTTGCTACAATATATCGAACAGAAGAAATATCGGTGGCGCACTTTATCGTGCGCCATTTTCTTGTATGGAATTGTAAACGCGAGAAAGAGACGCCCATGATCGCCAGCGAAACCGAAAAGCTCTATCCGGCGGCGAAAACCCTGGTGCGCGATAAGGCCGCAAGCCGCATCCACGCCAAAGACCACACGCTCTACAACTTTGAGGAATCAGCGTGCGATTGTGCCGCCCACTTCATGGGCTGGGCCGATCTTGCGAGCAACCCCCCGTTTCCATACGAAGAGATTCAGACCTTTGCCGACAAGGCGATCGCGGAGGGAATCAAAACGGTTCTCTTGATCGGCCAAGGCGGCTCCACGCAAGCCCCCATGACCATCACCAAGTACAACAAAATCGATCGCAACGCCGTCGATTTCAAGGTGCTCGACTCTGTTTCTCCGGCACGCGTGCGCACCATCCTCGCAGGCACCGACCTGAGCAAAACCCTCGTTCTTGTCTCGAGCAAGTCCGGCGGAACCATCGAGATGCGCAGCGTGCTTGATGCCGTACTTTCTTATTTCGAGGAATGTATGCCCGCAGAAGACGTGGCATCCCACCTTGTTGCTATCTCCGACCCCGGCAGCAATCTCGAAAAACGCGCGCATGACGAAGGATGGCGAGCCTGCTTCACCGGCGAACCGACCGTCGGCGGACGCTTCAGCGCCCTTTCCGTCTTCGGCCTCGTTCCCGCAGCTCTCGTGGGCATCAACCTGCGTGATTTTCTCGAACAGGCAAAAAAGGCCGAGCAGGCCTGCAGCGAAGATGCCGTAGACAACCCGGCCATCGTCCTTGCGTCTTTCCTGTACGACAACTACCTCGCAGGTCGCGATAAATTCTGCTTCTTCACCCCGAAACGCGGGCGCGTCTTGGGCCTTTGGATCGAGCAGCTCGTCGCGGAAAGCCTCGGCAAAAACGGCCTCGGCATCCTTCCTAATATTGAGATCGATTCGCTTCTTCTCGCCGAAGACCCCAAGGATCGCTGCGTCATCACCTACTCCACGAAAACCGACCTTTGGGACGAACGCAAGAACTTCGATCTGAGCCTCGCATACCTCAACGACTCCATCCCGCGCCTTTCTTATCGCGTGGAAAGCGCTATTGAACTGGCGGAGCATTTCGTTATGTGGGAGTATGCAACGGCCATGTGCGGCTACCTGATGAAGGTGTGCCCGTTCGATCAGCCCGACGTTGCATCCACTAAGGCAGCCGCCCTGAAGATTCTTGAGGAAGGCGGGCCCGAGCCTGATTTCGAAGAGGCCTTCATCGGCACGGTCCATATGGGCCAGGCCGAGGTCACCATGGCCCCCTGCGTCAAAGCTGACAATATCATGGATGCGTTCTATACGCTGTTCTCCTCCGTAAAACCGGGCGATTACTTCGCGCTGAACGCTTTCTTGCCGTTTGATGGCGAAGGCCGCCGCGAGGCGCTTGAAACCATCCGTCACGGCGTCGCTGACAAGCTTGGCGTTGCCTCGTGCCTCGAAATTGGCCCGCGCTACCTGCATTCGACCGGCCAGTTGCAAAAAGGAGGCCCGAACAACGGCGTCTTCCTGCTCATCTCCGCCGACGAGCTCAAGGATATCCCCCTGCACAACGTCGAGGCAGAAAGCCTGGGAGCCCTGGCGAAAGCGCAGGCTGCGGCCGATCTGTCCATCCTCATTGAACGCGGACGCCGCTGCATGCACCTATGCCTGCCCGACAACGCCGGCGTGACCATTCGCGCCCTGGGCGACGCCATCATGCACGTTCTTAACCGCATCGAAGCAGAGCGCGAAGAGGCGGCGCAGAAAACCTCCTAAAAGCAAAGCGGGCATCGCCACGGCTCA